>WNEZ01000180.1_pt1 | contig 49222 bp, 43 predicted proteins | sample 5400521 | NCBI WGS metagenome assembly WNEZ01 (sample SAMN13153339, study PRJNA577476) | soil metagenome | isolation source: 120 cm saprolite under Douglas fir tree site 2 hole 1 replicate 1 | place: USA:California | collected 2015-04-18
GGAGGGATATGGATACCATTCAAATAGCCATCGCGGAACGGGTTGCAGAACAGCACCGCCATCATGGCAAAGCGCTGTTCTTCTGGGTTTGGGGCGCGCTGCTGGCGATGACCGCCATCGAAGTCTTTCTGACCTATCAGAATATGCGGCCCGTGAAGATGCTGACGATATTGATGGGGTTGTCGCTTGTGAAGGCCGCGCTGATCATCGGCTACTTCATGCACTTAAAATATGAAGTATCGAGGATGAAGTGGCTTACCATGTGTTCGGTGGTCGCCTGTCTGATCTTGATGACAATCTTTTTCTTTCCGGATGCTTTTCGTATACTCTATCTGGGAGTGAAATGAGACTTCGCTCTGCACTTCTCGTCTTATCGTTCTTTCTGTGGGCCACGCCCGCGTTTAGCCAGGGTTGCGCCATGTGCCGCAGTTCCGCTGCGGCGACGTCCAAGGAGGGCCAGAAAGCTATCAGCAAGGGTGTTCTCGTGCTGGTGGTGCCCCCGATCGGGTTCATGACCCTCGGTGTTGGGATGGCGTTTCGTTACGGGAAAAAGCGCGATCGGGAGAATTGCTGAGCAACCTGTTTATCAGTGAGAGCCGTGAGCGCCCTGCTCGACGGACAGCGGACGAAGTAAACCTTACCCGGCTCAGGTACACGGATCTGACATCTGCTCTGACATGAAACGCGAGGCTTGATGGATTAATCTCTCTCTGAGAGCCACCACTTCTGGGTGGAGTCCTTTTTCTCCTCCGTGCGCAAAATCAAAAGGAACTGCCCGCCTCTCCCGTTCAGCCACCCGAGCAGATTCTCTATGTTCACTTTGTAGGTCTTTGGGCCTAATGAACCTCGATGATGGATTCCTCAGTTCGATGGGACTCGTCGAAGGTTTCATCGGATGACTTGAATTTTGCCCGGCTGACTCGGGCCAGTTCACAGGTGCGCTCGATACTCAAGCTGCCTCGCAATGACATAACTTCTCGGATCTGGTCGTAAATGCCATCTCGCCAGAATTGCCGCTCTTCTGGCGTCAGCAAATCGCCCTCACTCGCACGGGGCGGTACGAAAAGCCTGACCCCCAAGTTGGCAGCTGCTGGCTCGGCCACAGGTTGAAACTCATCCAACAAGGCGAATGATTTAGGAAGCGGTGTCAGGACACGCGGCTAGAGGGTGAGGATTTCAAATTGGCACGTTCATATCAATTGGGAACGATTCTTGTGTCAAAAGGGCATGTTCTACAGTAAGTAGAAATTTGTCAGCGCTTTAGCTCAAACCCACCGTTTGTTGTCTTTCCGACCCAGCATCCGCTGGAGGATCACTGGGCAAGATGCAAGCTTAAGAAAGAAAACGACTAAGTCCCATTGTCGGCCCGAAGAACAGATGACGGATAAAGCGCACAAGAAGAGCGAGCAGTCTTTCGAAATAATCCGGGATTGTATCTTCAATGTGGTTCATTCCTTGCATGAATTTAACTCGAACGGGAGTCGGGGAAGGGCTTGAAGTGGGCAACGGGCGTACCTGTGGGCTCATCTTTCACCGCAGGCGTGAGACATCCGCGTTGAGCGTGCCAGTGTGAAACGGTGCGACCTCACCCCATATCTGTTGTTGAGCTTTCCCCGGGTAAGACGGTTTCGACGCCTGTCAATAAAGAGCCTGAACCAGGAACGCAGGCACGGAACGGACGCTCGGGCAAAAGGAGGCTCCATGTCTGGAAGGTCATTTCTCGGTGTTGTGCTGTCCGCGGCCATCGTTTATCAGCCAGCCTTGGCTGCCCCGCCGACGCTCGGTCAAGCGATCATCAAAGGACAAGCAAGGATTAATGACGTTGTAACACCCTCGGGAGCTTCGCTCTTTGCTGGCGATCGGGTGGCCACAAGCACTGACTCGATTGCCGAGCTTCAATTAACGAAGGGCGGAAATGTTTTCTTGCCTGCATCCAGCGTGGTGGTTCTAGAACAAAAGGGAGACCACGTGACAGTGGGATTGGAGCAAGGCGCTCTTGCGGTGCTAAGTAAGAACAGTTCGCCAGCGACAGTTGAGGCAAAAGGTGTGCGAATTCTCCCGCCCGCGGATTCTGCTGCGGTGATTGAAGTTGCCATTAGCGGTAACTCACTGAAGGTATTGGCGCGTCGTGGCAAAGCAACCGTCGAGTCAGCCGATCGAGCGATCGAAGTGCCAGAGGGGAAGGAACTCGATGCCACGGTGGCATCTGCTCCTGAACAAGGTCCGACAGGAACACGAGCCTCGGCGAGGGGCCGTTTGGAAACCTGGGTGTTCATCACGGCTGTCGCGGCCGGCCTGACCGGACTAATCCTAGGAATTATCGCCGTCAGCCGCCCCAATCCCCAAGACTGCAAGATTGTATCCCCGACCTTAGTGACAGCGCGGATCGTGTGCCCGTAGAAAGGGGCCGTCAACTTAATTCTTTCCACCAAAACGGGACGGCCAAATGACCGAGCATATTCCGGAATTCCGCAGGCGCAGGGCGATGTGGTGGTTGGTCGTCACGGGAGTTGTGATCGGTTACCCGACCTTCTTAGCGGCGCAAGGAGCGGCGCAACGCCCTGACGTTCCGTCCGCGCAGAAAACGGTAACCGCACCAGCAGAGACTATCCAGGAATACAAACTGCAGCTACAACAGCTCGAGCAGGCGCTCGAGAAGCAAAAAGCGCCCGCAACCCGCGGGGATTACCGGATCGGCCCTGAAGACCTTCTCGAAATCTCCGTTTTCGAAGCTCCCGAATTCAACAGTGCTCTGCGTGTTTCTGCGGGCGGTGAGGTTTCCATGCCGATGCTCGGCCTGCTTCACGCCGCAGGCCTGACCGCGGCGGAAATGGAGTCTGTTGTAGGGGAGCGGCTGCGCGGCAACTATTTAAAAGATCCCCATGTGGGTGTAGTCGTGAAAGAGGTGCAGAGCCATCCCGTCTCTGTCTTCGGCGCTGTGAAGAGGCCCGGGGTATTCCAAATCCGCAGCGCTAAGACTCTCTTGGAGATTCTAGCGATGGCAGAAGGCTTGGCGGACGATGCGGGAGACACAGCTATCATCGTGCGCCACGGAGGGGCGGGAATTTTACTCCGGACGGCGGAGGAGCGCTCCCGGGCCGATGAGACTACAGACAGCAAAGAAGCCCGCAGCGCTTCTCCTTCCACGGCTGGCGATTCATCGCAGGGAGCCCCTCCGATCTCTGCCAGTGAAGAAGTCAGTCTGAAGGCTCTAGTCGAATCCAGTGATGCTAGCTCCAACGTCCTGGTGTACCCCGGCGACGCTGTGAAGGTGCCGCGCGCGGGAGTTGTTTATGTAGTGGGTGAGGTCAGGAAGCCGGGCGGATTTCAGTTAAGGAGCAATGAGAATATCACCGTTTTGCAGGTACTTGCTTTGGCCGAGGGCCTAACGAGGACCTCTGCAAAGACCCACGCTCGGATTATCCGGACGGACGAAAAGAACGGCACCAAAGAGGAAATGCCGCTGGACTTGGGCAAGATCCTGGCTGGCAAATCCTCCGATCCAATGTTGCATTCCAAAGACATTCTATTTGTTCCAGGCAGCGGCAGCCGCAGCGCTCTTTACCGAGGCTTGGAAGCCGCCGTCTCGGTGGGAACGGGGTTGGCGATTTACCGGAGATAAGATGAAGGAATCTAGGAACGTTCCGTTGCTCGATGCTCCGGCGAATGGAGAACCGCGGATTACCGGGCCGCAGAGGGTCTACGAAGGGATTGACGGAGAGGAGGAACCAAACCTGCGGGCGTATTGGGGAGTTGCGCAGAAGCGCCGCTGGACGATCCTTTCAGTGGTTCTCGCAACGCTCACGCTCGTCCTGATTGCTACTCTCAAAGAGAAGCCTGTTTATCGCGCCGCAGCTCTGCTGGAAATTGAGAAAGAAAATCCCAATATCGTTAGCGTACAGGAACTTTTCCAGATTGAGAACGTTTCCGACAACTACCTGCAAACGCAGTACAAGATCCTTCAGAGTGAGAGCCTGGCTCGGCGAGTCATTGATAAGCTGCATCTCGAGCAAGCCAACGAATTCCGTTCTCCAACGGACTGGGAGCGCAAAAACACACGAGTTAACGTCAGGGGAAATGAGTCCGCTCCCGCGCCCGCGGTGCACCAAGAAGCCATCCTCCGGAAGTTTGAAGTCGAGCTGAACATCAAACCTGTCCCAGAGAGCCGGCTGGTGCGGATCAGCTTCGATTCGCAGGATCCCGCGCTGGCGGCGATGATCGTTAATTCCCTCACGGAGAACTTCATCCAACAAAACCTGGAGACTCGTTGGGAGGCCGCCCAGAAGGCGTCGGAGTGGCTCTCCGAGCAGTTGAAGGACATGCGGGCAAAGTTGGAAAAGTCCGAAAACGAACTCCAGGGCTATGCCCAAAGCAATGGTTTGCTCTTTCTCGAAACCGACAAGGGCAAGGCCGAAAACTTGCTGGAAGTTCGCCTGCGTCAGCTCCAGGACGAGCTCACGCAGGTTCAAGCGGATCGTTATCAAAAAGAATCGGCGTATCGGCAGGCGCAGGCGGGAGAGTACGCCTCGCTACCCGGAGTTTATGACAGCAAAGTGATGCAAGACTTAACCGTGAAACTCGCGGATCTACAGGCTCAGAAGGACACGCTGACGACGAGCTATACCACCAGCTCTCCCAAGGTGACGCAACTCCAGAATGCCATGGAAGGCATTGAGCGCACGCTGACGCAGGAGCAGTCGCACGCGGTGAAGAAGATCACCGATGACTACCTGGCAGCGGTGCGCAGAGAAACGCTGGTTCGCGAGGCGTTCGAAAAAGCGCAGAATCAGGAAAATCTCCTGGCGGGACGCGCCGTGCAGTACAACATTTTGAAGCGCGAGGCGGACACGAATAAACAGCTCTACGAAGGGCTGCTCCAACGCCTGAAGGAGGCAGGGGTTTCGGCGGGACTAAAAGCCAGCAATATTCGGATCGTTGATCCTGCGGTGCGGCCGACCAAGCCGGTCAAGCCCATCGTGCTTCTTAATCTGTCTCTTGCCCTCTTGCTGGGGCTGGTTTCGGGTGTGGGGATTGCCTCCCTGCAAGAACATCTCGACAACACCGTGAAAACACCCAACGACATCGAGCGTTTGCTCCATCTCCCGGCCCTGGCCATCATTCCTTCGCGACATTCTCTTAGCCAGGCGGAGGAGAAAAGGCAACGCGGAAGCTTGAAGGAGATTTCGTTGGCCCGCCTCCGTGGACGGCTGCCCATGCACGGGACAAACGGCGAACAAGACCGCTGGTACCGCATGGATGCAGAGCTCGAGCCGAACTGGTCCCTGCGAGAAGCCTTCCGGGGCTTGCGCACTTCGGTCATGCTCTCGACGGCTGACCGCCCCCCGCGGTCGCTCGTTATTGTTAGCGCGGCTCCGCGTGAGGGAAAGACGACAATCTGCTGCAACCTGGCGATCGCCTTGGCGCAGCTCGGGAAGTACGTGCTGCTCGTTGATGGCGACATGCGGCGACCCTCTTTACACAAGATTTTCCTTCTACGCAAAACCGGCGGCCTGGCCAGCTATCTTGCTGGGCAGGAACAATGGCCAGACGAGGTTCAAACTACCGGAGTGCCCGGCCTCGATTGTCTAGTGTGTGGTCCGGTACCGCCGAATCCGAGCGAATTGCTCTCCTCGGAGCGGATGCAAGCACTCTTCCGGGAAGCGGTCAGCGCATACCAGTTTGTCCTCATCGATTCTCCCCCGCTTCTGCATGTCGCCGATGGGCGCATTCTCAGCTCGATCTCCGAGGGCGCCATTCTGGTGGTCAGGGGAGAAGCAACGCCGCGAGAGCTGGTTCAGCGCGCGAGTCTGCATTTGCGTCACGCCGGGACCCGGTTAATCGGCGTTGTCCTGAACGGCGTTGATTTTCACCGCGATGGATACTATTCAGGATACTACAACTACGGTTATAAGTATTATGCCGACGCGACGGAAAATGAGGCGGTGAAGAACGAGGAGAAAGCGCTCCGGCAGCATGCCTAGGGCTGGTGGCCTGCGAGAGGTGTTGAGCGGGCAGTTAAGTCCGAGAAGAGTTCGTAAGCAGTTGTAAGTCAGGCACTTAGAATGATTTTCTTTTGTGGGTGACGGGGCGGAGCTGTGCCCATTTTCGCCGACAGAGTCACACCGAGGACGGTACAAGGCTTGGACCTGCCGACCCAAACAGAATTGCCGAACCCTTTCCTCGAAAACAGGAAACCTCGGTGGTTTGCAGCGTATACATCAGCGCGCCATGAGAAGACCGTTGCTCTGCAGCTCACCGGGCGCGAGATTGAACACTTTCTTCCTTTGTACGAATCCTTGCGTCAATGGAAAGACCGCAGGATACGACTGGAGCTGGCGCTTTTCCCTGGATACGTTTTTGTCCGCATCCCCATCGAAGAAACTCTCCGGGTTCTGCGCATTCAGGGCGTAGTTCGATTAGTGGGATTTGGCGGTAATCCTGCGGCGCTTGCTGACAGTGAGATTGAATCGATAAGAAACGGGCTCGCCCAGCATTTGCACCTGGAACCACATCGATACTTGAAAGCGGGTCGCCGAGTGCGCGTTCGGCGCGGACCGCTGGAGGGACTCGAAGGCATCCTGCTGCGAAAGAAAAACAGCCTGCGTGTGGTCGTCTCGGTTGATTTGCTCATGCGCGCGGTGGCAGTGGAAGTCGAGGCCGAGGACATTGGTCCCACAAGCGGTTATGGATGAGCCTAGGATAGGCCTGCTCGCCAAGTACGCCCAGTCTAAGAAATGATGGATGGCTATGCGTTTTGATCAGGGCGGTCCTGCGTAACTAAATGCAGGAATGGTAAGTTGCCCGCTGCGTCTTTGCAATCCAGCGAAACACTCAACTCGCCGTGAATCGCCACTACAAGTTCTATTCAAGTGTCAATCAGGGCATCATTGATGCTCTGATGGCAGGTGCGGCTTTCTACCTGGCCTATCAAATCCGATTCGAATGGCAAGTTCCTCCGGCCAACGCCTATCAGATGTGGCTTTTTCTGATCCCGACCATGCTAGGTCAGGTACTCATCAGTTCACTTATGGGCACCTACCGCCTCGTCTGGCGGTACATCAGCTTGGCAGACGCGAGCTTGGTGGCCCGTTCTCACTCCGTCTTTTCCGCTTTGTTATTTACGGCTTTCTTCGCAACACCGCGGCTTTGGGCGTTGTGGAGGATTCCACGCAGCATCATCGTGATCCAATTCTTGCTCTCGCTGGTGACGGCACTGGGCGTGCGGGCCTCGCGGCGAGTTTTGTATGAGCGGCTGAACGGCAAGAAACGTAACGGAGTTCGGGCGCCGCGAGTGGTGCTTGTCGGTGCCGGCGACGCTGGAGTGATGGTAGCGAAAGAACTTGCCTCCCGTTCTGATTTCAGGCCTGTAGGCTTTCTCGATGACGACCCCGAGAAAATCGGTATGGATATACAGGGCTTGCGAGTCCTGGGGCCGTTGAGCGCCCTGCCAGCGATCGCAAGTGGGCACGGGCTGGAAGAGGTCGTTATCTGCATTCCGCGCATTCCGCGTTCCGTTCTACGGCGGCTTTGGGCGCAATGTGAAGCGCTCACCGTGCAGATCAAGATTGTCCCGACCCTTGAGGAAATCCTGCATGGGAATGTCAACATTGCCGCGTTTCGCGAAGTGCAGATGACGGATCTGCTTGGGAGGGAAAGCATCGAATTAGCCGCCAACGACACGGAACTTGCCGCAGCCTATCGATCAAAACGGATCCTCATTACGGGGGCGGGCGGGTCCATTGGGGCAGAACTCGCTTGCCAATTCTCACGGCTGCAACCTGCTGCGCTCATTCTGCTCGACAAGGACGAGAACAGCCTCCATGACGCGTGCCTTCGCGTGAAGGAAGGATGTACTGGCAGCGAAGTCTATGCGGTGGTTGCCGACATGCGGTTTCCTGCGCGGCTTCGCTCCGTGTTTTCCGAATTTCATCCGGAAGTGGTGTTCCATGCTGCGGCGCACAAACATGTGCACTTGATGGAAATAAACCCCTGCGAAGCGATTCTCAACAATGTGACCGGTACGCGCAATCTTGTTGAGTTCTCGGCGAATTTTGGCGTTTCGCGTTTCGTGCTGATCTCGACAGACAAGGCGGTCAGGCCCGCTTCCATCATGGGGGCAAGCAAGCGCGTAGGGGAGATGATCGTGCAAGCGCAGCAGGGCGAAGGCAGCACGCGATTCTCTTGCGTGCGATTCGGCAATGTTCTCGGCAGCCACGGCAGCGTGATTCCGCTCTTTCAGAAACAGATTGCGTCCGGCAAGCCGCTGACGATTACCGACGCCGAGGCGCAACGATTTTTAATGACGATTCCAGAAGCTGTGTCGCTCCTGATCCAGGCGGGGACCCTGGGAACAGCGGGAGAAACTTTCGTGCTCGATATGGGCAGCCCCGTGCTGATCGGCAAACTCGCGAGAGACTTGATTGAGCTCTCCGGGCTGCGTCCCGATAAGGATGTTCCCATCGAAATTATGGGACTGCGCCGCGGCGAGAAGATCAGTGAGCAGCTATTTGACGAGGACACAGAAGAGCTCCGGCCAACCCGCTTCGAAAAGATCAAGGTGATTCCCCCTCGGGAGCTTGATGTGTTCGCATTTGCGCAGAAACTGAGCGCATTGGAGCGGGCCGCGAGCCGGCAATCCGTTGAGGACGTCTATCGGATTCTCCGCGAACTCCACATTGGCTTTCAAGCGGAAGAAATGGCAGCGGTATCACGAGCCGCCGCCCAGCCGCTCCGGAAGGCCGCTTCGGCCGCGGCGTTCGAATAACGATGACGCTCGACGGACAAGTTATCTTGGTAACGGGAGGCACGGGTTCCTTCGGGCGGAAATTCGTTGAGGCTGTCTTGCATGAGCACCGTCCAAAGAAGCTGATCGTCTTCAGCCGGGACGAGCTCAAGCAGCACGAAATGCGGCAGAATTTCCCGGACAGCGGTGAATCGCCGATGCGCTACTTCATCGGAGATGTACGCGACCGGGAGCGGCTGAACCGCGCCTTCCGCGGAGTGGATCTCGTGATTCACGCGGCCGCCCTCAAACAGGTCCCTGCCTGCGAATACAACCCGTTTGAAGCTATCCAGACTAATGTGATGGGCGCGAGGAACGTCATCGATGCGGCGATCGACCAGCGCGTAAAAAAGGCGATCGCCATTAGCTCCGACAAGGCGGTGAGTCCGGTGAACCTGTACGGCGCGACCAAATTGTGTGCCGAAAAGCTGTTTGTGCAGGGCAATGCCTATTCGGGCGAAGGCGGCTCCCGATTCGCTTGCACGCGCTACGGCAATGTTGTGGGCAGCCGCGGAAGCGTCGTGCCAGTTTTCGCCGAGCAGAGAAAGCACGGCGTTGTGACAGTAACCGATGCCCGGATGAGCCGTTTCTGGCTCACGCTGGAGCAAGGCGTGAGATTTGTTCTCCAAGCGATCGAGCGTATGCACGGAGGAGAGATTTTCGCCCCCAAGATTCCGAGTATGAGTGTCGTCGACATCGCCAGGGCGCTAGCACCGGAATGCCAGATCGAATACATCGGCATCCGTCCGGGAGAAAAGCTGCACGAAATCCTAGTCAGCGAGGATGAGGCCCGGCATACGGTCGAGTTGGAAGACATGTATGTCATCAAGCCTTCGCAGGGCTGGTGGCGGGCGGGGAATTGGTCCCATGGCAAACCCGTTCCGGACGGATTTTGCTATGCCAGCGATACCAACCCGGACTGGCTGACCCACGCCGAGTTTCGAGAACTCCTGTATGACCATCGCGCAACCAAAGCGGCAAGCATTGGCGATTGAAGGCGGTCGGCCCACCCGCCGAATCCCTCTGCCCTATGCTCGGCAAAGCCTGGATGAAACTGACATCGCAGCTGTGAACGAAGTGCTCCGTTCCGATTGGTTGACAACCGGTCCGAAGATCGAGGAATTTGAAAATACATTTGCGCAGGCTGTAGGAGCACTTGAGGCGGTGGCGGTTAGCAGCGGAACCGCCGCGCTACATGCCGCAATGAGTGCGGTCCGAATTGGCCCGGGTGACGAGGTCATTGTGACCGCAATGACCTTCGCGGCGAGCGCCAATTGCGCGGTGTTCCAAGGGGGCACCCCGGTCTTTGCAGATGTGGACCCGGAGACCTTGCTGCTCGACCCGGCAGATGTGGAGCGAAAGATTACCTCGCGCACGCGCGCCGTGATTGCGGTTGATTACGCCGGCCAGCCCTGCGATTACCCCGCGCTGCGATCCCTCACGAATCGTGACGGGTTGTTGATCATTGACGATGCCGCACACGCCCTCGGCGCACGTCATGAGGGTCGGCCAGTGGGCTCGCTCGCCGACCTGAACACTTTTTCCTTTCATCCGGTGAAGCACATCACGACAGGCGAGGGCGGGATGGTCACTTGCGACGACGCCGCGTTGGCAACGTCACTGCGTGCTTTCCGAAACCACGGAATCACGCACGATTCTCGAGGGCGCGCCGAGCCGGGCAACCACTACTACGCAATGACCCAGCTTGGTTACAACTACCGTTTGACGGATTTCCAATGTGCGCTTGGGTTAAGTCAATTGCGGAGGCTCGGGGACTTCGTCGCGCGTCGGCAAGCGATCGCGGCTCGGTACAACGATGCTTTGGGGAGGATGGGCGCGATCAAGCCGCTGCACGTACGGCCGAAAGTCTCCCATGCATATCATTTGTATGTAGTCCAACTCGACCTCAGCCGTCTGACTGCTTGTAGGGACGAAATCTCCCGGGCATTGTGGGCCGAAGGAATTCGCGTCAATGTCCACTACATCCCCGTGCATCTGCACCCCTTCTATCGAGAACGCTTTGGCACGGCTCCGGGGATTTGCCCTGTCGCGGAAGCCGCTTACGAGAGGATTCTCACCCTGCCGCTATTTCCCGGCATGACCGACGAGGACGTCTCCGACGTGATCGTCGCGATGCACAAGGTTTTGGAACACTACGGGCCGGGACAAGGATAGCGCTGGTGAAAGCGCAATTGGAAAGTTGGGGTGGCGAATTTGGTCGCCTGTACACGGACCGCAACATTCTTGACTGGCGTACGCGGTTGCCCGCGTTTCGAACCATGCTGTCGGGCTTGCGTTTAGCCCGGATTCTCGAGGTCGGCTGCAACCGCGGACACAACCTTCTGGCGCTATCCGAATTGCTTGGAGAGGAAAGCGAGGTCATTGGAATCGAACCCAATCGGTATGCCCTAGAGATCGCTCGCTCAGCGAGCCCAAAAGTAACGGCCATGTGCGGCAACATCTTCGACCTGCCGTTCAAGAGCGGGTATTTCGATCTAGTGTTTACTGTCGGTGTGCTGATCCACATTCCGCTAGATTCTCTGCATGCTGCAATGCGGGAATTGGCTCGCGTGAGCGGACGCTATCTATTGGCGGTGGAATACTTCGCCGAACAAGAGACCACGATCCCGTACCGCGGGCACAATGACTTGCTGTGGAAGCGCGATTTCCTTTTCCACTTTCAACAGTGCCTCCCTGGCTTATCTCTCTTGCGGAAAGGTTACTGGGGCCCTGAGGATGGATTCGACAGAGATCACTGGTGGTTGTTCGAACAGCAAAAGAGCGCAGCATGAGGGTGGTCGCGATTGTGCAGGCCCGCATGGGGAGCACGCGCTTGCCCCGGAAGGTCCTTAAAGATCTCGGCGGCGCAACCGTGCTGGAGCGAGTACTAAATCGCGTGCGCCGCGTTGCCTTGGCGGACGGAGTCCTGGTGGCCACCACTTCACAGCCAGCGGACAACGCCATCGTTTCTGAGTGCCGCCGGCTCGCTGTGGATGTGTTTCGCGGTAGCGAAACTGACGTTTTGGACCGTTATTACAATGCTGCTCAGCAGGCGCGGGCCGATGCGGTATTGCGCGTAACCGCTGACTGTCCCTTCGTTGATCCTGTTCTTCTCGACGAGCTACTTCGTTCGTTCTTGGCTCACCGTCCGGACTACGCGAGCAATTGTTTGGTACGAACCTACCCCTTCGGTCTGGATGCGGAAATAATACCTCATGCTGCTCTCTCTCGGGCTTGGCGGGAGGCCATTCTCTCCCACCAGCGCGCGCATGTGACACCGTATATTTACGAAAACCCTTCCAAGTTCCAACTTCTTTCCGTGACCGCCGAAGAAGATTGGAGCAAGTTTCGATGGACCGTGGACACGGCGGAGGATCTGGAGTTCGCAAGGGCTGTTTATCTTCACTTCCGGAATAAAGACGATTTTGGCTGGCGTGATGTGCTGAGTCTTCTTTCGTCGTTCCCCGAATTGGCCCAAATCAATCAGCACGTGCGACAAAAGGCGCTGCAGGAAGGATGATGACGAGTCCCGGCACACTCGTGATTCGCGCCGAAGCCGATCCGCAAACCGGAACAGGTCATTTCATGCGATGCCTCGCCTTGGCTCAACAATGGCGAGATCGGCGGGGGCGCGTCGTGCTGGTCACGGCCTGCTCTTTCGAAGGTCTCCTGAGCCGTTATCGCCGTGAAGGAGCAACCATCGTCAGTTTAGAGCGCTGCCGTTCCCATTCAAGAGACGCCGAGATGACCGCCCAAGTCATGCGGGAAATCGCTGGCTCATGGCTGATCTTGGACGGTTGTCAGTTCTCCGAAGATTACCAGAGGCAGATCAAAATCCGCGGTCATCGCTTGCTAGTGATAGACGACTCCGCCAGCTTACCGCACTACTATGCCGACATTATTCTCAATCAGAACTATCATGCCGGTTTTCTTCATTACTCTGCAGAGCCATGCACGAAACTGCTGCTTGGTACGAAATATTCTCTGGTGCGGCGCGAGCTCTTTATCAGGAAACGCCGCGCGGTGTCCCAGCGCGGGCGGTCCCGGGTTCTCGTCAGCTTAGGCGGTGCCGATCCTGAGAACGCCACGCTCGCCATAATGCAGAGTTTCAAAAGATCCTTGCTGAATAATTTCGAGTTCAAGATTGTGGTAGGGGTTTTGAATCCCAATCTCCGCGCGCTCCGGCGCGCGGCCCAGGAAAATAGCATCCGAATTAAGCTGAAAAGTGATGTCAAGAATATGGCTGCCCTGATGCGATGGGCGGAAATCGCCATTATTGCCCCGGGGATTACATTGTGGGAACTCTTCCATAACGGGTGCCCGGTCATCTGTTATTTTCGCGATCCTTCGCAAAAGGCACTTCTTTGCGCCTTGCGTAAACGCGGGGCTCTAAAGCTGCTTGGCGGCCTGAATGATATTGACGAACGGCGACTCACCTCTACCTTACGTGAGCTCGGCTCGGATCCCATGGCCCGACGCCGCATGCGTGATCTTGGAAGAACCATCGTAGACGGAAATGGTTCCCGTCGCGTAGTCGACCTGCTAATTGCCGCGACAAAGTCGGGCCCTCGTCTGTCGAACATGAGGGCGAATTGAAGATCGCGATCATGCAGCCCACCTATCTGCCTTGGATGGGATACTTCGATTTGATGGACCAAGTGAACCATTTTGTCGTTCTAGACGACGTCCAATTCTCCAAAGGTTCCTGGCAGCACCGCAATCGCATCAAGACACCCAACGGTTTGGAGTGGCTATCTATTCCGGTTATAGTGCATGGCCGCTTGGGTCAGCTAATTACGGACGTCAAGGTCAGGGTACCGTTGTTCTGGAAGGACCACCTGGCAAAAATCGAGGCAAATTATGGTGGAGCTCGATTTTTCGGAAAGATCTTCCGAAAGCTCTCGGAAATTTATGAAAAAACTGCGGTCTCTTGTTCGCTGGTCGAAATCAACTTGGGTCTGCTCAGATGGCTCACGGCTACTCTTGGGATTGCCACACCGCTTGTACGTTCGTCTACCCTTTTGGTAAATGGCCGCCGTACCGAACGCCTTGTGGCCATGTGTCAGGCCCTAGGAGCGACTGAGTACCTCTCCCCTTTGGGTGCAGCTGCGTATTTGCTGGACGACCTCGAACATTTCAAACGCGGCGGAATCGAGGTGTCGTTCCACAACTACACGCATCCGACCTACCGCCAGTTACACCCATTGTTTCTACCGTTCGCATCGGCCCTGGATTTGCTTTTCAATGAGGGGGCAGGCGCGTTATCGATCATCCGGAACGGGAGGGGTCCCACGTTCTCACCGAACCAAGTCTTGCAGAGCACCCTGGCGCGGGAGAGTGAATCCCTGCATCGCCCGATGGTCGCGCAATTTCAAACCCGCCGCGATTGATTCATGAAGTTGAATACGAAAGCGAACAAGTACCTTGCTATGGCCGAGCGTTCGATCGGTGTCGGCAAACCAATCTATATCGTGGCCGAGTTATCTGCAAACCATGGCCAGGACTTGCATCGCGCCGAAAAACTTATTTACGAGGCGAAGCGTGCGGGCGCCGACGCGGTAAAGATACAGACCTACACGCCGGACACTTTGACCATCGACTGTCAAGGCGAGCACTTCCGCATTGGTCCCGGCACAGTGTGGGGGAAACAAAGTCTCTATGAACTCTACAGTCAAGCCTACACACCATGGGAATGGCAGCCCAGATTAAAACAGATCGCTGTCGAACTGGGGCTCGATTTCTTTTCAACGCCGTTCGATGCTTCTGCGGTGGACTTTCTGGAACAAATGGACGTGCCAGCGTACAAGATCGCTTCATTTGAAATCGTGGATCTGCCCTTGTTGCGGCGCATCGCGGCCACCGGAAAACCCATCATACTGTCGACTGGAATGGCCACGCTCGAGGAAATTCGAGAGGCAGTTGAAACCCTGCAAAAGGCTGGTAACCGAGAACTTGCGCTGCTGAAATGTACGAGTGCTTATCCCGCGCCGCTCGAGGAGATGAACTTGAGAAGTATCGCAGCGCTGAGCGACATCTTTGGCGTGCCCGCGGGGCTCTCCGACCACACCTTGGGCATCGCGGTGCCCGTTGCCGCAGTGGCGCTAGGAGCATGCATTATCGAGAAGCATTTCACACTCGCCCGCAGCGTGCCCGGGCCGGATAGCGCGTTCTCGCTCGAACCCGAAGAATTTCGCCAAATGGCGGACGCAATTCGAGAGACGGAAAAAGCGTTGGGAGAAGTGCGCTTCGGCCCTAGCGAGCGCGAGGCGCCGAACCTTGTTTTCCGGCGTTCACTATTCGTGGTGGAGGACATGAAGGCCGGGGATGCGTTCACGGAGCGGAACGTACGCTCGATCCGGCCGGGACACGGACTTCACCCGAAATACCTCGAGGATGTCTTGGCTTGTCGAGCCCAGTTCGATATTCCTCGAGGGACACCGTTGAGCTGGGCTTCGGTCGCCAAAACCCAATCCCGATCAGCCTGATATCTGCACTTGGCGTTCCCTGAGAGAAGGAATTACAGAGATCATGCCGTTCCCACGCGTGTGAACTTCGCACCTGCCGACAACCACAGGAAGAACCCCGGTGAAGATCTTCTTTTTCTTTTCCATTTTGCATCAACTCTATTGCGAGGTAGCCAAAGTGCTACAGCAGCATGATCCCACAGTTGAATTCAGCGGCATCCTGTACGGACGCGACCAGCTTCGAGACCTGCAACGCAGCCGCTTTCCCTCGAAGCAACTCTGGGTCCTCACGGAGGAGTTGAGCCGAGAGCTTCCGCTCATGCACCGCCCAGAGAGTCTTCTTGCAGACTGGGAGAAGCGCCACGGAGTGTCCCTCAGCACCATTCTTTCGAGTGACCGCCGATATTACACCTTTCCCCGTGAGGAAGGATTAAAGATTGTCGCCATCGTTATCCGCTGTTGCAAAGATTTGCTGGATCGAATTCGGCCGGACGTCATCGTCGGTGAGGGAACCGACGACCTCCTCAGTCTTGTGCTTTATTATTCCGCGCGCGAACGCAGCATTCCGTATCTCATCACTTACGCTTCTCCGGCGCCAAACCGAATCGCCATCTACGGCAATGCCGGCAATCATTGGGAGAAAGTAGAAGAAATCTATCTTCGCCTCAGAGAGAGTTCCCTCACACAGGAGCAAAGAACGCGGGCCGCTGGCCTCATCCGCGAATACCGCGAGAAAGACATCCTACCAACCTACCTGAAAGGGGGCTATAACCGGCTGTTTTCTGGGCGAGAACTTCCCTTGTTGTATGCCGTCGCGCGAAGAAACCGCCTCGACCGGTCGCACCGCCTGGACCCTTCCTATTCGGGGACGGTTGCGGAGGTTCTAATGCGCAAAAGTAAGAGGGTCTTTCGCGCCGCGATCTCTGCACGGCGTTACTTCCAGCAGCCCGTAAAGGGAGAACGGTATGTATTCTTTCCCCTGCAGATGGAGCCGGAGTGCAGCACGCTGGTATTTGCGCCGTTCTACACAAACCAACTCCATGTGATCGAATGTCTTGCAAAGAGCCTCCCTATCGACCACCTGCTCTACGTGAAAGAGCATCCGGTGATGCAGGGAAGACGGCCGCTTTCTTTCTACCGCGCAGCTCGCTCGCTTCCGAACGTCAGACTCATTTCGCCCGGCATGATCAGTCATCAGCTAATTCGGTCAGCCAGCGCCGTGGCAGTTATCACGAGCAGCGTTGGCTGGGAAGCTCTAATGCACGGCAAGCCCGTCATCGTGCTGGGAAATGTGTGGTTCGACGCTTGCAATCTGGTGCGGAAGATCCGCGCAATGTCCGATCTGCCAGGCGTGCTTCGGGAAGCGATCACGGACCACAAGCCGGACCGTGAGATCTTGTTGAAGTTCGTAACCGCCTCGCTGGAGGGCACGTACCCAGGCCGCATCGAGCACCCGGACTACAGCCCAAGCATTCTGTCGGCTGAAAACGTGGCCGCAGTCGCGGACGCAATCCGGCAGCATCTGGAATGGCTCGGGCAAGGCTCCAGTATTGCGCATGAAATGGAGGCGCAATCCGCAGTCTCATGAGATGGGCCGCGACACCGAAAGGAATCCAAACCAAGCGGTGCTGAGTGAATAGCCGTTTTCTGAAACAAACTGCGCATACGGGAGGTACGAAGCTTTTCATCTTCGTTTCGCGTTTCGCACTCGTCTATTTGCTCGCGCATATCTTCGCACCGGAAGACTATGGCGCCTATGCCCTGGTCACGACGATTACCACCTTCGGAACAATCGTTCTAGGGTTGAACCTTTATAACTACGTGTATCGGGCAACTCCCGGACACTCCGTGGAGCGCCGAGTCGTGCTGTTCAAGAGCACGTTCTTGTTCGAAGTGGTTCTCTCCGGCATCCTGCTGACCATTTTCCTTCTGTCAGGAACCCTTCTGCCTCTGCTACACCGGCTGAAGGCTGCGAACTATGCACACGCTTTCATCGCAGGCTGCATTCTGCTGGCTGCGCTTATCGCGTTTACGGAACTACAGCACTATCTCTGGGCGAAAACAGACATCGAAGATGCCAATCGTATGGACCTTATCGCGCAGGCGTCATGGATTTTTCCGCTGCTGGCGCTTTGGTATTTCGGACTGAGACTCACTGTCACCACCGTAGTTGTTGCGCAAGTGATGGGCGTCCTTCTAGGGATTTGCTATGCGTTTCGGCGCGTGGAAAGGGAGTGGTGGCGTGCGCGGCCCGATCCCGGCGTCATTCGGGCTGGTCTCGCCTTCAGCGTACCCATGATGGTTCCGGGGCTGAGCTTTTACGTGCTGAAGCTCGCGGACCGTTTCATTCTGTCTCATTATCGCAGCCTGGCGGACGTGGGATTGTACTCCTTCGCGTACGGACTTCTGAATACCATCTATTCTTTTTCGGTTCTCGTCATTCTCAACACCTTTCTGCCGTATGTCTTCGAGGCTCATAACCGCGCGGATCGCACGAGACGCAATTTTCTGCTGACCTACACGTTCAAAGCTTGCCTCGCGGCGTTCGGCGCTGGAGCCGCGATTTTGCTCACGTTCTCTCACCTCATCCTGAAGCTCTTGGCGCGCCAGGAATACCTCGCTTCGCGCCAGGTTCTGCCGTTACTCGCGGTGGGCTTTTTGATGATCATTGCCGCGTATCCGGGCCAGAACCTCCTCCTGTTGCAGAATCGCACGGTTCTGTTGATGTGTATCGACATGACGGGCCTGGTCATTGGATTGGCCCTCGATTTCTTGCTCATTCCCCGGTATTCCTTCTGGGGCGCGGCGGTCGCTTCCGCCTTGGCGTTCGGGCTGGTGGCCATCTTGAAGCTGGTGTACAGCCGCGCCTGGAGAGAAATCAGCGTTCGCGATCTCTTCTCGCTCCAGTTCGAGCTGCGGCTGGTCTCTCTGTACCTGCGCTCGAGGAAGCTGACCCGCGGCGAAATAGCGGCCGATTGAAATGACAGAATTAGCATTGATTGTCAGCATTTGCGCTGTCGCAGGGGTCGCACTCTTGGCTTGGCTGAAAAGTCCGTGGAGGAGCGTGTATGGCTGGATCGCTTTTCTGAGCGTCCAGTTGAATTACCAGATCGTTTTTTCAGATTTTCGTCCGGCACTTTCGGATTTGTTTGTTCCTTCGATGGCGATTGGTGCCTTGTTCTATCTAGCTCGGAGGGGTGACAGTCGCCGCGGCGGCGCGAGCGTCCTATCAACGCTTGTGCTTGGATTTGTCGCTGTGTTCTTGACGGTCGGAAATCTGGTGACGTTTGTTGCCCTGGGCACGCTGCCCCAATGGACCTGGCTCAATAAAGACATCGGCCTGATCGATTTGATCGTTTGCTATTTCGCTTTGCTGCGCTTGCTCGATACCCGGGAGAAGCTGCACGCCGCGGTCCGAGTGTTTGTCCTGTCCGGATCCTTGATTAATCTCGTAGCAATTGTGGGCGGAATCGCTCGCTATGCTTTTGGAATCCCGAACATGATGATGCGGCAAAGCAGCAGCACGCGGTTGGTGGGGTTCATGATAAACCCCGGCGCCTATGGTGGCTTTGCCCTCTGCATCCTGTTGATCCAGTTCTCGCTCCTTCTGGGCGGGTCGGAGCTTCTTAGGCTTCCGCGGTGGGCGCAGCATCTGAACGTGGCGCTGCTGGGCATGGCGTGCTTGATGACGCAATCCAGAAGCACGTTGGTCGGGCTGGTGACCGGCCTGCTGGGGCTGCTCGTATTCTTCCGCGTGAAAGCGAGTGTGCGGCTGCTGGGACTAGGGCTCGCGGTGCTCGTAGGGATGATAGCGGTTCTCTCTGTATATGCATTTTCCTCGAAGACCGTCTCGGATTTCTGGAGTACCGAACTGAACAGCGCCAACTTCGCATTACGAATTGACGCCAACCGGGCCGCCATGAACATGTACCTGGAGAGTCCGGCGAACGCGCTTTTAGGGATCGGCATCGGCACGTTTTCTTCTCGCGCCCAGCAATATATTGGTCTGCCCCTGATCATCCACAACGATTTCCTGTGGCTGCTGGTGGAGGCCGGTCCGCTGGGTCTTTGCTTGTTCTGCGCAATCCTTTTCGTCACCTTTCGCAATTGCATCGTCTTGGCCCGCGCCGGGATGGACGAAAGGCCCATCGCGATCGGCGTAGCTTGTGCCCTCCTGGCCACTTTGGGCTGGATGCTGGGAACGGAAGGTCTGTGGCACCGGCACGTGTGGTTTCTGCTGACCCTCTCGGAAGTCTGCTATCGCTTGCAGATGAGGAAGAGCTATTCCTTTGTTCCCTACGAGACCAATAATTTGAAATCGACGCATCCGTTCGTCTTCGATTCCTGTCAGCACCAAGGCCACTAAGCGATGGGCACCTATCGATGGGCGGTTGGGGAAAGATTTTTGAGCGTTGTGAAGCAGGAACACAAAGCCCGTTTCTTGCTGTCGCGATTTCTTTGGGCAACGGGCCTCTGTCGGCTGTTTTCGATTAGGTTGCCACACGGCCCGCGAATATGTTTCTTTCCAACTTCGATCTCAGCTGGTCTGTGGCTTGACCCCGCCTCGTACCAAGAAGAAGAGCAATTCATTCTTAGCCGGTTGCATGCAGGCGAAACGTTTGTGGACGTCGGCGCCAATATTGGCCATTTGAGTTTGCTGGCAGCTCAGCGAGTCGGGCCAGCGGGCTCGGTGATCGCCGTCGAGGCCCATCCCCGGACATTTGGTTTTCTTTGCAAGAACGTGCGCCTCAATGGCTTTACCAACGTCCGATGCCTTCACGCGGCGGTAGGCAGCCATCCGGGTGAGACGTACATCTCGGATTTCCGAACCGACGACATGAATCACCTGGATTCAAACGGAGGAACCAAAGTTCCGGTCGTGACACTTGACTCACTTGAATTCAAGGGACGGGTTGCACTCCTAAAGACCGACACAGAAGGCTTCGAACCGTTCGTTTTCGAAGGTGCCACTAGGTTGTTGTCGCGGACGGACTGCATTTACTTCGAGTGTTCGGAGTGGAACCTGAATCGCTACGGACGCAACAGCCGCGAACTGAGAGCGCTGCTGGAGTCAGCAGGTTTCCGCATTTACAAACCGTTGCGAGACTCGCTGGTGCACATCAACGGAGATTACGATGCCACGGCGGGCGGCAATCTGCTGGCATTGAGGGAAGCATGAGCAGTGATGGACCACCCCTCGTAAGCGCGATTATCACCGCTTTCAATAACGAAGCCACGATTGGCCCCGCGATCGAGAGCTTCCTGCACCAGAACTTCATCGACCGCGAAATCATTGTTGTGGACGACGGCTCGCGCGACTCGACGCGCCGCGTGATCGAATCCTACCGCAATCTGGTGCGGTCGGTGTTTCAGCAAAACCGCGGCAGCGCTTCGGCTCGCAATGCCGGCGCGCGCAATGCCCGCGGCAAGTACCTGGCGTACCTTGATGGAGACGACGTCAGCCTCCCTGATCGCCTTCGGCTCCAGGCCGAAGCGCTGGAATCCCGCCCGGAAGTGGGACTGGTGTACGGAAACATTCATTTGATAGACGCCCAGGGAAGGCACGCGAGGCGCCGCGGCGGCACCGGGCGGTACAAATCTGGCAGAGTCACTCGCGAACTCGCGATCAAGAATTTTGTGCCCTTCTCGACCGTCATGCTTCGGCGGGAGTTGCTCGAGACAATCGGCATGTTCGACGAGACCATTCGTTCTTCCGAAGACTGGGACATGCTTGTGCGCCTCTCCCGATACTGCGAATTTCTCTATCTCGGCCGGGCGCTCGTCAACTACCGCATCCTTCCCAACAGCAAAACCGCCAACCTGGACGAAAAGGAGCGCGCCTACAAACGCGTGCGCGACAAAATTTTTGCGGAGAACGATTTTGGTCCGGACCAGGGAAGGCTGATGCATCTTTCCGATGCTTCGCTGAACTTCAGCCTGTTGGGCATCAGTCTGCGGTACGAGAAGTATTCCCGCGCCCTCGGCTACTTGTGGCGCGGGCTCGTGGCTTCTCCTGAGATTGTCTATCTCTACCGGAGAGAGATTGCCTCCCGGTTGAGCAGCTTCCTGAGTTAGCCGAAGAGCACCTCGCGGACACAAAAAGCAGGCCTGCTATGTGCGGCATTTGCGGACAATTCAATTTCTCCGGCAAACCGGTTAGCCAATCGACAGTCGAGGCCATGATGGCCACGATCCGTCATCGCGGCCCGGACAGTGCTGGTCACTTCGTGCGTGGCCCGGTGGGACTCGGCCACCTGCGGCTCAGCATCATTGATCTGAGCGAAGCGGGAAGCCAGCCGATGTCCGCCAGCAACGGTGCTTTCTGGATCGTTTTCAACGGCGAAATTTACAACTACGCTGAATTGAAACGCGAACTCGAACAGCGCGGCGAATCCTTCCGCTCGACCTCGGACACGGAGGTGCTCCTGCGCCTGTATGAACGCATGGGGCCTGCATGCCTCGAAAAACTCGAAGGCATGTTCGCATTTGCCATCTGGGACGACTCCGCGCAAGAGCTCTTCCTCGCGCGCGACCGCATTGGTATTAAGCCGCTTTACTACTATCTGGATGACCAGCGCATCGTTTTCGGTTCGGAGATCAAGGCCATCCTTGCGTGCCCGGAAGTTCCCAGAGCCGTTAACCCCGCAGGCTTGGTGAACTACATCACGTTTGGCCATTCCATAGCACCGGACACAATCTATAAAGGAATTAAGAAATTGCTCCCCGGGCACTATCTCCAGTGCACCACGCAAAGTGCGCGAATCTCGAAGTATTGGGACATCCAAGAGTCTGCTGCTAGTCCAGTGAGCGAGGCGGATGCCATCCAGCAGATTCGCTTGCACCTTCAGACTGCCGTCACAAGTCACATGGTCAGCGACGTTTCCGTGGGCGCTTTCCTCAGCGGTGGGATCGACTCGAGCGCCGTAGTCGCGTTCATGTCGCGCGCGTCAAGCCAGCCTGTGAAAACCTTCGCCATGGGGTTTGACATTGGCGGTTACTACAACGAGCTGGAAGACGCGCGGCTGATTGCGCGGCGATTCGCAACCGACCATCACGAAAAGATTATTACGAACGTGGACGTAGAAAGCCTAATCCAACGTTTGGTGTACCACTACGATGAACCCTTTTTCGATGCTGCCAACCTGCCGACACTGATCATGTCCGAGTTCGCCCGCCAGCACGTCAAGGTGGTGCTCTCCGGCGAAGGAGGAGACGAAATCTTCGGCGGCTACCGCAGGTACTATGCTCAGTTAGCGTCGCGCTATCTCCATTTTCTAGCCCCATGCGCACACCTGCTCGGTGGGGACAACGTCGTGCCGAGAACGCCGCGATTCCGCCGGCTGCGCAAGGCGGTGGAAGTTATGTCCATTGGCGACGAGGCTTTGCGCTACGGGAATTGGCTGGCCACGTTCACCGAAGACGCAAAAGCGGAGCTTCTCGAACCCTCCGTGCGGTCGATGACGGACCACTTCGATGCCTATGACTCCTATCGGCTGTACTACAACCGCTTCCCGCGATTCGACACGGTCAACCGCATGCTCTATACCGACTTGAAGGCATGGCTGCCGGATACCTATCTCGAAAAAATCGATAAGGCAACCATGGCCGTCAGTCTTGAGGGCCGCGTTCCGTTCCTCGATCATCGGCTCGTGGAATACGCCTTTCGGTTGCCGGGGCGATGGAAGGTTAGAGGCAAAACGACAAAGTATCTGCTCAAGAAGGCGCTCGAAGGCGTCTTGCCAGCATCTACACTCCACAAGCCTAAGCACGGATTCGCCGTTCCCGTGGACGAATGGTTTCGCGGCCGGTTGAAAAACTTCGCTTCGGATGTGTTGCTCGATCACAGCGCCCAACGCTCCGGCTATTTCAATCTCAGCGCCGTCGAGAAGCTTCTGCGCGAACACACCAGCGGCAAGAGGAATTTCGGAATCCATATCTGGGCGTTGATGAACTTCGAGTTGTGGCACCGGCGGTTCATGAGGCAGGACGAACAAACTCGGCTTACTCCCGCACAACCTGTGCTCGTACGCGAGGCATCGGCTCGCTGAGTCTTCACGGGCCGCGGTCTCAGTTAGTTTTCACATTTTTTCGCCTATGCCTTTGAAAATAGCGCAAGTCGCGGCCGCGGATTGTTCCATCCGCCATCTGCTCTTGGACCACATCTTGGCTCTCCAGGAGCAAGGACATCACGTGACTGCGGTGTGTCCGCCGGGGCCCTGGGAAGGGGAAATTCGCAAGTTCGGCGTTCGCTTGGAAACGATAGGAATGGTGCGCGAGCTAAGCCCCTTCCGCGACCTGAAATCCCTGAGGGAACTTTGCCGCCTCTTCCGCCGCCACCGATTCGATGTGGTGCACACGCATACGCCCAAGGCTGGGCTCTTGGGACCCTTGGCCGCTCGTCTCGCCGGCGTTCCAGTAGTGCTCCACACCATCCACGGGCTACTGTTTCATGATCGTATGCTGCGCTGGAAGCGCTGGATGTTCTGGCTTCCTGAAAGGTTCACGGCACTGTTGTCTGATCATCTGCTCTCACAGAGCTCCGAAGATGTCGACACGGCGGTTCGCCTCCGCCTTTGTTCGCCAGCGAAGATCACTCATCTTGGAAATGGAATCGACGTGGAACGTTTCTCGCCGCACGCGATGGATTCGGCGCGGTCGCGCCTCCGCCGCAGCTTCGGTTTTCGTGATACGGATTTCGTTGTCGGAAGCGTCGGTCGGCTGGTCTATGAGAAGGGCTATGCGGAGCTGTTCGCTGCCGCGGAGCGGCTGGCCACTCGCTACCCCGCGGTGAAATTTCTCATCGTCGGACCGCAGGAACCCGACCAGAGTGATGCGGTGTCTCCGGGGCGCATCGCTTCCTTGGAACGCAAGGGCGCTGCTTTCTTTGCTGGCTACCGCAAGGATATGAGGGAGTGCTACTCCGCTATGGATGTCTTTCTTCTTCCTTCGCACCGAGAAGGCCTCCCGCGCGCCTGCATGGAAGCCGCGGCGATGGAGCGCGCGGTAATCGCTACGGATATCCGGGGCTGCCGGGAAGTGGTCCGCCACGGGGAAACCGGCCTGCTCGTTCCTCTCAAAAGTGTCGCCGCTATCGTAGTGGCCGTTGAGCAACTGATGGCGGACCGTGGGCGCGCTGAAGCGATGGGCATCGAGGGCCGCAGGCATGTTTTGCGAAATTTTAGCCACCGGCAGGTGCTTGCGCGCATCTGCGACTTTTACGCGGCGCTGGAGAACGGTCATGGGCGCCACAGGTTCGCAGCGTGAATATCCTCACGTTTGATTTGGAAGACTGGTATCAACTCGAGCACCGCCGGGTAACCGGAGAACTGCCGCCCGCCCGCGACACGCTGTTTCGCCAGGTGGACAGCGTGATGGAACTATTGGATCAAGCTCAGACCCGCGCGACCTTTTTCACCCTGGGCATCGTTGCCGAATGCTTCCCGCAATTGATCCGCCGAATTGCAGCGCAGGGTCACGAAATTGCCTCTCATGGCTATGCCCATTTGCGGGTGTTCGGTCTTTCACGGCAAGAGTTTGTCGATGACTGTCGCCGCGCTCGGGATGTCCTCAAGGACATTGTCGGCAAACCTATTCGTGGATATCGTGCCGCGGAGTTTTCCATCAACGGCTCCGTTCTTTGGGCCCTGGATGCTCTAGCCGCTTGCGGTTTTGCGTACGATTCCAGCATCTTTCCGATCCACCACCGCCGCTACGGGGTTCCTGGATTTGCCGCTCACCCTGCAAGGTACAGGCTGCCCAGCGGGCTGCGCATCACGGAACTGCCTCTCGCTACCGTGCCATTCGCGGGGCTCCGAGCGCCGGTGGCCGGGGGCGGATACTTCCGCGTGCTGCCGTTGTGGGCTTTGCGCCGGGCAGTGCTTGAACACGAGGCCCGTCGAATGCCGATGACCACCTATTTCCATCCCTACGAGTTCGACCCAGTGCCCCTCAATTTGTTCCAGGTTCTGCCCCGTGACGGGTGGACGCAGCGTCTCTCCGTGCAATGGCTGAACTGGCAGCAAAACCTCGGCCGCGCCGGTACTACCTCAAAATTGGCCGCCCTGTTGCATGAATTCAAATTCACTTCCTGTCAGGAGTATCTGGATGCAGCCCACCTCACCGAAGATCGAAATTTACTTCCAGCAGCGCGCGCGGCAATTTGACGCCCTCTATGCCGAAGAGCGCGACTGGCGCTACTACTTCAATCGCGTGTTCCGCCGAGCGCTTTACGAACGCGTGCGCCTGACCGTGGAGGCATTCCGGGGGTTGGACGATTTCACCGTCCTCGACCTGGGTTGCGGCTCAGGCCGGAACAGCCTCGTTTTTCTGAAATCCGGCGCGTGCCGCGTCGTGGGAATTGATTTCTCCGAAAACATGATTCGAATGGCTCGAGATTACCGCCGCGAGAAGGGCGTCGCCGGGAACTGCGAATTCATCCGCGCGGACGCATTGGCCCATCCTTTTCGTGAGAGATTCGACGTTGTCGTTGCGCTCGGAGTGTTTGATTACATCCAGGATCCCCGTGACTTGCTCCGCCGGATGACAGTGCTGGCCAAGCAAAGAGTAGTGGCAAGCTTTCCGGGGCTTTCCATGGTGCGTGCCCCGTTGCGCAAACTGCGCTATTGGATGCGCGGTTGTCCGGTATATTTCTCGAGCCGCAAAAGGCTGCAACGGATCTGCCGCGAGGTCGGTCTGGTGGATTTCGAGCTGGTTCCGGTAGCCGGGCGCGCAGGCTGGCTACTGGTTGGGCGATTGGACAAGTGAATTCATTGCGCCATTTCATGCCGCAACGCTGGACATATTATGCCTTCAAACGTGGCCTGGATATTCTTGGTTCCGTCACAGGCTTACTGCTCCTGTCGCCCGTTCTCGCCGTGGTGGCGGCAGCCATCCGTCTGACAATGGGCTCACCGGTCTTTTTTCGCCAGTTGCGCCCGGGCCACAGGGGCATGCCGTTCACCCTCATCAAGTTCCGGACGATGACCGGCGCACGGGATGTCGACGGGAGTCTACTGCCTGATGAGCATCGCCTCACCCGACTCGGTTCCCGGCTCCGCCGGTCCAGCCTGGACGAGTTGCCCGAGCTCTGGAACGTTCTCAAAGGTGAAATGAGCTTGGTCGGTCCTCGCCCCCTCTTGATTCAATATCTTGATCGCTACACCCCTGAGCAGGCGCGCCGCCATGACGTCAAGCCCGGCATTACCGGATGGGCGCAGATCAATGGCCGCAACGCCTTAAGCTGGGATCAAAAATTCCAGCTCGACCTGTGGTACCTCGACCACCAAAGTCTCTGGCTGGACCTGCGCATTCTCGCGCGTACCTGCTGGCAGGTGCTTAAATGCGCAGGAACCTCCCAGCCGTTCCACGCCACGATGCCGGAATTTCTCGGTAAGGCTTCCCTACAGCGATGAAGCTCGATCACATCTATGTGTACGGCGCCGGCGGCCACGGCAAGGTCGTTGCGGACAGCCTGCGCGCCGCAGGACTTCCCATCGCTGGTTTCGTGGAGGATGCGGCTGCCCGCTGGGACCGGCTTGTGCTGGACCTCCCGGTGGTCGCCAGCGAATGGCTTTGCGCACACAGAGACCTTCAACCCACAAGAATTGCGCTCGGCATCGGTGATAATCGCGCTCGCCAGACCGTGGCGGAGCGCTGTCGTTCCTGGGGACTGGAACTCGTGCGTGTGATCCATCCTGCCGCGACAATTTCGCCCTCTGCGCGGATTGGACCGGGGACCGTGATCCTGGCTGGAGCGGTGATCAATGCGGACGCGCAGCTTGGCCTCGGCGTCATCGTCAACACCGGCGCGGTTGTTGAACACGACTGCATCCTCGGTGACTACGCGCACCTCTCTTCGAATGCAACGCTCGGAGGCGCTGCTCGGGTGGGCGCGCTTGCCCACGTAGGCCTGGGCGCGGTTGTATTACCTGGCGGCGCAGTGGGCGCGCAAACGGTCATCGGCGCGGGAGCCGTTGTCGTCCACAGCATACCTGCGGGAGTTGTGGCTTTCGGAGTGCCCGCCCGCGTTCGTGCTCCCGTAGGAAAAGAAGTTTCCTCATGTCCTTGAGAGCCGTCAGCAGTCAATCCGGCCTGGCCATTCACGGCGGCCCGCCCGTGCGCACCCATCCGTTCGCTCCTTGGCCGCAATTTTCGGCCGAAGAAATCGAAGCAGCCGCCGCTGTGTTGCGCTCGGGGAAAGTCAACTACTGGACCGGCGAAAACGGCCCTCAGTTCGAGCAGGAGTTTGCGGCGCAGATTGGGTGCCGGCGCGCCGTGGCAGTAGCTAACGGCACGCTTGCCCTGGAGCTGGCGCTCTACGCGTTGGGCATCGGCCCGGGGGACGAAGTCATTGTGCCCAGCCGGACCTTTGTCGCCACAGCAAGTTGTATCTTGATGCGCGGTGGTACCCCCGTCTTCGCGGACGTTGAGCGCGACAGTGGCACTTTGACGGCCGAGAGCGTGCGCCCGCTGATCACTGGCAGGACGCGCGCAATCATTCCCGTCCATCTCGCTGGCTGGCCCTGCGATATGGATCCGCTGCTCGCGCTCGCGCGTGAGCACCAGCTCCGAGTGATCGAGGACTGCGCCCAGGCCCACGGTGCCTTCTACAAAGGCCGGCCGGTTGGTGCCCTTGGCGATGCCGCAGCATTCTCGTTTTGCCAGGACAAGATCATTTCCACGGGCGGTGAAGGCGGCATGTTTGTCACGAGCGACGAAGCCGTTTGGGAACGCGCCTGGAGCTTCAAAGACCACGGCAAAAACTGGCAGACGGCGGGTCGCGGGAGCAATCTCACGGGTTATCGCTGGGTGCACGATTGTCCTGGCACCAACTGGCGCATGACGGAAATGCAATCGGCCATAGGCCGCGTCCTCTTGCACAAAGTCTCCGAGCGCGTCGCGCAGCGGCAAAAGAACGCCACGGTACTAAGCCGATACCTGAGCTGCATCCCAGCCTTGCGGCTTGCCGTACCCCCTCCTGAGCTTTCCCACGCTTATTACAAGTACTACGCGTTTGCGTGCCGGGAACGCTTGCGCGAGGGGTGGAACAGAGACCGCCTCCTGAGGGCTATTGCTGCTGAAGGAATCCCATGCGCGGTTGGTAGTTGCAGCGAAATCTATTGCGAGAGGGCATTTGCCGAAGGGATACGGCCACCCGTGCGCCATGCGGTGGCGCGTGAGTTGGGCGAGAGCAGCTTGATGTTCCTGGTTCACCCCACGCTTTCCGAAGAAGACATGCTCGACGTGTGCCGTGCCGTTGAAAAAGTGATGGAAGCCGCTGCACTTTGAGATCCATCCGTTTTCCTCTTTAACCCTCTTGAGAGGTGGCGCCACTCAGCATTGAAGCGGTCAAATCTTTTCCTGAGCTGTGGATGTGACTAAGCAAGCCAGAACGAGAAACAGCAAGGCGTTCGACGGAATATGCAAATTAAAGTCCACCAGACTATGTAAAAGCATCCCGCCGCAGGCCGCCACCGCTCCCGCACAAAAAGACCGACTAGACGGACTCTCGGCGGCACGCCAGTTTTGAATTCCCCGCCAAAATAGAATGACCACAAACGCCAGACCGCACATTCCTCCTGCCAGACCGGTGTCGGACAGTAACTCCAAGTAGTCGTTATGCGCGTGCGTGACGATCGCACCGTCGTAATAGCTCTCATATCGGGGATAAACGGTTTGCAGTGTCCCTAGCCCCGTGCCTATCCAGCGATGATCGAGAAAAATCCGCAAGGTATCCTTGAACATCGAGATTCTTCGGTCGTGAGGAATCTCCGCAAAAGGTGAACCAAAGAGCTGCCACCGCGCCGGACCGACCCCCAACCACAGAACAAGTGCTCCCGCGAGAACCGCAAATCCGGCTGCTTCCACCAAACGTCTTCTACCCGGTCTATTCGTAGTAGCCAGAAATCCCAGCAAAACAACCTCAAGCAGAAAACTCGCCATCCCTCCCCGCGATCCTGACAAAAACAAGGCCCCGATCGGCAAAGCCGTGAAAAGATACAAGAGCGGCAGTTTATCTCGCCGTGTTGCCGTACCCAGAATGAGTGCCAGGCCCAACGGGACAATGAGCACCACGAAGCCTGCGAAGTGGTTGTGGTTTACAAAGGGACCAAGCGGTGATCCACCCCACCGCAAGGGGCGAAGCCAGTAGAGTTTTCCGTTCGGAATGAGGTGTTGAACGATACCGAAGAGTGAAACGAAAAATCCCAGGGTCAGGAGAAACCACTGGAAAGAGTGAATCTGTTGGTCTGTTCGGATGGACTCGTTCGCGAGAAACACAAGAAGCAAGCAAGCCGCCCACAGGAGGAGTTCAACCGTCGAGACATAGGCATACACGGTGAACCCTTGTGCTCCCTGCGCAATGCAGAACGCTATTAAACACAACAGCGGAGCCAACAGCCAGTTCCAATGAACTTCAACTCGGCCCCGGCGGACAGCAGACACCGCCCAGAGCAAGACCAACAAGGCCGAGCCCATCTCCAGAATTGCCTGGGACCAGGGCTCCACAGCGCCGCTAGCAAGCACGGCAAACGCGATCAGGCCGCAAATCCCCCCACGAATGAACCTCATCGCGCACGTTCCTTCTTGGGGCTCACTGCAATCTTCAGGGAAACATCGTCCACCCACACCGTTCCACGAAGCTTGTCGTCAAATTTCCAGGTGGGCATTCGCCGGAGGAGGATGGCAACTAGTCGCGTTTGCGGACCGGTCGAAAACTCAGCTTCGACTTGCGACCACAGGCGAGTTCCCACCAGCGCGTCGGTCAGGATCTGAACTCTGGAAGGGTGACGAGGATCCTGAATCTGGAACCGGATTCCGCTGTCCGTGGAAATTCCTTCCGTGCGCAGAAAAGCGGAGAAGTGATAATGCCTTTGCGGCTCGACCAACACATACTGCATCAGGTGCTGGTAGTCTATGTTCGTCGTGCCGTCGAATGTGACGCGCAACGACCGTTTTCCGGAGTGAGCCGTGCCTTCTTCGAGTTTGAACACCACGCCAGAGAGCGGAATTTCCCGCCAGCCAAAACCTCCATTCACCAGGTCTTGCTCGAAGCCGCCATCAAAAATCAGCTCAGATGCATCACTTCCGCCCGTGGGCCGGCCCGCAGCCTGTAGCGCTTCCTCCCAAACGCGCCGAGCATCTTCCTCCCGGTCCTGCGCGATAAGCGCATCCAAAAGCGGCGCAGCCTGTGACATCTCGAGGGACCGATTTCGCTCGACGAGATTTCTCCAAATGGTTATCGCCGGGTCGAGTTTGTTTCGAGACAAGAAGTAGCTCAGCGCCACGAAATAATATTGCCTTTCGGCAGGTAATACTTCTTCTGAGATTCTGCGGACGTCACCGGTCGCTTCCCAGCACTCCGAAACGGTTCTCTCCGTCAGCGTGGGATCTGTTTTGAGGGCTCGGCGAAACTGTACAAATGCCTCATCGAAGTTGGTCTGACGAAGAAGAAAATTTCCGTAACGCCACGCCACCTCGGATGAGATCGGATGGGCGGCTTGCGCGCTTTTGTAGGCGCCTCGAGCCCGCGAAGTCTCTCCCAGTTCTTCATACACGGCTGCGAGCCCCGTCCAGTAGCGGTCCACGTAGGGGTTCTTCTCCACCGCCTTTTCATAATCCGCTTCAGCCTGCGTGACATCTCTCCGCTCCAACTCCCAATCTTCGAACCCACCGAGCTTGGCCCAGTACTGCGCGTTGCCCGGTTCCAGAGCAGTGGCGCGGCGCCATAGTTCTGGCTTCGAGGAATCGGCATACTCGGCGGCAATCGCGACACGAAGCGCCTTCCAACAGAGGACTCCTATGGCCAGCGCAACACCGAGCAGGAATGCCCAGCGCCGTCCTCTCTTCCTAAGGTCGATGCTGATGGAAGATCGCATCGGAGCGTCATGCCGCTACAGCGGGGTAAAGAGTGAACCTCCGCACGTATATTGCAGGAGGCTGAAAAACCCGCCAAACGGGCTTTGTAGCGGCGGCTTTAGGCCGCCATCTTCTTTGTTTTGCGGCGGGTTAGGCTCTCCGCAAGACTCGTTGTTGTATTTTTCAGCTATCCGTTAGGGAGAAGAATCCCTGTGGGAAACACAAGCAATCTTGCAGCCATTTACTGTGTCCGCCGAGTTGCTAACCCACGCAAAATGTGTACAGTACGAGGATGACTGGGACGAGAGGCACAGAGCCTTCCCGATTCGGAACGCGCGACTTTGTCAGAACTCTGCGATTCTCGAGGCAAGATGCAGAGGCGCATCCGGAAGAGACAGAAACAAATGGAGGCGCACATCAGAACGGCCTGGAGTGCCGATCTGACATTGAACCAGAGAATTTCCGTACAAACGGTGGGTGCCACGGCACTGCAGCTTCAAAGGCTGTCGCCGTTTTCAGCTCGGCGTACTCACCAAAAGGGCCTCATTGGTGATCCAGAAAATCATCCCATTGCGGCATGTTTCGAGCTTGGAATGCTACCGACACTCAAGTTTGCTACGCGGGAGATTTATTCACTTCTGCTGCGCAAGCACTTGATCCCGCGGTTTGGTGGGCATCGCGTGTGCGATATCTCCAGAGTTGAAGTTCAGCAGTACCTCTTGGAAAAGCTCAAACAAGGTTTCGCATGGGAGATCACCAACCATTTACGCCATCTCTGAAGCAAGGTCATGGGAACAGCCGTGAATTGGGACTACGTCCCGAATAACCCTATGCGCGGCCTAAAAATGCCGGAAAGGAGATTGAAGCGGCCACGCAGATTTCTCACGGTAGACGAAATCAGGCGACTCATAGCAGCGAGCAGGGAACCTATCCGCACAATCATTCTTCTCGCTACAATGACTGGATTGCGAATTGGTGAAATTCTCGTATTGCGATGGGGACGAATAGACCTACTTCGAGGCACGTTGCTCGTGGCAGAAACCTGTTACAAAGGACAATCCGGATCACCGAAGACGCGAGCAAGTAGACGTGAAGTTCCCTTGGCTCCGGCCGTTGTGCGTGAACTGAAAGAGCACGATTCGCGTTCAGCAGAACACTCTCCATGTGCTTTGGCGTTTGCTACAAACCAAGGCGCTCCGCTTGCGGCCGACAATCTCAGGAGGAAGGCGCTACGCGCCGCATGCAAGCGAGCTGGTCTGCAGCGAATCGATTGGCACACGCTTCGTCGCATGCATGGCACGCTGTTGTATTCACAAGGAACACCGTTGAAAGTCGCGCAGGCTCAGCTTGGGCATTCCCACATGGCGACAACCTTGGAGGTCTATACGCACGCCACAGTTTGTGCAAGGAGAGATGCTATGAACTTGCTCGAAGGCCAATTGTTCCCAAATGTTCCCAAGTTGGAGAAAAGTGGCAATACCGCGCAGGAAGAAAGTCAGCTAGTTCAGTAAGTTAGTGGTCGGGGCGTCCGGATTTGAACCGGAGACCTCCTGCGCCCAAGGCAGGCGCGCTACCAGGCTGCGCTACGCCCCGACATTTGCTAAGCATTGATTCTACTGCACTTTTCGATTTTCCACACTTTGGTCTCGGGCCGGCTGTGCACGAACTCTGCACAATAGCGGCCAATTTGAGCCAGTGTGCACAATCATCAGCGCTCCAAGTCGCTGAAAACAAGTAGCGCTCTTAACACTAGAATTGTTGGAGATGGACTTCCTTGCCTCAAAAGCAGGCGCGCTCTTCTTACCAAGAATTTCAATGGGTCCACTGATTCTAAACGCAAATTACAGCGTTGATGGCGATAATGAATGAAAGATGCTCGCGTTTTGAATGTGCAAGACGGTCGTTTCTAGTTGCCGGATGGGATCCGCTGCCTCGTGAGAAGGAGTGCTACCTTTGGGAGATTGTGGTTGGGAGTGACACTCGCATGGTCCATGCGCAATCCAAGGGGCTTGACTCGGTCGCGACCTAGGATGGGTTTGGTGTCTGCTCTGGTGTCTTGATTCCGACTGTAGTTAGCCGAGTGAGGGCAGAACGCATGGACTTCCGGAGCAGTTCAGCGTGCGACTAGAGAAGATCACCTTGTCTATCGGACCACTGTTTATGTCGATTGTAGTTCCCGGTGATGACAAAAGTATCAGAGAAAAAGGCTCTCCAATCATCGTGGCGTCGAGAGCGACAATCAACGTGCGTGGACTTGAGGGAATCCACGTGTTCATACGTAAGGCGGACGACTCGAGCAGGCCTCCACTACCTTCCGAACCAGTTGCCTTGCCAAAGATATCCCTCGCTTTACCCAATTGCAATACTGGATGACTTTGATTGAATCCATATGGCCGAGTCAAGGTTTGAGTCCCTCGGATCTAAAAGCGTTTACGTATGCTTAGGCACTACGACGCGAGGCACCAGCGTGGGGGCCTTGATTCTTGGAAATTTCAGACGCCTGGGCTGAGGAAGCGAGCGGAGGGTGAGATTCCATTTGATCACCTACGTTCGGGGCACGTGAAGGCTTAGGGTCAGATCGGACGGCGCCCATTTCCAAGAGACGGGCAACCATTGCCGCGCGAGAGCCCACGCCCAATTTAGCGAAGACACGGCGAAGGTGAGTACATACAGTCCAGGAGCTGATATTGAGGACTCCGGCGATGATTTTGTTAGGGTGACCTTGAGCCACCATCCTTACTATTTCCTTTTCGCGCGGACTGAGAGCAATTTGGGCATGCATTGACTTGGATGCTCTCACGAGGAAGTAATGGAAACCGTCAATCTCTCCATCAAAGACGACTTCATCTGTTTCGGGGGCCGGCGCGATTGAAGATTGTTTTCCTCTGAGACTGCTGGACGGCAAGTGACTTACCAGAAGTTTGAACAGTTCTTCAGGGGTAAGCGGGTCTGTGCGACTCGCGGGCAAGGGTTTGCGGTTCGCTGCTGGGGTCTGCGAGCGCATCAAACGTTCCCGGGTGGCCAAGCGAGATCTGCACGCTTCTAAAGGAGAGGAGCGACTAGCCCGGTAAGCGGCTTGGCTTTAATTCTCGGATGACTCCCCACGGCGTGCATCTCTCTAGTGCTTCTCTTAACAGATTCGTTTCACCGTCTTGGCGATTACTCATATCTAGCCTGTGCAAAATTTCAGTGAGCGCAAGGCCAGTAGCGTCCAAGAGTGTCAGGATGTCGTCCGGCATCACAACACGGATAACTAAATAGAGCGTATCTTAGAAATCGGGTAATCTCGCGCTAGTAGCTTTTCTTAGTGACACTCAATTCGCTGAACGCATTCAGTTTCCCTCAAAGGTATTACCACGAACAAGCTCACCTCCACAAGGTAAATACTTTGAAGGACGCTCAAACGAAGGAGCACACTCAAGTCTCCCCGGAAAATGGGACTAGCATGCGGTCGGATTGAATTATATCACCTTGCACGACTCGGGCATCTTGAAGGGAGGGCGAACATGGCGAACAGCTATGAGGCCGCATTGGACAGAGAACTCGCTCACGAATTACACGAGGACGAAGGGGAATTTGAGTGGGAGACCCACGAAAGTGGCGCTGAGGGAGAAGGAATTCTGGGCGCCATCGGCAACGTCCTCGGAGGGCTGCTGGGCGAGGGTGAAGGCGAAGAAGAGTCGCAGGAGTTCGAACAACATGAGATGCACGAACTTCATGAACTGCATGAAGGCGCGCATGAATTGCACGAACTCGAGGGCGAAGGGGAATTCGAGTGGGAAACCCATGAAAGCGGCGCCGAGGGAGAAGGAATCCTTGGCACTATCGGTAACGTTCTGGGCGGGCTGCTGGGCGAAGGTGAAGGCGAAGAAGAGTCCCAGGAGTTCGAACAACATGAGATGCACGAACTCCATGAACTGCATGAAGGCGCGTATGAAACCGGCGAGCAGTTTTTTGGCAGGATAGCCCGCCGAATCGGAGGCTTTGTGAAGAGAGCCGCGCCCATTCTGAAAAGGATCGCCAAAGTGGCTGCGCCGATGGTGGGAACCGCGATCGGCGGGCCCTTCGGGGCAATTCTGGGCAAGGTAGCCTCCTCAGCGCTTGGTGAGGCCGCTCATGAACAGCATGAGCTGCATGAACTCCATGAGTTGCATGAGCAACACGAATTTGAAGGAGAGGGCGAAGAGGAATTTGAAACTCACGAAGCCACTCATGAAGCCGCTCACGAAGTGGCCCATGAAATTGCCTATCACGAGACCACGCAACACGAAGCGCTCGCCGAAGTGATGGCCGAAGCGGCCGTCATGGAACAACACGAGGGCGAAGCGGAGGCGATGGCCGGGGCTGCCGTCATCACCACGATTTCGCCTGCGGACCGCCGCGCGCTACGAAGAATCCTTCCTCATCTGGTGCGGGGCGTTGCCATTCTTACCCGCATCCTGCGCCGCCGCCGTATCACACGTCCGGCCGTGCGCGCTATTCCTACTATCGTCCGCCGCACCGTGAATACGCTGAAACGCCAAGCGGCCGCCGGTATGCCCATCACTCGCCGCGCTGCCGGGCGTGTTGCCGCGACCCAAGTCCGCCGCGTCCTTGGCAATCCTGCGGCCTGCACAGCGGCGATCGCACAAAACGTCCGTGCCAACCGCGTTCTCGCACGACGCCGTCCGAGTGCGCGGTCTATTGCTGGTTGACCAAAGCAAATCGTTACGAAGCCAGTTGGCTAGGGAGAAAAAACAATGGCGACACCCGTGTATGAATACGAATTCGAAAGTGAAGCTCTTCCGGAACTGGAAGCGGAATCAGCTGGTGGATCCTCGCACGAATCTCTCCACGAGCTGAACCCGGTGCGAAAAATCTACCCGGACGCCATGATGGAACATCTGGCGCACGAGGTGGCGGAAGCTCAAAGCGAGCAGGAGGCTGCAGAGGGGTTTCTGCCTCTGATCCCGCTCGTTGCTTCGAAGTTGCTCCCCCTCGCGGCGAAGGCCTTGCCCAAAGTAGCCAGGATGCTGCCGAAGATCACCCGGACCGTAAACCGCGTGACGCCCCAACTGACGCGCGGTGTCTCGCGCATCACCCGCACGCTCTTTCGCAATCCGCGCACACGCCCGCTTGTGCGAACGATCCCGAGCATTGCCCGGCGAACGGTGGCCAGCATCGCTCGCCAGGCGGCCGGCGGCCGGCCGGTGACTCCGCAAACGGCGGTGCGAACTCTTGCGCAGCAGACGCGCACCGTGTTGAGAAACCCGAGGCACCGGGCGCTGGCCATTCGCCGTTCGCACACGCTTGATCGAGGCATTCATCGTGCCATCGGAACGCCAGGTCCGCGGCCGTTTCCCGCCACTCAGTTTTCCTATGGATCATGCGGCTGCGCGCCCCGGCCACGTCCGTGTGGATGCGCCCCGGTTCGCCCTGCCGCACCCTGCTGCCGTCTCTGCGGCCAGTTGAGAAGGTAACTCTCTATGGCCACCGCTTCCGAAATTCTCCCGCTGGAAGGGCCGCCGGCAGTCTTGCCTGCCACCCAAGGTCAGCGCGCCAGCACCACCTCAAGTTCAGAGGCAGTGATGAACGCGTGGATCGGGGCGCAGTCGATTAACCTGACGCGTCATGCGGCAGCGTTGCAGCCCTTCAAGCGGGAGGAGTTTGGAACAGGTCCGGAAGCGCCCTCGGAGGCGCATATTCAGGCCGTGAATTCGCTGATCACCACTCTTCGGCGAGGCCTTCTGCAGATGTCGAAGAGGGTTTCTCAGGCCGCGAAGGCCGCGATCGAGGAACCTTCCACGCTCCGGATGCAGGAGTTGATGAACCGCAAGAGCAAGGCGCACAATTGGGTGCAGGGCATCGAACGTATTTGGGATTTTTATCTCGAGCTCTTCGGCCAGCGGCAATCGAAATACGCCAACTGGCTCTTGAGCTGCGATCGCATCGCGATGGATTGCTATCAAGTAGGGTACATGGGGTTGGGCAAAGCCCGGTCGATCCCGTATCCGCCGCCGTTCAGCTATATGCGCACGGGTTTTTCTCCGGCAACATTTCGTCGGGGCATTCCATTGACGCGCCTCGGGAAGCAGTTGAATCCGTTTCCGTTGGTACAGTTGCCCTATCACCGGCTGATCAATCCGTGGACGCTTGGCGCGGTGCTGCATGAGGTGAGCCACAATCTGCAAAGCGATCTCGGACTCAGTCGCGATGTCCCCAGGAGTGTGGCGCTGCGGCTGCTTAAGGCAGGGATGAGCCGCAGGGTCGCGTCGACCTGGACACGCTGGAACCGCGAAGTGTTCGCGGACATGAGCGGATTGCTCCTGGGCGGACCCGCTTTTGTCGGCTCCCTTATGGACGTCGTTGGCCGGGCGCCAGACACGGTTGTTGCTTTCAGCCCGCGCGGACCTCACCCAACGCCTTATCTGCGGCCGCACATCAGCTTTGAGCTGTTGCGGCGCATCGGATTCTCCGAGGAAGCGGAACAGTACCGCAAGGCCTGGACGCGGACGTATCCGACGGCCGCTAGCGGCAGCATCCCACAGGAGATTCTCGAGACGTTTCCGGAAGCCAACAAGCTCGTCGTTGATACTGTCTGCTTCCGCCCTTTTCCATCGCTGGGAAACAAGAGTCTCGCGCAAGTCATTCGTTTCGAGCGGAAAGAGCAGCAGATGATCGAAGAAGCGGCGCGGCGCCTGGCGGCCGGAATTGATCCAGGAATCATTCCGGCCCGCTTCCTGATCGGTGCAACACGCGTGGCTCTTGACAAGCGATTGGCGCGGCCCGGTGGGATCATGCGGAACTTTTACCAAGAGCTGACGAGGAGGTGAGGTCGTGGCACTCGAAGCGTCCTTTGCAGATCTTACCGCCAAGCTCCATGGCTTGAAGGAGCTCCTGGAGGGACTTAGCTGGACGACCGGAATAGATCGGTCCGATGAAGAAGACCCGATCCTAGTAGACAGCATGAACGATAGCGTCGTGGAACTCCAGGATTGGCTCAAGGACGCGCTTGCCGACGCTGTCAAAGCAGAAAAAGCAGTCGGCCAGCCACTGGACTTGAATCGGGCACGCCGCCATCTGGCAGCCTCACAAGAAGTCTTTCAGAAGTTCTCGGAGACGATTTCTCTGGATCTGCTCTCCTATGACCGAATGGCGGAGTTGATCCAGTTCGGGAAGGAGAACGGCTCCCAATGGATGAAATGGACGAACACAGTGAGGCAAGGGCTGGAGGCGTTCCGCCCTCAGCTGGATACCGTGGCTCGCGCGTACTTCCGCTGCTGGCAGGAAACTGCCGAGCGAGCAGCGGCGAGTTCGGTCTCAGTACAGGCCACCGGCCAACATATTGAGGTGGGGGCGCAAGCGCTAAAGGAGGCTGAGGTACGTGAGATCACTTGAATAGCGGCAAAGATAGGATTGGGACTCGCAGCACGCGCATTGCGGAAGCGTACAACCGAAACCGGGGCATTGAAGGGTGAGTTTTATTCAAGAGGCAGGGAGGCAAATTCGATGAGAGACGACATCTGCAAAGATCTCATCAGGCATGACTGGGAAAAGGTTAAGGAAGGTTTTGAAAAGCTGGGCAAAACTTACTACAAGCCCTCCCAGGACGCCACCGGTCAAAAAGCCGAAGAATCCACCAAGCAGAAGAAGTCCTCGGACTATTCGGCGGGCAGCTTCGACGCCGGATCCTGGATTTACAGCGAGAGTATGGCGGCGGTTAGGATCATCGAACGCACTCTCAACTATGAGCTGACGTACGAACAGGCTCTGGCAGACATCGGCGACTTTTACCGTAAGAGCGGCGTGGTGATCGCCGCCAGCGCATGGTTGAAGCGCGAAGACACCAACTACGGAACGCTGGGTGAATCCATCGACAATCTCACCGCAGACCTCGAGGCATCAAAGCAGCCGAACTCACCCCGCCTCGGTTATCTCGGAATCTCGCGCTATCTCGAAGCGGCCTACCAAGGTTTCGCAAGAATCGAGAAACAGATCCCGTCTTGGGAAATGCAGCTTCCGGATGTGACGGTGGATAAACTGCGGAAAGAAATTGTGGCTCTGCTAGGGGACAAGGCACAGGCCAAATACAAACAAGACGAGGAGATCCAAAAATCCATCTACGGCGCTATTTTGGTGGCGCAAGCGGCCGCGGAATACGTCACCGGTTGTGTGGATTACAAGCTGGCCAAGCGAAGTTACAAGGATCTGCGAATCGTGCTGCACGAAGTGCGGTCAATTTATTGCAGGATTCTTTGCCTCACCCGGAACTTCGGAAGCCGAGTGCAGCGAGGGGTTGCGGACAATGTGAGAATCGCCATCATCGAGGTCGCTCGTTTTCTGGAGCTTGCATTTCGAACTTTTGAGGGGATTCGCATCCAGGGAGAAGACTGCACGGCCGAATTGAGGGTTGCGTGGGCCGCGATCTCGACGCAAGTAGTCACTCTGCAGACCGAGATTACTCGCTGGTCTAACGTCCAGGTGAGCCTAGTTGCAGCCAGCTGGCAGTCGTGTATGACTGCGCTGACTTCCTACACACAGGAGGCCGCAACGCAAATCGCTTTGCTCCAAGGAATGGGGACCTGTGGTGACTTCAAGGCCGTGGCTCGAATCGGTGAATTAACCAATCTGGTGGATGATTGTGCGAAAGAACTTTATTGCATGTTCGAACATAACCATGACTTTCGCATGGAGGTGTTCGACGGCTTCTGGGAATGGTTAATCGAGATTCGCTGCAGCCTGGCCTGCTACTACCGGGAAGAGAGAGAGGAGCACGAGTCGCGAGAAGAGCAGCTTGCCAGATTCTTCCAGCTCTTTGACTTTCTCAAGAATTCGAGCGCCACGCAGGCGAGCGGCGCAGCCGGAGGGGCCTCCAGTCCTCCTCCGCCGCTCTCTCCTTCTCCCGTGACCGCTTCATCCGGAACTGCAGCCACCCCGACGCCGACGGGCGTGACAACTCTCGCTCCTCAGCTCCCGGCCTATTGGGCCACAGCGCAGACGCTGATCGCAAACCTGAAGGCTCTGTCGCCCCGGCTCCCGAAGGGATCGGCTGAAACGTGGATGGCACAGGCGAAAGGCGAGATGCAGTTACTGCAACAAGGGCCGGCACGCTCCAACATCCCGGCGGACATGCTGTTCAGCCGGACACAACAAGAGTGGAATACCCTATTTGCCCAACTCTCCGTAGCCGTGGCGATCGAAAAGGACGCAGATGTTTGCAAGAAAAGGCCTGACCTTGACAAATTCGCCGCCGATCTCGCTTTGCTCAACCAGAAAATGTTGAATGCCTTTGGCCAGCCTGTGCAAAGTCCGGTTACTGCCGCCACAACGGGAGGAGCCTTGTCATGATCTACGAAACTGTCCGGAATTGTGTGGACGATCTCAATTCACGCTGGGGGGATTTGCAGCGTGCTGCCGTGAACCTTGTTGGTGTACTACCTGCAGGTGCCCAGCAAAACATTGTAGCCGGATGGGCGAACACGAGCGTCAACCAGATGGGAACGATCCAGGGGCAACGCCCCGCGCTCACTGGGTTCCCTGCTTTGGTTCCCTTCATAAATATTGCTCAAAATAATATCTTCATCCCGACGTTCGGTTTATTTACGCCCATTCGCAACGCGGCTTTAGGGCCGGCCGGACTCCTAACCACGCTCGCTGGCTCCAGCGATGGACGGATTGTCGCTGCGGCTGGGGTTGTCGACTCCTGCATCACCGCCTTGGGCGATCTCTTTACCGAGTGCATCCAGGAGTTGACCGAGTTTACGTCGAACGAAGGCGCACGCGCCAATCTGAGCGGGATTCGCGGCTCGGTCGATGACATTTCCACCTACCCGGTTTTCACTCAGGATTTCTCTTTCGTCAGCGGTCCACCTTCGATCGGTGCCGGCGCTCCAGCTCCAACCTCTTTGTCCATGACGGCGCAACGCGCGCTGTCGGATGTGCTCGGGCGGCGGCCCCGCTTGGATGATCCGAAATCGTTCCTCGCTGCCCTCAATCAGTCGTTCAGCTGCAAAGAAGTGGAGGGACACACGGAGTGTATTTGGATCCAGCGCGCTGCTTCCGGTTTGACCGAATTGGGAGGAAGTATCACAGGAGCACAGGCCAGCATTTACCAACGGGCGAAGGTCGCTTACGACACCGCCAAACCGCTCATCGATGCGCTGACGCAGCTGCGAACCGATCCCGACCTAGAGGAGATTGAAGCCGTTCGGTCGATAGTCCTAACCGAGTTCCAAGAGCTTGTCAATGAACTAGGTTATGAAGGGGGCCCCCGCGTCACCAGGGTCGATGACCTCTTCACGATTCTAGCTCATCAGAATTTCCGCCTGCAGCCACCTCGCAACGGCATGATCGTCGATCCTCCGAATGCGGATCTCTTGGCCGCTTATGGAGCTGGCGCAGTCGGGCGTTTGGGTGACCTGCTCGGAATGAACCGCGACCTGGTCAACACCATCCAGGATGAGCAAAAGCTCACCAACTATTTAATGGTGCGGGACTACATCAATTCGCTCGATGATAGCTGGCGGACTACCTTCCGGCCTAACTTCCTGGGCGGCGCCGACAACTACCTCGGAACTCAATTAATTCTGCTGCAACGGAATCTATCGGTGATCGCGGAATCCGTTTCCGAAGTGTCCTTTGCGATGGATTCCGTGTTCCTTGGCCAGGCGGAGCGCCTGACCGTGCGGATTGATTTCCCGGCCAACATCTCGCCGCCCATGTACGTGGCCGATCTTCTTACCTGGGTGGAGACGTTTGCTACCGGCGAGGGCACGCAGATCGTTCAAGAAGGCGGCAAGATTGGCGTACGCGCGATTGTTCAGCCTCTCCAACGGCTTCGCGATCTCGTGCGCAACTCCGATGGCCGGATCCGCCACCCCGGCGCACGGCATCCGCGCGTGCGCCGCACCTTGGAAGAACTGGGCTCGCAGTTAGCCGAAGCGGCGCGCTTGGCCGCTACCGTTGAATAGCCCGTGCAGCTCGTGACCGTCTGAATGAGGAGGCGCACCCATGGCGAGTGAAAAAGAGTATCAAAGCCTATATGACCGTATAGCGGCGCTGCGAGAGAAGGTCACGAGTCGGCTGGGTGCCGACCTCATCTCCAATCCGCAGCTTGCCGACGCGCTTAACAAGCAGATCGACGACATGCTGCAGTCGGTTGTGGATGCGGATTCCAAGGCTGCACCGCCTCCCGACAAAGGTCTGGCGCAGTTGGCTGGCATCGGCCCCGACGCGGCTAAAGACCTTGGCGTTGCGCGCATCCCACCGGGCGTCGAGGCATACGATGAGACAATCACTTCCGAGCGCATCATCGCCGTGGGCGACGTCTACTACATCTACCAGCACGAAAAGATCGGCGTGTTCCGTGTTGTCCAGAAATTGCAGGAGCTTTTCCGCGCCGGCACTGTGCGTCTCTCCGGCGGCCAGGGTGCTTACGCACTTTATCAATTCGACCGGCGTGAGGTGCTGCGCTACACGCAGCGCGATCGCCTGGCGGCCTACCGCCGTGTGTTCGGCTACGGCGGAGGACCCGCTCCCGCTGGCGCGCGTCCCAATACAGACTTTCACAAGCTTTTCGCGCATTTCATCCATCAGGTGACCCTGTTCTGGCGCGATAAGCGCATCTCCGACGTGATTCGCGAGCGTGCTTACGATCCGAGTTTTGGTTCGATCGCCATCGTGCGCCGTTCGGGTCTCGATCTGCGCAATAACTTGAAATGGCTGTCCTTCGGCCACCTCAACGTGCTGCGCGTGGAAGTGATGCAACTCCTGGAGGAGTCGTTCAAGATTCTCAACTCTGACGATGTGAAGCGCTTGTTCGGCGCAGACAATGCCTGGGATGTCGTGGAAGAAGTCCTGATCCGCTACTTCAACGAACGCCTCGTTACTTCGCCGCGGCAGCGCATGGGTGTCACCGGACGCGAAGTCCTCCGCTGGCTGGGGCAGCCCCACATTCTGCAAACGGCGCGGGCGCAATTCGAAACACTGCTCCTCGAAATCGCCGAGTACGCCGAAGAGTGGCTCACGAGCGCACAAGCCATGGGTCTGGCCGGACGTCCGGCGACGGCGCGCGTGCTGCCGTGGACGCAGTCATCGCCGATCCCGCCGACCAACGGGTCACGGCCGGTAGCCGGCGTAGCCAGCCCGCGACGGGCTCCCGCGCGAACGCCGCCCGCACGCGAGTATGAGTACGAATACTAGAAATCGCTCAGAGCAACTGAGGGTCGGGGTTATTTGGGCGCCGTCTACAAATCCAGGGGAGAGCGTGTGTCCGATTTGCTCACGTGCCCGCTCGTTCGCGCCGAATCAAGTGAGTTGAGCGTGTGAGAACCAGGAGGGGCTTCCATGGCAGGCGGACAAGAACAAGAGTTGGCCGGATTGGAAAATGCTCTGGAGACCGAATCCGAAAGTACATTCGAGTCCGAGTTTGAACTTGAAAGAGGATGGGACCAGGAGGGACTGTCGGAGACGGAAACCCTGTTCGAAGCTCCTGGCACCCGACGACGAGCCGGAGCTCAGATTCTAAGAGCCGCTGGAGTGTCAACAGGGCAAGCCCCGCCAAATACACAATGTCCAACACCAGCACAGGTCGCGCGGGACCGTTGTATCCATCCTGGGACAAAGACGTGCCCAGCGATCCCAGATCTCCTCTGTTTGCGCGATGTAGCCGGTCTCCCATTCGAATATGTTGAGTCTGTCGGAACCGATCCTTCCACTCGTCTGAAAATTGTCTCGCGCCGAAAAACACCGGTCGTACAGAAATTCATCCCTGCCGTAAGAGATGCCTTGAACGGCTTTGTGACCAACATGAGCCGGTTTGGCATGCCAATCGAGGCGATTCTCACGCTCGGGTCACTCTACTGTCGCTGCGTAAGTCACTCTGACACCCTGAGCAATCATTCCTTTGGGGACGCGATTGACGTTGCCGGTGTGCGATGGTCGCAAGCCGGGGGCCTTCCCAGCCGGTTGCGGGAGACCATCGTCCACAACTGGGACAATCGGATCTACGCGGGCCAAAAAACACTGTTGCGCAGGATCAATGCTTGTTTACGTCTGTCCTTCAATACTGTAATCGACTACCACCGCAGCGATCATCGGGACCATTTCCACTGCGATACCAACAAGAACGCAGGAAACGTCCGGGCGATGGGGATGTCAACGACTACTCCGCATTTCACGCAGGAAGCGCTGACACTTGTTCTGGGCCGCAGTATCCCGGTTACAGGTCGGTGGGACAGAGCCACGATGCGTGGACTGCAGGATTTTTCAGGAGTTCCCGAAGCCGGGCTCAAGGACCAGCGACAGTTGAATGAGGTCTTGAATCAACTTTTCACGCGGGTCGCCTCTGGAGGTGCGGCGCTTGGAACGGGGTCCATGGGCCTGGACCAGTTTCCTTTCGACAGCTCCAAGCTTACTCCGTACCATCAACGCCTGGTAGACCGCATCGCAAGACGTGTCGCGGCAAGCTGGAGTACCTCCGCGCCGGTGCGTACCGTTCGCATCGTAGGTCATACAGATTCCCGCGGGCCTGCGCTTTACAATCACGGACTAGGTCTTCGGCGTGCAAATTCCGCTCAAGCTGGGCTCACGAGCGCCATTGAAAAAATCCGCCCAGGCATTGCCCAAGGCATAAAATTTCTTGCGCAGAGTGTGGGAGCGACTCAGCCCGTTGTGCCCACTCAAAGCCAAGCCGGCGCGGCGCGGAACCGGCGCGTCACTGTGGCGCTCAACCTTCCGTCTCCGAGCCCCGGGAGACTCGCGGAATTCCTCGAAAATGAGGCGTCCTTTGAAGCGCCCGGAACGGCCATCACAGCGCCGCCTTTGCTTTATAGCGAATCGACGGTTCCGACAGAAACACACTACGTCAGCATTCCGCTCGGCAAAGAGAGTCCAGCGACGCCGATGACAGGAATCTTCGCTCCTCAGAACTTTCGCGCGCCATCACAAGTAGATTTGCTCGTCTATTTGCACGGACACCACAAAGGAGGAGCTTTCCCCGCGAACCTTTCCATTGACGTCTACTGGCTGGCAGCCCACTACAAATTCTGGCCATTGCGCGAAGGTGTGAACACCAGCAACAAGAACGTCATCCTCGTTGCACCAACGCTCGGACCAGGATCCGAAGGCGAGAAACTCGATCGAGCCGGCGGTTTTGATGACTATGTCGGGCAGGTGCTCGGGGCGCTCGCAAAATATGGTCCATTCAAAGGGCAAAACCAGCTTCCGTCCGTAGGCAACGTCGTCCTTGCTTGCCATTCGGGAGGCGGGGCGCGCATGAGGAGCGTTGCCGGGAAATCCCAGATCTATGGCAAAGCCATCAAGGAGTGCTGGGGCTTCGATTGTCTTTACAATCCGGGGAATGTGATTAAAAAAATCCAGGGGGATCCAGACTTTTGGGCAGGCTGGGCCAGGTCCCATCCTGACGCCAAGCTCTACATTCACTATGGCAGCGGCGGCACTGCGGACCTATCAGAAAGACTTCGCGCCAAGCGCGTCCCAAACGTCTTTGTCGAAGGATCTAGGAACCTGGACCATAACATGGTGCCAATCACACACTGGCAGAAACGCCTTGCTGCCGCAAAGTTTCTCCTCAATCACTAGGCACACGACGGCTAATGTGGTTGTCATCGGACCGAACGGGAAGGGGACTGACGGCCGAGTCTGCTGGCGAGCGCGAAAATCGAAGCAGGTAATGTGAATTGGCAGCAATCGACAACTCTGGACCCCTCGTGGGGACGAACGGAACTCTCGCGCACAATTGTTCCCAGCCCTTGTTCCTGTATGCTTTTTTCCCTCCGACACAAAACGTGCTCTTCGTCGGGCCTGAAAGGGCCGACGAATTTGAAAGTGCGCTACGACTGACCGATCTCGGTCACAGTGTCATCGCTGTGAATCCAAGAGAGACTTCGGCCGCCAGATGCTTTCAGCAGTTGGGCGGAACGTTTGTTAAGGTCCGAATCGAACAAATTTCGCGTGGGTCCGCTGGATTTGACCTCATCCTTGAGAACTATCCCTACCCCGGGGGCCGCCACTATCACCCCCCAAGGTCCTTCGCGCTGGCGCGTCTAAGTCGGCTCACGGTGAATGGCCGTTGGATTGTGTTCACTGAATCGGCTAGGTATGCAACGCTTGTCAAAGCCGTGGTTGACCATGATGTGGCTCCATCTGGCAGATACTGCGCTAAATTATATAGTGTTCCCTCCAAGGCCGCACCACCCTCATGTTATCCGCCGATTGAAGCAAGGTATCAGCTAATTGTCCGAAGGATGTGGTGAATCATGCCACCTTCCCATGCTCTCGCATACGCGCAGGCCAACCGCCGCCGCTTCGTGGAACAGTTGAAGGAGTTCATTCGCTTTCCGAGCATCAGTTCGCAGCCACGGCACGCGGCTGACGTGCGCAGATGCGGTGAATGGCTAGCAAAGCACATGAAACAAATTGGGCTTGAGCGAATTGCCGTTATCCCCACGCGTCGCCACCCGCTCATTTATGCAGAATGGAGACGCGCAGGGGGCCGACCAACGGTTCTGATTTACGGACACTTCGATGTTCAGCCTGCGGACCCTCTCAACAAATGGAGCTCTCCACCGTTCGATCCTCAGGTTCGTGGCAATAATTTGTATGGCCGCGGCGCTTGCGATGACAAAGGGCAATTGTTCGTACATTTGAAGGCCATCGAATCTTTTCTGCGGACCAACGGCAGGTTGCCGGTGAACGTGCGCTGTCTCTTCGAGGGCGAAGAGGAAATCGGCAGCCCGAATCTGCCTGCTTTTCTTGAACGCAACGCGGGGGAGCTCCGGGCGGATGTCGCGGTGATGTCCGACACGCGCATGCTCGGGCCCCATCGTCCGGCCATCAATTATGCGGAAAGAGGTGCCCTGAGTCTGGAGATCGAAGTAACTGGTCCTGGGCACGATCTACATTCGGGCAATTTCGGTGGAGCAGTTCACAATCCGCTGCAAGCGCTCTGCGAAATTCTTGCGCAACTGCATGACTCTGCGGGCCATGTAGCCATCCCGGGGTTCTACGACCGCGTCCTTCCGGCGACGCCACGCGAACGCAGGTATATGGCTCGGACAGGTCCGAGCGATGCGGAAATCCTCCGCGATGCACAAGTGGAAGAGGCCTGGGGTGAAACTGAGTACACGCTCTATGAACGGATCACTCTGCGTCCAGCGCTTACCATCAACGGAATCACCGGCGGATATCAGGGGCCAGGAGGCAAGTCTGTGATCCCATCGCACGCAATCGCAAAGCTGAACCTCCGGCTCGTGTCTTGTCAGGACCCGGCCGAAATCGACCGGTTGCTCCGGCAACACATCGCGCGGATAACCCCTCCGACAGTAAAGACCATCGTCCGGTCGGAACCCGGTGCTAAACCTGCGCTTGTCAACCCCGGACACCCCGCCATTCGGACGGCGGCGCAAGCCTATCGCAAAGCATTCGGCTCCGCTCCCGTGTTCCTTCGTTCAGGAGGCACGATTCCCATCGTGAATAGCTTTCAGAAAATCCTGGGCCTTCCCACTGTGCTGATGGGATTCGCGCTGCCCGGCGACCGCATGCACGCTCCCAACGAGAAATTTCATTTGCCGAGTTTCTATCGTGGCATCGCGACGAGCGTCTGGTTCCTGCAAATGATAGCTGCGGCTCCTATCGGGAATCTCCGTCGCCGCCAGCCGGGGATGATTGAATTTGTAGCTGCCAATTAGGACGCGGGAGAAGGAAAACGAGATGATCATTGATTGTCACTGTCATGCGGGCAAGGGAGACACCATGACTGCCCCGTGGAACACAGATGCGCCGCTCGATAAGTATCTTCGGCGGGCGCGGACTGCGGGCATCACCCGGACGGTGGTCTTTCCTCTCTTTCATAGCGATTATGCGGAAGCCAATCTCCAAGTTGCCCGGATCGTAGCGAAGAATCAGAACCGCTTGATTGGCTTCGCGTTTGTTCATCCATTGCGGGATGCGGGGCGGGTCTTCTCTATGATTTCCGAAGCCGTCTTGCGCTGGGGATTTCGCGGCATGAAGGTTCACGGCTTTGAAGGAATGCCGACGAGAGAAGTGTGCGAAGCCGCAAAACGATTTCGCATACCTATGCTCGTAGATGTGGGCGGGCAGGCGCACGTGATCGATCTGTTTGCCCAGCAGTATGCCGACGTAAATTTTATTATTCCGCACTTGGGGAGCTTCGCCGACGACTGGAAGGCGCACGAACGCGTGGTTGAACAGCTTGTGCGCTATCCGAATGTATACGCAGATACCTCGGGGGTTCGGCGCTTCGACTACATTGTCGAGGCTGTAAAACGAGCCGGGCCGCATAAGCTTCTCTTCGGCTCCGACGGTCCTTGGCTGCATCCGGGCCTCGAGTTGTACAAGATTCGTCTACTCGGCTTGCCGCCAGAAGACGAGGCACTTATCTTGGGCGGGAACGCTCTACGACTGATGCGAACTGTTAGATCCTCACGGAAAGGGTGGCCTTTGTCACGGCACAGTAATGATCGCTCACGACAGGACTACAGTCTCAATCTCAACCTGGCCCGCACATCTCAATTTCCTTCCCTCCCTCTCAGCCAGATTGAGCAAGAGCTCTGATGTCATCTCCCGGTCTGAGGACCAATCTCTCGATTACAACGATCCCTTCCACGTTTGGGAGTACCGCTGTGCACGAACTGCGCAAGAATCCAACGCTTTCATGCCATTGGGGTTAGCCTTGAGCGAAAAGCAGATTTCCCGATTTCTTGGAAACGTTAGTAGGTAGAAGTAACGGATGGACTTGTCGGAGTCGAGGTCGGTGCGTCCAAGGCAGGCGCGCTACCAGTCTGCGCTACGCCCCGACATGAAGTGCTCTGTAATTATAGAGCACTTCCCGGGTTCCTTGCTGCCCAATCGCCCAGTCGGGTGGCAGCGTCAAAGATTTGCTGATCACGCATGAGTGATGGCCAGCACTCGGGCCTATTTGCCCTCCTCGATTGTCAAAGCCTGCGGACCAAAGCCGATTCCTATCTTTTTGAGAAAAACTGCCGGAGGCTCGCCGCCAGCGAAGATCCATACGTAGTCGCTAGGTATTCTCTGCGACGAACCATTCACGTCAAGGACGACCGCCTCCGGCGTAATTTCCGAAGGCCGGGAATTGAAGATG
>WNEZ01000266.1_pt1 | contig 49022 bp, 58 predicted proteins | sample 5400521 | NCBI WGS metagenome assembly WNEZ01 (sample SAMN13153339, study PRJNA577476) | soil metagenome | isolation source: 120 cm saprolite under Douglas fir tree site 2 hole 1 replicate 1 | place: USA:California | collected 2015-04-18
CGCTGACTGGGACTTGGCACGAGCGACGCGGCGCGCCTCCAATCAAGACCGTGCATGCGCCGCACTGCCCTTCTCCGCAGCCATACTTGGCGCCGGTCAGGCCAAGTTCATCGCGCAGCACCGTTAGGAGCGATGCATCTGGAGGGTAGTTGACAAGGAATTTCTTGCCGTTCACTTCGAGTTCGATCGGCGCTGGCATACTCCCTCCTGTTCTTCAACAAACCCTAGCACGTTCCGCGAGCCCACGCGAAGCGGATGTGAATGGAGCGAGGGCCGCGGCCTGAGCCTTTCGCGCGTGTTGGAAACGTTAGTGGTTAGAGGTAACAGGTGGAGTTGTTGGAGTCGAGTTTCGTGCGCCCAAAACGGGGAATCTGCTTCTCGCTCAAAGTTAACTCGAATGGATTGAAAACGTTGGATTCTGGCACAGCGGCACTAGAACTTGTGACTTACACGAGTGGAAGTTCCTAAAGGGGCAGGCCCTCCCTCAATTGAGACGGAGTCTAGGAAGGGCGGCTGGCGTCGAGATACTTCTCATGGTTCTTTTCCGTAAATGAAGTTGATCGTTGATGATTTACTGGAGAAAACGCGGAACTTTCCCGGGATGAGTTGAGAATCCAGAAGGATCCCCATATGATCGCCAAGGGCGCAAGAGTAATCGCGAGGCACGTACAGACGAAATAGAAGTTCGGCGCACGCGCGGTCAGGAACCCAAAGACCAAGTAGATTGCGACTGCGCAAGGTACAATAAAGATCCAGATGATAAAAGAGACGATAAGCGTTTTCATGGGATCGCTTTCGCCACAGTTTGAGCTCCCTTCGAAGCCGTGAATCTCGAGTCTCAACGAGCAGGCGCAATCTCAAGCCGGTTACCAACCTGAGTCCCCGAGCGATAAATGGTATGCACTGGCAGCTCTAGCACGCTCGAGGCCTTCCAGGAGACCTTGGAGATTCGGAAGGGCCGAACGTGTTCTTCGACGTGCACAACCTCCTTTTCCTTGCCAAGGAAAATCAAGTCAATCGGGAAAAGCATCCCGATCGTATGCACACCGCTGGACTGCACGATCCACAGACCTCGACCGAGCTGCGCCCACCGCTTGGTTTTTCCGAGCAGGCCGACGAGCCGAAGCAGATAGCTGTCGGCAAGAGCCGCCTCAGTGGCCAAAAACGTTTGGCGCGTCTTGTTATACACGTACAGCAGACGATTTTGACCATTAAGGGACATTGTGCTACACACCCTGCTCCAGTTTGTTTTAAACCTGATGCCCCGCTCTATCGCGCAGCCTCCTACTCGACACTCTTGCGCCTACGCCGGTAAAAGATTATAAAAGCAACCACAACCGCCAGTGCACCTGCCACGACTCGAATCAACGTAACGTTGTCCATATCATACTCCTTTTTCTACTGCTCCGCTCCACGTTTTCGGTGGGGTCGCGGAAACTGCGATCACTTCTGCAGAGCCGGCATCAACTGCCGGAGCAGCGTAATCACTGCGGGGCCCAAGATAACCACCATCAAAGCCGGAAAAATAAAGAAGACAAGCGGAGGAACCATCTTTACCGTTGTCTTTGCGCTCGCTTCTTCGGCGCGCTGCCGCCGTTTTACACGCAAGTCATCCGAGTAGACGCGGAGCGACTTCGCAACACTGGTGCCAAAACGCTCCGTCTGAATCAGCATCGCAACCAGCGACTTAATATCATCGAGACCCGTGCGCCTGGCGAGTTCGCGCAGCGCGTCGATGCGGCTTTTCCCGATACGCATCTCCAGATTCACTAGTTGAAGCTCGTCACTGAGCTCGCGATGAGTCACTCGCATCTCTTGGGCCACTTTCATCAGCGCTTGGTCCAAGCCGAGGCCCGCTTCTACGCAGATCACCAGAAGGTCCAGACAGTCAGGAAGAGCGCGGCGCAGCCGATGCTGGCGAGCGTGAACTCTCCAAACAAGCCATGCTTCGGGAACGAGGTAACCCACAATCGCGGCTAGCACGGGAAACACATATGGGTTCAGGCGATAGAAGCCAGTGGTAAAAACCAGGATAACGAGAACGACGGGTACGGCTAGCTTTAACCCCCGCATCGCCAGCACCGCTGTGGGGTCCCCAAACAACACGCGTATGTAAGTCGGGTTTAATATGCTCAAGACACAAAGCATGAAAATGGGCAGGGCGATAAGGATTCCGGCAGTCAACCGGCCCTGCGCCGTACGAACCCGAACTTCGCGGTATATGCGAAAGCGATCACGAACCACACGGGCGAGCCCATCCAGGATTTCCGCAAGGTTGCCGCCCGTTTCCTTTTGGACCAGCAGAGCAGTGATGAAAAAACGCACGTCAACGATGGGAACACGCTCGGTCAGGTTGAGTAACGCATCGCGAACCGGCAGGTCGAAATTCTGCTCTTCAAACGTAGCCCGAAATTCGCCAGCGATCGGCTCGGCGGACTCTTTGGCTATCATCTCGAGGCCGGTCGTGAACGCGTGACCCGCACGCACCGCGCACGCCCCAACAAGTCCAGTGCCTCGGGAAAATGCTCCTCAAATTGCCGCAGCTGACGCCGACGTTTCCAGGCCACAAAAGCGAATGGAGTGCCAGCCAGGCCCACGCCCGAAACGAATTGAATCCAGAATTGGGGGAAAAAACGACCCGAAAGTAGGTACGCACCCATCCCCAGAACCGCGCTCAGTAGGACCAGCTTGCCAGCCTTCGTCTTGAGCCCTGCTTGCGAGATGTACTCTTGAAGCTGCACGGACCACAACCATTGCATCATCAGTCGGTGAACGAGCGGAACGCTGCTCAACATCTCATTCCGAACCAATTTCAAGCCCAGAGAGACATCCCCGCGGCGCTCCGCCTTGCGCACGGCCTCCATTCGCTTGCGGACTACTTCCTGGCTGTTGTCCGTACTCATGATCATCCACACGGCCAACAGAAGTAGCGTGACCGTCAAAAATGTCAGGACGAAAATCAAAATCCCCATAACTGACCCCTTCTGTACACGCCCAATGAACTCGACACGCACATACTCCTAGTTGAGGCGCGGGCCTTCAAACATGGAAGCAGGAAGTTGAATGCCGGTCACGAGCAGCTTCTCCGCGAATTTCGGGCGAACCCCAGTGGCCACAAATTCTCCGATCACTTCGCCATTCTCGCGAATTCCCCGCTTGCGGAAGAGGAAGATGTCCTGCATGGTCACGACCTCCCCTTCCATCCCGGTAATTTCAGCTAGACTGACGATTTTGCGTGTACCGTCACTGAGACGGCTTACTTGGACAACCACGTCGATGGCCGAGGAAATCTGCCTGCGGATGGCGCTCTCTGGAATGTTCAAACTGGCCATGGCCACCATGGTCTCCAACCGACCTAGAGCGTCGCGGGGAGTGTTCGCGTGGATGGTCGTAAGAGAGCCGTCGTGGCCTGTGTTCATCGCCTGCAGCATGTCCAGCGCTTCCTCGCTGCGGACTTCACCGACGATAATGCGGTCTGGGCGCATGCGAAGAGAGTTGATGACCAACTGGCGCTGATGAATTGCGCCTTTGCCTTCGATGTTAGGGGGGGTGTTTCGAGGCGAACAACGTGTTCTTGATGCAGTTGCAGCTCGGCTGCGTCTTCGATCGTTACAATGCGTTCGCGGTTGGAAATGAACGATGAAAGGACGTTGAGGAAGGTCGTCTTGCCCGCGCCTGTACCCCCCGAAATGAGGACGTTCAGGCGCGCCTTCACGCATCCCCGCATCAAGTCCAGCATCGGACCCGTTAGACTGTTGTTACTCAGTAGATCGTCCGCGGTCAGAGGATCGCGGCCAAATCTGCGTATCGAAAGGCAAGGACCATCGACGGCTAGCGGAGGAATGATGGCATTTACACGCGAACCGTCCGCGAGGCGTACATCGACCATCGGCGAGGATTCGTCCACTCTTCGGCCGATGGCGGAGACGATGCGGTCGATGATGCCCATCAAATGGATGTCGTCGCGAAACTGAACAGACGTCGCTTCCAGCATGCCTTTGCGTTCGATGTACACGTGCTTGTAGGTGTTGACGAGAATGTCCGAAATGGTGGGGTCGGCCAGAAGAGGTTCGAGGGGCCCCAGACCAAACACTTCGTCCAGCACTTCCTGCGCTAGCCTGATGCGGCTTGTCGCCTTGTCAATCTCCATGCGACTTTTCTCTTCCGCAATCTCAAAACCAGAGTCTGTGGATGTGCGTCCATCGATGTAGGCGATTGCCGTGTGACCTGCTTCCGGCAGGAAGGAGAGACTTGCTTCAGGACCAGGTTTCCAGCCGAGCCGAGGGAGACTCTTGCGCACGGCTTTTTCGCTAAGGCCAAGCCGGCCGGCAATCCAACGATTGCTCATAAGGTTAGATGAAAGTGTGCATGGAACTCAGGGACACTATCGGCGCCGCGCCTCTGAAAATCACGCCAATTCCGTTTATGAGGTTCCCGAAGCTCGTTCTTCGAACTCTCGGGGTATGTTATGGTCTGCTGATGTGGAACGGTATGATCAATAGGATCAGGTCGGCATTGTCTGTACCGCAGGCATACCAGCTTTTCTGGCACGCCGTGGCGGGACCAAGGTACATTAGGACCTTGGTCGAAGAACATATCCGGCCAACTACGGCATGTCGCATTCTGGATATTGGCTGCGAGCCCGGCACAGCTGTGCCGTACCTTGGAGTGTGCGAGTATGAAGACCTACTCGAAGCGCCCCCCGTTCTGCCCGGGGTGCGGTTGTCTAGCAAACTTTTACGCGGAGGATACTGTGGATAACAGGCTTATCAACAATTGGATGAGATTTTCAGTACCAATGGAACCTCTTTGGAAGATCGCTTGCCTAACCACAAATAAGTGACCGCTTTTGACGTCTGGCGGGCACAGTGACGGCTCTCGCATAGTGCCTTCGGGCTATCTGGATGTGTCGCTCGTTCAAATCAATGCCGAGATACTCGGTCGACGCGAAGTGGCTTGTATCAGTGCCCGGCTCGCATCCAATATCCAAAACGCTCCGGACGCCGCTGATATCGTTGTGGACGATTCTACAGGCTCTGGATCGCCCCGTTTGCGGAGAGCAAATTCCCTCCCAGAAGACGAGGGGCCAACTCATGACCTGATCGAGCGATTCGATCTTATTCTCGTGAATAGCTTTCTTTATCATAGTGATACTCCGGTCGCGTCAACCGCCGCTGAATCTCGTCTCACGCTATGAGTTTCCTAAATTACCTGCTGGAGCAGACCGCGATTTACAGCTTGTGGCAAGCTCCTTTTGCAACGGCCAAGCTGGCCCCTTTGCTCGCCAATAATAGTGTGGACACCGCGCGGCGCGTGCTCGATATAGGCTGCGGCCCGGGCACGAACACTCCTCTGTTTACCCATGCCGAATACATGGGCATCGACATCAATCCGAAATATGTCGCGCATGCTCAAAGGAAATACAAAAGGGCGTTTGTCGTTGCGGATGTAAATACATACGATCAGGCGCCCCCTACCGGATACGACTTCATTCTCGTCAACAGTTTTCTGCATCACCTGGATACACCTGAAACTGCAAAAATTCTTCAGCGGCTGCAATCGTGGCTGAGCAGCGATGGACACATTCACCTGCTGGAACTTGTGCTTACCCGTGATCACTCGATAGCGCAATTTTTTGCGCGAGCCGATCGCGGGAAATTCGCTCGTCCCCTAGGGGAATGGCGAAGAATCTTTGGAGAGCATCTGGAGATTGTCGTTTTCGAGCCCTACCCCCTGAAAGTGATGGGCACCACGCTGTGGAATATGGTCTATTGCAAGGGAAGAGCAAAACGATGAACGCAGGATTCCGACTCTCGGTGGTCATTCCACTCCATAACGAGGAGAGCGTTCTTCCTGAGCTATTGCGAGGAACGCAGGGCATGCTGTACGCGCTGGAAGGCGCCCCTCACGAATTGCTGTTCGTGGATGACGGAAGCAGCAACCGCACCGTGGCCATCGTGGCAGAAGCCACAGCGAAGGATTCCCGCATTGTGCTGGTCGAGTTGTCGCGGAATTTTGGGCGCCAGGCGGCGCTAAGCGCGGCGCTCGATCACGTAACCGGCGATGCCGTCGTTGTGATGGACGGGGACCTGCAAGATGTTCCGGAAGTCATTCCCCAGTTCGTACAGCGATTTTCCGAAGGCTACGATGTGGTCTATGCGCAGCGGACGGGTCGCACGGAATCGTGGCCGCTGCGGCTTTGTTACTTTGTTTTCTACGGCCTGATGGCGAAGCTCTCGGATATTCGCGTGCCGCTGGAGTCCGGGGACTTTGAATTGATGTCGCGCCGAGTGGTGTACGCGATCCGGCGGATGCCGGAGCACCACCGCTACCTGCGCGAAATGCGGAGTTGGGTAGGCTACCGGCAAACGGGAATGGCGGTGGAGCGTTCGGAGCGCCACTCCGGGAACAGCAAGTACGGTTTCCCTGTTGAAGCTGGCAGCCGACGGCCTATTCGCGTTTTCCACCTTGCCGATCCGGGCAGCGGCGTTCCTGGGTGCCGCAGCCACAGCGATTTCCACGCTTTTTGGCTTGTACGCAGTAATTGAAGAGGTCGTGATGCACAAATCGCCGCACGGCTTCATCGCACTGTTGCTATTGATCACATTTCTCTCTGGAATCCTATTGTTCTTCCTTGGTGTGATCGGCGAGTACGCGGGCAGAATTTATGAAGAATCGAAAAGCCGTCCGTTTGTATATCGTCAGCCCGATCGTCCGCAGCAAGCATCATCCGCTCAACATATTGGGGCCAGGTGGGAAACTCGGGAAACCGAAGCAACGTTGTCATGGCGTTCCGAGCGTCGCCGCTAATGGCGAGAGTTGTCAAAGCACCGCCCGCGATGACCTCGTTCGAAAACCTACCCGAACACCGCATCGAGTATCTATCGCCATCTGCAAAGGTAAGCATGGCGGACCGGTGGTTTGAGATTGCATCTCTCGATCATTTCTGGGTGCGGAAGCGTTTTGAAGTATTGCAACGCCTGGCGGGTGGTTGGATTGCCGGCGCCCGGGAACTCGCGGAAATAGGATGTGGACATGGCCTGCTGCAGCGCCAGATCGAAGATGCCTATGGCCGAAGTGTCACAGGATTCGATTTAAACGAATGTGCTCTGAAGCAAAACCTTAGCCAGCGCAGCAGGGTTTGTTGCTATGACATTTACCAGCAGAATGCGATGCTTCGCGAACGCTTTGACGTCATCTTTTTGTTCGATGTCCTGGAGCACATCGCGGACGAAGATGGATTTCTTCAGACTCTGCTCTATCACCTGGCTCCTGGCGGGAGAGTCGCGGTCAATGTTCCCGCGGGACAATGGGCGTTTTCCAGCTATGACCGCGCCGCGGGACACATGCGGCGCTACTCCCTAGAGACACTAAAGACCGCTGCGGGTCGCAATAACTTGGAAGTGACGGAGTGGAGTTACTGGGGCTTCCCACTGGTTCCGATGTTAGTCTTTAGAAAATTGTGGCTTCGGGGAAAGAGCGGACAGCAAGAAATCATTAACACGGGGTTCGATCCGCGCACGCCGGCCGTCAATAAAATCTTGCTCGCGGTTTCGCGGTGGGAGCCCATTCCTCAGCATCTGCTGGGCACTTCTTTGATGGCGGTCTTGCAAACGGGCAAGGTCTCGCACCTTTCCCCGCGCTAATCGGGAGAATCGCGTCGAAAAAAGGGAGTTCACTATGGTGGCGGCGGTCAAAATCCTTTTGGAAAAGCGCGGCCTGCTGCTCGGCTGCCTGGGGGCGTTGAGCTTTTTGCTTTATGCGAATTGTGCTCTAAATGGATTTGTTTTCGACGACCATTCGCCAGATTGAGCGCAATCCTTACGCTCACAGCTTCAAATACAGGGAAGTTTTTTGGGGACTTCCCTGCTTGCTCAGCAGGGGGACAGGCAGCCCAACTTTTACCGGCCCACGGTGAATTTTGGTTTTCTGGTGTGCTACAAACTTTTGGATCTTCCCCCGTACGGTTTTCATCTGATGAATATATTCTTGAATTGCATTGTCACGTGCCTCGTGTTCCGCGTGGGCAGCGAGCTATTTTTGACAATGTGATAATGCGAGATGGTTTGGCCGATCATGCGCCGCAATCTTAGAGTGCCAAACTGTTGGAGTCAAAAAACTTGGCAGTCGCCGTCGCGAACCGATGCGGCGCTAACCCGCAAGATCAGTGTGAAAACTGGTGTCTACACGGACCAACATAAAGCATGCGAGAATCACACCGGCTAGAGATAGTGAGACCATGTCACAATACGATACTGTACATGGCTTCCAGAGATTAAGGATGTATGCGAATCACGATTTCTCATAACAGCTCCAAAGAAGAGGTTATCCAATGCGTTCGTTACTGGTTCTATGAACTATTTCAAGGGGCGGCACGCTTCCCGTGCGATTGGTTGTGGAGCAGAGGGTCTGGCAAGGATCGACTCTAAACTTTATGCTTACAGCAAAAATGGGCTTAATCACCACACCCATAAAGGGCACCGTCGAGGTCACGGACAAAGTGCTTACAATTGACGTCGATCTTGGCCTGTTGAATCGTCTTGTTAATGAGAAGGTCGCCAAAGAAGTAATTAACCACCGAATTAAGGACTTATTCAAATGACTGCCGGGTAATGGCGTACTGGGCGACTCGGACGTTGTCTGCGCCCCGTTCGCGGTTTTCTATGCTCACAGTTTGGAGAATAGCGAAACAAAGAAGGCATATCGTTCCCAAATAGGCTATAACAATTATCAGCCTGCGCGCTGGTTCTTCATGGTTAAAGACATACTCGAAGCGGCTCCGGTTCTGCCTGGGGCACCGTTAGCCAGGTAACTTTTTGCGTGAAGGAATACTGTCGATAATGCAGAGCGTTATCAACAAATGGCCAATGAATAGCTTTCCTCAACATATTGATACTCCGGCCGTAAGGCGCATTCTACCCAAACTGATCCGCCTGGTGACCACCGGTCGACACGTTCATGTCCTGCAGCTTTTCTTACCTGAGTCGGCATCAATCACCCAGTTTCTGGCGAGTTCGGATCGGGAAAAATTCCTGCGGCCGCTCGGCGAGTGGAAACAGATCTTCAGCGATGCCTTCGAGCCAGTCGTCTTGGAGCCGTATGATGTGGGAATGTTCGGAATACCGCTCTGGAAAATGGTCTATTTTAAGGGGCGGGCGAGATGAGCGAAGTCGGGATGCGTGTTTCCGTAGCCGTCCCTGTCTATAACGAAGAGGCCATACTGCCCGAGTTGCTGCGCCGCCTTCGCGCCGTCTTGGACGGCGTTCCCGGAGGTCCTCACGAGATTGTCATCGTGGACGACGGCAGCACCGACAGCACTTCGAAAATACTGCAACAAGAATCTGAATCGGATACAAGGCTCTTGGGAGTTGTGTTCTCCCGGAATTTCGGGCATCAGGCGGCATTGAGCGCGGCACTCGACTATGTTTCGGGGGATGTGACCATGGTAATGGACGGCGATTTGCAGGACCCGCCGGAAATGATTCCGCTATTTATAGAGAAATATAATGAAGGCTACGATGTGGTCTACGCGCAGCGAGTTCAGCGCAAAGAGGTCTGGTGGCTGCGCGCCTGCTATTACATTTTCTATCGCCTCATCGCAGCGCTTTCGGGGACCCGGTTGCCGCTCGACGCAGGAGATTTCAGCCTGATATCCCGGCGCGTTGTGGACCAGTTGCACCGGATGCCTGAATATCACCGGTACTTGCGCGGGATGCGCACCTGGATCGGCTTCTGCCAGATTGGAGTGCCTGTTGAGCGCGCTGATCGGCAGGAGGGAGAGACGAAGTACAGCGCCATAAAACTGCTAAAGCTCGCCTCGGATGGCATTTTTTCGTTCTCCATTGTTCCCTTGCGCTTCGCCGCCATCGTGGGATTGTTCGCCATGCTTCTTTGTACCCTGTATGCCCTCTACGCACTCTATGTCAGGTTGTTTCTCAGCCAGGTCCCTCGAGGATTTACCGCCCTGATTTTTGCTATTATTTTCCTGACAGGCATTCAGCTTTTTTTCATGGGGGTGATCGGCGAATATGTCGGGAGGCTTTACGAAGCAAGCAAGGCTCGCCCCGTGTACATTGTCTCCAAACATTTTGGACATCCGCGAGCTGGCTCGCGGTCCCAGTCGGTCCCCGCCTCTTCGGTTGGGGGTTAAGCTGCTCCAGGATGGAATCGGCACTTCTATCGCGACCTGTATGAACGGCCCTGGTGGTGGCGCGCTCGCACGGAGTGGATCATCGAAGCTTTGCCCCGCTTCCGCCTGGCCGCCTATTCTGGACATCGGCTGCGGCGAAGGACTGTTTTTTTGATCGCTTATTGAGCTTTGGCGATGTCGAAGGAATCGAGCTTGAAGAAGGCTTGCCGCCGGTTGCTAATCCGAGCAGGGAACGAATTCACCTTGGCCGTTTCGATGAAAGCTTTCAGCCCGGAAAGAGCTACTTGCTCATCCTGATGCTCGATGTGCTCGAGCACTTGCCTAAGCCGGCCTCGGCGCTCCAACACGTTCGCCGGCTGCTGGCTCCGGGTGGAGTTTCCTTGGCCACCGTTCCCGCTTTCCAGCTGTTATGGACCAACCATGACGTGATCCACCACCATTTTCAGCGCTATTCAGCCATGACACTTCGTCCGCTGATCGAGAGTGCTAAACATAGCGTCATAGCGTCTTAAGTGATTGCGCATAGACGGGTAGGGTTTCGTTTCCGGTACGCCAGTTTTCAAACTGCGTCTCGACGACAGCGACGACCTCCTCCAGTACAGGAAAGTATCGGTTGCGCAGGCACTGACGACGCGTCAGCTTCCAGACCCACTCAATCGGATTCAGCTCGGGGCTGTAGGGCGGCAAGTAATCCAGCCCAAAGTCCTCGACGTGTGTCGCTCTCCATTCTTTGTGAAGCCGCGCGTGATGGTATCTGGCATTGTCCGTGATGACCACCACGCGGCGACCTGTTCCAATACTGGTGCGCCGTAACCCTTTCAGGAAGGCCAAGAAGGTTACCGCGTTAAATTTGCCCGTTTCCCGAGAAAACTGAAACGTTCCATCCCGCGACCGTACGGCACCGAAGTATCCCACACTGCGCCGCGTCGGATGATGCAGCAGCACGGGGTCCTTGGTTTTCGGTGGCACCCACATGCGACAACCGGAGCCGTGCTGCTGGAAGTGTACTTCGTCAGTAGCCCAGAGGTGGACCGCGGCATCTTCCATCAGCCCTTGGAGTTTTTTTTATGCGCCTTCTGCCGTTCGGGATCGGCTTGCGCAATCGCGGGACGAGGCTTGCGTAGCCGAAAACCCAACTGTCGAAATAGACGCTGGCATTGCCGTACGCCCAAGTCGATCCCGTACTCCCGCTCGATCCAGGCTGCCAGCGTATTGCCGTCCCACAGATTTCCGCTCAAGCCTAGCTCTCTCGCGGCATCCGCCGAAGAGAGGCGTTGATTCCCCGAAGGTCCTTCTCGCTCAGGCGTCTCGGCCGCCCCGACCGTTCACCCTCGCGCAGTGCGGCTAGGCCTTTCTCCTCGAACCCGCGAATCCAATACTCGACGGTTCTCGGTGCGTCTCCCAACAGCGCCGCCACTTGCGGACACGTCATACCATGAGCCACCAGCAGCACGCCTTGAAGCCGGTGGTCATAGCGTGATTCCTCGGTTCGTCGAATTTCATCTTGTAATCCCAGAATGATGGTTGCGGAGTCCGCAATCGTAAGTGGTTTCATCGCATTATATTCATTTAATTTATAGTTACTTATGACGTTATATTTAGTTTGGAAATTCTGGAGGAGCGATACGCTTTTCAATGGTTATTTCCGTTGAAGTTCGCGCTGCACGGTTTGGAGCGCCTGTTCGCTTCAGACCCGAGAATGCCCAAGGTTCCACCCGCCTGGATCAACGAACCGCTTTATTTGGCTTCCGGCTGGAACAAAAGACATCGGGAAGATTGTCGATCCCGTTCGGTAACTCACTGATGGTGGTTGCTAGTGTTAAGTCGACCGCCCGGCCACAATTCCTTTGTCCGCGGTCCTTAGCCCCCGAGCGAATCCATCTTAACAGCCCCATGGCTGTGATATAAAACTCTATCACTTCTCCTGCACTGAAACCTCGGCCCGGTCATGGAGTTTCTGCCTTTGTCGCTCAAGAATGCTCGACATCAAAAAATAGCTTACTTGATATTAGGCGCGCTGTATCAGCCGAGGAAACACTCTAGTCTGTGTCGCGGGATTCATTGACTTTCCACCTCACCTGGAAATGACCTATTTTTTCAGAATGAGGGTAAAGCTTTTCGAGAGCGTCGATTAGATCTGACTCCAGCGGCCCGGAAAATTGGGGTTCGCTATCAATGGCTACCACGCTGACGCCATGACTTTCAAGCATACGCAGGATTCGCTCACTACGTCCCTCGGGGTCATCACGAAAATCGAAAAACGTTCGGGTAGGGTTTTGCAGGCCAGAAAGGAAATATATCTCCGGACAGTCTGGTGCAGCGTAAATGAAGTTCCCATCGGCATGCGATTGGACCGAGGGAATCAGCTTTTCGTAGAGTTGAGCCTCGCGCGCATCTATGCGAAGACCTCCTGCTCGCGCCATCGTCAATCGTTCGGTTCTCACATCTGTGGCATGGCGCACGCTTGCCACATCGAAGCCAGGAGTGACCCGAAAGAAGGCGAATAGGAGGTAGAAGACAATCAGTGAGCCGAGCGCGAAGCATGGGGGCCGGTCTAGTGATGCGAACAAAGCCGTCGCTGCTAGGATTGCCAGTGGAGCTGCGTAGCAAAAGTAAACCGGTACGGTAAACGGAAATTGCACCAAACTAACAAGCGCCATTGCCCCGGTCAGCAGCATGATTTGCTGTTGCCGAAGAACGGTCAGCCGTCGGACAAGTTGCGGAAGTCCAACTGTCATTACACCTCCCAAGGTTATTGTGGGAATCGCAAAGGCCAGCGAACACCAGCCCTGTGCATATACAAGTTGATTGTTTGCTGAAAAGTTTAGAATTGCAGCGAGATAAAATACCAGAAGAGCGCTGCAAACGAGCTGGCCCCGTCGATGAGATAAATATACAAGACTTATTAATATAACGAAAGGTAATAACGCTAACATTAAAATAGGATTAGGTTGCGGGGTTGAGGCAAAATAGATTTGTCTCTTGGAGAGGTTGAAAACGTCATGTAACAAGGCAGCGGTGGAATGGGAAAGCCAATATGGAATCAAGAAGATGACGATCGGAAACACAATGCCAGCGCCAAACGAAACGAACATCGAATATAGATTCGCAAATCGATACCTGTCACGGCCGCCGGGCTCGGCGAACTCTCGATGCAGTAGCAGGGTCACAAGCACGGCGGTGGGCATAACAAAATAAATCAGACTTCCCACCCCCGGAATGTCGTGGACCAGCCTGGTTAGAAATACCAGAAACAGTATCAAGCCGGTCACCACGAACATTCTAAAGAACCAACTGTTCCCGGATGATTTGGTCTTGCTTGCACTCGCTAGACTCTGTTCGCGAAAGATAAAAAACAGAAGTGCTGCAAAAACGAAGTACACCCCCGTGATCTTCGCGAGAATGGAAAACCCGCCGCAAATGCCGGCGATGAACAGCCATCGGCGAGAACCCACCTCAATGTGGCGAAGCAAAGCACCAATACCGAACACTGCAAAGAACAGGTTGTACCAGGAGGGCGCGGCAGCGGGATAGTTCGGCACACTCCATGCCACGGATAAAAGTGTAATAGCTCCTGCGGTAAAGGCAGAGACGAAGCGCGAAGCCACATAGAAGATGCATGGCACCCACAATACAAATACCGTGAGCAGGAGGATCCGTAAGGATGCCAAATTGACTCCAAGTGCTCGGAAGGCTAAAGCGTTTAGAAAAGTAAGCCCACCTGTGTAACTTTCATCAAAATCTCGATGCGGCAGTTCACCTTGCAGGACGCGCTCGGCGCTTTGAGCATAGGTTCCGTCGTCGTGCGGAACCCATCCTCGCTTCAGATAGCTCGCCATGTAGACGGTCGCGAGAACCCACACGCACAGGAGAATTACCGCCCCACGCAGCCGGGAAGTCTGGCCGATCTCCGAGGGCCGCAGCTCCGCAACTCGTCCCGGATGCGAACCGCTGTTGCGGTCCTCTCCAGCGGGCTTCGCTGTCGCGCTGCTCATGGTCCTTGATTCCTTCCAATCCTTTGGAGTCGATTGCATCATGCCCCTCCAAGGAAGAGAAGCAACGTTTCCTTCCACTGTGTTCTGCTAGTGAATCAACTCGCCAGGGCAAAGCTCCCCGGGCTTTTCCAAGCAGTGTCTTTTTGCGCTATTTCCCCTGTCTACCAGAAATCTCGCCCGGAGATCTTCCTTGCCTGCCGATTCCAATCAGAAATCCAAATCCCCCTTCAAAAATACGTTCTTGTACTCCTCCACTCTCATCGCCGTCACGATCGATCTTACGGTCACGGACCGGGATTGCGTGTTGCCGGCGGCGTCCTGGATGGTGCGGGTGTAGGTAGCATTTTTGTGGGGAAATATGATCCCCTCCGCCTCGCCTCCACGGGAATGGATTTGGGGCGCAAGAACAACCCCTTGTCGCCGCAATTCCCCCGCATCTATAATGTTCCCTTGCGCGGAGTCCGGTTAACCTTATGTGCATACCGGGCTCAGCATATATTTTAGGAAGCGGAAAGCGCTGATTGCTTCAAGCTCGCATTGGGAATGTCTGCACGGCGGTCGAACAAATACTATATCTGACCCGCACGCAAAAATTAAGCAGAAATTGCAGGAAGAGATCGAGCAGCTCTCCCACGAATTCAACGTCGAGCTACCGAAAGAAATAGCCATCGCCCGCGCCCAGGCGACCGCTCGGAAAATGCCGAGTACAAGTACGCCAGAGAGCGCCAGGGCTATGTCAATCTCAAAATCACGCACCTGAAAAAACGCATGGGCGATCTTGGCATGCCCAATCTAAGCAACATCCCCAGGGACCGCTCCGGCTACGGCCCGCGCATCGTGGTAATGGACGTTTTGCGCAGCGTCGAAATCGGATACAAGTTGGTCAGCAGCGATGAAGTCGACGTGGAAAAGGCCTCATCTCCCTATTACGCATTGGCAGAGCCCTGCTCTATCACAAGGTCGGCGATGAAGTTCAGGTCACTACGGCTGCGGGCAAAAAAGAATTTGAAATCCTCCGCCCGACGACCATTCACTACGACGTGTGAGCCGATCGACCGTGGACGGCCTGAACAATGACGCATCCACCGGCCTGTGTGCCACCTGCGAAAATGCCCGCTCCTCAGTTTTCTTGCTCTGCCAACTCTCCCTCACTGACCCGCGCTTCCCCACATATCCCCGCCTCCCCGTCCTCTCCTGCCCCGCTTACCAGCCAAATTCCGCTCACACGCCTTCCCTCCCGCAAGCTTAATAGCCCGTTCTCTCCAACCCTTCTCTGCAACCCTCCTCTGCAACTCTCCTCTGCAACTCTGTGGCCTCTGTACTCTCTGTGTTAAATTCTTACCCCTTTTCCATTTCCATTAAGCTCTCTTTATAATGATTTTCACCACGGTTCTCCGAAATCACCGAGATGATCCGATGCCTCTCTACTCGGCTAGCCATCTCTACGCCTCTGCGTTGCTCATCTTCGTATTTTCCCTGCCCGCCTCCCCCAACACGCGGGAACTCACTAGCTCCCCGCCCGGCGCAACCGTTGATAAGGCGATGTACAATGCCATCTGCCTTGGAATTCAAAACGGAAGTCTTAGCTTCACTTTTCCGGCTCACACTAATATGCGGAAGAGTTGTTCACGTTTGTTATGAGGAGGAGTTGCGTGACAATTCGCGCGATCCAAGATGAATCACCAGGCACCAACGCCAGACCCTAAGCAAATTACCAATTCCCCTCTGGCGGCAAGTGCGCTGCGCTACATGCGCTCTCAGTGGCTGCCTGTGGGCGTGATTTCCGCGTTGCTGGTGGTGCCGTGTTACTGGCACCGCCGGATTGAAGCGGGCGATCTTGCTAGTCATACCTACAACGCGTGGCTCGCCCAACTCATAGGGCAGGGCCAAGCTCCCGGTCTATACATTGTGCGGCAGTGGAATAATGTGTTGGTAGATCTTGCGTTGCTGCATCTGGGCGGCGTGGTGGGATTTATCGCCGCGGAAAAGATCGTCTCGGCAGCATGTGTTTTGATTTTCTTCTGGGGAGCATTCGCGTTTATCACAGCGGCCACTCTGCGGCCGCCATGGTTTCTGGTTCCAGCGGTCGCGATGATTTCCTATGGCTACACGTTCTACATGGGTTTCATGAATTTCTACGTATCGCTGGGGCTGGGATTTTTTGCTGCGGCGCTATTCTGGCGCGGCGCGCGGGCGGACTGGATTGGGGGCGCGGTGCTGACGGTCCTCACTCTGGTGGCGCATCCCATGGGATTTGGCTGCCTGCTGGGAACCGTGGCGTACGTTGCGCTCGCGGAGAAGATGCGTGGAGTCTATCGCTGGGTCGTGTTTGCTTCGGCATTTCTTGTGGTGTACGGGCTGCATGTTTTCATCCAGGGACACTACCGGAATGCTACCAGGTTTGGCAGCAGCTTCTACTTTTTGAACGGCGCCGATCAACTCGTTTTGTTCGGGCCGCGCTACATTATGCTGACATGCATTGTGCTTATCTCAGGCAGCCTATGTTTCCTGCTGGGTGTGATTCCCGGGCGCAAGCCGGATCCGTCGCTGAGAACATTGCGCACGCCGCTGGAACTCTGGACCGTGATGGTTTTCGCGGCAGCAATGATACCGGAATTTATTTGGCTGCCGCACTACGGCGATAACAGCTCTTTAGGATATGTGGTTTCCCGCCTTACGACGCTGACGGCGGTCTTTGGTTTGTGCGTGCTGGGTTCCACTGAACTCCGCAAAGGGCACCTGGTGGGGCTTGCCGCCATGGCGGTTGTGTTTTTTGTCTTTCAGTATGAGGACACTGGCGCGCTGAACCGCATGGAGGAGCAAGCGGAGCATCTAGTCCGTCCTCTGCCATATGGCCAGAGGGTTCTGGAGACGACGTGGCCCGGCGGGGACTCGCGCATCCCTCTGGGACATCTTGTCGACCGCGCGTGCCTCGGCAAATGTTTCGTATATTCCAACTACGAAGCCGGGACGCATCAATTTCGCATTCGCGCGCTGCCGGGGAATCCCATCGTAAGTGACTCTGGCGACGCGGGCGGCCAAATGACAGGGGGGCGATATATCGTTCGGCAGGAAGATCTGCCGATTTCGCAGATCTACCAGTGCGATGAAACCGACTTGACCAAGTTGTGCATCCGGGATTTGACCGCCGGAGAAAAGAACGGCCGCATCGGCCGCCTGCCGCCGGAGCAATGAGAATTCGCAGGCCCGAGGAAACTGACAACTTCAACTGAACTGCCGGCGGCAAACCGATTCCTCGACGGATGGAGCGAATGGCCCGGTGATCATCCCTCTCTCGCATGAAGGTCCCGAAGGGCGGTCGCTGCCGTATGCTACTTTCGCGTTCGATCTCTTGAACGCCCTGGCATTTCTCGCCACGCATTCCGCCATCGAGGACGAATCCCACTAGATTGGCGGACTCGAAACGCGCATTCTCTTGATCGCGGCTTTAATCGATAAATCGCGGAGAGGCCAGGCAGGGATTTTGGATTATTCTTGATGCGGATTACGATAGGAAAAAAGTGCGAGTGCGGAGCCCACGGCCGTGGCAATCAGGAGGAAAAACAAGATCGACAGAAAAACCCCTGCGAGAGTTCCATTGATGGCGCGAATTCCTGTGATTCGGCCCAGAAGAAGCCCGCTTAGGAACGTAAGAAACACCAAACCCATGTACCCCGGCACGTGAAGCTTCCCTCGCCTGGCAGCAGACGGAATGGCAACCACAAGAGCGAGACATACCAAAAGCAAAGGCAAAACGAGGGAAAGTTTTAGCCCGGCCAGAACGAGGCTAAGGAATAGCTGGTAATCGGGAAGCATTCTCACTAGCATAACTCCGGGGAATTGATGAATCGATGCCGTTTGGCTGGTTGAGTTCCAAGCCAGTGGTTTCTGTACCGGCCATTCCGCATGGAAGCTGACGTGCTCACAGCCAAACGCATAGTCTTGGGCCTTTAGCTTTAACTCCGGGTCACTTCGCAGGTAGATCGCTTGTATCGATTGGCGGATAGGAAAATGGAAGCAACCACCTTGATGGTACCCCACCAAATCCAGCGCACCGGCGTGCGTAAGGGAGTGCTGGAGGATTTAGCCTTAAAAATTCTCTATGTTCACGGCGAGATGTCTCTTACCGAGCTGGGCGATCACGCTTGCCTCGGCGCGGGAGTCATTGAAGAGATATTCCAGGTCTTTCGAAAAGAGCAGCTCTGCGAAGTGAAGGGGATGTCAGGAGCCACCCACCGCATCGTAGCCAGCCAGCACGGCAAGGAGCGCGCGGCAGCCTTGCTTTCCCAGAGCCAGTACGCCGGGCCCGCCCCGGTCTCTCTAGCGGATTACTGCGCGCGGGTCATGATGCAGACCGTCCAGCGGGCGACGCTAAAGCCCACTGACATTGACCGGGCCTTTCACCAGCTCGTTCTTGGCCAAGACATGGTCAACCGCCTGGGCACGTCGCTGGTCTCCGGAACTTCCATGTTCTTGTACGGCCCGCCGGGAACTGGAAAAACAACCATCGCGAGCTGCATTCCGGACACCTACAACGATAGCGTGTGGATCCCCCACGCCGTCGAAGTAGACAACCAGATCATTAAGGTTTACGACCCCGGCGTTCATCGGCCTAGCTCCGATCCGATTTCGGAAGAATCCGACAAGCGGTGGGTCCTTTGCAATCGCCCGTGTGTCATTGCCGGGGGCGAACTGTCCGCGGAAATGCTGGAATTGCAATTCCACGCCTCCAGCAGATTTTATACCGCCCCTCTCCAGATGAAGGCCAACAACGGCGTTCTGATCCTGGATGACTTCGGACGCCAGCGCATGCGTCCCGATGAGCTTCTCAATCGCTGGATGACCCCGCTGGATCGCCGCGCGGATTTTCTCGCTTTGCCTGGAGGCAGAAAGTTCGAGCTGCCCTTCGACGTGTTCGTTGTGTTTTCCACCAATCTTGACCCGCTCCAGCTTGCGGACGAAGCATTCCTGCGCAGAATTCCCAACAAGATCAGAGTCGGTTACGCAACTCCCGAACAGTTCATCGAGATTTTTCACCGGCAATGTAAAGTGCGCTTGCTGGCTTGCGAGGACGGCGTACCCGAATATCTGGTTCAGTGCGTCACGCAGGAGATGAAACACCCTCTTTCGCAGTGCCTTGCGCGTGACCTGATCAATCAAATCTTCTGGGCCGCTCGCTATTGGGGCCTGGAACCTCAACTCTCTCGCGAATCTTTGGACCAGGCCTGCCGGGCTTATTTTCTTCCGGCAGAAAAAGCTTAGGTCGCCTACTTATCTTTGGGGACTTCAAGATAGCCCACGATTTGGTTATGCAGGACTTTTGTGGCCACTAGTTCCAGCGGCGCTGAATTGCGCGCAAGCACGAAAACCACAACCTCATCCACGGCGCGATCCTTCAGCTCGATGCACTGCTCATCAACATATACGCAGACGGTATAGCGCTGGGTTTTAGGGTCGACTGCCTTCAAGAGCAGCGACACCGGCCCTACGGGCTGGCGGGTTGCTCCGCGCCGCAATTCAAATGACATAACGCTCCGCCGCGTCTGGGCCAGCAGTTGATTCAGGTCCTCCCGTGCCTTGGATAGTTCGCCCTGCTGTGAGCCAACGACGCCAACCACATCCGCAAGTCGATCGGTTGTGGCCTGCCAAGCCTCGCGGTTAGCAGTGCTTTCCGCAAGAGACGCGGAAGCCGTCTGAAAAGTTGCGGGCTGCTCCATTGTCGCGGGGGAGCGTTTTGGGTCCGGCTGTGTCGGCAATGCGCTGGCTGCGGAAATTTTGAAGGCTAGGTGTTTTGTAGGGGTAGCTGGCACCGCACTCTTAGCTTCTGTCGTTGCAGGAGCACGGACAGGCTCGGCAGTCGGAAGTTTGCGGCGCTTCTCCAGTTGTTCTATCCGCTTCTCCATCTCCGTCAACTGCTGCTGAATTCTCTCAAGGCCCTGCGAATCCGCGCTGGCTTCACTCCGCGTGGAAGCCGAGATCACCTTGTAACCAACGAACCCGAGTGCCCCGAGGGCAGCGAGCAGAAACAGCATCCCAAGAAGCCGCGTTGCGGGCTGCGGCGCTTGCTCCCCCGACGATGTGAAGGCTTGCCGGTTGAAATCGATCCCTGCCATAAGGTGCCCTCTGCTTCCCGTTTCTCGAACGTGACATCAGCGAACAGTTGCGCGCGTCGGATAACGGATGACCAGCGTCAGTGCCACTTCTCGTGTTTCGCGCGGCAATAAATCAACCAATTGCACTGCGTATTGCGATCTTGCTCCCCGCAACTCCACTTTGTATTTTCCTGGCGGCACAACAAGAAGCATCGGTGCGCTTCCGACGAAAGCGCCGTCAATCCATACCCTTGCGGCCGAGGGCTGAGAACGTACCAGCAGTTTGCAGGCATCCGGTCCGGCGCGCTGCTCCAGAGCCTGCCGGTTCACAACCTCGGGTCGTGGTCCGACCGAGGCTGCCAGGTGCGCCGATTTCTTGTCATCTACAGTCGCGCTGGGAGAAGCAATGCCAATGGGCTTTGCATGAGCCGCCGTCGCCGCCGAAACACTGGTGGCCCCGGCAGTCTCCACAGCCGTCTGGGCCCAAACGCTCCGACATAGAGTAAAGAACAGGAGAAAAAGTGGGACTATGTTTCGCAGCGAACGAAAAAATGTGGTGATCAATCTCGTGCCTCGGTTCATCGGATTATAAATGGAACGCCTGAAAATGATTCATTCTATTCTGCATCAGAACAAGCAAGAGCAGGCGGCATTCCAAACTATCCCCAAAGCTGCACGAACTGGCCCCTAACTCCCATCGTCTGAATCAATTTCCCCTCCCATTGCGTGCCCGTCCCTTGGCCACCCGTACCAGCAAGCAATGAGTGACCTAAATCGCCCAATCTAAATCTCAGGTGTACTCAAAAGGTGACTCGGAGTATGTTTCCCGAAGGCTATCGGGCAAACCAGGATAGAAATGCTCAAACCAGCCCATTGGTACCTTGCGTGCTTGCAACAATTTGGAGTTCTGTTCGTACTACAATTTTACCCTCTCCCGGAACCTCACCAAGCGGTTGCGGCGTGGATGCGGAAGGAAAGGCGGACATTGGCGGGATGAGCCGGTGACTCTTCAAGACAACAAAGACTCTGGTCTGACAATCTTCCGTGCGCACCCGTATGTCCGTCGCGGCGTGTTTCCGCGCGCCCCTCTCCCGCCTGCTCCGCGGGCAAGGTCCCCGCAATTTCAAGCTTTGCCGGGGAGAGCATATTTCGAATGGTGGGAATCCTTCAAAGTAGTTTGTACGCAGATTCATCTGCCGCCGTTCAAGAGCTCCGCCACCTACTTTCGCAGCCTTCCGGTCGCGCCATACCGTTTCAATGGCCGCTCCCTGACGTCCTCGCTGCTTCTGCATAGTGCCGGAATTCTCTTGCTCGCTTATTTGCCGTGGGTAATTCCCGCTCGGAAAATATTTCTCGCGGAAACCTCTCCTTCGACGGAAAAAATTTATTACCGCTTGACGAAGCCGGATCCCATCAAAAAACTTCCGAAGATTACTCCCAAAGGCTCCGGGGGACGCCCCGGTGCAGGCGCGGAAAAGCTGCTTTCCCCAACGTTAGGAAGCACCTCTTGGCACCCGAACGTCACCATAATCTCGAAACCGATCCATCCCGACAATTCCCGTCAAATCATTCATCAGCCCATCTCGCCGCCGGATTTGCGAATAACCTTGGACCTGAAACTTCCGAATCTGATCACCGGAACCTCGGCGGCCCCTCCGAAACCGGAAATAGATTTCAAGGCCAACGGATCGCGGCCGAACCAGCAGCACAACGTGGTTACCGCCGCTGAGGCGCCAACGCTCACTTCGGCGAACACTCCGAGTCCGCTCATCGCACTACCGGATCCTTCCATCTCTCAGCCCCATCTGCCGATGCCTCCTGCTGCCGATGCACCGGGGGCAGCAATGGCTGAGAAAAGCGCTCCATCGTCGTCCAGTGATGCGGGACTTAGGACTTCCGGGGATCAAGGCGGTCTCGTTATCCTCAGCACCGATCCCGCACCATCTGGGCCGATACTCGCATTGCCCCCAGGAAATCGCTATGGTGAGTTCTCGATCTCTCCCAGTGGGGGGCAAGCGGGTTCACCGGGTGGGCCTTCCAGCGGACTACCTGGCGGCGGATCGACTGGTGGCAGCGGCTCTGGCGACGGCCAAAGTTCAGGTGTCGGACCAGGAATCGCAGGCGGCGGTGGCGGCACGATGAACGCTCGAGGAGGTCTGAGCATCAGTGGTTCCGCATCCGGCGGTGAAAACTCCCGCATTCCTGAGCCAAAAATCGTGGGCGGCGCTGTCTATGCTGTGCCTTCAGGCGTTTTACCACGAAAGAATGCTCTCGTAGTCACCGCAGGTCCGATGGGTGGCGGCGGCCTGAACGTTTATGGCTCGCTGCGCTGCGGCAGGATCTACACCGTATTTCTGCAAATGCCGGGGAAAGGCTGGACTTTACAGTACTGCCCGACGGCAGATCCTGGTACAAAATCTTCAGGAGGAGCTCGCCCAACTGTCATCCATCTGGAAGAAGCTATCTTGCCCCCAGATCCTGAGACCAGATTTGATTTTCAGCGTGTGCCGCTCCCCCCGGAAAAGTTGCACAAATCTATTATTCTAAGGGGGATAATCAAGGAAGACGGTACCGTGGATAACCTCGAGGTTTATCAGGGGCTGCTACCCGAAATGGATGACTCCGCGCGTCGCGCCTTTGCCCTGTGGAAGTTCAAGCCGGCCACGCGGGCGGGAAAAACCATGGATGTGCAAGTCCTGGTTGGCATCCCCTCGGACCCTCCGAGATGGCGTCCGCCCTTCTGATCGCAAGCTTCCCCGGGGGAGTCCTTTCGGCCTTATATCTAGTGGCGAGACAGTGCTGCGATTCCGCGCCACTTCAGCGAGAGACCTCGTCGAGCAGAGCCACGCGAGAGGAAAATGTCATACAATGTGAAGTAAGTTTCTCGTTTGACCAACAAGCCGGGCGCTTCGCAAAGTGAAGTCACTCCGATCGCTAGACAACATATTGATTAATAATGGTTTAGGCTGTCACTGACAGCCAAGTCCAAAGCAAAGTTTGGTATTTTACTTGCCTTTCTTCTACCAGTGTGACGATATGTGCTGCGCATAAGTCCCACGGCGGCCTCGTCCCTCTTAACCGACTGGTATGGACGAAAGATTCCCTGTTTCAACCGTCGGCATTTCCCTTGGAGCTGGTGCTAACAATAGAAGTGGTAGCGGGGTTCTCAATTGACCGTGTCAATTTTGCGTTACTAGACCATCGGGAGCGCAAACCTTGGGAAACCAAGTAATAAGAGTTTGCTTCTTAAGTCAGGAATCCGGTTTGGCCGATGCCATTGCCCGAGCCCTGGGCGAGGAATTCTTAGCCAGCACCGCCAAAGAGCTTCCCGCTGACGCATTGGCGGATGGCCGCGAATGGTGCGATGTCATCGTGCTGGACCTTAGATCCGCGATCATGCCAGACGAGGAAGATGATGCAATACGACTCCTCGATGAGATAAATACCTATCCTTCCCACCCTCCCGTGGTGGTGCTCTGCCAGGACGAGAATCGCAGGCTCTTCCTCAAGGCCATCGAGCGCGGGGCGTACGACAGCGTAACCAATCCCCCCAATATCGATGAACTCCGGCTTGTGTTGCGCCGGGCTCGTAAACTCCATGCGGCAGAAAGGGAGCTGCAGTCCCTACGCGCCAACGCACGCACGGCAGGAAGTCTCCACGAATTACTGGGCACCTCGGCGCCCATGCAAGAGCTCTTCGCCCTGGTGCGCAAAATTGCACCCTGCGACGTAAACGTCCTAATCACCGGGGAAACGGGAACCGGAAAAGAACTCCTCGCTCGCGCCATTCATCATCTGAGCGCCCGGAGCGCCGGACCTCTAGTGGCGTTTTCCTGTGCGAACCTACCTGAAACGCTGGTCGAAGACGAGCTCTTCGGCCACGAGAGAGGCGCGTTTACAGGAGCACTGATGGGACGCCGCGGCCGCCTGGAAAGCGCGGACCGCGGAACCTTGTTTCTCGACGAGATTGGAGATCTGGGCGTGGGGCTGCAACCCAAGCTCTTGCGCGTGATCCAAGAAAGGAATTTCGAGCGCCTCGGAAGCAACAAAACCATCAATGTTGATATTCGCCTAATCTGCGCCACCAACCGGAATCTGGCCGATATGCTGGGTCAGGGAAAATTCCGCGACGATCTTTTCTATCGCCTTAACGTCGTCCAAATGCACCTGCCGCCCCTCCGGGAACGCCGCGATGACATTCCCCTTCTCGCACAGCAATTCCTGCAGAGGTCCGCTCAGCAGTTCCGGAAGAGGGCGGTCCGCTTTTCCCAGCCGGTTCTGTGTGCCATGGAAGAGTATGCCTGGCCGGGAAATGTGCGCGAGCTGGAAAATGTTGTGCAGCGTGCCGTGGCTCTCTCTGAAGATCAGACCGTGGACATTTCGCACATGCCCGTGTCCATGCGCAGCGGCAGCGACGCTCTCTGCACCACACCGCCTTGCGAAGGCACTCAGTTAGCTCTTTCCTACGAGCTGGAAATCAGGCGCTTTAAGCGCGGACTCGTCCTGCGGGCTTTGCGCAAGTGCGGCTGGCGCAAAGCAGAGAGCGCAAGGGCTCTGGGAGTCGCCCGGGGATACCTTCATAGGCTGATCAATCAATTGGAAATTCAGGAAGGAGAAGTTGAAGCCCACTCTGAAAGCGAAGCGAAGTTTCCTTCTGCTGGTCGAGTTAACTAAGCCTTTTCTATACGATTGCTGTGGACATAACCACCACTGAAAGAGTACTTTCCGAGCCAATGAACGTTGCTCCTGAAACCTCTTTCGTCGCCACCACTTGCCTGCCGCTCCTTTTGCATTCACGGAACGCCGATGGCGGCTGGGGCTTTCGTTCCGGGTCTTCAAGCAGGGTGGAAGCCACCTGTTGGGCCCTACATGCACTACTCAACTCCGCGCCGTTGGAAGCAGCGGAATCCATTGCCTGCGGCTTCCAATTTCTTCGCGCGGCGCAACTGCCCGATGGCTCCTGGCCCGCTTCGCAGGGAGAGAATGCCGGCTGCTGGGTGACTTCCCTGGCGTGCTGGGTGTTGTTGAGTGAAGAAAACTCAGCCAAAGCCGTTGCATCCGGCCTTCGTTGGCTGTGCGATGACTGGCCACGCGACAGCAGCCCGTGGCGGCGTTTCCTGGGAAGATTTTCTTCGCAGCACAAAATTTTCCCGATCAACACTTCCTATCGAGGCTGGGGATGGACCCCCGGCACCAGCAGTTGGGTCGAGCCAACTTCCTTTGCTCTTCTTGCTCTGACGGAAAGCCCGGAGGAAATCCTTCCCACCGCAGCGAAGCGGCGCCGGAAACTCGCGGAAGCCTTGTTGTACGACCGCATGTGTCCGGGAGGTGCATGGAACTGCGGGAATCCGATGGTCTACGGAGTTGCCGGCGATCGCCTTGTCCTTGCGACTGTATGGGCCCTTCTCGCCTTGCGTCACCATCCGGAGCGGCCTGAAAACGTCATGAGCCTGAATTGGCTGGAGCAAACCGTTCCCAACATTCAGGGCCCCGGCTCACTCGCCTTAGCACGGATTTGTCTCGACACCTATGGCCGGAAGTGGCCGCTCGACGAATCAGCGTTCCACGATTTTCATCAGAAAAATGAATTTCTTGACAGCATCCAGGTCGCGGCATGGACGTGCCTGGCCCTGGCGCCAAGGCGTCCCTGGCTAGCCACACCTTCGAGAGAGGTTTCGTGACTATACGCAACGACTCTCTCATCCCCTCGTTCCAGCGTCCGGCGTCCAGCGTCGTGATCCGGCGCGCTGCGAACTACGAGCAAGATCTGGCTGCTCTGCTCTACGAAAGCCTTCTGGAATTCAAGCTTCCGATCAAGGACAAGACGGTGCTCTTGAAGCCGAATCTGGTTGGGCTGGATCCTCTTGGCGTGATGAACACTCATCCTTCCGTAGTCGCTGCCACCCGGGAGAGTTTCTTGCGCCTCGGAGCGGCGCAGGTCTTCATCGGCGACGGGCCGGCGATGGACAGAGACACCGAGGCGATCCTGGAGTCCGTAAAGCTGAGAGAACACGCCGGGCCGCTCAAGCGCACGTTTGTAGATCTGAATTTGGACGACGTCGAACGCGTCTCCCTCAAGACGCGCGCCTCGCGATTGAAAGAACTCTACCTTCCCAAGACCGTGCTGGGCGTCGACTTCCTCGTGTCCATGCCCAAACTCAAGACCCACCATTGGGCCGGCGTCACACTCTCTCTAAAAAACATGTTTGGTATCGTGCCGGGAAGCTGCTATGGTTGGCCCAAGAATGTCCTGCACTGGGCGGGTATCGACCGCGCTATCCTTGACATCAATGCCTCCGCCCGGCCAGACTTCGCCATCGTCGACGGCATCGTCGGGATGGAAGGAAACGGCCCAATCCAGGGGACGCCGAAGGCCTGCGGAGTGCTGGTTTTGGGTAACGATCCGGTCGCCGTGGACGCCACATGCTGCCGCGTGATGGGGCTGTTGCCGGAAAAGGTCCAGTATCTCTCGCTGGCGGGAACCCTCTTGGGCAATCTTAAACCTGAGAAGATTCAACAGCTTGGGGAGAGTATCGGGAGCGTGCGAAAGCCATTCGCCGTTTTGGAGGCCTTTCGCAACCTCCGGGAAAGAGAAGGTACGGTTTGGAAGTAGAACTGCTTTTATAGGGGGCGGAGTCTGCTTGCAGGGTTCGGGTGTATGCGGATGGAGACTGTCGAGTTTTCGGAGGCTGCCGCCAAGGGTATTTGAGCGAGCCTATGAGTAGAAACCTGTACGAGGTTGTGCTCCATGCATAAAAATGTCCAATTGAGAAAATCTAGCGGGGCCCGCTGTGTCCGGTGTCGGCGAACCTTGGCCGGGCAGGTGGGCGCGGAACTCGTTGAGTTCGCCTTCGTCGTTCCCCTTCTAGTGATGCTCTTGCTGGGACTTTTTTGGATGGGCCGGGCATATAACGTTTACGAAACCATTACCCGGGCGGCGCGCGAAGGAGCGCGTTACGGTGTTTTGCCCAGTTGCGCGACCTGCGGAGACAGGATGGTGGATACTTACGCCACCGTAAACACGTGCCTGGGTACAACCTCGAATGTGTTTACCGGCTATGTGGCGCCGGCTTTGCGGGCCTCCAGTATGAATCCGAGTTTGGTCCAGAACTACTGCCAGGCCGCTGTGGTGCTCGATCCGAATACTGATATCAACGTCCAACAATGCGGAGTGTCGATCAGTTTTAACTATCCGGTTCCCATGGCCATTCCCTTTACTTCGCTCAACGCGACAACGATCAACATTCCGACTCAGGTGCAGATGCGCATGGAAAATCAGAGTGTGGACAGCATCGCGGGCCTGCCGCAGTGCCCTGGAAATCAATAATTCGGAAATGAGGGAGCGCTCCTACGAGGCCGTCATGAGTGCACTGAGCAAAACTCGAACAGCAAAACTAGATCGCCCGAGGAATTTGACAGCCAGACCGGGGAATGCGATGGCGCGATGGTCTCGTGCCCGAAACAATGGAACTGCATGGCGCAAACGGCTCCATGGAAACAGTGGAGCGCAGCTACTGGAATTTGCACTGGCCATGCCGCTCCTGTTAGTACTCGCTATCGGCATAATTGATTTCGGTGGAGCCTTTAATGTGCGGCACATCCTGACAAATGCGGCACGGGAAGCCGCACGCGTTACGGTGTCCAACTCTTTGTCGAATTCGGGCGGAAATTGCCAGAATGCGACGACGCCTTGCTCGATCCAGGCCGCAGCTGACAGTGTCAAACAATACCTCACCCGAGCGGGGCTCAACACGGCCTCCTGCATTACTCCGGGGTCGCCAAGCGGTACTGGCACCCTGACTTGGACTTACACTTGTAATAACGTCACGCTAATAATTAACCATGGCTTTGTGGTTGCCGGCGGACCTTCAGGAACATCGATTCCTAGCACACAGGTGACCCTGAGCTATCCCTTCACCTTTACCTACGGCAAGGTCATCGGACTGCTGGTCTCGGGCGGGACAGGTTCTTCCGGTCAGCAGATTCTCTCGACCACCGTGGTGATGCAGAATCTGAGTAGTGACTAAGGAGGAGCTATGCGCGCTATCAGGAGAGGAAGCCGTACCCATCAAAGAGAGGCCGGAGCGACCCTTTTGATTGTGGCGGGGGCGCTGGTACTTATTCTTGGCCTCTGCGCCATCGCGATCGATTTGGTTTCGCTTTATGTCGCCCGAAACGAAGCGCAGCGCGCTGCGGATGCCGCGGCGCTGGCAGGCGCCTCGACTTTTGTCTCTCAAGGTTGCACGTCTGTAGCGGGCGGTTGCGTGGCGGGCGGGCCGCAGGAGGCCCCGGCGAAAACGCAAGCCATCGCAGTCGCGGCACAGAACCCTATTTTTAGCCAAGCCCCGAGTAACACTAGCGTAAGCGTGAGTTTTAACTATCCCGCCTCCGGGATAAACGCTGCGGGTCAGCAAGAAGAACCTCAGATCATCTGTTCGGTCTATCGAGATACCCTCCACGGGAATGCGATGCCCACTTTCTTCGCGAAGATTTTTGGGATTTCAACCGTTGATGTTTCTGCCACAGCAACCGCGGAAGCCTACAACCCATCGGGCGGTGGCACCTCAGTGGGCACATCGTGCGTGAGACCGTTCCTCGTGCCGAACTGCGACCCGCAACATCCCGTGGCATTCGGTAGTGGCAGGGAGAATGTGAATTGTCCCACAGTAAGTAATAAGCAATGCGCTTCTGGTTCCACGGACTGTCAGTCTTACTTCTTCGACCCCAATAACAAGGGAGCAGTTCTTAATCCAGGTATTTACAATCCCGCTTCCCCGGCCACTGGTGGCTCAATTGGTGAGCCGTGGCAGCTACACAGTAATGCTGGGCCGAGCCAGTGGTATCTGTTGGGATTGGGTACTGTCCCAAGCAGCGGCAGCCAGTTACGGGATTATATTCATACCTGTGCTCCCCAGGTGACTGCTTGCAACAATTCACTGAATTCAACGAACGGGAAAAAGGTCGGACCCGTCGACCAGGGAATCAACCTTCTCATTAACGCAAATGGTGACGGCCTGAATCAGGGTCAGGACACCATCTGCAGCCCAACATCGGTCCCAGCATGCGCGACACAGCCATTCCTGATCACGGGAGGCGCCAATAATCCTAATCCAGCCCTCAGGGGTGCGACCTTTTACAGTCCAAGCAGTTCTATCGCTACCGTTGCAGTCTATAACGGAGTGCAACTTCCGCCGGGAGGTAGTTCTGTCAACATTCTTGGATATATGCAGTTGTTCATTCTCGATGCCCAGCACAATGCAACGGACGATCTTATCGATACCGTCGTTTATAGTATGGGCGGTTGCGGAACAACATCATCGAATCCTCCCCCCGTGGTCGGCGCAGCAGGATCACCAATTCCCATCCGGCTGATCCATCCATAGCCCTCTAAACCAATGGGCGAACCCAACCTTTCGATGTCTATGAGCAGCGAAGTACAAGGCCTGGCACCTCTGGCGCGCTCTGAAGCTGTGACGGCGGACGTTTTCCCCGCCACGTCGGAGATCGCGCAAGACTCCATTTTCCAGCGAGTATTTTCCTTTCCCGCCATGCTGGGAGCGCTCCTCGTGGCAGGAGTCTTCATCGCCAGGCGCGGCTTCGAAGTGGACACCGATTTTTGGTGGCACCTGAAGGTGGGCGAAGGCATTCTTGCTACGCATCACTGGCCGCTGACCGACACCTACTCGTTCACCGCTCCAGGCCAGCCCTGGCTGGCTGCCGAGTGGGCGGGCAGCACGCTGTTCGCTGTCGTGGAGCGGGCCGGCGGGCTGCGCGGGCTTGAAGCTCTCTTTATCATCCTGGGCGCCGCCATCGTGCTCTCGCTCTATGCTCTCACGACACTCCGCTCCGGCAACTCCAAGGCGGGTTTCGTTACTTCCTCGTTGCTGCTGATCCTGGCGACCGCAAACTTCAACCTGCGCCCGCAGATGCTGGGTTACCTTTTCCTTATCCTCACGCTGATCGCGCTCCAGCGCTTTCGGCAGGGCCAAGGCGGCGCGCTGTGGTGCTTGCCGGTATTATTTCTCGTGTGGGTTAACTCTCACGGATCATGGCCCATTGGGCTCGGCGCCATATTCGTTTACTGGGCCAGCGGCTTACTGGAATTTCGCCTCGGCGGCATTGAAATGCGCCGATGGGCTCCCGCCGATCGGAAGCGCCTTTCTCTTGTGTTCCTTCTTTGCCTGGCGGTTCTTCCGATAACGCCGTACGGAACCAGGCTTGCTGCATTTCCGTTTCAATTTATTTCCGCACTGCCGGTAAACCTGGCCAGCATCAATGAATGGAAACCCATGCCATTCAACCTGTTCGGGCCCAGATTGTTTCTAGCGCTGATTCTCGTTTTCTTTGTTGTACAAATTGCTCTGAGGCTGACCTGGCGCCTGGAAGAATTGGCGCTCTTCTTCTTCGGCACGGTACTAGCGTGCCTTCACGTACGTTTTCTTCTCGTTTTTGTGCCGTTTTTCGCGCCGCTGTTTGCGACGACTCTCGCCCGCTGGCTGCCCAGGTACTACCGGGAGAAAGATCAATTCCTCCTGAACGCCACCCTGATGTTTTCCATGGCGGCGGCGATCGTGTATTACTTCCCTTCGCAAAAGAAAATTGAAGAAAGCATTGCTAAAAACTACCCGTCCGGGGCGGTTGCCTATATGCGCCAGCATCCTATCCAGGGGCCCATGTTCAATACTTATGGTTTCGGCGGATATCTGGAATGGGCGTTCGGCGGCGAGCACAAGGTATTTATTGACGGACGAGGTGAGCTTTACGAGCCGGCTGGTGTGTTCGCCGACTACATGCATGTCACCTTGCTGAAGCCCGGCGCGCTTTCCGTTCTTCGCGGCTATGGCATTCAATCCTGCCTGTTGAATCGTGACGAGGCCCTTGCCACCGTACTCTCCGCCTTACCAGACTGGCAAAGCGTTTATTCAGACCAGACCAGCATCCTGCTTGTCCGACGGAACACCGCCAATGCTCCCGCATCAGCACATTGATGCTATTAGGAGATTTATTTCGGCGCCTAGTGGGTGCCGCGTTTCATCGGGATAACAAACAATGAGCGAATCGAGAATCGCAATCCGCGCCTCGGATAAGCCCTTCGTTGCTCCAGCGATTGCCGCTGGATCGCTTGGTTTTTCCCTCCGTCAGGTAATTTCGTTCCCGGCATTGATGGCCGTGTTGCTGGTCGGCGTGGCGCTCGTCGGCGCACAGCTTCGCTTGCTCGATCCGGACACCTGGTGGCACGTCACCGTTGGCGAACAAATCCTCAAAACTCATACTTGGCCGGTCTCCGATACCTATTCTTTCACCGCACGCGGTGCAGGATGGATTGCCTACGAATGGCTGGGAGGCGTTTTCATGGCGCTCGCGGCACGCGCCGGCGGTCTGGTGGGCCTTGCATTGCTCCAAAAAGCGCTGGTCACCTCACTGGCTTTGCTCCTCTACTTGTTCGCGTACCTGCGCTCCGGAAACGCAAAGGCCGCTTGCGTCGCTTCGCTCGTCGTGCTGCTGGTTGCTCCGGTGGCCTTCACGTTGCGTCCGCAATTAATCGGCTACATTTTTCTGGTCCTCACCATGATCTGCCTCGAACGATTCCGCCAGGGCCACAGCAGGGCGCTGTGCTTCCTTCCGCCGCTCTTCATGGTTTGGGCCAACACGCACGGCACGTTCATGTTCGGCCTGATGGTCATCGGTCTTTGCTGGATTACGGGGCTGGTGAGTTTCCGCGCGGGAGGGCTGGTCGGAGAGGGCCTAACGAAACAGCAGCGCGTGCATCTCTCGCTCACTTTTCTCCTTTGTCTGTTAGCTCTTCTCGTGACGCCTTATGGCTCCCAAATCGCTGCCAACCCCATCGAGATGGCCACCGCCCAGCCGTTTAACATCGCCAACATCCAGGAGTGGCAACCTATATCTGTAAGAGATTGGCTCGGAAAATTCATGCTGGTGTTCGCGGCCGCTCTATTCCTCGCTCAGGTGGTCCTGCGGCTCAGCTGGCGGGTTGAGGAGATGGCCATGTTTTTATTCGCCTCTTATCTCACATGCGCCCATTTGCGCTTCGCGATGCTCTTCGCCATTTTCCTTGTGCCCATTGTGGCGGGAATTCTCGCGCGCTGGGTTCCTCCCTACGATGCTGCCAAGGATCGTTATCTTCTGAACCTCGCACTAATCGCCCTTGTTATCTTCGGACTTGTGAAGTTCCGTCCCACGCAGCACTCTCTCGAAACCATGGTGGCCAGCACCTATCCGACAGGCGCTGTCGAGTATTTGCGGATGCATCCCGAGCCCACCGGAATGTTTAATGAATACGGCTGGGGCGGATACCTCATCTCGCAGCTTGGCCACGAACACCAGGTTTTTATCGATGGCCGGGCTGACTTGTTTGAGCACACCGGGGTGTTCCCCGACTACATGGTCATCGCCTCGGCCCAGCCTGGCGCCATGCGGTTGCTGGCGAAGCACGACATCCACTCTTGCCTCGTTGAGCGCAAAGGCCCCATCGAGATGTTGCTCGCGGCCTCTCCGGATTGGAAGCAAGTTTACTCGGACAATTTGAGCGTCATCTTCGTTCGCGCAGTGTGTGCGCGGCAAGCATCTCTCATCCCCAGCGTGGGAGTCGAGTCAGGCAAGTGAGCTGCCGAGGCGATGAAACGTGAGCCAGTCTATTCATCGAAATGAATCTCTCGACGTGCTTCGCTGCCTCGCCGTCCTCCTGGTTATCGGCTTCCATTTGCCCTACTACAACCTCTGGGGGCGGGCAGGCTGGATCGGAGTTGACCTCTTTTTCGTGCTCAGCGGCTTCCTGATTTCCGGTTTGCTGTTTCAGGAATACAAAGACACGGGAGCCCTCAACATCAAACGCTTCCTCATCCGCCGCGGCCTGAAGATCTATCCGTCTTTCTTCCTGCTCTTGGGTGTAGCGACGTGCTTTCACTTTCTGAATCCTTCCACAATCTCCAAAAAGCAGCTCATCGCCAATTGGTTCTTCGTTCAGAATTATTTTCACGAAAATACAATCTCCGTTGCGCTAGTCCACACGTGGTCCTTGGCCGTCGAGGAGCATTTTTACTTACTCCTGCCTCCGCTGTTCATGCTTCTCATTGCCTTATTTTCCAAACGAAATCCCTTCCGCGCAATCCCGCTTCTATTTCTCACCATTGCCGTATCCTGTCTGGCATTGCGTTATTTCACGCTGGAACCTGGCACTCTGGCTTGGATGACACACATACGGTTAGACGGCTTATTTACCGGCGTGGCCTTGGGCTACCTATATCACTTTAGAATGGAGCTATTTCGGAAGTTGACAGGACACTATGCGCCCGCCGTAGCCGTATTGCTCTGCGTCCCGGCGCTGCTATTCGACCAGTACGATCGCATCGTTCAAACCTTTGGACTAACCTGCCTGGCTGTCGGATTCAGCTTTCTCGTGGCGTGGTCCGTCGTGCGAACTCCAAAAGCTCCGCTCGCCCGCGCGTTATGGAAAGCTTCCGCAAGGATTGGATTTTATTCTTACTCGATTTATCTGTGGCACACGGTTATCGTTATCCTATTCAAAAATCATCCCGGTCTTTCGGCGATCAAGTTCTGGCTATACGTCGCTACAACTATTGTTACCGGCATCGCCATGGCGCATCTCGTGGAAATGCCCTACCTGGCGCTTAGAGAAAAGCTTTTCCCGGCTTGCCATGACGGTTCAAGGCCGTCCGTTGATTCAACGGAGAGTCATGCCCCTCCATCCGTGAGCGCCACACCAGTTTGATCACCTCGTTGTCCTCATTGGCCTGAGATGCCAGTTCGGAAGCCGAGTTGCCGGAGCTTTTCTGTGCCGTTTACATTCGAATGGAAAGATCGCAACAAAGCAATCGGTAGTCTTGTCCGCCAGAAACTCTCCTACTCTTGCGGCCTACCCTGGTTGGGTCTGTTCTGTATATTGTTTGCTTACACGCTTTCGGTCATTTGGCTGCATCCAACCAACTTTTTTGGGCTCACGGAAGATGATTCCATTTACTTCAGCTCCGCTAAGGCGCTCGCGCAAGGGCAGGGGTATATTTTGCCCAGCGTTCCCGGAACTCCGCCAGCGACGAAATACCCGATTCTCTATCCGTGGATATTGTCGCTCGTTTGGCGCTTGAATCCTTCATTCCCCGCTAATCTATCCGGCGCCGTGGCTGTAAGTGTCATCTTCGGTTTAGGGTATCTCACGCTGGCCTTTGTCTTTCTCCGCAATTTGAAAATACTTGGTAATGCGGAAACTCTGTTCCTGACTGCGTTCTGTGCTCTGCATCCGCTCGTCATTTTCTACGGAGCCAGCGTCCTCTCCGACATTCCTTTTGCCATGCTGGCCCTATCGGCGATGGTTCTTGCAGACCGCGTTATACAACCCGACGCCCGGACAGCGTCGGCTGCGTTCTGCGGTTTACTTGCCGGACTGTCGATAATGATGCGTTTCTTCGGGCTTTCAGTCGTGGCAGGGATCCTTGTTACCGCGATCGTGCGCCGGACCTGGCGGCAACTATTCGTTTTCGCTGCGTCTGCGGCCCCCTTCTTCGCTGGGGCCGCTTGGCCCATCCTCTTTCCGCCAACCGCACACTCTCCCGTGTCAGGGGCCGCTGCTTCAAGTCTCGGCTGGTCACATACCTGGACCTATTACACGAACTACCTGGCAATGTGGAAGATGAGCGTCCCGAATAGTCACGTTTTCCTGGAAATGCTTAAGAACAATGTTGGAATGATCTTTCGCTCGCCGGCCGATTTTTTTCTCGCACCCTTATTCGTGCGCGATACGGTCGTGGGGCGTGCATTAGTGGGCGTGGTAGCGTTCGCCACAATGGCCGGCATTTTGCGCCAAACACGGATTCGCGGGTGGGGACCTGTTCACCACGCATTGCTACCCTACTCCGCGATCATTCTCTTCTGGAATTACGCTGACGCAAATAATCGCTATTTCCTTCCATTCTGGCCTCTTTTCGCCGCAGGGCTTTGGGCCGAACTCAAACATTTAATCGGAATGGTACGCACGCCGTTCATCGCCGGGGGGTCTGCCCTAGAGAAGATTCTCGCGGTATCACTTGGAACTCTCGTGTTTTGCCTGGGTGCGGGGACCGCAGTAAACTACGCGGCCGGCACGCGGAGACTCATGTTTCAGAAGAGTGAAGCGCGTGCTGCGCTTCTGCGTGGCAAACGAGGAGCCTATGACTGGCTTTCCCGCTTCGCGCCTCGCGACGCCCGGGTGATTGCCTACGACGACCCAAGCGTTTATCTGTACAGCGGTCGAATGGCTATGCGACCGATCATCTTCTCCACCGACGAACTTTTCGCGCCCGAACGTCTGAAAGTTGCGTTAAAGCACATGGGCGACGTTCCGCGAGCCATCGGGGCGCAATACTGGTTGGCCGCGGACGACGACTTCGAAAACGAATGGCCGGATGCTGCCTTGAGCGTGCGGAATTTCATGGGCGCCCTGCGGCTTACCCTGCCAATCGTTTCCATCAGCCCGGATGGTCGCGTGCGGATTTATTCCCTTAGCTGTTTGCAGCAGCCAAAAGAGGCGTCTTGCTCTTCAGCCCGGCAACTCCTGCTTCCATCCGACTGAGAATCCATTAAGCCCACTTTTAGTCGCTTTAGATTTTTGTTTTCTTCTGGACATAACCCTGTGTTCTAATCCCGAAGCGAATTGGAAAAAACGTGAAATTACAAAAGGGATTTAGAAATTTTCATTGGGCGGCGACCGCAATTCTAGCTCTTATGCTGGTCCCGTCGTTCCGATTCGCCCGTCTACCGCTTCACTTTGATTGGGTGCTGTATCTGGAATCGTTCTGGGGATTCAATCTGTTGTTCGCATCCGGCCTGGCATTCACTTTCCACGTTCTCCAGTGGCCGGCGAAATCATTCGATTGGATCAATAAACCCTCGGCATCCCAGAAATTTCCCTCCGAGAGTTTGCTCTCCGTCTTCATCCCGTCTCTGTATTTCTTTGTGGGCTTCGTTTTGGTCCTCTGCTACAACGACGTAATTGCGGCCATACGATTCGATGGATCCCATGATTTGGCCTTAAACCAGGTGGACTCTTATCTTCTTTTCGGAGCAACAGTCACCGAAATTTCTCATTGGACACTTTGGAACCTGCCTTACGGGGTCTGGCATATTTCTGCATTCATCTATCTGCTTACTTCTCCCCTCGTCTCTGCTGGGATTATCTTCCTGGCGCTCCGTGAGGGCAGGAGCAAAGCAATGCGCTTCGTGGGAACCATGCTCACTGCCTATTACATATCGTTGGTCGTCTTTTATCTCTTGCCGACAGCGGGCCCATTCTACATGTGCGCCATTCACCCTAGCGGGGAAAATTCCCTGCTGGAATTATTTAGAATGCATGGTCGGCCCGAAGCGATAAAACTGGACTACTTCATCGGGTTTCCGTCGATGCACATCGGGGCGCCTGCAATCCTCATATGGTATATGCGCCACTGGAAGAAGAGTGCGGCTTTTCTGGCCATCCTCCTAGCGCTACTAATTCCCTCAATTATCATCCTCGAAGAGCATTATGTTCTGGATATCGTTGGCGGCGTGTGTGTTGCCTTGCTGGCGATTGCGTTTGTTGAGTGGCCCTCTCTGGTAGGGAACCAGAGAGCAAGCAGAGATTTCGGCCGGGACGTCACCTTAGCATCGATGCCGAAGGGAAAACCTGTTCACAAGCAGTGACACCTTCCTTGTCGCTGAAGCATCCCCCACCCCTGGCCACATAGTGCAAATCCATGTAAGCCAAGTTGTATCAGCTAGTTATACACAGGTTAGGGTCGCAGCTAGAATGGCATTTCAGGTGCTCCTAAGGATGCATCGGCGGCCGGTCTCCATGCCGCTACTTAACCTCACTGAAAAGGGAAAACTTATGAAACTGCTGAAGAAGCTTTGGAAGGAAGAAGAAGGGCAAGACCTCGTGGAATACGGCTTGCTAGTCGTCCTGATTAGCTTGTTCGCCCTCGCGGCCATGAGGAGCCTCGCAACCGGCGTCAGCACTGCGTTCTCCAACGCAGCTGCGCAATTGACGTAAGCGGTCTGTGATCGGAATGCGCAATCGGCGGAATCTTACTGGCCGCTGGAATGTCCCGGAATTTCCAGCGGCCAGCGATTTGCCGATCGAATGATCTGCTTGACTTCATGAGTTCTATGAAAAGGACCATAGGAATGAAAAGTATCCTTACAAGGCTTTGGGAGCAAGAAGAAGGTCAGGACCTGGTGGAATACGGCTTGCTCGTCGTCCTGATTAGCTTGTTCGCCCTCGCGTCTATGCAGTCCCTCGCGACTGGAATCAGCAATGCGTTCTCCAACGCAGCTGCGCAATTATCCGGCACGTGAGCAAACGGCCGCGCGCTCGGGGTGAAGAGCCTCGCATCTGGGATCTCAAAGAGGCTCCTAACCGCCGCGGCGACGCATTCAGCTTATGGCCGCCGAAGGCTGTGGGTAATTCTCCGTGGCCCGAATCACAGGGAAATTTTTTTTCCAAATGATCGACAGTTCTACGACTGACAGGACCACTAGACGCTAATGGCTCCGCGCATCATACTCTGGACAATAGCTCTCCTTGTTACGGTGACAGCCGGGGTGCTGGATTGGCGCACCCGCCGAATTCCCAATTGGCTTACCGTTACCGGACTCCTCGTCGGCATCACAGCCCACACGGTCATCCCCATCTGGCAAGGTGCCAACGTCTGGCAAGGCGCCAAAACGTCGCTCATGGGCGTGGGCCTGGCGCTGGCCCTTCTGCTTCCCCTTGTGCTTCTGCGAGCGCTGGGAGCGGGTGATTGGAAGCTCATGGGTGCGGTCGGAGCCATCCTCGGTCCAATGCTGTTTCTATTTGTTCTGCTCGGCAGCATTTTCGCAGCGGGTCTGATGGGGGCAGTGCAAGCCATTCGGACGAAGCGAGTAAGGGTAACCTTAGTTAATATGATGGTGCTGGTCCAAGGTTTCGCGACGTTTGGGTTCCAGCCTAATCCGGAGATCTCGCTCAATAATCCGGGATTGATGAAGCTGCCTTTTGGCGTAGGAGTGGCGGCATCCACTATTGGTTGTTTCGTCGCAGCCCACTGGACCCACTGGGCCCGCTGAGAGCTGCACGAAGGAGAATGCTTGTATGAACCAGAATCGGTTGATCATCGGGTTGGCGATCGCAGTGATGGTTGGACTTTTCTTCAGCACCTTCGTGTATAGAAAGTTCAAGCAGGCGACCGCCTATCAGCCACTCGCGGCCACCCAGCATATCGTGGTTGCAGCCATGCCCCTGCAGCTGGGGACGCGCCTGAATGACACCAATCTTCGGCTGATTCCCTGGCCTGCGGGCCAGTCGGTTGCCGGCATGTTCACGCGCATCGAAGATTGCTCGAACCGCGCTTTGATCACTCCCCTGGCCGAAAATGAACCTGTCCTGGAAGCCAAGCTGGCTTCCCAGCAGTCCGGCGGCGGATTGCCCGCAACCATTCCAGAAGGAATGCGCGCCCTTTCTGTGGCCGTGAATGAAGTGGTAGGCGTGGCTGGCTTCGTGATTCCGGGGACCATGGTGGATGTCCTCGTGACAGGAAACATGCCGGCCGGAGCGACGAGAAGCGGCTCGAACGCCATCACCCGAACGATTCTAGAAAATGTGCGCGTTCTGGCGGCGGGCCAGAAAATCGAACAGGATCGCGATGGCAAACCCTTGACCGTCCCGGTGATCACCCTCCTCGTTTCGCCGGATGATGCCGCGAAACTCACCATGGCCAGCAATGAGGGCAAAATTCAACTGGCGCTGCGAAATACCATCGACACGAAGACCGTGGCCCCTGCTCCCGTCCTACAGGCCGTGCTCTTCGGCGGCTCGCTGCCCGCGCCTAAGCACACCGCTTCGGGCAAGGTCATCCCGGCGCCGCCTCCGCCGTATATGATCGAGATCATCGTCGGAAATAAGCGTGAGAACAAAAGCTTTCCAAATGAGTAAGAGAATCAACAGGGGATTTGAATGAACCAACAAGGTGGAAGAAAGAATCACTTCTTGGCGGTTGTGCTTGCCCTTGCCGGCGCCCTGCATTTTAATTCTCAGAGCGCTCTTGCGCAGCGGGTCGAGCCTGTGCCCACGCAAGCCGCGGCTCCTTTGGCGCCTGCGGCGGGCCCCGCAGCTGCACCCGCGGCGCAAAAGGATGCTTCGCAGCTCCAGGAATCCGATAACGCGCAAAGCCTCCATTTGCTCGTAGGACGTTCCCTGGTGGTCACTTCTCCCACTCGGATCAAGCGGGTGTCTCTAGCGGACCCGGCGATTGCCGAAGCTATCGTCGTCAGCCCGACCCAAGTCCTCGTCAATGGGAAGACTCCTGGAGGAGTTTCCCTCCTTCTCTGGGACGAAGTGAATCAGAGCCAGGCTTTCGAGGTATCCGTGGACATCGACGTGATGGGATTGAGCCAGAAAATCCACGAGGTCTTTCCCTCCGAAGCGGTTCAGATAGAAACCTCCAAGGACGTAGTGATGCTCTCGGGACATGTTTCCTCCGCCGCGGTCGCAGATAAAATCCTGGAAGTGGTGAAGAACAGCACGCCAAAAGTCACCAGCCTTATGGAAGTTCCGGTGGCGCCAACGGGGGAAATCCTACTCCAGGTGAAATTCGCCGATGTGAACCGCCAAGCGGTTAGCGCGTTGGGCATCAACATCCTCAGTCTGCCCGGATCCAAGAACATTGGCACCATTTCCACACAGCAGTTTGCGCCTCCCCAACTAACCTCCGGGTCAACCGGCGCTGGCACGAAGATCGGGTTGAGCGACTTGCTGAATATTTTCATCTTCCGCCCGGACATCAACTTTGCCGCCACAATCAAGGCGTTACAAGCGAATAACGTTCTGCAAATCCTCGCGGAACCCAACCTGATAACTTCCTCTGGCAAGGAAGCCAGCTTCCTGGCCGGCGGTGAATTTCCGTTTCCCGTTTTGCAATCCACGGGGGGTGGCGGAGGAAGCGCCGCAATCACGATTCAATTCAAGGAATTTGGCGTTCGCTTGAAGTTTACTCCCACGCTGACTGCGGATGGACTCGTCCATTTGAAGGTGGCGCCGGAAGTGAGTTCTTTGGACTTTGCAAACGCACTCACCATCCAGGGTTTTACGATTCCCGCTATCGCTACGAATCGCGTGGAATCGGAGATGGATTTGAAAGACGGGCAGAGCTTCGCAATTGCAGGGTTGCTTGACAACCGGGTGACCGAACAGCTATCGAAGATTCCCGGCATCGGGGACATCCCGATTTTGGGAAAGCTTTTCCAGAGCCGGAGTCTGACTAAGAGCAAAAATGAATTGCTCATCGTGGTCACCCCAGTGATCGTCCATCCTCTGGATCAAGCGCCTCAGGGCCCGCGAATGCCAAAGCCATTTCTGGAGCCGCTGCCTGCGCAGCAAGCGCAGCCTCCGGCCTCCAAGTAATATCGGAACGCCGTATACGGTTGATATTGCCGAAGAGAAGATTGAAGGGATTGGGGGTAAACCGGCCAATGTTAGCGGTAGCAGTAGCCAGTAGCGATATGAGCAGCTCGGCACAACTTTTGGCTGCTTTGCAACAGACTGGCTTGGCGAAGTCCATCAAGCAGTGGAGTATCCCGTCTGATAAACTTCCGGATTCCTCCGAGGCCCCTCCGGACGTCGTTTTTCTGGACCTCTCGCGCGACCCGGAGCAGTTCTTCTCATTTGCCGCGCACGTCCGGCGCGTTCACCCGACCGTCAAACTCGTGGCGGTTTCCGCCGTCGTCCCGCCAGGTCATCAGCTCCTGCTGGAAGCCATGCGCAGCGGCGTGCAGGATTTCCTGCCCAAGCCCGTGAGCTCGGACACCTTGAAGGATATGCTCTCGCGCTTCGATCAGGACCTCGAAGCGAAAGACCGTCCATCCCTGGATAAATTGATCGTCGTGATGGGCTCCAAGGGCGGCGTGGGCGCAACCACGGTCTCGGTAAATTTGGGTGTTCAGCTTTCCACCTTTGCCAAAAAGCGTGTCGTCCTTCTCGATTTTGCCAGGCCCCTCGGCAACGTTCATCTCTTGCTCGACCTCCATCCGCGTTTCAGCGTCCGCGATGCCGTGGAAAATCTGGATCGTCTGGACAGCCACTTCTTCACCGGGCTTTTGACCCAGCATAAAACCAAGCTGGACGTCCTCGGCGGCATCACCCAACCGGAAGAATGGCAGCGCATTGCCGTTTCTCCTCTCGAGCGGGTTGTGAACGTCGCTCAAAGCACCGCCGACATGGTGCTTCTCGACATGGGATCGCAATTCTCTTCCGAGTGGAGCCCCATCCTGCGTATGGCTCGCATGATCCTGATCGTCGCGGAAGCCAATGTTCCCGCGCTCTGGACCCTCGAACGCCGCCTTCTCGCTCTGAAAGGTTTCGGAATCGAACCCGAACGTGCCCGCATTATCATCAACCGTTGGCACAAAGGCGACAACGAGGTGTTGAAAAGCATCCAGAAGGACATCAACCGCCCCGTTTTCGCTTGTCTTCCCAATGACTTTCGAAAAGCCAGCCAATCCGTAAATCTTGGCACTCCTCTCATGGAGAATCACAACAACGTGCTCAGCGGCAGCTACCAACAAATCGCAGCAAAGCTGGCAGGTATGGAAGACAGCCCCGCAGCGAAGAAGGGTTCGCTCGGCGGGTTTTTCTCATTTTCCACAAAAAGGTGATCTAGCATGCCAGCACCAATTGTCATTCCAACCACTCGCACGGATTTCGGCGCCGTAAAAACCGCCATCCACCGCAGGTTGATTCAGAAACTGAATCTCGACCGCCTGACCGAAGTCAACCGCGAGGAAGTCCGCCGCGAGGTTGGCCAGATTCTGGAAGCTTTGGTAGTCGGAGAATCCACTCCAATGAATCTGCAGGAAAGAGAGCGCCTGGCACAGGAAGTGCTCGATGAGGTTTTCGGGCTGGGCCCGCTCGAGCCGCTTCTCGCCGACCCCAGGCATCGCCACGTTTACATTGAGCGCAGAGGTATTCTCGAACAAACGGGAATCCAGTTCCGCGATGACGCGCACCTGATGTCCATCATCGACCGCATCGTCTCCGCAATTGGACGCCGTATCGACGAATCCTCCCCCATGGTGGATGCGCGTCTCTCCGATGGTTCGCGCGTGAACGCCATTATCCCGCCATTGGCCGTGGATGGCCCGTGCCTCTCGATTCGCCGCTTCGGACGTGCGCCGCTCCAGGCGGATGATTTAATCAGAAACAACAGCCTGACTCCCCAGATGCTGGAGCTTTTAAGCGGCTGCGTAAAGGCCCGCTTGAACATCCTAGTTTCCGGAGGAACGGGAGCCGGTAAGACCACATTCCTCAACGTTCTTTCCTCTAACATCTCCAACCGCGAACGTATCGTGACCATCGAAGATGCCGCCGAGTTGCAACTCCACCAGGAGCATGTGGTACGCCTGGAAACACGTCCGGCGAACATCGAGGGAAAAGGCTCCGTCCAGCAGCGGCAACTGATGATCAACTGTCTGCGCATGCGCCCCGACCGCATCATCGTGGGTGAGGTCCGCGGCGAAGAAGCTCTCGACATGTTGCAGGCCATGAATACCGGACACGACGGTTCGCTCACCACCATTCACGCCAATAGCCCGCGGGACGCTTTGAGCCGCTTGGAAACCATGGTGGCCATGGCCAACCTGAATATCCCCCAGAGTGCTATCCGTCGTCAGATCTCTTCGGCTCTTGATTTGATCGTCCAGGTGAGCCGCCTCAGCGACGGTACCCGCAAAATTGTCAGCATCGCAGAGCTTACTGGCATGGAAGGCGAGGTCGTAACCATGCAGGACGTTTTTGTCTTCCGCAAGCGTGGAATTAAAGAGAACGGCGAAGTGATCGGTGAATTTGCGCCCACGGGGATTCGGCCCAAGTTTGCCGAGCGCCTGCTGATTACCGGCATTCAGCTTCCCATGGCAATGTTTGAAGTTTCTTCGTTCAGGTAAGGAGCGAACTATGGCATTCCTGCTGTCCATTCTCACGTTCCTGATCGTGACCGTGATACTCGTCACCATTTGGTTGTTCATTGGGAGTAATCCGAATCAGGAGATGGTCCGCCGCCGGATGGAGTCCGTTCGGAAAGCCGAGCGCCGCGGCAACGTCAGCCTCAGTGTGGAACTCGTGCGCGATGAAATGCTCAGCAGCGTTCCCGTGCTTCACCGCTTCATGGTGAAGTGGTCCTGGTTCACTCGCTTCAAGAGTTTTCTTATGCAGGCCGGCTTGAAGACCAGACCCGCCAAGATAATGCTCATCAGCAGCGTCCTCGGCCTTGCCGCTTTTATCATCACCGGCCATTTCCTTCCCCACTTCCCATTTCCCTATGTCGCCGCTTTGGTTGGAGTCGCCGCTCCGTTCTTCTACGTGGCCTTCTTGCGGCGTCGCAGGTTGGCGCGATTCGAAGAACACTTCCCCGAAGCTCTCGATCTATTGGGCCGTGCGGTTCGTGCGGGCCACGCATTCACCACCGGCTTGGAGATGATTGCAAAGGAATCTCAGGAACCCATCGCCGGCGAATTTCGCACCTGCTTTGAAGAACAGAATTTCGGCCTGCCTTTGCGCGATGCCCTCCTGAATCTCACCGAACGCGTTCCCCTCGTGGACGTTCGTTTTTTTGTCACCGCACTGCTGATTCAAAAGGAAACCGGTGGAAACCTCGCCGAAATCCTCGATGGCCTCGCTCGCGTCATTCGAGAACGCTTCCGAATTCACAGGGAAGTGCAGACCCGCACGGCTCAGGGTAAATTGACAGCGGCAATCCTGATTGCCATACCCCCTTTTATGGTGTTCGCTTTGGGAGCAATAAACCCGCAATATATGAAAACCCTTTTCCTCGATCCACTGGGTCCGACCATATTGGGGATCGCGGGAACTCTCCAGGTCATCGGATCTGCGCTTCTTTGGAAAATTATTCATATCGAAGTTTGAGCTGTCGGTTGGGGAAAACATTATGGTTTGGACTATCACGATTCTCACGTTCTTGGCCACCGTCGCTGTCGCCGGGGCTTTGCTCTACGCTTTGGTGCCTGGCGAATTGGGTGTTGCCGGTCGCCTTTCCCGTTTGTTCAATAACGCCGCTCCCGTCGAGGACGTCCGATTCTCGGAGAAACAAAGGGAACGCGTACGCGAGACTCTCGCCTCCATCGGAAAACTGGTCTCTTCGCCTAAGTCTCAGACCTCCAGCACCGAGCTCCTGATGATTCGCGCCGGCTACCGCAGCTCCGACGCCATCATGTCGATGAAAGGCTTGAAAATACTCATGCCGCTCGGTGCGGCGGCGCTCGCTTACTTCACCGGGCTCTATCGCTACAATCCATTTATGATTTTAACTCTGGCTCTTGTCGGGGGTTATCTCCTCCCCGATCTCGTGCTCATTTGGCGGGTTAGCGTCCGTCAGCATAAATTGCGCCTAGCCCTTCCCGATGGACTCGATCTCCTCGTCATTTGCGTCGAAGCAGGGCTTGGATTGGATCAGGCCCTTATGCGCGTGGCTCAGGAACTCCGCATCACTCACGCCGAACTCAGTGACGAACTGCATCTCGTCAATCTTGAAATGCGCGTCGGTAAGACCCGCGTGGAGGCCCTGCGCGAACTCGCCCGCCGCACCGGCCTGGAAGACATCAAGTCCCTGGTCGCCATGCTCATCCAGACCGAGCGCTTCGGCACCAGCATCGCGCAATCCTTGCGCGTCCATTCGGATGATTTACGCACAAAACGCCGCCAGCGCGCCGAGGAAATGGCCGCCAAGACCACAGTGAAAATGGTTCCCGTGCTCGTCTTTTTCATCTTTCCGGCTTTGATGGTCGTGATTTTGGGTCCCGCCGTGCTCGCTATAATGCGGCAGTTGATGCCCGCGCTGTAGCGATCGCAGCAGACGCCGTCCTTCGATGGGGAGCGGCGAACTTACAACGAAGGAAAGGGGCAATACTATGGACGGAACAACACTGATTCGAGTTATAGCAGGCGTTCTGTTTTTTGTCGTTTTATTCATTATCATCTGGCGCAGAAAGCGTAAGTCGCTCCAGTAAACACCGGCACTGCATCTTTGCCCAGCGTGGAATCGCCAGATGAGGGAGGCGAAAGGGAGCGTATGTCCAGTAACGGTCAAAACCGGTCCGTGTACGTCTACAACAAAACACGTGAGACATTTTTGGCCACCGAAGCTAGCATCGCGGACAGCTACTTACCCCGCCTCATTGGACTTCTTGGGAAAACGAAGCGGTGGGCGCAGCTTGGTCGGGGCCTGTGGATTGTACCCTCTCAAGGTGTGCACACCATCGGGATGATGTTTCCGATCGACCTGATTTTTCTCAGTAAGGATAACCAGGTTATTGGGGTGGAAGAGCACGTCCGCCCCTTCCGGATCTCCAAAGTATCCCTGAAAGCAACAAGCGTTCTGGAGCTTCCTCCGCACACGATCTATCGCTCGCGAACAATGGTCGGGGACCGGCTTGAGATTGCTCCCGTTCGCTAATAGCTTTGTGCAAGATGACTCTTCAGCTGGTTCGAATCCGAACCTACTAAGTTCCGCATAATATAGGGTCATTCTGGCCGTAAAGAAGCCTGTTTCCAGAAGGCGGTGATCAGGGTGGGGCGGCGGCGCATGTTTTGGAGTGCGTGACGGGCGCCGTGCTTCAATTCGGCGAAGTCCTTGGGGCAGGCGTTGGGAAGTTTGTGGTGCTTGCAGTGGCCCCAGATGTATTCCGTGGGATTCAATTCCGGAGCGTACGCGGGCAGGTACTCGGTGTGGATGCGGCCCTGCTGTGCGGCCACGAAGTCCTGCACCACCCGGCTGCGATGGGCGGGCAGCCGGTCCCGCACCAGCAGCAGCTTTCCGGGAATGTGCCGCAGCAGGTGTTTGAGAAACGTCACGATCTGCGGTGCGCGGATCGCTCCGGGATACAACCGGAAGTAGAAATTCCACAGCGTAATGCGCGCGATGACCGATAGGGTCTTCCAGTTGAAGTGATACTGCAGCACCGGTGTGTGGTCCTGGCGCGACCACGTCCGGCAGCGGTGCGGTCGCTGGCTCAGTCCGCTTTCGTCCAGGAAGACGATCGTTCGCCGCTCTTTTTGGGCTTTTTTTTAATGTCCGGCCAAGTGACCTTCTTCCCGTGACGGATGGTTTCTTCGTTGCGCTCCAGCGCCCGGCCCGCAGGCCGCTGGCAGCTCCAGCCGAACGCCACCAGAATCTTCCACACGTGGCCCGGATGATAACCAACGCCAAATTCCTTCTCGATCAGCTCCGCCACGCGCTCGGAAGTCCACAAGCTGGTTTCGTAGCGAGCACCGAACTCCACAATTTCAGCGCCATACCTCTTAAGCGCGTTCCGAGTTTTCCTAGAGTGAAAAGTAACGTCGCAAGATCCTTATCCAAAATGCTTTGCTTTATTTGGATATATCACAGGCAGACCCTCTCCCGGTCAAGAACGGCCCGCGCCTATCCCACACGACGTCGAAAAAGGACGACAAATCCCCCTCGAATTCCTTTCGCGCCGCGTCCGCACTGATTGGGAGAACTTGGACCGTGACCTCAGGGAAACCAACTAACCTCGGAGCGTGCTTTCCGCCTCCTCAGCACTTACCACACGTCCGCAGGCGAGACAACCGTGTGGGACATCTAGATGGCCGACAACGCTGGCCAGTGTCGAGTTCAAGCTCCCCCGCCACCTTGTCTAGGCTTGGATTGGAAGTCATCAAACTCCGAGTCGTGGGGTGTTTGTCCACTTCTCAAAGCAGCTCGCGTTCTAATTGGCTTAGCCTGTTTGCCTTCCAAATATCTTGCCGACAAAGTCTTGCACGATTTCGAACCCTGCCGACAGCCTTACATCGAGATCACATTCACGGGCTAGCGCTTGGAACACCGGTTCCCACTCGGAGGGCGGCGGCTGGAGCTTTCGAGGCATGGGGTGTGTCGCCCTTTTCGCAAACGTCGCTTTTATAGCAGCCGCAAGTCTCGGATTGTCGAGTTTTCCGTGCCGAATCAGAAGCAGCATATCGATCAGATCTTTCGTTCTGGTGTTCGCGCGATCCTCGCGCGGCAGTGAGTACGCGTGCAGTTTCTCTGCAAACTGCTGCTCTCGCGAAATGGCGGGAAAGGACGGCGGAGCTATTCCGCCAAATCCCAGCCAGTCTCTTCCCTCAACAACGTCCAGTGGCTCCATCACTTCGTCGCCGATCCCAATATCCACATGAAAGCGTGCGAACACCCGTCCGTCCATCCGAGCTTCGACAGGATAGCGGCTGCCACCTTCGGGCGCTCCGTCCAACTCTTCACGCGGCTCTCCCACAAGAAACTCAAAGTAGTCGTTGAGTTGGATCAAGGCTGCGTCTTGTAGCATTACCCGAACTTGCTTCCCCCGCTCATCGGGGGTTTTAGCCAGTCGAGTCCCGTCGTGCAGGGTCAAATCGATATCTTTTGTGGTTCGCGCGGAGCGAATCCGCAGCTCCATCGCATAACCTCCCTTCAGGATCCACGGATACGTTCCCTTCGGCCCCTTCGGAAACAATCTCGCCAAAAAGCGATCAAAGGCGACTTGCCTGCGGAGGCGCTGCAAGTCCGTCCGTTCCACCTGCGCCCGCGTCTGCAGTCTGGTTTCTAGAGCCGTGCGAAATGCGCCGGCCGTTTTGTATTGTTTTACTTCATCCATTAGCGGTGTTGTCCGGCAAGCTCTCGAAATGAGTCTCGGAGTCTATCGTGTGGAAGTGAGTCAATCTGTTTCCCAGTGATGAGCCCGCGCCGCATTGCCTCGTCGATAGCTTGCCGGATGAGATTTCGGTCTACATGGCCGGTCTGGAGCAGATCCAGAACCGTGCGCAGTGGGCGTGTAACTCGCACACCCTGCATTTGTTCGATATCGCTTTCGCTCAGATCAGCTCGGTGAAGAATCAGAACTTCCGGGATTCGGCTGTTGCGTCGAAAATATTTGGGGACTGCCATGTGCAGCTTCGAGGGCATGATATCGGAGAGTTCGTGAAGACTGAGAGCTGTGTCGTGACTGTATGTGCCTTCCGGAACTTCTTGACGATTCTGCGACCACAGATACCAAAGCATCAGATCAGGGCGCTCTGGCGGGGGAAAATCTGCCAGCCGATAAATACCACGATGCTCCCGGATCCAGTTTCCGACTTTCACGTGGTAGGCGTGGGTCTTTTCGGCGAATCCTGCCCGCGTGGCTTGCTTCGTGGTAAAGAACCCCTGCTGAGATTGCGCTATTTCGTAGAGTCTTCTTGCGGCTTCTTTGTATGGTCCCGCCATAGCACAATCCCCTTACTTTCTTGGGGAATTATGCATCATACCCTGGCACTAGGCAATAGCCAATCCTGCCGTGCTAACTTCATGAAAACCCAGGAGATCCATTATCTTGCCCCCCTTGTTCAGTCGACTGTGCATGAGCCGAGCAAGGGTATACCCTCATTAGACTAGCAAGGTCGTGGAGTGCTTCTCTCCTAGTTTGTTACAGAACGGGCGCCTGGCCCCGAAGCAGGAGAAAGAGTGAGTTGGGGCCCAGAACACAGAATGAATTAAAGAGAAAAAAATTAGCGTCCACGCCCGGGCTTCTCGTGTTGTTTTGTCGCGTGCAGATCTTTGCCAAACACTTTAGCAGCCCAGTCAGGTATCGTCTGGGCGGTTTTGCTCAATTTGCCGCCGATGAAATGCGCCACTACGCGGAAGCCGCGGCGATGCGCTGTGTTGTCGTACACGAGCAATTCATCGGCATGTTTGGGGACTTCGGAGAGATTCTTCGTCGACTCCCGATAGGAGTCAATCACGC
>WNEZ01000184.1_pt1 | contig 48817 bp, 38 predicted proteins | sample 5400521 | NCBI WGS metagenome assembly WNEZ01 (sample SAMN13153339, study PRJNA577476) | soil metagenome | isolation source: 120 cm saprolite under Douglas fir tree site 2 hole 1 replicate 1 | place: USA:California | collected 2015-04-18
ACCGTGGCGGCGGTGCTGGTCTCGCCCGGCGAGCAGGTGGCGACGCGCAGGCTCCTCGTCGAGCTGGCGCCGCAAGGGTGAATGCGATGCGCAAGAGCCTCTACTACACCGAGGCGCACGAGGCGTTCCGCGACACGCTGCGCCGTTTCGTCGCCCAGGAGATCGAGCCTTTTGCTGCGCAATGGGACGAGGCCGAGACTTTCCCGCGCGAGCTCTACCACAAGGCCGCCGCGATCGGCCTGCTGGGGCTGGGATTTCCCGAGGAATATGGCGGCGTCGCGACCGACTGCTTCTTCGCCATCGTCGCCGCCCAGGAGCTGGCGCGCGCCGGCGCGGGCGGCATCGCCGCGAGCCTGCAGAGCCACACGATCGGCGCGCCGCCGATCGCCTTTGCCGGCAGCGACGAACTCAAGCGCCGCGTGCTGCCGGAGATCCTGGCGGGCCGCAAGATCAGCGCGCTCGCCATCACCGAGCCCGGCGCCGGCTCCGATGTCGCCAACCTCCAGACCCGGGCGCGGCGCGACGGTGGGGATTACGTGGTCAATGGGTGCAAGACCTTCATCACCTCGGGCATGCGTGCCGATTACTACACCGTCGCCGTGCGCACCGGCGGGCCGGGCAAGGACGGCATCTCGCTCCTCGTCATCGAGCGCGAGACGCCCGGCTTCACGCGCACCCCGCTCAAGAAGATGGGCTGGTGGGCCTCCGACACGGCGACGCTCTACTTCGACGATTGCCGCGTGCCCGTCGGTCATCTTCTTGGCGAGGAGAACCAGGGGTTCACCCTCATCATGCGCAATTTCAATCGCGAACGGCTGGGCATGGCGGCGGGCTGCGCGGGGTACGCCCAGGTCTGCCTCGACGAGGCGGTCGCCTATGCGCGCGAGCGCGAGACTTTCGGGCGCAAGCTCATCGAGCACCAGGTGATCCGCCACAAGCTCGTGGACATGGCGATGCGCATCAACGCGACCCAGGCCTATCTCGAGAGCGTCGCCTGGCGCATCGGGCAGGGCGAGAATGCGGTCGCCGACATCTGCCTGCTCAAGAACCAGGCTACACAGACGATGGAGTTCTGCGCCCGCGAGGCGGTGCAGATCTTCGGTGGCGCGGGCTTCATGCGCGGCCCCAAGGTCGAGCGCATCTATCGCGAGGTCCGCGTCAACGCGATCGGCGGCGGCGCCGAGGAGATCATGCGCGACCTCGCGGCGCGGCAGCTCGGCTACTGATGTCGCTGCTGCGGCCGGAAGGCGGCTATCCCGTGGGCGTCTCTCGATCGCGCTGTGCTGTCGCCCTCGCTTCAGCTCGCTCAGCCGACAGCTCGTAATCCTCGGCGAGACGCAGGAAGGTTGCGCGCCCTTCCGGCGTCTTGCAGTTGTCGGCGATTGTCCGCAGCTCCTCTGCGCGCATTCGCCAGCGCCGGGGATCGTTCAGGGAGCTCTTGCGCTCCTCCCGTCTCCTCAGGCGCGAGCGCGCGCGACCATCTTCGGGAGGTCACCGTATCTCTCAGCCGCCGACGCCCGGTAATGCCGTGTCGGCGATGAATATCATAATTAAGGCGGCAGCGTAGGCTTTCAATCTGTACCCATCGCGCGCGCAGGTTCATCTTGGGCGGAAAAGGCCCTATGATGCTGCTCCAAAGTAGCGGCAAGAGATCACCATGGCGAAACGTCCCGCGACGCGAAAATCCCCGCCCCGTCGACGGAAGTCGGCTGACCGGAGGGGGGCTGAGCCAGACGCCCTCCAATGCGAGGGACAGGAAACCTGCCCGATCGTGGGCATCGGGGCCTCGGCCGGCGGCCTCGAGGCGTTCGAGAAGTTCCTGGGCCACATGCCCCCCGACAGCGGGATGGCCTACGTCATGGTACCGCATCTCGATGCCCGGCACAGGAGCGCGATGACCGAGCTGCTCCAGCGCTACACCAAGATGCAGGTCGTCGAGATCGCCGACGGGATGAAGGCCGAGCCCAACCGGGTGCATGTCATTCCGCCCGACGGTACCCTCACGATCGAGCGCGGCACGCTCCGGGTCGCGAGGCCGAGAGGACAGGGCAACACCATCGATACCTTCTTGCGCTCGCTCGCCGAGGACCAGGAGGAGCATGCGATCGGCGTCATTCTTTCCGGCAGCGGCAGCGATGGTGCGCTCGGCATCAAGGCCATCAAGGAGCATGGCGGCCTCACCGTCGCTCAGACCAGCCTCTCCTCGCGTTTCGACAGCATGCCGCACAGCGCCGTCGCCACCGGGCTGGTGGATTTCGTGCTGCCGGTGGAGGAGATGCCGGCGAAGCTCGTCGAACATGCCCAGCATCTGAGCACGACCCGCGACAAGCGCAGCGCGGAAGTGCTGCGCGAGGGCGGGGGCAAGCAGCTCCACAAGATTTACACCCTGCTGCGGACCAAGACCGGGCATGATTTCAGCCGCTACAAGGACAGCACGTTCATCCGGCGTGTGCAACGCCGCATGCAGGTGATGCAGCTGTCTTCGGTGCCCGACTATGTCGATCTGCTCCGCAAGGATGCGCGCGAAATCGAGCTGCTGTTCCGCGACCTGCTCATCGGCGTCACCCAATTCTTCCGCGATGCCCGCGCTTTCGAAGCCTTGGCGAGCGAGGTCATCCCGAAACTCATCGCCAACAAGAAGCGCGAGGATCAGATCCGGGTCTGGGTGGCGGGCTGCGCCAGCGGCGAAGAGGCGTACTCGCTGGCCATCCTGCTGCGCGAGCAGCTTGCCCGCGTCGATGCGCCGCCGCGGGTGCAGATTTTCGCCACCGATATCGACGATCAGGCACTCGAGGTGGCGCGCGCGGGCCGCTATGCCGAGGCGAGCGTGCGCGACATATCGCCCGAGCGGCTCGAGCGCTTTTTCGCGAAGGACGGCGATGGCTACCGCGTCGCCAAGGAGGTGCGCGAGATGTGCATCTTCTCGATGCACAATCTCATCAAGGACGCGCCTTTCTCCAGGCTCGACCTGGTTTCTTGCCGCAACCTGCTCATCTATCTCGACGCGACGCTGCAGAACCGGATAATCCCGCTGTTTCACTTCGCCCTGCGGAAGGGCGGCCACCTGTTTCTCGGTTCGTCGGAGAACGTGACGCAGCACAGCAAGCTGTTCACCAGAGTCGACGGACGCCACCGGATCTTCAGGGCGCGCCCGGGCGCGGTCGAGCGGTCGGCCATCGAGTTTCCGCTCGCGGCGGGGACTTATCGTGGCCACCCCGTGGCCGAGCAGGGCACGACGCCCGCGACCGTCGAGGAGTCGGTGAGCCGGCGGGCGATGCGGCTGGTGGAATCCTACGCGCCTGCCTACGTCGTGGTCGATGAGCATCAGGACGTGCTTCGGTTCTCCGGGCGGACGGGGAAGTACATCCAGCCTTCGGCCGGCGCCGCCAGCCTCAACGTGTTCAGTCTCCTGGCGACCGGGCTGCGGTCCGACGTCAGGGCGGCGCTGCACAAGGCGATGACCACCGGTCGGAAGGTCGTCCAGGAGAATGTCTACGTTGCGGTGAGTGGTGGACAACAGTCGCTGAACATCATCATCGAGCCGGTTCCGGCAGCCGATGGCGGCGGTCACTTCTTCGTCGTGCTGTTCCAGGATGTGGGGCCGGTGAAGACGCATGAGGCGTCCGAGGCGCGGCCGGGGACGGACACGCAGAAGAACGAGGCCATCGCCCATTTCGAGGCCGAACTCCTCGCCACGCGCGAGCGGCTCCAGACCACGGTGGAGGAGCTTGAGACTGTCAACGAGGAGATGAAGGCGTCGAACGAGGAGTTCCAGTCGGTCAACGAGGAGCTGCAATCCTCCAACGAGGAACTCGAGACGTCGAAGGAGGAGCTGCAATCGGTCAACGAGGAGCTCGAGACCGTCAATGCCGAGCTGAATTCGAAGGTCGATAGCCTCGAGCGGGCGATCAGCGACCGCAAGAACCTGCTCGAGAGCACGCAGATCGCCACGCTCTTTCTCGACGACACGCTGCGAATCAAGAGTTTCACACCGGCCATCACCGACATCTTTCATCTCATCGAGACCGATTACGGCCGCCCCGTCACCGACATCGTGACGCGCCTCGCTTACGATGGTCTGGAGCGCGATGTCCGAAAAGTGCTGCGTTCGCTCGCGCCCATCGAACATGAGGTGAGGCTCGGCGACGGCAGCGCCACCTACATGATGCGGATCCTGCCCTATCGCACCATCGACAACGTCATCGGCGGCGTCGTGATCACGTTCGTCGACATCACCGAGCGCAAGCGCAACGAGGAGGATCTGGCGCGCCTAGCCTCCGTCGTCGCGACCTCGCACGAGGCGATCATCGGCATGACGCTCGATGGCACGATCACGACGTGGAATGCCGGGGCACGGCGGATGTATGGGCACAGCGCGGAAGAGGCGATCGGCCAGCCCTGGTCGATCGTCATGCCGGCCGACCGCTCGGACGAGCTCCACGCCATGGTCGAGGGGATCAAGCGCTCGCGTGCCGCAACGATCACCGACGCGGAACGAGTAGCCCGGGACGGGAGGCTGCTCCACGTCGCCTGGAGCGTGTCGCCGATCCGCGATCCCGCCGGCCAGCTCATCGGACTTTCCGCGATCGAGCGCGACATCACCGAGCGCAAACAGGCGGAAGAGAGGCAGCGTCTGCTGCTGGCCGAGCTCAACGATCGGGTCAAGAATATGCTCGCCACGGTGCTGTCGATCTCCTCGCAGACGCTGCGCCACAGCAGGTCCGCCGAAGCGTTCCAGGAGGCTTTCGAAGGGCGCATCCAGGCGCTGGCCAAGGCGCATGACCTGCTCGCCGCGTCAAACTGGCAGGGTGCCGATCTGCGCGAGGTGCTGCTTGCCGAGCTGGCCGTCCACCGCGAGCAGGGCAACCACCTGTCGCTCGAAGGCGAGGCGATATCGCTCGCCCCCAATGCGGCGCTGACGCTCGGCATGGCGTTCCACGAGCTTGTCACCAACGCGGCCAAGCACGGTGCCTTCGCGACCGAAGCCGGCCGGGTCGAGGTGGCATGGAAGAGCGACAGCCGGAGCCAGCTGCTCAAAATCAACTGGGCCGAGCGCGATGTGCCGAAGGTGGAGCGATCGCCGCAGGACGGCTTCGGGCTGAAGCTCATCGAGCGCGGGATAAAGCACGAGCTTCACGGGCGCGCAACCTTCGATTTCGGCAGCAGCGGATTGCGCTGCTCGCTGGAGATACCGCTCGCCGAGGCGCAGCCGCCGTCGCCGTCGAGTGGTGGAACACGCGACCGCTGACGATGTCGTCCGGGTAGGGCCTGCTGTCCTGCCGGCCGCCTTGCCGAGGACAGCGGGGCCCCGCGGCGCGGGCGCATCCCTGGGGCGCCGCCGGATGTGCGGACGACCAGCGAATTGAAGGTGATCCTGGGGGATCTTCGCTGAGCTGAGCCGGCGCGGCGCAGGCCGCCTTGCCGCGAGCGAAGCGGCGCCGCGCCGCGATCCTGAGCGGCGGGCGCCTCGCGCGCGCCGACTTGGCGGATGCGGGCGGGCTGATATACTCAATGCAACGTCGACGATGGGGCAGGGGATGCGCTGCAGCTTCGTCTCCAGGACGGCAGGCCGCCGCCCGCCAGGCCCGTCGCGCCGCCGCGGCGCCCGGTCCGCCTTGCGGTCCGGCGATTTGGAGGCGGTCAGCGCCACGGTCAGCCGAAATCCAGCCGAAACAGAATCGCTCCTGCGTAATTGCGTATCTTCGACAAGAGCGCTACCATTCGGTGTCACTCGGTAAGGGAGGTCGCCTTGAAAACAGCCCTCGACTCCACGGCCCCCGAGGTCGATGGAGAACCCCTGTCGTTCCGGCGTCGCACCGTCATCATCGACGGGCCGGATCCCGTCGACAAGTATGTGGGCGGACAGCTGCGGTTGCGGCGGGCGCAGATCGGCATGACGCAATCGGATTTGGGCAGCAAGCTCGGCCTGTCCTTCCAGGCGGTGCAGAAATACGAGACCGGCGAGAACCGCATCAGCGCCAGCCGGCTCTATCAGCTGTCGCGCGTGCTCGACGTGCCGCTGGCCTATTTCTTCGAAGGCCTCGACGGCGCCAGCCAGGTCGAGGATGAGGCGGTTAACTCGGACCTGTCGCGCAAGGAAGCGGCGATGGTGCTGGGCACCTATTACCGCATCAGCGATCCGCGCCTGCGCTCGGCGTGTCTCCTGATCATGGGACGGATGGCCGATCGCGGGGACGGCGAAAGCGCGTGATGACGGTGACGGCGCGAGCCAGCCATAGCATCAGCGAGCCGGCAGGCGCCGTCACCTGCGCGGCGGATGGCGGCTGCAGCTATCTGCGCGCGCTGTCGACGATCGAGCACCTCGCGGGATTCGAGCATACCGCCAGGTCCTATGCTGCCGCCGCGGCGCGCTGCCGGCGCAACGGCTGCTGGGCGGCCGCTGCGAATGGGGGCGCTCATGGCGGGCCGACGCCGCATGCGTCGGCGGCGATCCCGCTTTATGCGGCGCGCAAGCCAGCGCTTTATACGCCGCCAAGCGAGCGGATGGGGCAGATGATCCCCTTCGTGCGCTCGCGGTTCGTCGACTTCGTCTCCGACAGCGACGGCAACTACATCGAGCGGCGACAGCTGAAGCTCGATACCTTGCCGGGGCGGAACGATCCGTTGGGTTACCTCTACCGGTATTGGCGCGGCCTGCGCTCGGAGACGGGATGCCAATTCTCGAATGTCGACACCGTCCATCTGACGCGCGCGGGAGTCATCGGCACGCTGCATGTCGTCGACGTAAGCAGCAACGACCCGGTGGATTTTCGTTTCGAGTTGTTCGGCTATGCTCTTCCGTTCGGTGCACAGGAAAAGCCGCGGGCCCATCCTGTAGCGATATACGCGGAATCGACCTTACGCGACTACAACACGGTTCGCCTGACGGCCCGGCCGCGCCTCCAGCGCATACGTTGCCGCCTCGACGACACCCTCCACCATTACACGCGACTCATTCTACCCTTTCTGAACGAGGGCGGCCGGGTGGTGCGCCTCGCGGTGGCGATCCGGCAGGAGCCTGGCAACGGCAGCAAGATCGAGACCGGCCACTAACTCTTCCCGGCTCATATAGACCAGGAATAGGCGGTCGGGGCGTTGCGTGACGAGGAAGTGACCTTCATAGCACGGTACGACGTGTGGAGCGCCATACGCCCAGTGGGCGATACCGCACTCGCCGATGCCTCGCATCGTTGCACCCGTCTGCCAATCGACGTTCCATTCACGGAAACACAGGGCGCGAATGAGATGCGGCAGGATGACGGAGAGACCGCGCTTGCGGTGTCTTGGATCAACCCATAGACCGCCCTCGTGACCCACATTGCCCTGGATAATCGGCGTTCCCTCAGGCACCTCGATCGGCAGTCGGGCCGCGTCGGGCGGCGGCGGGTCGTACCACAGCTTGGTCGAACGCTTGATCTCGAGATAGTCGTCGGTGACGAAGAGCCGTGCGGCCATCATCGCGACCGTATGCGAGCCAGCCCGGACATCGAGCCAAAAGCTATTATCCGGCGCTAAAGGGCTGCAGCGTGGGTCGAAGGTGGGATTGACCACTGCCATCGAGGGCGCCTCGGCCATCGTGCTTGCCCAAGCCGCCATATCGACGTCGATGGTGAGTGTGTAACGGCGGTCCTGCAACCATTCGAGGCTGAATTCAATGAAGTCCTGAACGACATCGTCGTCGCTCCGGACCTGCGCCTGCTGCCACATGATGGGGTCCCCGTCTCGCGGATTTCGACGGGTCCATCGTGCCTATTCATCGTTAAAGGAAACCCCCATTCGGGGGCGGATTCAGCCGGCCCAGGGCGCAGCGCCCGCAGGGACTCCTTTTGCTAGAGGTTCAGGAAAACATTACCCCGAAAAAGGGCTTGGCAGGACGCCAATCGTCACGCTTGCGCTACGAGCACGCCCTTGTCGACGAGGTCCTGGAGCATCGCCGTCACATCGCTGCCGATCACCGCGCGCGGTGCGTCGAAGCGTTGCGCGAGCGTGTCGATCACCGCTGCGACGCTGCGGCTGCCGTCGAGGAGCTTGAGAATCTCGACCGCCGGCTCGTCCGGCAGCAACAGGCGCTCGGGCGCCAGCACGACCCAGCGGCCACGCGTCGCGTCATGGCGGAACTTCACATGCGGGGCGAGGCGCAGCACCGATGCGTCCGCCACCATCAAGCGCCGCGGTGCCTCGCCGCTCACCGCGTTGTCCCTTGTGCCGACTGGGCTTCCGCCGTGGGTACGAACGCGCCCGGCGGGATGAAAGCCGGCGCGATATAGGCGAGGTAGAGCCCGTCGAGCTGCGCCCACAGCACGTCGCATTTGAAGCGCAGCGCGGCCAGCACCGCCTCCTGCTGCTCGCGCGTCTTCGCCTCGGCCTTGACATAGGCCAGCGCGAAATCCGCATCGCGCGGCGCCTGGGTCAGGCGCGGCTTGAAATAGGCGAGCGTGTCCATGGTGATGAAGGAATAGCCCTTGAGCATGCCTTCGACGCGCTCGGCGATGATGTCAGGCGAGAACATCTCGGTGAGCGACGAGGCGATCGCCTCGAGCACCGAGCGCTCGCGCACGAAATGCACGTAGGCGTCGACCGAAAAACGCGTGGTCGGCAGGATGCCTATTGTCGACTCCACGTAGTCGCGGTCGAGGCCGACGCCCTCGGCGAGCTTGAGCCAGCGCTCGATGCCGCCGGGCGTCGTGCCGTCGCCGTCATGGTCGACGAGGCGCGCGCGCCATATGCGGCGTAGTTCCGCCGTCGGCAGGCGCGCCATCAGCGCGGCGTCCTTGACCGGGATCGAGCGCTGGTAATAGAAGCGGTTGAGCGCCCAGGCCTGCACCTGCCCGCGCGTCAACCGCCCGCCATGCAGCAGCTTATGGAACGGGTGACGGTTGTGGTAGCGCTCGGCGCCGATGGCGCGGAGCGCCGCCTCCAACTCGTCGGCTGTCAGCGGTTTGTCGCTCATGGGATGCGCCTCGACGGGCGCCGTCGCTGCATCGATGATGCGCCGAGTCCGTCCGCCACGCACCGAGCGGCGCCGCTCGGCGCGCCCGGCGGTTCAAACAAAGCGATCAGGCCAGATCGGCGCAGGCGTAGGAGTTGATCTCGAGCCCGACAGCCATCTCGACGATGCGTGGCGTTGTCCACTTCATTGGTTTCCTCCTCGTTGATCGCCGATTGCCCGGCAAATAGTCTCGCGGCGACGGTAAGATTTCGCTGTAGGCCTGTCAATCGCCGACGGGATCGCGCCGCGCTGATGCTTTGGCGCAGCAAATACCGGCGCTTGATACACCACATGCCAGGCGCGACCCCACACTTCAATGCCACTCCGCGTCGCATGTCGGCATTGACAGCGTGTTGCGACTGCTGCCAGCATGACCCAACCAAAAAGGCGACGAGCCACGTCACGCGTGGCCCAAACACAGTCGCTGCGCACGGGAGGGCGATTTATCGGTCGGCGATCATTCGGAGTCTGCCAGGCGAGCGGCCGTCGCGCCCACTTGGCAAGGCTCGTGATCGTTCTCTGACGAACTGCCAGGCGGGCGTGATCGCCCGCGAAGTCTTCTTTCTTTCAGCTCCGAGCCGCCGGTCGATGCGGATGGCCGGCGCAAACGAGGGGATGCCATGAGGATCCTGACCATCAACGGCTTCCGGCGCGTCGTCGACATGCCGGACGACACGCCGCTTCTCTGGGTCGTGCGCGAGCATCTGCAGATGACCGGCACGAAATTCGGCTGCGGCGCGGGCTTGTGCGGCGCTTGCACGGTTCACCTGAGCGGCGAGGCCGTGCGCTCCTGCCAGACCAGTCTGGCCGATGCGGCCGAGGGCGAGGTGACGACGATCGAAGGGCTCGACCCGCGCGGCCAGCATCCGTTGCAGCGGGCCTGGATCGCCGAGCAAGTGCCGCAATGCGGCTGGTGCCAGTCGGGGCAGATCATGCAGGCGGCGTCGCTGCTGCAGAGGAACCCCAACCCGAGCGATGCGCAGATCGTCGAGGCGATGGACGGCAATCTCTGCCGCTGCATGACTTATGTGCGGATCAAGAAAGCCATCAAACGCGCCGCCAAGGACATGCGCAGCGGGACCAAGGAGATCTGACATGACCGAGACATTGGCGCGCAAAGCGACCGCACGGCGGGTGAACCGCCGCCAGTTCCTGGTCGGCAGCATGGCGACCGGCGCGGGGCTCACCTGCGGCTTCTCGCTGCTGCCGACGCTCATCGGCGGCGCCGGCGAGGCGCTCGCCGCCGGCAATTTCTCGCCGACCGTGTGGTACACGATCGATCGCGGCGGCATCATCACGGTGCACATCACCAAGTCGGAAATGGGCCAGCATGTCGGCACCGCGCTCGCGCAAGCGGTGGCCGAGGAGCTCGAGGCCGATTGGAAGGACATCCGCATCGATTATCCCGATCCCGCCGAGCGCTGGGGCCTCATGGTCACCGGCGGCAGCTGGAGCGTGAACAACAACTTCGACACGCTGTCGCGCTGCGGTGCCGCCGGGCGCATGGCGCTGATCGAGGGCGGCGCCAAGGCGATGGGCGTTCCCGAGGGCGAGTGCCGCGCGGCGAGCAGCCGCGTCGTCCACAAATCCGGCAAGTCGATCAGCTACGCCGACCTGGTGTCGAGCGGCAAGGTCGACAAGACCTACTCTCCCGACGACCTCAAGAAGATCCAGCTCAAGAAGGCCGGCGACTACAAGATCGTCGGCAAGCCGGTGCCGGCGCTCGATATTCCCGCGAAGACCAACGGCACGGCGCGCTACGGCATGGACATGTTCGTGCCGGGCATGGCCTACGCCAAGATCGCGCGTCCCTCGGTGCGCTATGGCGCCAAGGCGACGAATGTCGACGACAGCGAAGCGAAGAATATCCCGGGCTATCAGCAATTCGTCTCCGTCGCCGATCCGACGGGGACGGCCACCCACTATGTCATGGCGATTGCCGACAGTTACCCCGCCGCCATGGCCGCGGCGAATGCCCTCAAGATCGAATGGGATCTCGGTCCCAATGCCGGCGTCAGCAGCGACGGCATTCTGGAGCATGCGAAGCAGCTCACCGCCGATCCCGCCAAGGGGCTTTCCTTCTGGGATATCGGCGATGCCGGCAAGGCGCTGGCCGGCGCCGCGACCAAGCTCGAGGCGGAGTATGTGACGCCGCTCGCGATCCACGCGCCGCTGGAGCCGATGAACTGCGTCGCCTTCGAGCGCGACGGCACCTGGCACATCTATTCCGGCTCGCAGTTCCAGACGCGCTCCGGCCCGCTGGTGGCGGCCGCGGTCGGCGCCAAGCCGGAGCAGGTGCTGATCCACCAGGTCTATCTCGGCGGCGGCTTCGGCCGCCGGCTCGAGGCCGACGCCATGGTGCCGGCCGCGCTGGCCGCCAAGGCGGTGGGCAAGCCGGTGAAGCTCATCTACAGCCGCGAGGAGGACGTGCAGAACGACTTCTTCCGCACGCTCACCTACCAGAAGATGCAAGGCGGGCTCGACGCCGGCGGCAAGCTGGTGGTGTTGACCCAGGATGTCTGCGCGGCGTGGGCGACCAAGCGCTGGGGCATCGAAGCCTTCCTCTCCGACAGCACGGACAAGAAGGGCAAGCTCGATTCCTTCTCGGTCAACGGCGCCGACAGCTGGTACACCATCCCGAACCACCATGTGCGCGCGATCGAGAACGATCTGGCGCAGGCGGCGACGCCGTCCGGGCAGTTCCGCTCGGTGGCGCCGGCCTGGACCTTCTGGGCGGTGGAGAGCTTCGTCGACGAGCTCGCGCACAAGGCCAACAAGGATCCGGTGGCGTTCCGCCTGGCCATGCTGGATGCCACCGGCCGCAACGCCGGCACGGCGCCCAACTCGGTCGGCGGCGCCAAGCGCATCGCCGAGGTGATCAAGGTCGCAGTCGATAAATCCGGCTACGGCAAGAAGCAGCTGCCGAAGGGCCGCGCCATGGGTCTCGCCGCCGTCTCGTCGCAGGAGCGCAACACGCCGACCTGGACCGCGGGCGTCGCCGAGGTTTCCGTCGCCAAGGACGGCACGGTGAAACTGCACAAGATGACCATCGCCATCGATGTCGGCACCATGGTCAACCCCGATGGCGTGCGCGCGCAGGTCGAGGGCGCGACGCTGTGGGGGGTCAGTCTCGCGCTCTACGAGCAGGCGTCGATGAAGAAGGGCAACATCGAGCAGACCAATTTCGACACCTACACGCCGCTGCGCATGTCGCAGGTGCCGGAGCTCGACATCCACGTCATCAGCACCGGCAACTACCCCGCCGGCGTCGGCGAGCCGGCGGTGACGGTGGTCGCGCCGGCCATCGCCAACGCCGTCTACAACGCGGTGGGCGCGCGCGTGCGCACGCTGCCGCTCACTCCGGACAAGGTGGCGGCGGCCATGAAGGCCTGATCGGGAGCGGGCTCTCCGGCGCATGCGCCGGGGAGCCGGCTTCTTTCGTAAGTCAAGGCGATGGAATTCGCCGGCAAGCACAAGGGGAGGAGAGACATGAAACAACTACTCGTGGCCGCCGCGCTCGCGGCATTGCTGCCGGTTGCAGCGCAGGCGCAAACGGCGCAGGAGCTGGCGAAGGGCGCCGGCGACACCAAGAGCGTCCTCAATTACGGCATGGGCTACAATCTCCAGCGCTTCAGCCCGCTCACCCAGATCAACAAGGAGACGGTGAAGAAGCTGGTTCCCGTGTGGAGCTACAGCTACGACGACAACCGTTCCGAGGAGTCGCAGCCGCTCGTCTACAAGGGCGTGCTCTACGTCACCACCAACAGCGCGACCATGGCCGTCGACGCCAAGACCGGCAAGCAGATCTGGAAGACCAAGGTCGAGTATCCGCCGGAGACGCCGCGCATCGTCTGCTGCGGCATCATCAATCGCGGCGCCGCGCTCTATGACGGCAAGGTGTTCCGCACCACGCTCGACGCCAATGTCATCGCGCTCGACGCCAAGACCGGCAAGGAGCTGTGGCGGCAGAACGCGATCAACTTCAAGGACGGCTATTCGATGACCGTCGCGCCGCTCGTCGCCGACGGCGTCGTCATCACCGGCATCTCCGGCGCCGAGTTCGGCACGCGTCTCTTCATCGACGGCTGGGAGCCGCAGACCGGCAAGCACCTCTGGCGCACCTACACGGTGCCGAGCGAGGGCGAGAAAGGCGTCGAGACTTGGGCGGGCGACACCTGGCAGCATGGCGGCGGCTCGACCTGGATCACCGGCTCCTTCGATCCGGAGCTGCATACGGTCTATTGGGGCATCGGCAATCCCGGGCCGTTCAACGCCGCCGTGCGCAAGGGCGACAACCTCTACACCGACTCCGTGCTGGCGCTCGATCCCCAGACGGGCAAGATCAAATGGCACTTCCAGTTCTCGCCCAACGATCCTTTCGACTATGACAGCGTCGCCGAGATGATCCTCGCGGACATCAAGGTGAAGGGCAAGCCGACCAAGGTGCTGATGGACGCGAACCGCAACGGGTTCTTCTATGTCCTCGACCGCACCGACGGCAAGCTTCTGGCGGCCAATGCCTACGTCAAGGTGAACTGGGCCAAGGGCATCGACATGGAGACTGGCCGTCCGGTCGAGACCGACGTGGCGACGAAGGCGCGGGCCGGCGAGAAGGTCGTGGTGTGGCCGTCGATCCTCGGGGGCAAGAATTGGGAGCCGATGTCCTTCAACCCGAAGACCGGCCTCGCCTACGCCAACACGCTCAATTTCGGCGGGCATTACAAGGCCATCCCCGCCGAGTACAAGGCCGGCGACTGGTATCTCGGCATGGATTTGAGCGACCTCTGGGAATGGCCGGCCGGCAACGAGCCGCGCGGCTATCTGAAGGCGATCGATCCGCTGACGGGAAAGGCCAAGTGGCAAGCGCCGAGCACTCTGCCGCGCTTCTCGGGCGTGCTGTCGACGGCGGGCGGCGTGGTCTTCAGCGGTCAGCTCACCGGTGAGCTCGAGGCTTTCGACGCCGACACCGGCAAGAAGCTGTGGCAGTTCAAGACCGGCTCGGGCATCGAGGGACAGCCTGTCACCTGGGAGCAGGACGGCAGGCAGTACGTCGCCGTGTCCAGCGGCATCGGCGGCGTCTATTCGCTGTTCTCCGGCGACGAGCGTCTCAAGGACGTGCCGGCCGGCGGCTCGCTCTGGGTCTTCGCGGTCCAGAAGTAGGCAAGGGGTGGGTGTCGCGGGGCCGTCGCGTCCGGCGGCCCCGCTGCTTTGGATCGGTGTCGATGACGTTTCGTTATGTATTGGCTGCGCTGGCGATCGCCCTGGCGGTCGCTGGCGGACCTGCCGCCGCCGATGATTCAGGACGGCAGGAGGCGTCCTCGCAGCAAGATCGTCAGACGCAGGCAGAGCTGGTGCAGCAGGGCAAGGCGCTCTACGCGCATCGCTGCTCGCACTGCCACGGCTTCAACATGGTGAGCGCAGGCACCGTGACCTACGACCTCCGCACCTTCCCGCGCGACCAGGGGGATCGCTTTCTCGAATCCGTCGTCAACGGCAAGAACGACCGCATGCCGCCCTGGGGCGACGTCCTCTCACTCGACGAGATCGAGGCGATCTGGGCTTACGTCGTGACCCGAGGCAAGTGATGAAAATCCGATCGCTGGTGGTTGCGATGGCGGGCGCGCTGGTTCTCGCCGGCGCATCGACACCCCCGGCCCGCGCGCAAGACACGCTCCGCGTCTGCCTCGACGAGAAGGTGCCGCCTTACTCCGTCCGCCAGGGCAGGGAAGGCGGGGGCTTTGATTTTGCGGTTGCTGACGCCGTGGCGAAGCGGCTCGGGAAGACCTTGGCTGTGCAATGGTTCGAGAGCAAGGTCGATACCGACAGCAGCACCACGCTGGCAGCCAATGCGCTGCTCTCCGACGGGCGCTGCCAGCTGGTCGGCGGCTACCCCCTCATCAAGGATGCGCTCGGCAAACCCGGCGCCGAGACGGGGCGAATGCCGGATTATGACGGCGCGACGCTGGCCGACCGCCGGCGTCGCGTGGCGCTGGGCGCGCTGGTGCCGAGCAAACCCTATCATTACGCGCCGCTCACCGTCGTGCTCGCACCCGGCGTGACCAAGCCGATCACGCGGCTGGCGGACCTCGAGGATCTGAAGCTGGTCCTCGAGGCGGCGACGCTCGCCGATACGATCTTGATGACCTACGGCGACGGCCGGCTCGTCAATCGCATCACCCATCTCGTGCCGGGGCGCGGCGAGCTGCTGCCGCGGCTGGAGCGGGGCGGCTTCGATGCGACGCTCATCCCGCTGCATCGCTTCGATGCCTATCGCGCCGAACATCCGCAGACGACGCTCAAGCCGTCCGGCTACTACCACCGCATCGGCTTCAACATGGGCTTCGTCGGGTTGTCGACCGAGGCGGCCCTGATCGAGCAGGTCAGCACCGCGGTCGGCGATATGCTTGCCGGTGGCGAGCTCCCGTCGCTCGCCCAGGCGGCGGGCATGACCTACGTGCCGCCGCGGCAGCCGGAGGTGCGCGAGAGCCTTTCGCTCGCCGATCTGCACGAATGAAGGCGGGCGGTGCCCCAGGTTGACGACGGTGTCCGGAAGCGCAACGATGTCAGGCATGTACCATCGTAGCGGAGCGGGTCGGCGGTCGACCGCAGGACGCCTGTGTGCCGCCCTCGCATTTGTGATCGCCGTGGCGGTCGCGGTGCCACCTGCTCGCGCCACCGAGCTGCCGGTGGTGCGCGTCGGCGTCCTCAAATTCGGCACGGTCAGTTGGGAGCTCGATGTGATGCGCCGGCACGACCTCGACCGCGCTCACGGCGTCGCGGTCGAGCCGCTCGAGCTCGCCGGCAAGGACGGCGCGGCGGTGGCGCTCCAAGGCGGCGCGGTCGACGTCATCCTCACCGATTGGCTGTGGGTGGCGCGGCGGCGCGCGCTGGGCGGCGATTTCACCTTCATGCCGCACTCGCATGCGACGGGCGGCGTGATGGTGCGCAAAGCGGACGGCATCACCGGCATCGCCGATCTGCGCGGGCGCAAGATCGGCATCGCCGGCGGACCCGTCGACAAGAGCTGGCTGGTGTTGCGCGCCTATGCGCGCAAGACCGCCGGGCTCGACCTCGCCAAGGAGGCGCAGCCGGTGTTCGCCGCGCCGCCGCTGCTCAACGAGACGCTGAAGCGCGGGGACCTGCCGGCGGCGATCAATTTCTGGCAGTACAATGCGCGCTTGCCCGAGGGCGAGTTCACCGAGCTGCTGCGCGTCGAGGACATGCTGCCCGCGCTCGGCCTCTCGCCGGAGACGCCGCTGCTCGGCTGGGTGTTCAGCGAAAGCTGGGCGGCGTCCCACGGCGCCGCTCTGCGCGGTTTCCTTGCCGCGGCGAAAGAGGCGCGGGACACCCTGGCGGCCTCACCCGAGGAATGGCAGAAAATCGCACCGCTCGCGCAGGTCGACGACCCGCGGGTGTTGGAGCGGCTGCGCAACGCTTACCGGCGCGGCGTCGCTCATGGCGAGCCCGCCGATCTCGCTGATCAGGCGCAACGCCTGCTCGAGCTGCTGGTGGAGTTCGGCGGCATCGACGAGGCGCCGCCCGACGGCCGCGTGCCGTCGGGCACTTTCTTCGCCCGGTCCAGCTCGTAGTCGCATGGTGTCGCTGCGCCTGAGCGATGCCTGGCTGCGCAGCCTGTCGGCCGTGACCCTTCTGGTGCTGTGGCAGGCCGCGGCGGGAGCGGCGGCGAGCCCGCTGCTGCCGGGACCGGCCGCGGTGGCGACGGCGCTGGCAAAACTGGCCGTCGATGGCCGCCTGCTGACCGATCTCGGCATCACGTTGCTGCGTGTCGCCGCGAGCTTCGCGCTCGCCATGGCGGCGGGGTCGGCGATCGGCATCCTGATGGGCCACAATCGTCGCGTCGACGGCCTCTTCGATCTCTGGCTAGTGCTCGGGCTGAACATCCCGGCACTCGTGATCATCTTTCTCTGCTATCTCTGGCTGGGCCTCAACGAGGTCGCCGCGATCGTCGCCGTCGCGCTCAACAAGGTGCCGAATACCGCGGTGATCCTGCGCGAGGGGGCGCGCGCGGTCGATCGCGATCTGCTGCAGGTGGCCGATGTCCTGAAGCTCTCCCGGAGCCGGCGGCTGCGCGAGGTCTACCTGCCGCAGCTCTATCCCTATTTGATGGCCGCAAGCCGATCCGGGCTGTCGCTCATCTGGAAGATCGTGCTGGTGGTCGAGCTGGTCGGCCGCAGCAACGGCGTCGGCTTTCAGCTCGGCGTCTATTTCCAGTTCTTCGATATCACCAGCATCCTCGCCTACACCGCGAGCTTCGTCGCGGTGATGCTCGCCATCGAGGGCTGGGCCATGCGCCCGCTCCAGCGGCGGCTGACGCGGTGGCGCGCATGAGCGCGCTCGATGTCGCCGTCACGCGCAAGGCTTATCGCAGCGAGCGCGGCGAGATCGTGGCGCTCGCCGACGTCGCTTTTGCCGTGCGGGCGGGGCAACTCGCCTGCCTGCTCGGGCCCTCTGGCTCGGGCAAGACCACGCTGCTGTCGCTCATTGCCGGGCTCGACCGCGCCTATGACGGCAAGATCCGGCGCGGCGGCGATGCCGGCGGCCGGCTGGGCATGGTGTTCCAGACGCCCCGCCTCATGCCCTGGCTGACCGCGCGCGACAATGTCTGCCTCGCGCTCGACCCGGCGCCGGGCAGCGCAGCACGCGCCGAGAAGATGCTTGCGGACATGCAGCTCGGCGCTTACCTCGACGCCTTTCCGTGCCAGCTCTCGGGCGGGCAGCAGCGCCGCGTAGCGCTGGCGCGCGCCTTCGTCAACGACCCCGATCTGCTGCTGCTGGACGAGCCGTTCCAGTCGCTCGACGCGCCGACGGCGCAGCATCTGCGCGATCTGCTGCTGGCGCTGTGGAGCCGGCGGCGGCCGACCATCCTCTTTGTCACCCACGATCTGCGCGAGGCGCTGAGCCTGGGCGACCGCGTGCTGTTCCTCTCGGCCGGCCCGGGACGCGTCGTGCTCGACCTGCCGCTCGACCTGCCGCGCCCGCGCAGCCCCGATGGCGCCGCCGTCGAGGCGCTGCGCAAGCGGCTCTTGGAAAGCTATCCTGATCTCCTGCGCGGCCTCGCCTCGGAACAGGAGAGCGCCGCATGAGCAAGGCGAGGGCGTGATGCGCATCCGCGTGCTCGGCGCCGCCGCGGGCGGCGGCTTTCCTCAGTGGAACTGCAATTGCGAGACCTGCCGCCGCGCCTGGCAGGGCGAGACGCCCGCGCAGACCCAGGCGTCGCTCGCCGTCTCGGCCGATGGCGCGAGCTGGTTCCTGCTCAACGCGTCGCCCGATCTGCGCGCGCAGATCCTGGCCAATCCGCCGCTGCAGCCGCGCCAGCCGGGCCGGGACAGCCCGATCCTGGGGGCGGTCTTGACCAACGGCGATGTCGATGCGATCGCCGGTCTCCTGACTCTGCGCGAGAGCCAGAAGCTCGCGCTCTATGCGACGCCGCGCGTGCTCGACGTGCTCGGCGCGAACAGCGTCTTCAACGTGCTCGATCCCGACTGTGTCGCGCGGCGGCCGATCGCACTCGACCAGACCGTCGATCTCCGGACGCGCGACGGTGGGCCGACCGGCTTGCGCGTCGAAGCCTTCAGCGTGCCGGGCAAGGTCGCCCTCTACCTCGAAGACGCGGCGATCGAGCAGCGACTGGCACAGCGCTCGGAGGATACGGTCGGCTTGGCGATCTCGAGCCCGGCCACGGGCAAGCGCTTCTATTACCTGCCGGCTTGCGCCGCGCTCGACGACGAGCTCAGGGCGAGGCTGCGCGGCGCCGCGCTGCTGTTCTTCGACGGCACGCTGTGGCGCGACGACGAGATGATCCGCGCCGGCCTCGGCGCCAAGACCGGGCGCCGCATGGGCCATCTCAGCGTTTCCGGGCCCGGCGGCTCGATGGCCGCGCTCGCCGATCTCGGCATCGCGCGCAGGCTCTTCATCCACATCAACAACACCAACCCCATTCTCTGCGTCGGCTCGCCCGAGCGCGCCGCGGTCGAAGCGGCCGGTTGGCAGGTCGCCCGCGACGGGCTCGAAATCGCCTTGTGAACGGCGGCGCGGACTTGTCTGTTGGCATTTCGCCCGGCCCGTCGAGGAAAGGAAGCGCGCATGCCCGATCGAACCCGTCGCAGGCGCAGCCCTGCGCTGATCCTCGCCGCCACCGCAGCGGTGCTCGGCGCCGGCGCGATCGTGCAGGCCGACGCGGTCGTGCTGGCCGGCACCCTTGCTTATGGCGATTGGACAAAGGATGCGCCGGGAGTACGGCGCCGCTTGACTCCCGCCGACATGCCGCCGCCTTACGCGACGCGAAGCGCCGCGAATGTCGGGCGCATTGTGCCGCGGCCGAGCGGAGCGGTGCCGAAAGTGCCGCGGGGATTCACGGTCGAGCTATTCGCCACGGGCCTCTCCGGCCCGCGCCTGCTGCGCGTGGCGCCCAACGGCGACATCTTCGTCGCCGAGATGCGCGCGGGAAGCATCCGCGTGTTCCATGCCGGCGCGAGCGGGCAGCGCGCGAACGCCACGATCTACGCCAAAGGCCTCGACGAGCCCTTCGGTCTCGCCTTCTATCCGCCTGGGCCAGACCCGGACTACCTCTATGTCGGCACGGTTGGCGCCGTGCTTCGCTTCGCCTACCACAGTGGCGACGGCGCGGCGTCGGGCAAGCCCGAGACGATCGTGCCGAACTTGCCGGATGGTGGCCACAGCACGCGCGACGTCATCTTTTCGCCCGATGGACGCAAGATGTACGTCTCGGTCGGGTCGCTCAGCAACGACCAGGAGAGCGCGTCGGTCGATGAAACTCGCCGCGCCGATATCCTGCAGTTCAACCCCGATGGCGGCGGCGAGCGGCGCTTCGCGACGGGCCTGCGCAACCCGGTGCAGATGGCGATCCATCCGCTGACCGGCGATCTCTGGACGGCGGTCAATGAGCGCGACGGGCTCGGCGACGACCTGCCGCCCGACTATGTCACGCGCGTGCGCGAGGGCGCCTTCTATGGCTGGCCCTGGTACTATATCGGCGCGAACCAGGATCCGCGCCACAAGGGCGAGCATGCGGAACTGCGCGACCAGGTCGTCGTGCCGGACGTGCTGATCCAGCCGCATTCCGCGCCGCTTGGCTTGGCCGTGTATACCGGGAAGCAGTTTCCGGCGGCGTATCGCAACGATCTCTTCGTCGCCTTGCACGGCTCGTGGAACCGCTCGCGGCGCACCGGCTACAAGGTCGTGCGCGTGCCGCAGCACGACGGCAAGCCCACCGGCGAGTACGAGGATTTCCTCACCGGCTTCGTCACGCCCGAGGGCGACGTATGGGCGAGGCCGGTCGGCGTCGCGGTGGCGCCGGATGGAGCGCTGCTGGTGAGCGACGACGCCGGCGGCACGGTGTGGCGCATCACCTACACCGGCGCGCGGTGATCCGCTGCACGGGAAACGTCCGGAGGCTGGCATCGGCCTTCCCGGCAAAGTATGGTCGCGGGCGAGGGAGGAGCGGCTGAATGAATGCCGAGGCCAAAATCGTGCCGCGGCCGGCGGCGACCGTGCTGCTGGTGCGCGATGGTCCCTCGGGCCTCGAGGTGCTGATGGTCACCCGCAACGTCGCCTCGGATTTCGCCTCGGGCGCGCTGGTGTTCCCGGGCGGCCGGGTCGATGCGGCCGACGGCGGGGCGAGCATGCTCGAGCGCTGCCGCGCGGCGCCCGGCATCGACGCGGCGGCGCTGGCGTTTCGGGTCGCGGGAATCCGCGAGAGCTTCGAGGAAGCGCATGTGCTGCTGGCGCGTCCGCGGGGGAGCGAGCGGCTGTTGACGGCGCCGGAGCTCGATGCGCTCGAGGCTGAGGCGCGCGCGAAGCTGGGCCGCGATCCGCAGCTCGGCGATCTCGTCGCCGCCGGCGAGATCGAGCTCGCCACCGACCTGCTGGTTCCCTTCGCGCATTGGGTCACGCCGCTCGGGCCGCCCAAGCGCTTCGACACGCATTTCTTCCTCGCGCCGGCGCCGGCCGACCAGCTCGCCGCCCATGACGGGCGCGAGGCGGTGGACACCATCTGGATCGCGCCGCAGACGGCTGTCGCCGAGGCGGACGCGAAGCGCGTGACGCTCGTCTTCGCGACGCGCATGAACCTGCTGAAGCTCGCGCGCAGCGGCGATGTCGCGGCGGCGCTCGCCGCGGCCTGCGACGACACCATCGTCACGGTCTGCCCGGAGGTGGTTCAGTCGCCGGCAGGGACGGTGCTTCGCATTCCGCTCTCCGCCGGCTATGGCGTCGCCGAGGTGCGCGCCGACATCACCGTGCGCGCCTGGGTCCCGCGCGGCTGAAGCACAGGGGGATGGGCGCCGTCGGCGGACGTTCAACCGATAGGGAAGGAGGCCGGGTGGGCGTAAGTCTCGCTCGCGCCATGATGGCGGCTGCGGTCGCTCTCGCGCTCGCAGCCCCTGCGGCATTTGCCCAGGACGCGGTGCGCGTCGCCTCGAAGATCGACGCCGAGGGCGCGCTGCTCGGCAGTATGATGCTCGAAATGCTCGATGCCGCCGGCATCAAGACGACCAACAAGCTGCAGCTCGGACCGACCAACATCCTGCGCAGCGCCATCATCGCCGGCGAGATCGACGCCTATCCCGAATACACCGGCAACGGCGCGATCTTCTATTCGCTGCAGAGCGATCCGGTGTGGCAGAGCGCCGAGCGCGGCTACGCAAGGATAAAGGCGCTCGATGATGCTCGCCGCAATCTCGTCTGGCTGGCGCCGGCTCCCGCCGACAACAGCTGGGTGATCGCCCTGCGCAAGGATGTCGCGACAGAGAACAAGCTGGCCAGCATGGAGGATTTTGCCGGCTGGGTGAGGGCGGGCGGCGCCATCAGGCTCGCTGCATCGGCGGAGTTCGTCGAAAGCCCGGCGGCGCTGCCGGCCTTCGAGCGGGCCTACGGCTTCAGGCTGCGCCAGTCGCAGATCCTCACGCTGGCGGGCGGCAACACCGCTGTCACCATCCGCGCTGCGGCCGAGGGCATATCGGGCGTCGACGCCGCCATGGCCTACGGTACGGACGGCGCGCTCGCGGTGCTCGAACTTGTCGTCATGACCGACCCAAAGAAGGCGCAAGTCGTCTACGCGCCCGCGCCGGTGGTGCGCGGCGCCGTCCTCGACAAGTATCCGCAGATCAAGGCCGCGTTCGATCCGGTGTTCAAATCGCTCGACCAGGCGACGCTGCGGCGGCTCAATGCGCAGATCGCCGTCGACGGCGAAGCGCCGCGCCAAGTCGCGCGGGATTACCTGAAGGCGCAGGGCTTTCTCAAATAGAGGAGAGGGATCATCGCTCCGCCGCGCCTCCATAATCGCGTGCTCCTTGTACTGGCGTGCGTCGGACTTGCGACGGGTCTCGGCCTCGCCTTCCTGACGCATGCCCCCAACCGCCTCGTCACCGGCCGCGCGATATCGCTGGCCGCTGCCGTCAGCGGCGCGCGTCTCATTGCGCTCCTGCCTGGCCTGGCGCTGCTGGCCGGCCCGTTTCTCCCGCAGCGACGCAGCGCGCACTACCTGGTTGCCGCCGCCGCCGCCGCTTTCCTCGTGGCACTCTTGTGGCTGGCCGGAGCGCAGGCGGCGGTGCTCGCGGAGATCTCGCCGCGCGCAGCGCGCACTTCGCTCGGCGGCGCCTTCTGGGGGCTGTTCATCTGCGCGGCGCTGGCGCTGGTCGATGCCGAGCATCGGCTGCGACTGCGCCCGGGCAGCCGACTTCTCGCCGGCGCCGCCGTGGCCGGTGCGATCCTGTTCCTGGCGGGTTCCGGAGCGCTCGATCAGCTGGCGATCATGAGGGAATACGCGGCGCGTCGCAGCGTCTTCGCCGATGCTATCATCCGCCACATCGCCATCGTGCTCGGAGCGCTCTTGCCGACCGTGCTGCTCGGTGCCCCGCTGGGAATACTTGCGCAGCGCCGCCCCCGTCTTCGCGCCGGTCTTTTCCCCGCGCTCAACCTGGTGCAGACGATACCCTCGATCGCCCTCTTCGGGCTTCTGATCGCGCCGCTCTCGGGTCTAGCGGGGTTCTTTCCCGGCCTTGCCGCTCTCGGCGTCGCCGGCGTCGGCGTCACGCCGGCCATCATCGCCGTGGTCCTCTATTCGCTGCTGCCGATCGTGCGCAACACCACGGAAGGCCTCGACGCCGTCTCTCCCGCGGCGGTCGAAGCGGCGCGCGGCATCGGCATGACGCGCGGCCAGATCTTCTTCCATGTGGAAATGCCCCTGGCGCTGCCGGTGTTCCTGTCCGGGTTGCGCATCGCCACGGTGCAGGCTGTCGGGTTGGTCGCCGTGGCGGCGCTGATCGGCGCCGGCGGGCTCGGCGCCATCATGTTCCAAGGCCTCTTCGCCGACGCGCTCGATCTGGTGCTGCTCGGCGCCGTGCCGATCATCCTGCTCGCACTCGCCGCGGATGCGCTGCTCGATCTCGCCGGCAAGCTTGGACGAAGACGCCCGGCATGATCGAGCTCGACCACGTCACCAAGCGCTACGGCAATTCGATCGTCGTCGATGACCTCTCGCTCATCATTCGCGATGGCGAGTTCTGCGTCATCATCGGCTCGTCCGGCGCCGGCAAGTCGACCGCGCTCAGGATGATCAATCAGCTGATACCCCCCTCGGCCGGCGCGATCCGCATCGACGGCAAGGATGCCGCGACCGTGGCGCCCGAGGAATTGCGCCGGCGCATGGGCTACGTCATCCAGTCGATCGGCCTCTTTCCCCATTGGACGGTCGAGCGCAATGTCGGCGCGGTGCCGGCGCTGCTCGGTTGGCCCGCGACAAGGATACGCGAGCGTACCCGCGAGCTGCTGGCTTTGCTGAAGCTCGATCCGGAGGGCTTCCGGGGCAAATATCCGCACCAGCTCTCGATCGGTCAGCAGCAGCGGGTCGGCATCGCCCGCGCGCTCGCCGCGGATCCCGATGTCCTGCTCATGGACGAGCCGTTCGGCGCGCTCGATCCGATCACCCGCGACGCGCTGCAGTCGGAGATCGCGCGCATTCATCGCGAGAGCCGCAAGACCGTCGTGTTCGTGACGCACGACATGGAGGAGGCGCTGAAGCTCGCCTCGCGCATCGCCGTCATGGATCGCGGCCGCTTGATCCAAGCGGGAACGCCGCTCGAGATCCTCGCCGCCCCGGCCAACGATTTCGTCCGCGATCTGGTCGGCCAGGACGAGGTCGGCATCCGTCTGCTGTCGGTCGAGACGGTGGCCAATCGCCTGCGGCGCGGCGAGGCGGGGCCGGATCAGCCCATCACGGCCACGGCGAGCCTGCGTCACGCGCTCTCCCGCATGATCGCCGAGGGCACCGATCGCCTCGCCGTGACCGACGCCGAAGGGCGGCCGATCGGCGCGCTCCATCTCGCGGACATCGTGCGACGATGAGCATGACGCGGAGCACGCCGTGGCGCGATCCGTTGTTGTGGACGGCGCTGGCCTTCGTCGCGCTGGTGCTGCTCATGCCGCTGTTCAAGCCGGTTTTCGCGGCGCTGTTTCCGCGGCTCGAGCGGCCGCTCTACGAGCAGGACAGCTTCGTCGACCTTGCCGCATGGCATGTCGCGCTTGTCGGCATATCCAGCATCGCGTCGGCAGCGATCGGCGTGGCCGCCGGAATCTTCGTCACACGGGCCGCCGGCGTCGAGTTTCGCAGCATGGTCGAGACGGTAACCGCGGCGGGCCAGTCCTTTCCACCGGTCGCCGTGCTCGCCATTGCGGTGCCCGTCATTGGCTTCGGCGCGCAGCCCGCGCTCATCGCGCTCACGCTCTATGGTCTTTTGCCGGTGGTCGCGAACACCATAGCCGGGCTCGGCGCGGTGCCGCCGGCGGTGCGCGAAGCGGCGCTGGGCGTCGGCATGAGCGAGGGCGATATCCTGCGCCAGGTCGAGCTGCCGCTCGCCGCGCCCGTCATCATTGCGGGCATTCGCACCTCGACCATCATCAATGTCGGCACCGCCGCCATCGCTTCCACGGTGGGCGCGCGCACGCTGGGATCGCCGATCATCATCGGGCTCGACGCCGCCAATATCGCCTACGTGCTGCAAGGCGCGATCCTCGTCGGCAGTCTCGCCATCGTTCTCGACCTCGGCTTCGATCGGCTGGTGGGCGCGGCGCAAAGCTGGCGCCGAGCGTAGCCATCACGGTTTCCCCGGCGGCGCGCCCTTTGGGCGGCCAAGGTCGGGCGGGACCAGCAACGCGGCGCACAGCGCAGCGGCCAGCGCCAGGGCGGCGGCCGACAGTGTGACGACGCGAAAGCTCTCGACGAAGGACCCGGCGATGGCGGATTCCGCGAGGCTTCGGTCGCGCTCCGGCAGCGGCGGCTGCGATGCGCTGACGGTGCTGCCGTCGATCGATCGGAGAGCCTCTTTGACCTGCGGCGGCAGAGCGAGGGGCGCCAGGCGGCGGTCGAGCGCGCGATCGAATACGTCATGCGCGACCGCGCCGAGAACGGCGACCGCAAGCAGCCCGGCGGCGCGCGCCACGGTATTGTTGACGCCCGAGGCGACGCCGACCTGGTGGTCGGGTACCGCGTTCATGACGGCTGTGGTCAGCGGCGCGACGCTGATGGTCATGCCGAAGCCGAGGATCACCAACGCGGGAAAGAATGTCGTCGAATAGCTCCCGCCGGCGCCGGGCAATGACAGCAGCGCGAAGCCGAGCGCCGCGATGACCGGTCCGACGATCAGCGGCAGCCTTGCACCGAAGCGATCGAGCAGACCACCCGACCAGCGGGAAAGCCCGCCCATGATGATCGTGAAGGGCAGCAGAGAGGCGCCCGCCTCCGTGGCGGAATAGCCATGCACCTCGATCAGGGAGAAGGGCAGGAAGAACAAGGCGCCGCCGAGCGCGGCGTAGAGCAGGAAGGTCACCAGGTTCACGGCGGTGAACATGCGGGAGCGGAACAATGCCAGCGGCAGCATCGGCGCCGGGTTGCGCGCCTCGGCGTAAAGGAAGGCGGCCAGCAGTAGCGGCGCGGCGGTGAGCGAGCCGAGCACGGCCGGGTGCCGCCAGCCCAGGCCGGACGAGGCGATCAAGCCGAAGACCAGACTCCCGAGCCCTGCCAGGGCCAGCAGCGCGCCGCGCCAGTCGAGCACCGCCGGCGCTTGCGGATCGCGGCTTTCCGGCACATGGCGGAGCGCGAGCCATGCGGTGAGGACGCCGATCGGGAGATTGATGAAGAAGAGGGCACGCCACGAGACGGCGTCGACCAGCCAGCCGCCCAGCAGCGGCCCGACCGCCGTGGTGACCGCGGAGAAGGCGGCCCACGTGCCGATCGCGCGGCCGCGCTCCTGCATCTCGAAGGCGGCGCCGATGATCGCCAGCGTGCTCGGGACGAGCAGCGCGCCGCCGATGCCTTGAACGGCGCGCGCGAGGATCAGATGGACGACATCGGGCGCCAAGCCGCACCACATGGACGCCGCGGCGAAGACGGCGATGCCGGTGATGAAGACGCGGCGGCGCCCGAAACGGTCGCCGGCCGCGCCGCCGATCAGCAGGCAGGCCGAGAGGAACAGGGTATAGGCATTGACGACCCACTGCATCGCCGCCAGCGAGGTCGACAGGCTGCGTTGCATGGCCGGCAAGGCGACATTGACGGCCGTGGCGTCGATGAAGGCCATCGCCGACCCGAGGATGGCAGCGGCCAGAACCCAGGACTTGACGTCCGGAGCGCAGCGCGGTCCAGCCCGAGTCGACCGGATCGTCGCTTCGTCGCATGGCATGGCTCTGGGGTTGATCATGGGGCGCGTGCGGCATTCGGTGCGAAGCGAGGCGATCGAGCAACCAACGCTTTATCGTGGGTTGATGCGCATCGCAACACGCGGCCGCTCGATGAGGTCAGCATGACCGACGTGAAGCGCCATGATGGCAGATTCGGCGCCGATCCCTGGCCAAGCCACAAGCTGCGCGCGTTCATCCTGCCCTGTGAGGCAGCGCCGGAGCCGCGCGCTCGATGAACAGCTCCTTGATTCCCCGGCGGATGAAGCATGAGGCGGCGGGCTCGCTCGAGCCGATCGCCTGCGGCGTCGGCGACGCCTGAGCGCGGCGGCAGCTGCGCCGGCGCGCCTCAGGGAGCGGGTAGGCCGGTCAGTTGTCGGACGGCCCCCTGTTGGCGGTCGTGCGCACGGCGCGACCATCGTAGTCGTAGACGAAGCTCGCGCTCTCGAAGAAGGTGAAGGGCACGCGCAGGCCAATTTCGCGCGCCTTTCTAAAGCTGATCGCAATGTCCGGCGGCGACACGACGCCGACTTTGAGCTCACCCGCCTTGGCGCGGCCGTCGAGGATATTGGCCGCGTAGATGGCGGCGAGATGGGCGTTGCTTTCAAAGCTGATCCCGATGGCGAGCACCGCGGTGTCGTCGCCGGCCTTGACGACTTCGGGGACGACGCTGACCACGGGCACGCGATCGGCGTTCTCGTTGATCGTCTTCATCTCGCGAAACACCGAGGTGCTGCCGGTCACCCAGAACAGGCTCTTGCTCAGGTCAGGGTCGTTCTTGCGCATGGTGCGCACGGCGTCGCGGACGATCACCGCCAGCTCCTCGCGCGCGGTGGCAGGGTTCTGCACGGCGCCCCACACCACCTGGATGCCGCGTCGCTTCGCCAGCGCCGCGATCGGCTCCGCCTGGGTCTGCACCGCGCTCACATTCTTGCTGTCGACCAGCACCGCGAAGTTCTTGAGTTCGGGCTTGAGCTCCTGCACGTAGGCGAGCTGGACGTCGGTCGGCATGTTGAGCGAGGTGAAGGCGAAGTTGGTGCCGCTGCCGTGATCGTAGTCGCGGGTTTGGCCGAGCAGGACCGGATCCTTGGAGCAGACGGAGACGACCGGGATCGGACCGCCGCGATAATGATCATAAAGCCACGCCGTCGATTCCGATCCCATGGCGAGGATCAGCTCGTACTTGCCATCCTGCGCGAGCTTCAGCGCATCCTTGCCCATCTGGTCGTCGGTCTCGAAATTGACGACCGTCACATCGGCGTTGATTTCCTTGGTCTCGAACACGTCGAGGATCGTCGTGATGGCGATGTCATAGGCCGAGGATGGGCGCGGGTAGAGCACGAGCACGCGCCGTGCCGTGCCGCGCTTTTCGGCGTCCTTGCGGTGCACGGCTACCTGCAGCGGATTGTCCGGCACCTCGGCGACCCGCCAGGCCATATCGATGCTGGAGCCGTAGCGAAACCACTTGGTGTAAGCCGGCTTGCTGTCGGCCAAGGCGGGCCAGGCGACGACCATCAGCAGGAGGGCGGCGGCCATCGCCTTTGGCAGGCCGAGGCGGCGCGCGTCGATGTTGCCGATCTCCGAGAAATCCCGCGCGGCGCGCGTCTTTCCCCGCGGCCGCGAGCGGCGCAGGATGAAGAAGATGCCCAAGATCATCGTCACTATTCCCATCCAGGCGATGATGTATGCGGTCTGGCCCCAGATGAGGAAGAGCTGCGCCACCATGATCGGGCCCGCGACGTGGCCGAGGCGTTCGAGGAAGCGGTAAGTCGCGGTCGCCGGGTTGGCACCGATTTGCTTGGCCAGCTCGGAGTGCGCGATGTGGGTGACCACGGGCGCGTTGATGAAGCCATGGGCACTGCCCACGAGGACGACTCCCAGCACGACGAGCGCCGTGCTCAAGGTGCCATGACCGGTCGCGTTGGAGCCCATGAAGCCGATGAGCACCAAGCCAAATCCGCTGATCACCGCGCCCCAGAAGAGCATGGACTCGGTCCTGCCGGTGCGATCGACCATGCGCGAGATCAAGCTGCTCGACGCGACGACCGCCAGGGCGTAGAGCATGATGACCTGGCCGATCTCCTCCTGGCGATAACCTTCCTGGCCGAGCAGCAGCGGCAGCGCGAAGGTGATGATACCCGTCAGGATCGCCTTGGCGGGGACGCCGATGAGGAACATCGTCTTCAGGAATTCCGTGCTGCGCATGACTCGCAGCATGTCGCCGCCGACGCGGGTCAAGGCGGCGCCGAACCCGCCCTCGACGCGCTCCGGCGCGCGGCCACGAGGCATCAGCACCGCGCTGTAGAGCGCGGTCGCGAGCCCGACGGCGCCGCCGATCGCGAAGACGCCCTGCGGCTGCAGATAGCTGACGAGGAGCGAGCCGATGGCCATCCCCGAGATCATGCCGCCCTGAAAGCCGAACACGATGATGGCGGCGCCCTGCGTCTTCTTCTCGGGCGACGCGACGGCCAGGATGTAGGCTTGGATGCCGATGAAGAGCATGCCCTGGCCGATGCCGGACACGCCGCGCGCGACGGTGGCCAGGACGATGCCGAGTGGCATGGTCAAGCTGAGCATGCTCATGCCGGCGAGCAGCAAGCCGCTCCAGATCAGCGCCCGCGGCCCGTGGCGCTCCGAGAAATGCCCGGCCGGGATGAGGCTCAGCGCGAAGCACAGATAATAGGCGGTGAACGGCGCCGAGGCGAAGCCCGAGGACACGCCCGCCGTAGTGGCGACATCCTGCATGAAGCGCGGCAGGAACGAATAGGTCAAGCTCTCGATAAACACGGCGAGGAAGAAGATCGGCTTGACCACCGCCAGCGCCGATTCCTCCCGCACGCGCACGCCGAGCGTCGTGCCGCTGGGCGCCGGGGCCTGCCGCAGCCGCTGCATCGCTGCCGCCACCTGCAGGAAGAGGCCGGCGAAAAAGCACGAGGCGACGAACAGGGCGGCGAAATTCCTGACGCTGCGTTCGACCCGATGATAGACCAGGTCGCCCGGCACCGAGACGGCCACGTGCACCTGCCTCGGCTGGTCGGGGCGCGACAGATCGACCGTGTATTCGTAGGCCTTGGGATCGGAGCCCCAAGGCTTGCCCAGCTTGCTCGGATCCGTGTCGACGAGAACCACGTCGTCGACGATCAGGGCCGCCTCCTTGATCTCCGGGTTCAGCCGGCGATAGTCGGCGAACATCTTGTCGAGGCTCTCGAAATCCCGGATGCGCAGGTTGAACTCGACGACATCGCTCAGGCGCTGCGACAGGGTGAAAGCCGTCTCCTTGGCCTTGCCCTGGATGCCGTCGGAATAGAGGCTGATCAGGCTGCCGACGACGAAGGCGGCCATGCCGAGAAAGGTCAGGCCATAGGCGACCTGCAGCCACGGCGCCCGCGTCCGCGCCAGGTAGGGCGCGGCGAGAGAGACGAACACGGCGAAGGCGACGGACAATCCGAGGAGCAGGAAGACCAGCGGGCGGAAGGTGTCGTCGAGCCGCTTCGTCACCACCGTCTTGGGCGAGACGACGACGACGCTGCCGACGGTCTCGAACCGGGTGCGCAGCGGCAGCACGACCTGATAGTGGCTGCTGCTCGAATCCACCTCCATCTTGTCCTTGATCTGCATGATCACGGGCGGCGGCTCGGGCAGCTTCGGCTTCGATTTGTCGGTGACGAAGAACAACTGCCGGCCGGCGAGGTCGTAGACCGTCAGCGCGTCGATGTCCTCGTTCTCGACGATGGGCTCGGCCAGGTTCGTGAAGCCGACATATTGCTTCAGCGGCAGGCCGGCGCGGAGATAGTTCTCGATCGAGTTCTGCGCGATGCTGCCTTGCGCGACGAGCTTCTCGATGTTGAATTCTTCATAGGTGCGCTTCGCCTCGCCGAAGCCGACATAGACGAGCAGCAACAGCGACAGCCCCGTCACGACGAACATCGTGGCGCCATCGATCAGGCGGCGGCTGAAAGTTTGTGGTTCCATGGTGGTCGTGGCTATCCCGGGTCTAGTCGAGCAGGTCGAGCAAGTGACGGACGGAAGCGCGTCTCTGGGTGAAGAGCACATCGAGGCGGTCGGCGAGCAGCGATAGAATGAGGTCGTCGTAATCCATGCCGTACTCGTAGAGCCCGGCGCAGACGAGGCTCGTCGCGTCGTTGGTGGGCCGCGTCAAGTCGGGCTTTGCGTTGGCTTCGAGCACCATCAGGCGCCCGTCGGCCGTGCTGCGCACGTCGAGCCGGATGAGCGAGCTGAGGTTGAATTCGTAGAAGATGTCGCGGGCGAGAACCCCCAGTTGCGACAGGACGGCGGCATCGGCGGTCGGATCGGGACGGCGAAAGCGGCCGGGCCGGATCGGCCGGATGTCCATCGAGGTGAAGATGCGCTCGTCGGGCTCGAACATGCGCTCGAGCTTCGAGAAAACGAAGGGAATGCTGCGCCGCGTGAGACGCCCGTCCCGCGCCGTCACCGGCCCGCCCACGGAGACGCAAAATTCCCGCCCGGGCAGATAGGTTTCGATCAGCACGAGATTGTCGGTGGCGTTGAACACCTCGTCGACCACCTCGGGCAGGTCGCCGACGTCGTCGACGACATGGACGTGGAGCGAGGCGCGGCCGGAGACGGGTTTGACGATGAACGGCCCGGCATAATCGCCGAAGATGCGGGCGAAGCGGCTGTTCATCTTCGGCAGGAACGGCCCGCGCGCGAGATGCCAGGTCATGAAGGGCGCGGTCGGAATGCCGGCGCCGGTCAGCTCGCGCTTGAAGGTATGCTTGTTGTCCAACGACGTCGCTGCCAGCGGATCATGGCCGACATAGGGAATGCCGAACATTTCCAGCATGGCTGGCGCGTGGCAGGCGGGGTTGTAGCCCTGCACCCCGCCGCTATTGAGCCACGCCATATGAATGCTTTCGCGATGCAGTCGCTCGCCCAGGCGCATGTCGTCGGGCATCAGCTGGACATGGCGGAAGCCGAGCCGGCTCAGCGCGTCGGCGATATCCTGTGCGACCGCCTCGTAGCTCTTCCAGGAGCGGGGATTGCTGGTCGGCTTGATAACGGCGCCGGGAATCGACTTGTCGCCGCCGAAGATCACGGCGAGCCGCATCCGGTCGAGCAGGCGCTCGATCTGATTCTGCAGACCATCCAGATTGGTGGCCAACCCGGTTGCAGCGGCGCGCTGCGGCGGCCGCACTGCCAGCGTATCGGCTTGCATTTCCAGCGAGGCCACGGAACCCCTCAACAATTGCGGACTTGTTCAGGCGGCGCAAAGCTATAGCAGGGTAGTAAAAATTGAATTAAACGTCTTCAGATGCTGCCGCATTGCTCCGATATGGCAGATAAATAGATAGAGTTTTAACCTAATTGCTTCTAATTCCTGCAAATCGCTTTAATTTTTACTTAATCACGCCAACCTAGAATCCGCTCCTGGAGCAAAGCTGCGCTCCGGGCCGGCGTCCGCTCGGTCCGTGCAGGGGGAAACTCGGAATGGCATCGCGGAAGCCGAACACAGGCACCGCCGCGCATGGGGCGCCACCGGCCGTGCGCCGCTCCCCTCCGCCCGCTGACGCCGACCAGAGCCGCGCTCTGCTCGAAGGGCAAAGCACCATCCTCCAGCTCGTGGCAGGGGGGGCGCCCCTGCCGGACGTGCTGTGCGGCATCGCACGGCTGGTGGAGCAGCATGCCCCCGCCGCGCGCTGCGCCATCGCGCTGTTCGATCGCGAAGGCAGGCGCTTGCGCCACGTGCAAGGACCACACGTTCCGCGCGAGCTGCTCGATGCCGTGAGCACGGTTGCCCCGGAAGCGGCCGCCCCCTGGGCCGCGGCGATCGTCGACCGGCGCCCGACCATGATCGCCGATCTATCGGTCACCGCGGCGGCGGAGCTGCGCCAGAGTGCCATCGCCGCCGGCTTCGGCGCCTGCCTCGCCTGTCCGATCTGCGGCGAGGGCGATCGCCTGCTCGGCATGTTCATTCTTTTCTACTCCGGCGCGGACGCGGCGCAGGTTGACGACCAGTTGGTCGTCGGGCTGCTGTCGCCCGTGGTGCGAATAGCCGTCGACCTCGAGCAACGCCTTCAAGCCCTTCACTCCGCCGACGAGCGCTTCACCTCCTTGGCCGCGAGCATCCCCGGCGTCGTGTACCAGCGGCTGGTGACCCCCGAGGGCCGCATCCGCTACACCTATATCAGCGAGGGCGTTCGCGATCTCTTCGGTGTCGCGCCGGAAGAGGTCCTTGCCGATCCACAGGCGCTGTTCAACCGTCACGATCCTTCCTACGCGGCGACCTTTCGCGAACGGCTGCTCTCGGCCAGCCGCACGCTCGAGATGTGGGACGTCGAGGCCACCATCATCAGCCGCGACGGCAAGCAGAAACACACCCATGCCATTGCCCGCCCACACCAGCAGCGCGATGGATCCGTGCTATGGAACGGTGTCATCCTCGACCAGACCCGCATCAAGAAGGCCGAGATGGCCGCCACCGCCGCCGAGGCGCGGACGCGCGAGGCGATCATCGAGAGCCTGCCGCAGGGGCTCACGCTGTTCGACGCCGATGACGGCCTGACGGTCTGCAACAGCGCCTTCCTCAAGCTTTATCCCCGGCTGGAGCGCGTCGCCGTCGCCGGCGCGAGCTATGCCGCCATAATCCGCGCGGAATTCGAGCATGAGAACAACACCGGCCTCCAGTCGGTCGACGAGCGGCTGCAGGCGCGCCTCGAGCAGCGTGCGACGCGGCAACACACGGTCGAGCGACAGCTCACCGACGGGCGCTGGATACTCATCAGCGAGCGTCGCACCGCCGATGGCGGGACGGTCATCCTCCACACCGACATCAGCCCGCTGAAGCGGCGTGAGGAGGAGCGCGCCAAGCTGCAGGACCAGCTCTATCGTGCGCAGAAGATGGAGGCGATGGGGCGCCTCGCCGGCGGCATCGCGCATGACTTCAACAACCTGCTCGCCTCCATTCTCGGCAACGCGACCTTCCTCGTGGAAGACCTGGCCGCCGGCTCCGAGACGTGGGATTTCGCCGAGCAGATCCGAACCGCGGGCGAGCGCGCCAAGCATCTGGTGCAGCAGATCCTGGCCTTCAGCCGGCAGCAGGAATCGGAGCAGACGAATATCGATCCCGAGACCATCATCAACGAGACGGTCCAGCTGATGCGGGCGGCTTTGCCCAAATCGATCAGCCTCAATCTGCGTCTCCGCTCCGGAAAGGTGACGATCCGCGGCAATCCCACCCAGCTGGTGCAGGTGCTCGTCAATCTGTGCGTGAATGCCCGCGATGCGATCGGCGACCAGCACGGGTCGATCGACCTCGAAACGGATCTGGTCGCGCCGCAGGACGAATCGGCCGAGGGTCGTTCACGCGCGGGGCTGCAAGTGAATAGCGCGCGACGGGACGCCCAGCACCTAGCGACGGCGCCGCTGAAACCGGGCACGCAGTATCTCTGCATCAAGGTGCGTGACACCGGCAGCGGCATGGACGCCCGCACCATGGAAAGAATGTTCGAGCCGTTCTTCACCACCAAGGAGGTCGGCAAGGGGACCGGCCTCGGCCTCGCCGCCGTGCATGGCATCATGTCGGGGCATGGCGGTGTCGTCGCAGCGACCAGCAAGGTGGGTCATGGCACCACCTTCGACATCTTCATTCCGACGATCGCCGCCGAGCCAACCTCGGGCGAAGCCGCCGCGGTCGAGGACAAGCCGTGCGGCAGCGAATCGATCCTGATCGTCGATGACGAACCACAGGTGTCATCGATGCTGGCGAGGATGCTGGGCCGGATCGGCTACAAGGTCGACTGCTTCAACAGCGCGCCGGAGGCGATCGAGGCCTTCAAGCGCGCGCCGCACAGCTGGTCGCTCGTCATCACCGACCAGACCATGCCGCAGATGACCGGGATCGAGCTGGCCAAGCGCATTCTGGCGCAGTCGCCGAACCTGCCCGTCATTCTCTGCTCGGGATATACGGACAGCGTATCGGCCGAGATGGTGACGGCGGCCGGCATCACAGCGTTCCTCACCAAGCCGGTCGACCATGCGAGCCTTGCGCGCATGATCCGCGAGTTGCTCGGCACACGCCCGACGTCCTCGCCGGCGCGCGGCGTGCGGCAGCCCGTCGCGAACATCCCGCGCGCCGCAGACAGGGCACCCTAGGTCGAGATGAGCGCTCCCATGGGTCTCGAAGACAAGAAGATCCTCGTCGTCGACGATGACGCGTCGATGCGGACGCTGACCCGACGCATGCTCTCGCGCATGGGCATCGCCAACCTGGCGGAGGCCGAGGGCGGGGCGCAGGCGTTGCAGCTGCTGGAAGCCGCGCCGGTCGATCTGGTCATCTGCGACTGGAACATGCCGGCGATGTCGGGCATGGAACTGTTCGCGCGAGCCCGCTCGCTCAGGCCCGACCTGCTGTTCCTGATGCTCACCGGGCGTGCCGACGCCGAATCGCACGCTGCGGCAAAACACGCCGGTGTCGCCGCCTTCATGGTCAAGCCGATCTCCGCGCCAGACCTGAAAGTCCAGATCGTCCGCCTGCTCGGCGCAACCGCGTAGCCTTCCCCCGCGATTCGGCGACGGCGCGATGGCCGAGACGCCGATAGCGTCGCGCGAGCCGCGAAGCGCGCGGGCGGGGTGATTGCGCCGATGCTCTCTATCGATCGCGTCGCCGTGCCGCCGTCACGATGCCGCCCGGCTCGTCTGCTTCCACTCGGCGAAGCCGAGCCCTTCGTCGGCGCGGCGGGCGAGCAGCGGCGCCGGCGCGAGTGCCGGCTCCTTGAAGCGCCTGGCGAAATCGGCGAGGCGGTCGCGGATCGTGGCGAGGCCGATCTGGTCGGCGTAGTGCATCGGGCCGCCACGATAGACCGGCCAGCCATAGCCGTAGACCCAGATCACGTCGATGTCGCTCGGCCTGAGCGCGATCCCTTCATCGAGGATCTTGGCGCCTTCGTTGATCATCGGATAGACGAGCCGCTCCAGCATCTCCGGCTCCGAGATGGCGCGGCGCTCGACGCCGAGCTTCTTCGAGACATCGACGACGATGCGCTCGACATCGGGATCCGGAAGCGGCGCGCGGCTGCCCGGCTCGTAATGGTAATAGCCGGCGCTCGTCTTCTGGCCGAGGCGCCCGGCCTCGTAGAGCGCATCGGCGATCGGCGCTTTCGTGCCGCGCGCCTGGCGCACGCGCCAGCCGACATCGAGACCGGCGAGGTCGCCCATGGCGAAGGGACCCATCGGGAACCCGAAGTCGGTCAGCACCTTGTCGACCTGGTGCGGCAGGGCGCCCTCGATCAAGAGCCGCTCCGCCTCGCGGCCGCGCTGCGCCAGCATGCGGTTGCCGACAAAGCCGTCGCAGACGCCGACCAGCACCGGCACCTTGCGGATCGCCTTGGCGAGCGCCATCGAGGAAGCGATCACCGGCTTCGATGATTGCGCGCCACGGACGATCTCCAGCAGCCGCATGACGTTGGCCGGGCTGAAGAAATGCAGGCCGATGACGCTCTGCGGCCGCTTCGTCGCGGCGGCGATCTCGTCGACGTCGAGCGTCGAAGTATTGGTCGCGAGGATGGCGTCGGGCTTGGCGATGCGGTCGAGCTTGCCGAACACCTCTTTCTTCAAGGCCATGTCTTCGAACACCGCCTCGATGACGAGATCGGCATCGGCAACGTCGTCGTAGGTTAGCGATCCCTTGATCAGCGCCATGCGCCGGTCGATGTCCTCGGAGGACATGCCGCCGCGGCTGGCGCTGATCTCGTAGTTCTTGCGCACCAAGCCGAGGCCGCGATCAAGCGCCTTCTCGTCGGCTTCGACGACGGTCACGGGAATCCCGGCATTGGCGAAATTCATGGCGATGCCGCCGCCCATCGTGCCGGCACCCAGCACTGCCGCCTTGCGGATCGGCTTGACCGGCGTATCGGACGGCACGTCCGGGATCTTGTTGGCCTCGCGCTCGGCGAAGAAGAAATAGCGCTGCGCCTTGGACTGGTCGCCTTGCAGCAGCCCGACGAAAAGCTCGCGCTCGCGCTTCAGCCCCTGCTCGAAGGGAAGCGCCGCCGCCGCCTCGACCGCGTCGACGCAGGCCTGCGGCGCCTCGAGGCCGCGCTTGCGCTTGGCAAGCGCGCTGCGCTGGGTCTTGAAGAAGTCCGCCTCGGGTACCTTGAGCTTGTCGCTCAGGTCGCGGACACGGCGCAGCGGCAGACGGTCGCGCAGTACGCGCTCGGCAAAGGCGATGGCGCTCGCGCCGAGGTCGCCGGGGGCGATGTCGTCGATAAGCCCGGTCTCGCGCGCCTGGCGGGCGCCGATCGGCTCGCCCGTGGTGATCATGTCGAGCGCGAGGCGCAAGCCCACAAGGCGCGGCAGGCGCTGCGTGCCGCCGGCCCCCGGCAGGATACCGAGCTTCACCTCCGGCAGGCCGAACTTGGCGTCGGCGGCGCCGACACGGAAGTGGCAGGACAGTGCGAGCTCGAGGCCGCCGCCCAGCGCGGTGCCATGCATGGCGGCGATCACCGGCTTCGGGCTGTTCTCGATCGTCTCGATGATGGCGTGGAGGCTCGGCTCCTTCATCGGCTTGCCGAACTCGGTGATGTCGGCGCCGGCGACGAAGGTGCGCCCGGCGCAGATCAGCACGATTGCCTTCACCGCATTGTCGGCGATGGCGGCGTTGACGCCTGCTTGGATGCCGGCGCGCTCCGCATGGCTGAGCGCGTTCACGGGAGGATTGTCGATGGTGAGGACGGCAACTGCGCCGATGCGCTCGCTGGTGACGATCTGGCGTGGCTCGGGCATGGCGCTTCCTCCTCGTGCGATTTCTTGGCCGGTGATCTGCCAGGGTTGGGGCTTGCTGCGCGTCTGTCAAGCGTCGGGAGTGAGCTGCCCGCCCGTTACTCGGCCAGCCTCGAGGCCGCCCTATCGGTGATCGGTTATCAGCCCCACGGGCCGCGCCGCGAGACCGAGAAGGAAGCGCTGCGCGCCGGTTGCAGCAGGGGCGTGCCGGGGCGGCGGAAGAACGGGACGAGCAGGACGCCCGCGATGAAGCCGCCGATATGCGCCCAGAACGCGACGCCGGGGTCGCCGGGCGCGGCCGAGAGCGCACTCATGAGCTGCAGCAGGAACCAGAGCCCGAGCACGATCACGACGGGCACGGTGATGAAACGGACGAACACGAAAAACCAGATGAAAACGACGATGTTGCCGCGCGGATGGAGCACCAGATAGGCGCCGAGGGCGCCGGCGATCGCACCGCTGGCGCCGATCATCGGCAGTTCGCTGGCGGGGTCGATGACGCCCTGAGCCAGGCCCGCCGCGGCGCCGCAAATGAGGTAGAGCAGCAGGAAGCGCGCCGGGCCGAGCGCGCTCTCCACGCCCTTTCCGAACAGCCACAGGTAAATCATATTGCCGCACAGATGGAGCCAGCCGCCATGCAGGAACATGCTGGTGAACAGTGTCGCCCAGGCCGGCACCGGATGCAGTTGCGGCGGAAGCTCGGCGTAGCCGAAGAGCAGCGCCGGGATCATGCCGTATTCGAGCACGACTTGATGCGCTTGCCGCGGACTCAGTCCGATCTGCCACACGAAGACGAAGACGCACGCCACGATCAACGTGTAGGTGACGAACGGTATGGTCGTGCTGGGGTTGTCGTCGTAGAGCGGAAGCGCGAACATGACCGCTCCGATCGCCGGTCTAGAGAAACGCCGTGTCGGCTTCGAGCCCCAGAAGAAACTTGCCCACGGTCTCGTAATGCGTCCGACGGCCTTGCAGCTGCTGGGCGATGGCATGCATGTCGCGGAAGCGGCGCTCGAATGGATTGCCAGCGAAGACTGCCGTCGCACCGGCGGCGTGGTAACAGGCGTTGGCGACATCGCGCGACTCATGGATCGTGCGCGACGCCGCGAGACGGATCGCCATACGATGGTCAATCGTGAGCTGGTCGGTCCGTTCCACGGCTTCCCAGACCTCCGCGAGCGTGCCCAGCAGATAATGCCGGGTCGCGCGCAGCCGGGCTTCCAGTTCGCCCACATCCGATTGCACGACCGCGCTCTCGCGCATCGTCTGCTTCAAGCCGCGCGGTGACTTCTCCTTGGCGAGGGCGATGAGCGCCTCGAGCATGCCGCGGGCCACGCCGAGGGCGAGGCTGGCAAAACCGCTCGAGAACATATTGTCAGTGCGGAGGTGATAGAGCGGCGTGTGGCGGCGGCGGTCTGCCGCATCGTCGCGGCCGAGCGAATGCGCTGCCGGTACGAAGACATCCTTGACGGAATAGGTGTCGCTGCCGGTGCCCTTGAGGCCGATCACATTCCAATTGTCGGTCATGGTGATCTGCGATGCCGGAAACAGCATGGTCCGCACCAAGGGGGCGCCACTGGCGGCAAGTGCCGGCGTGCCGTCCGGCTGGAGGACGAGGCAATGGCCGCCGAGCCAGGTGGCGTGATGGCCACCGCTGGCGAAGGGCCATGTTCCCGTCACGCGATAGCCGCCCTCGACCGGCATGGCGCGCCCGCCGGGGCCCGATCCCCAGGCGAGCACGGCGCGCGGGTCGCGTCCGAAGATCTCCCATGCCGCCTCGGGCGCAAGGAACGCGGCGACCATGCCGCAGACGGCCGTCTGACATAGGCACCAGGCGGTGCTCGCGTCGAGCCGGGCGATCGCTTCGATCACGCGGACGAACCCGACCGGGTCGATCTCGCCGCCGTCCAGCGGCCGCGGCACCAGCAGCCGGAACAGCCCCGCCTCGATCATGGCATCGACCAGCGGCTGCGGCAGCCGCCGCTCCCGCTCGATCTGCTCGATCGAAGCGGTGATCAGCGGCGCCAGCGCCGCGACGCGGCCGAGGTAGTCGATGGGCGACGAGCCCGGCCGGATGTCGCCGTCGGCTTCCAGGGGAGGGGCTGTCATCAAGGCTAATCCTGATGCGCCATCGACCACGCCGCGCCATCGTGACCGGGCGCGTAGTTCGTGTTGGTCTGTTCGGGGTTCCGGTTCACCAGCGGGCGGTTATAGAGCGGGTGGCGGGAGCTGCGGACTTCGTGCTCGATGGTGAACAGCGCCTTGCCGCTCGCGGGATCGACGATCTGCTCGAAGCGGTACTGGTGCTGGTCGCTTTCCTCGGTGATCAGTCCCCGCTCGGCGAGGCGCCGGTGGGGGCCTGAGAAATCGTGGATATAGATCTGGATGTGGTGGCCGTCATAGGCGGCCAGCGGCCCGTCGCTCTCGCGATAGACGAGGTCCTGCCCGGCGCCGACCGAGACCCGCGCGTGGCGGCCGTGCTCGTCCTCGCCGACGGCGCCCGGCGCGTCGAGGATCTCGCGATAGAAGCGGGCGATGCCCTCGGCCGTGCTCCGGGGAACATCGAACTCGACATAGGGCATGCCGAGCCTGATCCGGCCGAAACGCGGCTCGGGCGCATGACAGCGGATGCGATTACCCCAGGGCGAGGTCACGTCGACAAAGGAATTGTGCTCGCGAAAGTCGAACAAGGTCTCGGCGAGCGGCTGGCGGACGCGTGCCAGCCGCCGCAGCAGCGCTTCGCGGTCGGGCAGCACGATGCCGGTCCGCCCGCGCAACACCTGGGCCTTGCCGGTCGGCAAATGAAACTGGCTGCGGCCGACATTGATCCACATGTTGTCGATCCCGGTCATGATGTACGGGTCGCGCGTCAGGCCGAGCCCCGTCACATAGAACACCGTGGCGATCTGTTGGTCCGGGATACGCACGTTGACATGCTCGAGGGCGACGACGTTGCCGACATCCTCGGTGCTACGGTCGAAAGCGGCTTGCATCGGCTAACACCTCAATCCTCGGCGCCCGCCGTCGGGAACGCCGGCACTCGGGCGCCCCCAGTCTAGCGGCACCGCCGGTTGCTTTTCCAGGCGCGGATGATGCGCTGCTCACGCGGGGGAGTATCGGACGCACCAGACCGTTCACCCCATGAGGAAAGAACAGCGGAGAGTGGCCAATGGCCGATCGGAACGAGTTCATGCTGGGCTGGATGAGCGGCTGGGCGGCGGCAACCAACGCCCTCACGCAGTCCTTGAACCAGGCGCTTCAGGGCGGCGGATCGGCGCGGGCAATGCGCATCGCGCCGGCGGCGCTGGCGGAAACCTCCGGCAACAAGCCGTCCGGGCGTCGCCGCGGCCGCCCGCCGAAATCGGCGGGCATGGCGCAGCCGCAAGGCCCGAGGCGGCGCGGCCGCCCGCGCAAGGTCAGGACGCCCTGAACGCCGCGGCGGCGGCGGCGCTGCCCCGCCCTTGCTGCGCCGCCATCGCCTCCTGGCCGATCGCCTCGGCGACGGCGTCGTCGATGCGCTCGCACCAGACGAAGCGCGCCTTGCGCCGCGCCTCCTCGGGAATGTCCTCGTAGTCGCGCCGGTTGCGCGCCGGCAGCAGCAGGGTGGTGATGCCGGCGCGCACCGCCGCCGTCACCTTCTCCTTGATGCCGCCGACCGGGAGCACCAGGCCGCGCAGGCTGATCTCGCCGGTCATGGCGGTGTCGCTGCGCGTCGGCCGGTTGGTGAGCAGCGAGATCAGCGCCACGCTCATGGCGACGCCGGCCGAAGGACCGTCCTTGGGGATGGCGCCGGCGGGGACGTGCACATGGATGTCGCTCTTGGCGAAGATCTCCTCGTCGATGCCGAGTGGCCGGGCGCGCGACTTGACGAGGCTGAGCGCCGCCTGCGCGCTTTCCTTCATCACGTCGCCGAGTTGGCCGGTGAGGATGAGCCTGCCGTTGCCGGGGATGCGTGTCGCCTCGATGAAGAGGATGTCGCCGCCTGCGGGCGTCCAGGCAAGCCCGGTGGCGACGCCGGGAATGCTGGTGCGCATGGCGACTTCGCTCTCGAAGCGCCGCGGCCCGAGAATGACGGGTATGTCCGGCGCGTCGATATGGATCGGCCCGGCTTCGCCTTCGGCGAAGCGCATGGCGGCGCGGCGGAATACCCCGCCGATGTTGCGCTCGAGGTTGCGCACGCCGGCCTCGCGCGTGTAGTCGCCGATGATGCTGCGGATCGCTTCGTCGGTGATGGTGACGCGGTCGGCGGTGAGGCCCGTGGCGTCGAGCTGGCGCGGCACGAGATAGCGTCGCGCGATCTGCAGCTTCTCCTCCTCGGTGTAGCCGGACAGGTCGATCACCTCCATGCGGTCGCGCAGCGGGCCCGGCACCGTGTCCATCATGTTGGCGGTGGCGATGAACATCACCGCCGAGAGATCGAAGGGCACGCCGAGATAGGCGTCGCGGAAGCTGTTGTTCTGCTCGGGATCGAGCACTTCGAGCAGTGCCGCGGAGGGATCGCCCTGGATGCCGGAGCCCAGCTTGTCGATCTCGTCGAGCATCATCACGCAGTCGCGCGCGCCGGCCTTGCGGATCGCCTGGACGATGTTGCCGGGGAGCGCGCCGATATATGTCCGGCGATGCCCGCGGATCTCGGCTTCGTCATGCACGCCGCCGAGGCTCACGCGCACGAATTTGCGCCCCGTGGCGCGGGCGATGCTCTGGCCGAGCGACGTCTTGCCGACGCCGGGCGGGCCGACGAAGCACAGGATCGGGCTCCGGCCGCCGGGCTTGAGCTTCTGCACCGCCAGGTATTCGAGGATGCGGCGCTTCACCTTGGCGAGGTCGAAATGATCCTCGTCGAGCACGCGCCGCGCCTCGCCGATGTCGATCGGGCGCTCGGTCATGACCGACCACGGCAGCTCCACCAGCCAGTCGAGGTAGGTACGCACCATGCCGTATTCGGCCGCGCCTTCGGGCATGCGCTCGAGCCGGGTGAGCTCTTTGAGCGCCTGCTGCTCGACCTCCGGCGGCATCTTTGCCCCTTCGATGCGCCGCCGCAGTTCGGCGGCCTCCTCGTTCTTGGGATCGCTGTCGCCGAGTTCCTTCTGGATGGTCTTGAGCTGCTCGCGCAACAGGAATTCGCGCTGCCGCCCTTCCATCGAGTTCTTGGTCTGCTGGCTGATCTGATTCGTCAGTCGCAGCACCTCGATGCGATGACTGAGCAGCTCGGCCACGCGCTTCATGCGCTCGAGCACGTCGAAGGTCTCAAGCACCTCCTGCTTCTCGGCGGACTCGAGATCCATGACGCTGGCGATGAGGTCGGCGAGCTGACCGCCGGCGTCGACGCCCTGGATGGCGGCGCCGAGCTCGGGCGGCGCTTGCGGCAGCAGCTCGAGGGCCTCGCGCGCCAGGTTCTTGAGATGCAGCAGGCGCGCCTCGAGTTCGGGGGTGCGCACCTCCGCCTCGCCGACGCGCTCGATGCGCGCGACGAGGAACGGATATCCCGGCAGGAACGCGATGACGCGGAAGCGGTGCTGGCCCTGGCAGACCATGTGGTGCGAGCCGTCGGGCGCCGTCAGGTAGCGCAGCACGAGCGCCGTCGCGCCGACCAGATGCAGGTCGGCGGCGCCGGGATCCTCGATCTGCGGATCGCGCTGCAGCACCAGGCCCACCGGCAGCTCGCGGCGCACCGCCTCCTGGGCGGCGGCGATCGAGCGCGGCCGCCCGACCGTGATCGGCAGCACCGTTCCCGGGAACAGCACCGTGCCGCGCACGGGGATGATGACGATGGCATCCGCCGGCAAGGGCGGCACCTCGGCCCGCATCTCCGGGGGATTGACGGAAGTATTTTCGTTGCTGGCCATTCTCGTTATCCCAGCTTGCGCAAGGTCAGGGTCAGGCAGCCATCGGCGATGTCGCGGCGATCGAGCTCGAAGCGGCCGGCCGGCAGGGCGATGCGCCGCTCGAAGCGGCCCTGCGGGATCTCCAGCCGATGGATCGCGGCGGCCTGCTTCACGGCCGGGGCGAGCCGTTCGCCGGCGATCACGAGGACGCCGCGCTCGACGCTGATCTCGACCTGCGGCGCCTCGACGCCGGGCAGCGCCGCGATGATCCACAGCTCGTCCTCGGTCTCGAGGATATCGACCGGCGGCTCCCAGAGCGGGCGCTTGTCGGGCATTCCCAGGCGGAAGAACTGGCGGTGCAGCCGCTCGGCGCGCGCCAGCGCGTCGCAGGCTTCGGCCCACATCCAGGTTTCGATGTCACGGGGCGGCATGACGGTTCCTTGTGCGAGGGTGCGCACCCATCAGCGCGAGCCGGCCAAGCGTGCCCGGCGAGAGGCGCCACCATGGTGCCGACACATGGGACACGGCGACGCCGGTTTCAAGAATGGCGGCGCGCTCGCCTCGGCGCGCCGGCCATTGAAGGGCGGAGGCGCGTCGTATTCGACCATGAGCGGTAACCGGCCGCCGCTGATGAACTTGCCGTCGATGACGACGCGCTCGGCCAGCGGCTCGGCGCCGAAGCGGCGCAGCAGATCGCGCGACATCCAGTGGCAGGCGGCGCGCCTGCCCTGGATGAGCCGCGGCGGGGCCAAGGTCAGCGACGCCGTGCACATCCAGGCGATATAGCGGGCGCCGGCCGCTGCGCCGCAGAAAAAACAGGATTTCCGCCTGAGTGCGCGCGTCGAGCCGTCCGATCGGGGCTACCGCTCGATCACGCCGCAGGCGATGCGGTCGCCCGAATTGCCGGCGGGGTCGGAGGCGTAGTCGTCGACCTTGGCGTGAATGATCAGCGTGGCGCCGCCCTGGTCGAACACGTTGTGCGCGTTGGACGACGCGGTCTGCGCGCCGCCGGCGGCGGGCTTGTCCGGCGTCGAGGTGCCCGAGGCGACGTGGCTGTCGCCGAGCGAGAGGTCGGCGACCCAGACATCCACGGTCGCCTTGCCGTCGGTTGCGACGATCACGTTGGGCAGGTCGCCGAGATGCGGCCCGGCCTCCGCGTTGTAGCCGTGCTTGTGGCCGGTCGGGTTGAAATGCCCGCCGGCCGAGGTGAAGGCGGGCGGCTCGCATTTGGCGACGGCGTGGATGTGCATGCCGTGCGGGCCGGGCGGCAATCCGCTCAGCTCGGCGACGATCACCACGCCATGCGCCATCTGCGTCAGGGTGGCGTCGCCGACGGTCTGGCCCTGCGCGTCCTTGATCGCCGCATGCGCCTTGGCGCCGTCGCCGGCGGCTTGCGCGGCTGCGTGATGCGGGAACAGCGCGGCGGTGGTGGCGAGCATTGCGGCAAAACCAGCGGCGTGAAGCGAGCGGCAGGTCATCGGCGATCTCCTTCGTTCCCGGGCGTCGGCTGAACGGGACGCAGCACGGGAAGTTCCGCCGCGCGCGCTCATTTGACCCGATGCCGGGCCGTCATTACGATCGCACAAAACCAGCGAGGGCGCGAGGAAAGCCGTGGGCGACGTGTTCCGTTTCGATCCGCTGACCCTGCCGCCCGAATGCGAGACGCTGCGCCGCGAGGTGCGCGCGTTTCTCGCCGAGGAGCGCGCCGCCGGGAGCTGGGGCCCGAGCAGCGATTTCGCGCAGAGCCATTCGCCTGAGTTCAGCCGCCGCCTCGGCAAGCGCGGCTGGATCGGCATGACCTGGCCCAAGAAATACGGCGGGCAGGAGAGGAGCTTCCTCGAGCGCTACGTCGTCACCGAGGAGCTGCTGGCGGCGGGCGCGCCGGTGGGCGCGCATTGGGTGGCCGACCGCCAGAGCGGGCCCTTGATCCTGCGCTTCGGCACCGAGAGCCAGCGCCAGGAGATCCTGCCGCGTATCACCAGGGGCGAGTGCTATTTCTGCATCGGCATGAGCGAGCCCGACAGCGGCTCGGATCTGGCCTCGATCCGCACGAAAGCGACTCCGGTCGAGGGCGGATTCGCTATATCCGGGCGCAAAATCTGGACCAGCTCTGCCCACAAGGCGCACTACATGATCGCGCTCTGCCGCACCAGCCCTGCTACCGACAAGGATCGCCACCAGGGCCTGTCGCAGCTCGTCGTCGACCTGAAAACCCCCGGCCTCGCCATCCGCCCGATCAAGAACCTCGCCGGCGCCGAGCATTTCAACGAGGTCGTGTTCGACGAGGTCTTCGTGCCCACAGAGCAGATGATCGGCCAGCCCGGCGACGGCTGGAAGCAGGTGACGAGCGAGCTGGGATATGAGAGGAGCGGGCCCGAGCGCTTTCTTTCCACCTTCCGCCTCCTGGCCGAGTTCGTGCGCCGCGCCGGGCCGGACCCGGGCGCGCGCGAGGCCGAGGCGATCGGCCGCTTCGTCGCCCATCTGGCGACGCTCCGGCGCATGTCGCTCTCGGTCGCGGGCATGTTGCAGAAGGGCGAGATGGTGAACCTTGAGGCCGCCGTGGTGAAGGACCTCGGCACCAATCTCGAGAAGGAGATTCCGGAGATCGTGCGCCTGGTGGCGACGCGCGGCCGCTCGCCCAACCGCGCCGATCTGATGGAAGAGGCGCTGGCGGCGGGCGTGCTCAACGCGCCCTCCTACACCATCCGCGGCGGCACGCGCGAGATCCTGCGCGGCATCGTCGCGCGGGGATTGGGCCTCAGATGACCGACACCCTCGTCCAGGACAGCGCGCGGCGGCTCTTCGCCGATCTCGTCCCGCCTTCGGTGGTCAACGCCGCCGAGGCCGGCACCTGGCCGGTCGAGCTGTGGGACGCCGTCGCCGAGGCGGGCTTTCCCGATGCGCTCGCGGCCGGCGCGGAAGCACCGGGCGACCTCTCCGGCATGGGCGATGCCGCCGCCATCCTGCGCGAGGCCGGGCGCTATGCCGCGCCGCTGCCGCTGGCCGAGAGCATGCTGGCGCGCTGGCTGCTGGCCGGCGCCGGGATCGCGGCGCCCGAAGGTCCGCTCACCATCGCGCCGGTCGAGCGCAAGGAAGCCTTCACCCTGCGCCGCGACGGGCGGCTCTCCGGCAAGGCAACCGGCGTGCCCTGGGCCGCGCAATCCGCCGGCATCGTCATCGTCGCCGACGGGCTGGTGGCGCTGATCCCGCCGCAAGCCGCCGACATCCGCGCCGGCGAGAGCCTGGCCGGCGATCCCCGCGACGACATCTCCGTCGATGCCGTGGTCGCGGCGAAGCCGGCGCCGGCAGGCGTCGACGCCGCGCTGGTCTATCGCCTGGGCGCGCTGACGCGGGCGGTGCTGATCGCCGGCGCGCTCGACGCGGTGCTGAAGCTCACCGTGCAATACGCCAACGACCGCGTGCAGTTCGGCCGCCCCATCGGCAAGTTCCAGGCGATCCAGCAGCAGCTCGCCATCCTCGCCGAGCACGTCGCCGCCGCCGGCGTGGTCGCGGGCGCCGCGGCCGAGGCGGCGGCGGGGAGGGGCGATCTCGTCTTCGCCGTCGCCGTCGCCAAGGCGCGCTGCGGCGAGGCCGCCGGCAAGGTGGCGGAGATCGCGCATCAGGTGCACGGCGCCATCGGCTTCACCCACGAGCACCGCCTGCACCATCTGACGCGCCGCCTGTGGTCGTGGCGCGACGAGTTCGGCGTCGAGAGCGACTGGTCGATCGAATTGGGCCGCGTCGCCGCCGCCAAAGGCGCCGACGGCCTCTGGCCGCTGCTGACGGGGTGGTAGCTGGATCGTCCTTCGACCCTTCGACAGGCTCAGGGCTCAGGATGAAGGGCAGCGAGTTTGCCATCCGCAGTAGGGCCGCGAAGAGTCGGTAGGGGCCACAAAGAAATGGTCCTCATCCTGAGCGCGAGCGAAGCGAGCAGTCGAAGGACGCACGATAGCGCCGCAGCTCGACTCATGGTTCAAGACGCCGGCTTCGCCGGCTCCTCACCATGAGGCACCTGGTTTTTTCTCCTCACCCTGAGGAGCCCGCGCAGCGGGCGTCTCGAAGGGTGAGTCGGGCAGCGGCACAATCGAAAAGGAATGCAAGCACCCTGAGCAAGGTATGAGCCCGTATGCATGGGATCATCTTCGTCATCGTCTTCGGTCTGCTGCTCGCGATCATCCCACTCGCGGTCACGTTCTTCTTGCCGGTGCGACAGGCCGGGGTCTTCGTCGCTTGGTTGGCGATGCTCGCATTCCTCATAACGCTCGTCCCGACCGGGGCTGATTATTCGCCCACGACCGGTCTCAGCGGACGAGTAGCGCTGGCGCAGATGATGTTCGTCCCTGTCGCGCTGGGCGTCATCCTGGGCGGCGGCCTGAGACTGTTCTTAGCCACCCGGGACTCTGTCTCGCTGGCGACGACATCTCCCGCCCGCGGCACCGAGGAGTACGCCTTGCTCTCGCGCACGATGCCGCAACAGATTGACGTGGCGATGGTCGCCACTGGCGCGCTTGCCGGCCTATGCGTTGTCGCGGGGCTGGCGATAATGGCGTCGCGCTTCCAGCCGGGCTGGGCCGCGCACGCGCCCGCGGTCATCGCCGCCGTAGCGCTATGGGCGCTGACCCCCTGGTGCGTCAGAAGACTTCGTGCGCCATCGGCGGCACGCTGGTTCGCTGCCGGCTTGCGGTGGTCGGTGATTGTCGTTTGTGTCGGCGCTGGCGCTTGGACCTGGTCGCGCATCGCTCTGGTGGTCGACCGAGCCGAAGCCGCGGCCAAGGATGCGCCCTATTGCCTCGAGGCGGCGACGGCGTATGACCGCTACGAGCCGGTCCGCTCGCTCTTGGATCTGTCGCCGTTGACCATGCGGGCGCGATGCAGCGACGGCACGTGCTGGCAAAACCATGCCGTCTTGGGCCTCGATGGCGCCGGCGGGCGGACGCTGCTGAACTGGTCTTATGGCAAGAGCGAGTTTCTGCACGAGGTTCTCACGAACACACCCAAGATCCGTTGCCTGTCCCAGCCACATTTCGCCCGATGGCTTCCGCTGTATTAGGATGGAGCTTGCGGGGTGGTAGCTGGATCGACGACGTTGCGTCCTTCGACGGGCTCAGGATGAGGGGCGTTGAGTTTGCCATCCGCAGTAGGGCGGCAAAGAGTCGGTAGGGGCCACCAAGAAATGGTCCTCATCCTGAGCGCGAGCGAAGCGAGCAGTCGAAGGACGCACGATAGCCCTGCAGCCCTTCATCTCAACGAAGAGGACACATGAGCGAGACCATCCGATACGCGGTCGCCGACCGCATCGCCACCATCACCTTGAACCGGCCGGAGCGGATGAACGCCTTCACCTGGGAGATGACGGACGCCTGGGCGGATGCGCTGTCCGAGGCGCAGCGCGATGACGCCGTCCACGTCGTCATCGTCACCGGCGCCGGCAAGGCGTTCTGCAGCGGCGGCGACATCGGGGCCATGGGCGAGCGCCAGGACCGCACGCCGCTCATGCGCAAGGAGGAGCTGGCCGGCCATGTGCAGCGCATCC
>WNEZ01000363.1_pt1 | contig 48717 bp, 45 predicted proteins | sample 5400521 | NCBI WGS metagenome assembly WNEZ01 (sample SAMN13153339, study PRJNA577476) | soil metagenome | isolation source: 120 cm saprolite under Douglas fir tree site 2 hole 1 replicate 1 | place: USA:California | collected 2015-04-18
GCGTAATAGGCTGCTAGCGGGCATAGCTTGGGGTCTCCGGTTCGGGTTTGGTCTCGACACCCAAACCGTAGCCGGGACCACCCCGGGCTATGCCTTTTTTCCTTCCAACTCACCCACCATCGAGCGACAAGAGCCCAAACTGATGCATTCGGCTGATGCACTTTTAGAGGTTTGCGCCCTCGGGATCGGAAACCCTGGGGCCATTTGGCCCAGGGGTTTTCCCAATTGGCCACGCCCCACGGAAGACACGCCCGCCAAGCCAACACGGGTCTTTTTGTCGTCTTTGCTCAATCATGCCCGCGTAGCTTTACCCCATCTTGCTTCGCAGGACTTAAAAACATACCCGGACGAGAAGGTCGACATTCGAGGCATCCGGTAGGTGCATCGCTTCGTCATTGAGAAGCTCCGCGGATCTTGCGGGCAGCCTCGATGGCCGATGCAACTCCTAGGTCGGCCCATCGTTCAAAAATCCTGTGAAGTCGGTCTTTGGTTGCTTGAGGAAGATCGCTCGCAGCTACCAAGTCGCCATATTCCTCAGCCACGCGCTTAAGCACATCGGCCCAATTATGTTGGCCGACGAGAGGTTCATTTATCCGCTGTCCCAACTGTTCCACTCGCGCACCTAATGCCTCGATGAGAGGCATCAGTCGGGCAGGTCCAACGGCGGCGACGATTGGGTGGCGTTGCACTTGGGAAAACAGAACGTAGGCATCGCCGGGCTTGCCGATCTCAACGATCCGTAAAGCGAGCTGCTGAAACCTTGACCAAAACCGCTTCAACAGCTCGGGATCCTGAATCTGCTCGAGCGGGTGGAGGGCAAAGATAATAAAGCGGTAAAGGTCCGGGTGGTCTAGCTGGGAGATTTGATGGAAGACTCGCTCCAGTAGCGTCACGAATCTCATCACTGTTGGCTCGTCCCCAAGATGGCGTCGAACCATTGCCTCCTTTGCGCCAAAGATGAGACCTAGCGCCCAGCTGACATAATTCTCGGGTCGACCCAAAATCCCAGAAGCCGGTGGAACTCGGAGGAATTCGTCCGTGAGCACTTGCGGACCTTTGGGAATACCCTCGTCGAATATGATTCGTCCGAAGAGTTCGCCAATCTCGCTGGCAAACTTGTCCAGGCCGGTGTCAGTCGACACGGCCCCATCCACAGTGAGCCAGGTTCGAAAGAGCTTTTCACTTTGCTCGCGCTCGAAGTGAATTGCATGGCGGAAGCCTTGTTCGAGTACGCCTGCATCAGCCGGCGTTTCCTGCAGAATCCGACCCAAGAGATCGCGACCATTACTGCCCTCCCTTAACCAATGCCAAGGTCGTAGCCCACGCAAGAGGTGCCAAGTGAGCGTCGGAGATAGGGGTGGTGGGATTCGAGCAATATCCTGGAAGAGCTGGTCACTAAATCCACTCTCCGCCTCCAACAATGGGTGCGCTAACAGGTCGTCCAGTATATCGAGCGCGATTACCCAAGGGTGAGTTGCATTTGCCGGAGCGTTACCCACGCCAACCGGGGTCTTGTCCGAATTCAGCGATTCCGGGCTATGCCGACGCGCGAATTCAATGGTCCATGTGGCGAGCTCCCGCGCCTGTGATGCCGACAAATCCAGATCCGGACTCAGGGGTCGGCCAAAAAAGCGGCGGCCACTCAGTTGCTGCAGAAACTCACGCAGCACCGCTGCGACATCCGCAGCCTGAGCGTCGGACACTGTTGGCAGCCCGGCAGCAATGGCAGACCTGAGATCCTGCATCGCATTCGCAAGAACAGCGTCGTCATCGACGCCAAGCCGACCAATCCAGCTTTGGAGTTTCTTCCATGGAGAGGCCACCTCCCCTTGTTCGCCCTCGTCGGGTGTTGGTGTGTACGTAAATGAACCATGTTGGAGCTGCCTTGGCTTCCGGCATTCCGGCTGAATTCCTTGAAGTCGATAGATCTCAAAAAAAGGCGCTGACCAGCTCGGGCGATCAACCTCGGGGATAGCCGACATTAGCGGCGCCACGCCGTAGGGACCATTCACCATTGGTGAACGTACCGTTTCTTGAATGTGCTTAAGGATCGTGTGTCGGCTCGAATCGTTGAGATGAGCCCAACGCTGGCGAATGGCCTCACACACGTGTCCAAACGCATTTGGAACCTGAAACAGTGCACGCTGCATCAGGATTTCGTCGACGATCTCAGGTTTTCTCAGACGATCCTGTGTCAGGAGGTCAAGCAAAAGGACCCACGCAGCCAAAGAATGCCCATTCTTGGCGGCAGGCCAGTAGACGCCCGACACAAACTCGCCATCGTTTTCGAAATCTTGAATGATTCGATGACGCAATGCCGCGATGATGTGGTCTACTTCATCCAAGCCTATCGAAATCAGAACGCTCGCATCGTCGACGAGACCGCTCGTGGCCTCCTGAACCGTGAAGGTTCGGCCGCTGGACTCGCGTAACTTCGCTTCAAGCTGGGCAACCGGCTCGGATGGGACCAGCGTTGGAACAATATCCCTCAACTTTCGCAGCCTCTCCTCCAAATCCTTCTCGCGGCGGCGCTGCTCATCGGTCGCTAGCCCACTGACTATGTCGATGGCGACGGGGACAAACAGTTGCGGCGCGTCATTCAAGAGACCATGGTGTTCCTTTGCATTCTCGCCAATCAGAGCCACTTGGGTGCGCTCGAAGTCGCGAGTTGGCCACGGCGGATCACCTACTCGATCGTGGAGCCCGGCTGAGTCGAGATCAAATCCTGCCGCCGTGCAGTAGCACGACACAAGGGTAGGGCCATCAAGTCTTAAGTTGTTCCGGACGGCCCTCACCAGGAGAATTGGGAGCGCCTCGAGGACGCCCCATCGAGCCTTCCACGGTCCGGCAGCATGCGTGGACAGCCAGGTGAGGGTATCCGCAGATGGGTCAAGCCGTGCTACAAGCGGCAACATCTGTAAGAGATGGTGCCCATCGTACTCGGCGAGTTTGGGCTGAAACTTCGCGGCGGCGCTCCAGGATCGGATTCGCTTAGCGACCGCAACTGCCGCCGACATGTGAGCTGGGTTTGAACGGCCAACGGCCCTCAGCAGATCCGACGCAGTGACGATGAACTCGGAGTCGACCCACGGGGTTTTCCGAGCCCAATCTAGATCGTCCGGTAGGTCCGCTAGCCACCGAAGCCAACCTACGTTCATAGAGAGCCTGGCGATCTGGAGTATGCGCTGGAGAAAGCGGGAGGCGAGGCTGGCATCTCGGAACTGGCTCAAGATCGTGGTCATCGGAGTTATTTGTGGATCATCCATTTCGCCCAGGGTTTCAGCAGCTGAGATCAGGAGCGCAGGATCGGTTCCTTCCATTTCCGCGATCAACTCTTGAAGGTTCGGGATGGGCAATGATTCGTCCCGCGGTGACAGCGCAGCTTCAAGTGTTGCCCTGAGTGCCCCCCAACGAGTTAAGCCGCTTGATATCGATGAAAGTTGTCGAGCGATGTCGGCAGCCGATTGCCCCACGGAGCGCGCCCAAAAGAGCATCGCAAAATCGCGCAACAATGGATGGCGGAAAACATAAAGTCCCCTCAGCAAAGCGAGAACACCTTCGGACTCGAGATCATGAGCTGCTGTCCCGAGTAGGCTGTGCTCAGTAAGGCCCCTAGCTTCTCTCTCGCAAGCTTCGTGCAGGCACCGCCGCCTTTCTGCTGATCCAGGTCTATCTGGTGGCCACACGCGTCGATCAAAGTACGCAAGCAAAACTGCATGCCTCGACTGAAGAGCCGGGGGAACTTCCTGCTCGGTACCGAAGGTTCGCAGAAAAATGTCGAGGAGCAGCGGGGTTCGAAGAATCTCTAATAATGCCTGGCTGATCTGAGGACGTTGTGAGGCGCGAACGAGAGTAGCGACCAGAGCCTTATCCCAGTCGCGAAAGTCTGGTTTGACCCACCGTGATACGGATTCTTCTGAGCCAGCCAGCTTCCCCCAGGTCGATGCCCTTACTGAGATGGAGATAGTTCCAGCGTCACCAAGGTCACATTCGTCCAAAGCGGTCAGAAGATCTCGCAGAGTGCGGTCGTCATCGGCGGCATTCTCAAAGCCATCGATAAATACGGCCGGGCGCTTACCATGAGAGCGAGCCACAAATGAGCCGAGCGACAGTGCCCTCCGGACCTGCCCTGGCGTCTTTCCCCGAAGGTCCCGCCCCCAGAGCCACAGAGTCTGCGCCCCATCTTCATCGGCCTCACGCCGAAGATACTTTAGAACGATCGTCTTGCCCAAGCCGCCGCGAGCGGTGAGCGTTAACAGGCGGGGACGGTGCGCCACTGCCTCCGCCACTAACGGCTGCACTCCGCGCCAGTCTTGATACTCAAGTCCCAGCGAACCCTGTGAGGGTCCCACAGGCGGGACTTGCTCCGAGAGGGTCCACCAAGCTTGCCATAATCGCGCATCCTCTTGAGAGACCTCCGCGAGGTGTCGAAGAACGTCAACCTCGGACCAGAGTTCCTCAGGACCAAAGCGGCGTATGCCTAAGTCCGTGGACGACGCTCTACGGAAGAGACCGCCCGATAGAGCATCACAGATCTGTTGCGTTGCGCCGAGGTCACCCGTGAGTTCGGCCACCAGCTGTTCAACGCGCCCATCAAGGTCGTTCGCGCCGATGTCGTCCTTGAATTTAAACGCGGCCATTACATGACGAGCGTGCTCGACTGACAAGACAGCACTCTCGTTCCCTGAACGCAAATCTTGGTTGTGGGTCAGACAGTACATGGCTTCTTCCGCTAAAGTTTTGGCGGAGCTGACTGCTTCGGGCAGCACTGAAGCGTTGGCCGTTGAGGATAGTGTTGGAAGTTCCGTCCATCGATCCGCGTGCTCTGTAGGATTATCCGGGTTCGTGGTCAGCTGCGGAATGATCTCGTAAGATGACGTAGGATCCAGCTTCGCAATCGTTCGTCGAAGACGACTCCATAGTTTCTTTCTATCGCTGGCTGCTAAGGGGCCACTCTTCACTTCTTCGAGGATGATCTTCGCTGTGGATCCTGGGTCATGCTGCTGGATGTCCCAATCAGGAGCTTCATCGGCCGGAGCTGGCGATTCGACCCAAAAGATGGGTGGAAGCGGAACTGGGGTTCCCTCAATCTCGGCACTGCGCTTTTGAATCAAGTACTGGAGGACGCGCTCAATAATGAGTAGGTCCGAAAATCGAAAGCCGAATCGCGCGGACCTTCCACCGTTCATGATGTTGACCTCTGGAGCCCATTGCTCTGAAGCGGTTGCTCCATTCCGTGGTTAGCAAGAATGGCAAGTCCGCAATCAATCGTCGAGTGCAACGAGTCGAACCTCTCATCTAGATTACGCAAAAAAGGCGAAGTCTTTCCAGTTTGCGTGTCGACTGGGCTGATTTGCTGAGACAACAGCGTCGTGAATTACATCGAAGTCGTCACGGAATTCCAACAGGTCTCGCTACTGTAACCGTCCGGCGTATGGCGTCTTGACAAGCGCCGCGCTACAAGACGTGGAGATCGTCGATTTCGACTTCGTAGCGCTCAGCCGGACTTGCGGTGACTGTGAGTTCAAGGCTGAGGTCTGATCGCTGTTCCTCCTCGTCTGTCCACAGGTCGATCACGACGGCCCACTGCTGAGGAGCAGAGTTCTGAATCTCGATGATGTTCGGCGCGTACCCCTTCGGCGGCTTGATCAGCTTTCGCCCGTACTGGTCCACTGCGCTTCGGATCTCACTGGCGGTGAGGCGGTTCCCTCGAGAGATGCGCTCAAGCTCCTCGTAACGCCCACTGACGAGTAGGTCGAGTACCCAGTCCACGGTTGCCAGCAAGACTCCGTCTATTGCTCCGGTGGGCATGCGCCTCCCGACGGTCTGACTCGTCTCAGACCCAGTGTTGATCGTCCCGAGGCTGATTCCTATCAGAGCGTTGGAGCGGGTGGACCAGTCCAGTTGTGCGGCAGCAGTTCGTCGATCCGCGAATTGGAGTGCTCATGCACTCGGACAAGGACATCGGCAAGGTAGGCGGTCGGTCAATCCGGTTGCGTACATCGCGGATCTGTTGATGCGGATCCAGACTCATCCGATGTCTCGCATTGACGAACTTTTGCCGTCGAACTGGGGACCGTCCGGCTAAAATCCCTTCACCACCGGCTGAGCGACGCCCGCGGTCGACGATCACTGGACGGTTACATAGCGCCAACTGCCAGCCGTCGCTCGCATGCAATAAGCCTAAGGGCGGACGGTTACACTCAAGCGGCCCAGGAGACTCGCTATCTGCCATCTTTGTCTAGCCGCGAGAGGAGATTCACTTTGGAAGCCCAGATCAAGTTCGGGTGGTTTCGGCTAACGCATCAGCTCTGGAAGTGGCAGCTCTTTATCGTGCTCGAACTGATTGGAGCAATCGGCCTTTGGAGCGCTATTTTTCCAATCAATTCATGGCGGCTCATGGTGATCTTCAGCGCATGGGGCATTTCCGTGTGGATCTGGCTCATGGTAACTGTCAAATGTCCGGCATGCGGTTTGCGCGTTGCGTATGAGATGTATGCCCGCACGCCGTACCGCGACCTCTATGGCCGTCTGTGCAACACGCAATCGTGCCCCGGTTGCGGTAAGGCGTAGGTGGCATAGACGTCTGCAAGCCGGATTCGGACTCATCCGATGTCTCTGATTGATGAGCTCCTGCCGCGGAACTGGGGAACCTCCGGCTAAACCTCTTCACACGGGATCACCACCCGCTGAGCGACACGCGCAGTCAACCACGTCGATCACGGACGGTTACCAACGATAAAGAGGTCCGCATATGGGACGCCTGTTTAAGCGACTGGGGAAAGTGCCTAGACGTCTGTCGCAAGGACAAGGAACCGGAAAAGTGCGATCTCTCCACGAAGGTCATGGGCGTACTGCTCGACTCGCGTGAGTTCAGCGGGAGAACCGATCGCTACAATTGGTATCAAAACGAGTCTCGACGCTTTGCGAAAATCCTAGCGGGAGAGCAGCAGTGGACGAATTCACAAAGGAACATCATTCACAGCCTGTAGGCTCGGACTACATTCATTGCCACTTGGGTCGCAATCAACCGGTTGATTCGAGCCGATCGGACCGAGGATCGAGCCGCAGTGATACTTAGTGGCCGGTGCGCCCGAAGAGGAGAGTTGGCCTGCGCACCAAACGCGATGGTTAGGCAATGCGCGCCTGAGGCCCACCTTTTCGAGGGCCTAATAATGCTGATGACATGACTGACTGCGACAAGCGAACACTACAATACCCGATCCCGGACGCCCGACTTTGACTAGCCAGTGATCGCTCCTGGCAAGGCGGGCAGCCTTTTCTTGCAACGCAAAAATACGACCTGCTCAACTATTTCGGCTTTGGAACGGGGTCCTTCGAGTCGACGCTTGCGGCCTTGTCGCCACTCACTTCATGCACGATTTCAAATCCGGACTCGGAGGCTTTCAACCAACCCGACTCGGACTTCAGAAGGTTCAGCAGCCTTGATGAATCGAGCGTACCTGATTCCTTTTGTGCATATAAACGAACAAGGTCCAGCGTTCTCAGTACAAGAACTCGCAATTTGTGCGCGTGCACTATCTGCTCATTTGCAATGGGACGATCTTTATCCGCGAGCTGTTTCGACTCTTTCGCATGTGTGTTGATGATAACGATCGATGGGAAATCGGCTGGCAGGTTGCGCCGTTCGCGATGTGAGTCTGCTTGATTGATATGCTCCCGCTTAACGCCTCTGGTTGTTCCCTTGATCTCGACCAGGACTTCGGGCTTCAAATTAGAACCGAGGATGCATCGATCCTCTATGAATTCATCATCTGCATCAGCGAGCCGAAAGCCGAATCCTTTAGTCAGCACAGTTGAAACGCTCTTTACGAGTTGCGGTCCATCTTGGCAGAGGCACACCTTGAATTGATCGTAGTTATCCAGCGACGAACGAATCTCCGCGAGCCGAGCCTGGATAGATTTTTCCTCTGCAACGAGTTGACGTTCAATCGGGAAACGAAATTCCTGAAGCCATGGAGGGATTTCAAACGCGAGCTTAGCTCTGCAGTCGATCAGGGCGTTTGCGAGAACCGTCAGGAAATCCTTCAGGTGCGCAGCCTTCGGCGTATGACAAGGAAGAAAGAAGAGCCTGTCCGCGAGCGCGAAACCCGTTAAGCGACCCCCAGTGCGCGCGATCGGGAATAGCATTCCTTCGATCTCTTTGGCGGCGTAGGTCGTGTAGTAAGCGTAAGCAGCGCCGTACTTGTCGAGGAACGAACCAAACTCCGGCCTAACGCCGTCAGGTGATGGCTGGGCGGTAGAAAAATTCTCTCTATAAATAGAGAAGTCCTTCAGGATCACCTTTGCCAGATCGCTGTCGCTGGTATCCCCTTCCTCTGTATAATCCAGGAACCGGGAGTCAACGAGGAAGCACACGAAGCCAGGCTTCTGAAGAAGAGACGTTAGCTCCATCCGGCGTTGCGTAAGCGCCTTTCGATCCCAGTTAACTGTAAGGTAACTGCTATCATCCCACGTCCGTGCGCGATGAATCGCCTCAAACGCTCCTTTGAAAAGGACAACGCCATCGTATGCCTCGAAACGCTGATCGGTATCGAATCGCTCGAACTGGAGAACAAACCGTTTGTCCTCAATAATGCCCGGCATAGTGCCCGGGAGTTGTTCATATCCACGGCGCTCGAACCCGAACGCAAGGATGTTCCACTTCTTGTCGCGGTTCTTTCCAGCGTTCACTGCTTCACGGGGGTTCCAACTCGTTCCTGCACTTCCGCTGACGGTTTCTCGCGACGTTCTCGGCCACAAAGTGCCATGAACCAGACTTGGAAGGAAGTTGGAAAATGCTGGAGGAAGGGAAGGCTGATGTCCTTGTGCCCTCAAGCGGAGGCCAGCGGACGATTGGTGCCGTGCGATCCAAAAGCGGTGTGCCGGTTAATTCTCCATCATTTCTGTAAGCAGCGGCTGAGAGGCTGGGCTGGGTCATCACGACAACCGTCCTTAGCAGCGGTAGTCAGTTCGACGCGAGCGCTGACGACCTAGAGGCGTAACCGCTACTGCTACTTCTGAGACCCACCTCCATGCGTAACGACGGCATCGTCGAGGCGGCGCATTAGTAGGCTGGCAAAGGCCAGATACTCAAGGGTTCGTTGTGGATCGTTCTGCCCTATGAACTGGTGCGCTTTCGGGTTGCGGATCCCGGTGATGGCGCCCATGAAAAGGAACTTGAACCCCCGCTGCTCACTGTCGCCGGTCTGGCCTGGCTCCCTAGTAATCTTGATGAGCGGCGCCGCCTCGTTGAACGCCTTGGCCATGAGATCCTGGCCAGTAAGGTCGAGTGCTGAGAGCGACCGGACTCGTACTTCGAGTGCCTTGAAGGCATTGAGGATGGCATCGGCGTAGTACCCGTCGGCGAAGAGGTCTCCGCAGGCCTTGGTAATCTCTGGATGGAAGTTCTCGGGCCCAAGTCGGCGGATGGGTGCCTGCAGGACCTGCGGTGGCTTGCCCCAGACAACCTCAAGGTGGTCGAGGCCGGTGCCATGACCTTGGATCTTGACCTCCGCAACGGTGAGCTGGCGCTTTCCGCCTCTTGGATCCTCCACCTCAACAACATCACCCTCATAGACGGGGGCATTGGCCGCGAAGAACCCCTTCTTGTCCTGGATGGAGCAGTCCACGGTCTGCCTCGTCTCGTTGGCCTGACCAAGGTTCTTGACGAGGGTCACGGGCTTCGACATGGGAAGGGGCATGTTGAAAGGATACCAGCCCGATCAGCGAGATAGTAGCCGGTGCTACTCATCCTCCGGACGCAGTCTAAGGGCTGCACGCAGTATCACGGTCGCAGGGCTGGCCACCGCAAACCATCCCCAGTAACCATCCACTCAGCACTGCCGGCGCGATGAGCAGTAAGGGCTGCAGCGCCAGCACCGTGAAGACACACGCAAAGAACTGAAGCGGGCCATCGGAGTTTTTTCAGCTTGGGAGCTGTCATGGCACCGGGCGAAGATGGCGCGGTGGAGTTTCCACAGCTACGGTCGCCTTCGACCGCAGCATGGCATATTGCCATTGTTCCCTCTGTTCGCGAGCCCAGCGGCCGTACCGCTTTACCGTTAGCTCGATGGAGGAATGACCCATCCATCGAGATACCACCGCAATGGGCACGCCACGAATCAGATTCTGGACCGCGAAATAGTGCCGCAGGTCCCGGCATCGCCACGTCCTCGACGCCAGAGACTTCTCGCAATTTCTTCCAGACGCTAGCACCGCCGCCTTTCATCGGGCCAACATCGAGACGGAGATATGGAAGGCCGTTTTCGTTTGGAATGACCAGCTCGTTTGCGGTGGCATCCGAGGCCTTGCTTCGGAGCTGCTCTAGAATCTCCCGCCCTCGCAATGTGAACGGGATGTAGCAAAATTTTCCGTTCTTCGGCACCCAGGTCTTACCGCCGTGTATTCGAGTACGCTTCTGTTCCTCAACGCGAAGCGCTCCCCGGTTTTCTCCATTGCCTAGGCTCCAATCAAACGAACCCCAGGTCAGGTGAAACAGCTCGCCCGGCCTTAGTCCAAATTCTCCGAGCACTCGACTGCTTCAGGCAGGTGCGGAGCGACGGGGCGGAGTAGCTCAGCACCGCGAATGAGCGCTTGGTTTTGCTCCTCGGTCGGCGGAACAATTGCCCGAGCATCGTCCTCGGGCAGGAAATTGATTCTAGGCAGTTTATCAATGACGCCTTCTTCGTGCGCCAAGCGAAGTACGGAGGACAGTAGCTTCAGCGCCTTATTGATGGTCTGGTTGCCAACCTCTGTACTGCAGGCATGGCAGATTCGCGACGTCGGCGACGTTCTCGCGGACGACTTTCTGCCGTGCAAGGTTGGAATCCTCGGAGCGAGGTACGACCCAGTGGATGCCGGCGTCGTCCAGCCGCTTCCCGATGGCCGCGAGTGTCGCATCGGACTGAAGCGGCCTACGAGGATCTCCACGACCGTTCGACGCCGGAAGTAAGGATGCGCATGAGCGAGTCGCCTCGTGTACTCAACCCAATAGTAGTCGGGTGCGCCTTGAAAAAAGAAAACCTAGCGGTATTAGTCTCGCTCCAGCCAGACGCGCGCTGAGTCTAAGCTATCGACTACGATTGAATGAGCCAAGTTCAACCTCGCCTTCGGCGCTGTGCGCGAGTCAGCACCGTGCCGGGTCTCTATGTCCACAATTTCTGCTCGCTCTATTTCGAGCGTGACCGTCTCCGAGCCGCCAAGCTCGGATGGTCGCTGTGACAATGTGCCTCCACCGTTCGGGCGGACTCGAAGGATCCAGATGCGGTCCTGCAATGCAGTTCGGTTGCGGGACGAATCGATGAAGAAGGCAGGTGACGTCAACTCGACGTAAATCGGTGGGATTGGTTGTGTGCTCAAGTTTCTGGCCTATTAACGGGATACTACTTGGCTGTTTCCGAGGGCGCTAGCTTTCCAGGCCTTCGGGGCGGAGGCCTCGGGCGGTTGGAGATATCGAAAGCTAAACCTCCGCCCGCTTCAGCTTCGCGTGGCATGGCCGATCGGTATTCGGGTACTGAACGGAATGAGGTACTCAGAAATTCATGTTGCGGGCCCCCGGAATTCGTGGTCCCCGCTTCGCCTGCTGTGGCTTACCGAGCCCACGCGAAGAAATCAAAGTCGCCTCGCCGCTCTTGCGTGGCGATGTAATTGGCCTGCGGCCTGCTAGGTCATTTCGGGGGAACCATCATGGCAGCGATTACATCACCGACTTCAAATGTCTTGGAGCATTCGCAATTGCTCCGTCTCTTTCGTCGCGAAGGGCAGCCCACCGCCACTGTTCTTTGGCTTCGTGGGCCCAGCGGCCGTAGCGTTTCACAGTTAGCTGGATGGAGCTGTGCCCCATCCACGCGGACACAACCGTGATGGGTACCCCTCGCAGTAGATTCTGAACTGCAAAGAAATGCCGGAGATGACTCATGGCTACTCCGTCCACTCCTGAAACTTCTCGAAGGCGCTCCCAGATTCCTGCGCCACCGCCCTTCGAAGGACCGTCGTCGAAACGGATATAGGGAAGTCCGCTGCGATTGGGAACTACGAGCTCATCGGCGCGTGGCTTGGCGGCAGAGTGCAACTGCTCAAGAATGGCGCGCCCTCGAATCGTGAATGGAACGATGCGAAATTTTTTGTTCTTCGGGACCCACGGCTTGTCGCCGACAACCCGAGTTCGCCTTTGTTCCTCCACTCGGATTGCACCTCGATTCTCTCCTTCGCCCAGCGTCCAATCGATGGACGCCCACGGCAGGCGGAACAATTCTCCTGCCCGCAAGCCAAACTCTCCGAGCAACTCGATGACCTCCGGCAGAAGGGGAGCCACACTTCGCAACTGCTCCGCTGCCTGAATTTGCGCTCGGAACTGCTCCGTCGTGGGAGGCACAATTGCCTTCGCATCATCCTCCGGTAGGTAAGCAATCTTCGGCACCCGGGTGATGACCCCCTCGTCAAAAGCAAGTCGCAGAGCGGAGGAGAGCACTTTGAGGGACTTGTTGATTGTCTGAGCACCGATGGCGTCTTGGCGAGCTTGGTACCTCTCGCCGTCCTTCCGCTTTGCGAATGTGAGCGGCCCCACCTGAAGGCGCCATTCGACGTACGCATTGATGGCAGCCGTGTCTACCTCTTCGAGGCGCCTCTCAGCCAAATCCGACGCCAACAGATAGCGCTTAGGGGATTCCAACTTTCGGCGGCTGCACTCGTTTTGAGCTCGCTCCTGCCAACGGGGGTATCGCCCGGTGAGCCACTCACTCAGAGTCGGACAGCGGGATAAGCTGCACGGCCCGGGCAATCCGCTGCTCGAGCTCGTCTGCAACGCCTGAGACATTTTCAGCAGCTCGGCTCGGAACGCGGCGTGGGCCGCCTTCGCCTCTTGAGGCGTCCCGGTGAATCGCTTGGTCCTTCGGACGCCGTTTACCTGCGCCTGAAACACGAATCGCTCTGTTCCCACCTTTTGCATTCCTGAGTTGCGAGCCATTACCTACTGCCTCCTGACGAAGACTTCGCTTCACTTCTTCCAAGTCGAACCGGTAAGTCCGCCCCACCTTGAAGTGGGGGATTGCGTTTCGTCGGGCGAGCCGGCGAATGTGAGCTGCATCAACGCCGAAATCGCGAGCAACCACCTCGGCGCCAACCAAGGGTTCGGCTGTTGAACGAGGTAGACCGGAATCCGCACGGTCTTCCCATCTACCATCGCGTTTGGGAAACGGGATGGGGGGCTTCTCCGGGCCGGTCATCTGAGGCCCTCGGTTTCGGCCTTCCCCTGAATTTCGTAGCTCACCCGATTCAACCGGTCGGTAGCCAGCGCATAAAATGTCGGGTCCTTCTCAATCAGCAGGACGTGCCGCCCACAGCGCAACGCAGCTTCGCCGGTGGTTCCACTTCCGGCGAACGCATCCAGCACTTCATCGCCGGGATTCGTGGCGACTTCGATCAGCCTCTGGATGAGCTCGACCGGCTTTTGCGTCGGGTGCACACGGTCGTCGCCCACGAGCGGAAACGACAGAGCGCTGAGCATTTCCGAGTCGCCGAGATAATTGAAAACATCCTTGCCGGGCTTTCGCGCGTAAATGATGTGCTCGAGTGCCGAACGCCAGCCCCCACGGCGCACGCTTGGCGGAGGATTGGACTTCGCCCACGCGAGTAGGCAGGGGCGCGGAAACTCAAATCCGTTCTCGCGCAGAGTAATCAACCAGTCCCCGAGGAGGCGGTCACCAGGAAAGAGAAAGAGAGCGCCTCCGGGGCGAAGGATTCGCCAAAATTCCCGGGCGCAGGTGAAAATCAGCCGGTCCGCTTCCGCGCCTGAGAGTTGGTCCCAAGCGCCATGGTCGGACGAGAGGGGTAAGGCGCCCGCGCGTTCGTGGACGACGCTCTCGAAGCTCAAAATGTAGGGAGCGTCGCTGACTATGGCGGCGAAGCGGCCGTCAGCAAACTTCGGCAGAAGCTCGCAGCTGTCTCCGAGCAGGCAGTCGCCTCGTGGAGATACGTTTGCTGCAAGCGCAGCGTGCTCGACACGGCGTTCCGCGCGGCGCATTTCCGCATGGGCGCCTCCAACGCTTTTCTTGCCGGCGTCAATCAGCTTCAGTAGCTCCGGCCGTTTCTGCGCGATAGCTCGCAGGCGCTCGAGTTGCTTGCCGGAAAGCCCCACGCGTCGGGCGACTTCGTCGCGGGTGCGCCTGGAAGAAACCCCTGGGCCAACAGTCCCGGGGGTTTTGCGCTTTCCCCGTCCGCCACTCCCGTCGGCTCCGCGTCCGGACTTGCTTCGGGCAAGTGCCTGGCTACGAAGATAGGGCTCCCAAGCGTCGGCTTCTTTCAGCTTTTGGGTGAACGTCTTCGTCCTGTGGCGGTTACTCTCGAGCAGGTACTCGAGCTCCATTTCGGGTGGCACATCGACGATGCGTGCCGGAATGGATATCAGACCGAGCGCCTCGGCCGCGGCATGGCGAGAGTGCCCGCTCAACAAAACGTACCCCTCGTCCCTACGAACGACATCAACAGGTACGAGCACGCCCAGCCGCTTGATGCTTTCGACTAGCTCGGGAGAGGGAGCGTCGGCATAAATCTGCTCCGAGAGGGGATGCGGACGTAGCTCGGCGAGCGACAGCTGAATGACGCGTTGGCCATCGTCGTCATCTCCGCCGTCACCGCCACCACTCTCGTCCTTGCCTTCTCCTGGGGGACTGGCACCAGAGTGGACGTGAGTATGCGAGGCTCTCGCGCGCGGCCTCGTGCGCGGCTGACTGCCGCGCGGGTCGAGGGAGGCCTTCAGCTGCTGAAGGGGTGGGGTGGGAGGCTTTTCGTGCAGCCAATAGAGCTGGCAGTTGTCGTCGGTCCGAGCGAACTTCACTGGAGTGACGCGACGCCAGCGCTGCAGACGGCGCCGCGTCAGCTCACTTGCTGAGGGGAATTTGCGACGGGCGTTCCGGGTAGCAGCCATTTGGACTCCAGAGGCGTACCCATTCCGACGGGCACCGCCTTCAAACTGAATTGGTTGTCCAAAGGGCTAGCGGCCTGATTGGGGAGCAGTGCTACTCGCTGCTACCAACAATACCGTTAAAGCAGAGTGGGGGGAGTGTCAAGTCGTTCCGTTGCAGAAAGCAGGGGTGGCGATGGCTCGCCGTGACTGTTTGGTTCGGGATGGTTTTTGAAGTTTTTTCTTTTTTTGTCCTTAGGCGAAATCAATGTCATGAGGTGCAAAAAACGCCTGACCGCTATAGCGGTCGGTATATTTAATGGCGACTAAAGTATACTTCCGCTCCCACTTCCACGGTGATCGGCATGCGCGGATTCTTGACCCTTTCAAAGGCAATTGCTTAAGCAGTCCACTTAAGAAGGCGCCCTCGCTCGGCGTCAGTTCAACACCATCTATCCTGATCAACCACAAGACTAAACCTGTGTGAGCTCAGGCGTAGTGCCAAGCTTCAATCGGGACCGTTGCGTCAACCTCGAGCTCGAGCCTAACGCTTATGCAGCGTGACTCCCCGCGCTGAAACGATGCGATCGTTTGGCAAGGCGCCGAGACGAGGATCTTACGCCCCCTCCTGTTTGAATCACGCTGGAAAGGCCGCCTTCGTGGCCGCAGTGGTAGACCGGCACGGGAAGCGTAGAGTAGAGCCGACGTGTTATCCACGAACCCGCGGGAACGCGCCATGAGCCAATGTCCTAGGAACAGCGAAATGGATTTGCTCCGATCCCGCTGGGCAACGTGGCTTCTTTGGATAGGGCCGTGGGCGTTGATCCTCAGTACCAGCACCGCCGGCAACATCACGCACACCATCGCCTGGACCTCCGCTTTCACGGTGGGCGGCGTAGCGTGCTTGGTCAACGCCCGCAGGTGCGGACGCCTGCACTGCTTCTACACAGGGCCGGCCTACCTTTTGGCAGCGATCGCCTCCCTTCTTTACGGGCTGGGGCTCCTGCCATTAGGCCAGCACGGTTGGGCCTGGATTCTTTGCGCGGCGGTAGCCGTGAGCTTGTTTGCCTGTTGCGGGCTGGAATTGCTGCGCGGCAAATACAGGACCCGGCCAGCGAGCTGACGATCGAAGAGCGCGTAGGCTTTGAAGATCATTTGGCCCGCGATTGCTGTCGTTTGCCAAAACTCGATCCCGGCGACTGAACCCATGAATGCTGATCGGCGTTTTTGTTTCAGCTTCTGCTCTCCTACTTCCACGGCGATCAGCATGCGCGCGGATTTTTGACACTTTCAAAAGCAATCACTTATGCGTGCGTAGCTTAAGAACTGGTTAGGTTTGGCTGGCGCAGGTGTCCAGCTAAACCTGGACACACTATAGTCAACGGCCCCTTAATTGCTTAACCTTACCCGCACTGACCAAACAGCATTCGAATTCCGCACGCTGTGGCGTAGAGTTTTCCAACACGGGGAAAGCTGGTGCTATGGCGGCGAGCGCGGAGGCTCGGAGCCGAGCAGCGAGCGAGGCCAGCAGAGTTAGGAGACTAACTGTAGGTTCAGCGCGGCGCGCCCTCTCCAAAAACCGGAAACCTGCTTTGAGAATTGGCGGGCGAAACTCGGCACCGCCCAGACCCCATCAGTCCGCTGAGAAGTCATGCCCTGAGAAATTCCGCCGCCTTTCTCAGTTCCAGCTTTCTCAGTTCCAGGGGGTACTAGCGGATAGAAGTAACTTATTCCACCCAGCCGTCGTAGAAGCGAGCGTACTTCAACTGGGCCCTGGGTAGAGACCTGGATGAAACGATGAGCGCACCGAAGACGACCGCGACCGGGGACAACCGCCTACTGAGCTTTCTCTCGCTCTTTACGTCGCTCGGCACACTGTTGTGCTGCGCCTTGCCGTCGCTGCTGGTGCTCCTAGGCCTGGGCGCCACGGTCGCCTCGTTTCTCTCCAGCGCGCCCTGGCTCGTCAGCTTCTCGCGCCACAAGCTGTGGGTCTTCGCCTTGTCCGGGCTGCTCATCGCTGGAAATTACTGTTATGTGTATCATCTGGCGCCCCGACTGCAGGCCCGCGCGCTGGCGTGCCCCATCCACGATCCGAGGTGCCGCACCGCGAGCCGTTTCAGTCGCGTCGTCCTCGGGATTTCGGCAGGCGTTTGGGTGGTGGGCTTCTCCACCGCATTCGTGCTCGGCCCCATTCTCACGAGGTTGGACTCATGAGGCTGAAACCATAATGCTGTTTGGCTTTGCGCTGCTTTCGACGACGGCAGGAACAGCGGGCTTGACTATACCAAAGCATAGACTTGCAGATTGTCAAAAGGAGGTAATCCAAAAGATGGACAAACTGATTCGGTCTTTTCTGGCGAGCGCGCTCGGGCTGAGTTTGTCGCTGGGTGCAATTCCCATTGGGACGCTGGTACTGACTCCCTCGACAGCCTTGGCGCAGGAAGGCGTGTCGCACTACGAGGTGCACGTCAGCGGAATGGCGTGCCCATTCTGCGCGTACGGAATTGAAAAGAAGCTCAAGGCGCTGCCCGGTGCAAACGACGTCAAGGTGAATCTCGAGGGTGGGCTCGCCACCTTCGCGGCGCCGAAGGGCAAGGGTCCGACTCCCGAGCAAGTGCGTCAGGCAGTGAAGAATGCCGGCTTCACCCTGGGCGAGCTGAAGATCGACGGCAAGAACGTCGAGGGGTGACGTGAGTCGCGCCGAAGTCGTGCGCGCGAGGGTCGTGCCCTTCGTGGCGCTCCTTGTCTTGTCTTCGACTGCCGCAGCGGGTCCCATCACCTCGAACACGGCGCTGCCCGTCCACGACGGTGAGCTGATTTTACGGCAGCAGGCGATCTGGCTGCGGTCGACGGGCGACCCGACCCCCATGTCGAGAGACCTCGATGCCCTCGTCGCGGCCACGGTGCTTTTCTATGGAGTGGACTCGCGGCTGATGGTGTTGGGCGTGCTTCCGTTTATGTACAAGCGCATCGAGCTCACCACGCCAGCGGGACGCGTCGCGAGGCACACGACCGGGTTCGGCGACCTGACGACGGTGGTCCGCTACACCGCGCTCGCCATCGACAAGCCCGGCGAGACCTTTCGGATCGCGCCGTTCGCCGGCTTGAAGCTGCCCACGGGAGCCCAAAACGAGGCCGATGCGCTCGGGCGCTACCCGCAGCCATTCCAGTTGGGCTCGGGCTCCTGGGATCCGCTCGGCGGCGCCGTTCTGACGTGGCAAACGCTTCGGTGGGAGCTGGACGTGTCGGGCACGTACCAGCTTCGGACCGAGGCGAATGACTTTCGGGCCGGGGACGAGGCGAGGGGAGATGCCTCGTTCCAGTGGCGCTTGATTCCCTGGGGAAGCCTCGGCGCGGGCGTGCCTTCATACCTGTTCGGTGTGCTCGAAACAGCCGCGGTCTGGGATGGCAAGGACAAAGTCTCCGGGACCAAAAACCCAGATTCGGGTGGTTTCACCTGGTACGTGACGCCAGGCCTGCAGTGGATTTCCGAGCGCTCCATCGTCGAAGCGGCGGTTGAGATTCCCGTGGTTCAGCAAACCAACGGCCTTGCGCTGAAGAACGACTTCATCGCGGTGCTGAGCTTTCGGCAGAGCTTCTAGGCATGCGCGGCGGAGTGACAGCGAAAGTCCTCGGAGCGGTCGTGTTGCTCCTGGTACTCGTTGCGGCTTTGGTGACGTGGGGACCGTACCTGAAATCCGCTTCGGTTCCGCCGCCGGGCGCAACCTTCGTCAAGGCAATCGGCGACAGCGGACCTGGGCGGCTGGACCGGCCGATCGGCGTCGCCGTCTCTGAGGCGGGAGACATCTTCGTCGCAGACGCGGGCGCGCACCGCATCGCCGTGTTTGGAATGGACGGAAAGTACGAGCGTGCCTTCGGCAGCGAAGGCAAAGGACCTGGCGAACTGGATCGGCCCATGCACCTCACCATAGGGCCGGACCAGCTCCTGTACATCGCCGAATATGACAACGACCGAATCTCGGTGTTCCGGCTGGATGGCAGTTTCGTTCGCCACATCCAGGCGGAGGGGCTGGATGCGCCCGGCGGAATCGCGGTGGACAAGAGCGGCAACCTGTACGTTGCGAACTTCTACGGCCATGATGTTCTGGTTCTCGGGCCGGACGGCAAGCTCCGCCGCAAGCTCGGCGAGCCCGGCAGGCTCTGGTACGGGCAGCTCCATTACCCGACGGACGCGGCGATTGCGCCCGACGGCTCGTTGTGGATAGCGGACGCATACAACCATCGGCTGCAGCGCTTCGTCGAGGGCAAGTCCACGAGCATCGTCGGGTGGGGATTTTTCGGAAGAGCTTTCGGGTTCCGCGTCGCCTCCGGCGTGGGCGTCGACGCGCTTGGGCGGGTCTACGGCGCGGATTTTGGGCATGGCAAGGTGAGGGTGTTCGACCCAGGTGGAAAGCCTCTCGAGACATTCGGCAGGGAAGGTACCGGTCCGGGCGAATTCGACAGGCCCGAGGACGTGGCCGTCCACGGAACGGGCATCTACGTGACAGACTTCGGCAATCACCGCTTGCAGGAGTGGCGAATGGAGAAGAGCCGATGACATCTGCGCAGCCGAGAATCGAAAAGCTTCAGCTCAAAATCGGGGCGCATCGCTGCCGTCGTGGATCTTATAGAGCCGGCGACATCGCGGGGTAACACGAAAGACTGAACGCGCCGCCCAGCGAATGAGGCGCGATCCACCGACTCAATCGGTTTTCGATGTTGTTGGGTTGGAGGACACGGTCGAAGCGTTCCCTATACCAAGCGATTTCGAAAGGCGCAGCGATCGGCTCGGCGCATCCCTTGTACAGATGGATCAAGACCCGAGCGGTGTTGTAGCGGCGCGAAGGCCACGACATCTTCGGTGGGGTCTGCCGTCGGCAACGGCGAATTACTGTCGGGCTTTCGCCAGCGGCTTTCCATCAAGGCACGCCGAGGTCGAAGAACCTAGCCAACATGGCCTTCCTGGCTGGCGTCGCTGTTCTTTTGCAGTCCTGATTGAGCGGCCCGAAACTGGCTTGGTTTGGCTGCAGCAGGTGTCCAGCTATAGCTGGACACAGTATAGTTAACGGCCCCTTAACCATATTCGCGCGATTGTCCCCGTCGAATCGAGCGATGTCGTTTCATTGGAAACTTGAGAGGGTCGGAGGGTGGAACGGTTTGGGACGACTTCCCGTGGATGCAGTTCTCCTGGCTTGCTAGAATGACCCTATGGGTGGCTCGCACGACGCTGGCTTGGTTTGCGGCAACGGGCACTGGATCAATAGTTCGGTCCAGCGCCGGCCGGAATTCAACGCGAACTTCTGTAAGAAGTGCGGGGCTTCGGCGGTCGGGCGGTGTCCTTCGTGCGCCGCAAGCGTGCATGGTAGGTACTATGTCCCAGGAGTTGTTAACCTCATGCCCGATTCCCCACCTCCGTCCTATTGCCACAACTGTGGAAAGTCCTATCCTTGGACGGACGCGAAGCTTCGAGCGGCTATTGAACTTCTGGAAATTTCACCTGCGTCGGCGAGCGAAAAAGAGGAGCTCAAAGCGGACCTGCCGGCAATTATAACGGACGGCCCGCGGAGTCCGGTTGCCACAGCCAAATGGAAGCAATTTCTCATTGGGGCGGGAAAAGAAGTTGCCAGCGCCTTTCGGGATATCTTCGTTGACGTGGCAAGCGAGACTGCGAAGAAGACGCTCTTCGGGCCCTGACGTCCGGCTCTTTTGCTCACGCCCATCATCGATCATTCCACATCCCTGAACGCGCCCTTTTGCTCCAGAGTGCAGCACCGCGAGCACGATAGAGCGCGCTCGTGATCGATTCGCTTGTGCAGCGGCCCTGCCGGCCCACGCGTCTAGACCCTCCGACGTTTCAGCCGACTCAATGGTTGGGGGGGAAAGGGTGCTGTCGTTTATGCGGCCCCGTCACGCGGCGAAGCTACCAGTTCGTCACCGGAGCGTGAGTAGGATCGAAGCGTTCCCGCCAAGGAGGCCTGGTGCAAGGTGCGATCGTCACGGCGACAAGTTGATAATCGCTTGGGGCTTGCGGCGAAGCCCAGGAGGGTGAGTTTTTCATCCAGAATGGTCGGCATTACCCATTGCCTCCAGCTCGAGATCCATCTGTCGCAGTAGCCCGCGCACCTCGCAGACGATGTCGTTGAGTCAAGTTGCGACCCGAGACATGATTTCGCGGCGGGCTTGGAAGAAGGCGCGATCCTGCGCGGCAAGCCGAGCGCCGATCTCGGGCGTGGCGGCGAAGCGCTCCCAGAGAATTTGACGGATCGCTTCGGGCTTGTTCGAAAGATTCATGTCGACGATGTATTGGTCGAGCGCGTGATTCAGCTCTGGATCGAGTGCGATGTCGAAGTGCCGTCTCTCTTTGCCGCGCATATTGGTCATCCCTGTTCACGCTCGAGTTCCTCGAGGATCTCGGCGATGGTTCGGCCGAGCGACCCGCGCAACTTGGTGAGTGCGGCCAGGTAGCCCTCCCGATAGGCCGAGCCGATCGCGGCCTTCTGGGTGTCGAAGGCGCTCTTGTGATCCGCCAAGGCGACCCTCAAGAGCATCCGCACCCCTTGAGTCGGAGTAACCGAGTGCTCGGCGATGAATCGGGACAGTCCCGAGTGCAGATCACGCGGGAGCCGTAGCGTTCCGATCCGTCTGGCTACTGAGAAGTTGTCCGCAGGCGCCATTGTTCACGCGAATACACGTCGACCTATAGGGTCTGGTTGGATTGGCGATGGACAACTCGCGCTCGACGAACGAGGAGATCGGCGAACGGTCCTGCTTGTTGCGACTCCCTTAAAGGAATCCCAGGGAACTTGTCAAATAAGTCGAAGTGACAATAAGTCGAAGTGACACCAGGGTATCGAGATATTCCTCGCCCCTTCCGCAGCAAGCACGCATCGCGCGACAAGCAGGGCAGGGTGGCAAGAGAGGCTGGCTCCTATAGGAGCCAGTATACTTAATGGCGATTAACTATACGTCCGCGAATCGCCACTGTAGCGGTGAGACGCCGAGGCGCCGAGGCAGATTTTGGGCGGGACAGAAGGAGCCCTGGTGGTGGATGCGTACTCCGGATACAACGACGTCGCGAACGTCGAGGACGAACGTCTGCTCCGGTCGCTTGTCCAATTAACTGCTTCGTTTTCGGGATCAAGGATTCTTGTTTGGACGATCCCGATCATCGTCCGTGACAGCGTAGGGCCTCTCAAGGCTGCTACTTGGCAGATACCGGCTCCGCGCTCTGGGCAGGTAGCTTGCCGCCACCTTATGGTTGCCGACCTTGAGGCGTGAGGTCTTCCACGTTGCTCGGCCGTTCGAATCGAGCCTGACCGGTTGCCCCACCTTGTAGCCGTCGAGGATGAACTGGACGGTCCCGGTCGGGGTACTTCTGTCGCTTGAGATCCTCGGTGCCACGGTCGCCGTGAACGTCGCGGATTCTCGGGCCTCCCTAGAATCCTTGGAGTCGTCCAGGGTGGTCGTGGTTGAGCCGACACGGATCCGCTGGCTGAGCTCGTAAAGCTTCGCGAAACCGGGCTCGCCTGTGACGGTTACGTCGAAGACGCAGTTGGCGTTCATGTTTTCGTCAGCAACATTGCGGCAGAGCCTCCGCGCGACGCCTGGATCGAGAGGTTTCGCCGGTTGGTTTCCCGGAATGACGCACGGCGGGTTCTCCGGTGGCCAACTGCGCTGGGTGAACGTGTCAGTGGACGTGCCGGGTGCGTAGTCGAAGAGGCTTGTCTTGTCGGTCACCCGCCAGGCTTCGGCGAACTTCTGGTATAAGTCGACATAGCGTTGATGCAACGGGCCGGGCCTTGGTCCTAGTGACGTACCGTCGGGGAGGGCCGGCAACCAACTGTCCGGCGCGAGGACACCCATGATCCCCTCCGGAGTTCGTGTACGTGAACTGCCCGGTGCATCGCCACCGATGATCCCTTCCATGGATGGGGCACGGAAGACCTGCACATCGAGGTACCAAGTGCTCAAGGAAGTCCAGTACACCGCCGTCACGATGAGAGCGGTCCCGTTCGGGAAATCGATCTCAAACCCCTCTCCGACCGCGGACTTTACAACGCGACCGCCGGACGCGAGATTGAGTCCATTTGCGCCAATCTTTGTCAGGGTGCCATCCACGCGGAGTTGGAGACCGCTGGGATCCGGGCGGCCGCTGATGTTCGGCTGGATTGTGACCCGCTGCTTGCCCACGCGAGCGGCTACGGCCGTGTTAATGCTCACGCAGGTGGTGAGTCCGGTGTGCGGGTTCGGTCCCACCACGGATGCCGTGGCGACGGGTGCCTGGCGAGTCTGGATTTGCAGGTCATCAACGTCGCGCAGGGCGACAAACTCGCCGGCGCCCTGGAGGTCGTAGTCTATTCCATCCCCAGTGGTGATGTGCGGGTCACCGGTGCTACCCATGAGTGAAGGATTGCCGCCGGTGACGATGACCGGTGTTACACCTACCACGCTTGTGCCTGAAACAGTAATCGTTGCGGCGAACGATCCAACTACAGCGCCGGCAACATACGTCACCTGAAAGCTTCGATTAGGCCCTACAACCTGACCTACAGGAGCGCCCGACACCGCGAAATGCGCCGGGTCGGATGAAACGACACCCGTGATCATAACATCCCAATCGCCGGTTTTGCTGATCGTGAAGGTCAAAGGGGCACTGGAAGTGCCGACGTGTTGAATTGGAAATACATGAGTAGCGGGTAACACTTGGATCGATGCCGTCCGATCATAGTTGATCGAGTAGTTCCCTGGCCCCATACCAAAGTAATTGATACTAATCGCGTAGGTGCCCGCGCCAAGGAGCTGCGTGCCACTGTAGGAGCCACCAGACACCATACCCGTCACTAGGGGAATTTCGTTCAGCGGGGCTCCTACGTGAGCGATATAAAAGCCGTTGCCTTGAGGCGGCGCTCCAAGGTAATTGGCAGTCCAGGTAACCGTCTGTTGCGAATTAATTGTGAATTGCATGGGTGTGGCGGTGGTAGTGCACGGCGGCCCCAACGAGCAATCCTTGGTGGCAGTAGCGAAGTTTGACGCGCGTGCGGATGAGACCCCAAAGCCCATTATGAGCACCAGCAACATCACTCCAGCGAAAAAGTATCCGACCTTGTTTCCCAGGGATTTCGGATTTGTGTACATGTGGCTTGCCTCCATATTTGGGCTTTCGCTTCGCACTTGAGCGGAACGGTTGGAGTCCTCAGACCATTACCGACTTTGACTGTCTGCGGGTTATTGCAGGCCACGTGCCATGGAAACGCTGGACGGGCCCGAGCCAATACCCCTCAGGAAAGTCCGGACTGCTTCAAGCCTTGACTTCGATAGTGTCCAGGCGACTTTTGCGCACGACCACTGTGGAAGTTCGGTAACCTAAAGCGAGCAGGACGAGCAATACGAGCACGCGGGCAATTGGCCTCGATTAGGTCGGCCTTGCGGAAATAAGTGCCCCCATCCAACGCAAACTGCTCGACCGCACGTTTATCCTCAACGAAGGACGTCGTTGCCAAGCATGAGGTCAATCTCGCTCGTTAGCGTGCCCCCTGTTGCACGCTCTGGGCTGCGTGCGGACCCTTGTCGTTGTCATCATCACAATTCGGAATCGGCGGGAAGCAGCGATTTTCCGTAGCTTCATGAAGGCAACGGCTGCGCTCTTTATAAGATTGGATGCGCAAGTCCTCTTTGCTCGGGGGAGGCTTTTGCTCGTTCGCCGGGGTGTGTGCCGGCGGTTTACTCGGCTTAGGCACTCCATCGGATTGGGATATGACTAAGCGTGCGACGCAGCGGCCAAGCTTCTGCCCTTGATTCGTGGTCACTCCGCTACTGAATGCCGGCCCACAGTCGCGCCAACCCAACGTTATTAGCCAGCTTGTCGAGCTCATCTTTCGCGTCTGGGAAGAAATAGGTCAGAAGTTCGCTCGCTGCTCCGCTGTACGTGCTGTGGCCGGAAGGGTAGGCCGGATGGCGTGGCGTGCCCGGCGTCGGGTTGGGGAAAAGGCCATGGCCAATACAGCGTTTGTGGATTCAATTACTCGCGTCAAATGACCCGTTACCTGCAACACTGCAACCGTAGCGCTACTGTGCGGCCAGTAGCACCTCCGGGATAGAAACTCTTCGCGGCCGAGACTTGGAGGATTGGGTCGCCTTGCTTTGCCCTCCTCAGAGAGAATTGCCGCAAAGATGGGCAAGCGCCATGGCTGTCCATTGCGGATTTACGCCTGCGACACTCGGAAATACGCTGGCGTCGCTGAGGAGTTCTTTGGCAGATCGCCGCTCGCCGTCCATCGGCTGGCAGCTGGAGCCGGTCGGGAGTGAGTCGCGATCCTCGGAAGCAATCGCGGCGCCTGGTACACCTGTTCGGAAGGCCCGCACAGGCACCTCGACTCAAGAGGCGGGCGGCCCACTCGCGTCATTGTTGTCAGCTAAGGACAAAGAGGCACGTCACGCATGACCGTGATGAACTCGGGACAACAAACATCATTGAGCCGGCTCACAAGCTTGGAAAGCTCGGAGCGCTTTTGGGAGATCTCGCCATTTTGCTCGTCCAGTTGGGAATTAAGGTCCAAGGCGAACAGGCTTAGACCGATGACGACGACGAGCAGGAGTACTCCGATTGCGGCCGCGATGGCATTAAACGGCCAAACTGTCGCCGCGGCTATAGCGAAAGCCACGCCAGCTGCAACAAAGAGGGCTGCCGCGACGGCAGCTGCCGTATCACGTTTGCTCTTGATTTGCGCAGCGGTCGCGCATTGGTTCAGAATGGCATTTCGCAAATCCTGAATCGAGGTCTGCAACTTGATGCACGTCGCGTTGTTCAGGTTCTGGCCCGGAGCCTTGCAGTCCACGATGCCTATCAATTCACCGAAAAGCGGACCCACAGAAGTTTTGATGTGAATTGCTTGGCCTTGGTCAACGCCGCTCTGGCATTCCGTCGCCTCGATATAAATAGGCAGAGCTGTAAACGCGATGCCTTTCACGGAAAACAGGTAATCCCCCCGGACAGCCAGCCGGAGTCTCTTTGTCAAGGACGGAATTATCGATTGCAGTGACCTTTACGGATTCAATCCCCGGAGTTCCTCCAGGGCCTGTGATTGACACCTGGATGTCTATTTGCTGGTTGCCTTGCTTGAGGAGCTGTGTGCTTATCGTGAGCATGCGTTCCGTTCCCCCCGATTGAAAACCGACTTCTGACCGGCATTTCCGATTTGATGAGGAGCCCCTTGGTTTCGCGATCGGCCCACAGCAAGCCCCGTGCCGCCCGGTTTTGACTGCTCGCCCTCGGAATCCGCGACGGTGGGTGCACGCCCTAAGGGGATGCTCCAGCGAACAGCAACGCCCCCATGAGGCTCACATCGGCTTGGCGGAGTTTCTGACAGTTCCGGAGGGCAAACATCCTGGTTGGGAATTGTGAGTGAAATCGAAGAATCGCCACCCAAGACAGGTGGACGTCAAGGAGTCCACCGACTCTGACACGCTAGTTAGCTCAACGGCCCTGGCAGGGTGCTACTGACAGCAGTAGTTGCATGCTGCAGTTGCAGTGATGCAGGCAAAGGTTGCTTCCGAGGAGTTTGTCCCTAGCTCGGAATCACCGCGCGGTGGTGCCGGCAGCGACACGGCTCTCGATCCTGTGGAAGCTGCGTCGATGGTTAGTGAGCTTGAAACGCTCCAAGCAATGGAGATCCGCGCCCTGGTCAGCAACAATCACTTCGGACCTAGCGTGGTGTTGCCGTCCGGCTGTTACAAAAGGGCACAGTCTTCATTCGACCGGATGGACAAACATTTTTGGGCAGGGCTTAGAAGGAACGACGGTCGCCCCGCTGAAAGCCTCGCCTGTACGAGCCCTCAAAATGACAACCATGTTAGGGCATGGGTGTTGCAGGGTTTGAGCAGACCTTGGCTTAGCCTCCGCTCCATGAAGCGCATGAGTACTTTCGTTTTGGGGCTGCGCACGCGTACTGGATCGGGCTGATCAAAGGAGGCTGCTATGTATACGAAGGACATCGCCGGCAATGTTCCGCTCTATGGCCAGGAGATGTGCTTCTGGTGCGGCGCGGCGAGCGCCCAAATGTCCCGGAACGGCTATCCCAACCCGCCGGACCGCTTGTTCTACACGCAGCTCAGCCTGTGGAATTCGATCCAGGCGAACAACAGCACCGACCCCGCCGACAGTGGATGGGCCACCGACCCGCACGGTCTGCAGAGGTGTCTGCAATCGGCGGCCAATCCTGCTGGCGTGCACTGGTCAGAATTCGCAAATGCGAGCCGTGACGGCCTGTTGTTTTCCACGCTCTACTGGATGAACCGACGGGAGTTTCCAGCGCCCACACTGGTGAACCAGGGCGGCCACTGGGTCGTCATCGTCGGCTGGACGACTGATGTCGAGCCGGTCACCGGTAGTAGTCCGTTGCTTCAGTTCATCCACTATCACGATCCGGAGCCCCACAATGTTGGCACCGACACGATGATGGCTGCCGCTCAATGGTACGGCGGTCCATGGAACGGCCCGGTGATGTATGGTGGCACGTGGCTCAATAAGTACGTGGCGATCGTTGAACCCCCTCTTACGAAAGAGCAAGCCCGCGTGAAGCAGGTCAAGCGCACGGGTAAAAAACTGCTGAAGCGGGCGGAGGCGGTGGCGGCGGCCCGCCGATGGATTGAGGCGCAACGCCTGGGTGAGATGCCGAAATACGCACTGCTCGCTCGGAAGGACGTGGAGGTCTTGCCCCCGCTGCTCGTGAGAGAAGAGCCGCCGATTCGTCCCGTTGGCCAGGGCGCCCGGTCGCGGGCGAGGTCGCGCACAGTCCAAGTTCCCCACTACTACATCGTTCCTTTCGGCATCCGCGGCGAACAAAGTGAAACCGGAAGCCCACTCGCTCGCGTTTGCGTGCTCGTAAATGGCTACACGGGTGCGTTCGAGGAAGTGACGGTGTTCGGGCAGCCGCTGAAGCATATTACTGAACAAGAAGCACGGAATGTGGTCGCGGCCGCGCTGAAGGTTGCTCCAAATCGGTTGAGGGATGCCGATATGACCTTGATGTTCCAGCCCGGTGATATCACCCACGTTCGGACGTACCCATTCTGGAAGATCCAGGTCGGGGAACGAACTCTCTACGTTGATCAGCTGGGCAATCTTTACGGCAAGCTGTTGCCAGCTATCCCAGGGGACTAAACGTTCGTTGCAGAGCCGGCGGTCAGGTCATTTCACAAACGTTAATACGAAGGTAGAATACATATTAGATTTACGCCTTCCAAACGACATGCATCGCGCACCTTTAAGCTCCTAGTTGCTTGAAGATTCGCGCCCATGCTCATCGTAGAATAGATTTCTTATATCGCATAGCAAAACCAAAGTAGGGCAGGGTGGCAACGTCTGGGCCGCTCTATAGAGGCCAATATGTTTAATGGCCGTCAACTATACTTCCACGATCGTCGATCATTCTGTTACTTGTTCACCCTACAGCTCCCACGACGATCCGCGCAGGGACTTTCACCGGCCGTGCTTTCAAGAGTACGACCGGGGCACTCGCTGGATAGAGGTGAGCACCGGCCTGACGGCCTGACTACCAACAACCAACAACTGCATCATGCGGGTTTGCAATTGACCCCGTTACACCGAGGGCTTCCTGACCTGGAACCGGAGGAACCCGACTGAAGTTCAGCGGGATTCGGTACGACGGAAGACTGTCGACCAGCCAGTTGCTGGAACCTGTGGGCAAGTCGGAATCTGCGGCACCGCCTCATCAAGGAACTTGAGGGTTTTCCCCTCGTCGCAATTGGCTCAGGATTTCGGCGTCGAGTCGGCCCGCCACGTCATGGACGCTGACTAGCTGCGGTCCCGCATTGCGTGCGAGCACCACCAGATTGGCACGCGCAAAGAGCAGCATCGTGGGGTCGCTAATGCCGAATGCGACATCTCCGATGTTGAGTTCGGGTCTTTCCTTCAGTGCGGTCGATTGAAACTCGCCGAGCAATTCTAGCAAATGCGTGTGCGCGGCTTGAAGCGAATCGCAGGTGCGGACCTCGATGTTCAATAGTTGCTCGTTCGATAGTTCGCGGCGACCCCAGATCGTCTTCGCGACCGGTGGCCTGATCGTTGAATCGTAACTTCGGCGACAGATTTGCCAACCGGGCATGTGATTTTCGCCTATCTCGAAGCTTTTCAGCGTTGCCGTAGAACGAAGCAGATTACGCTCGCGCCATGCTTCGAAATTGAATCGCCGTTTGAGTTCCTCATGCCTTTCGGGGTCCATCGTTCACCTCTCAGACGACCAGGCGCCGCGTTCGCGTCTGCGGTTGCGGGTTGCAAGTAGCACGGCCTGTCGGGGTTGCCAGACGATCCCGATACTCTAAATCGCCAGGGTTGCCGAAACGCAGGTTTGTGGGCAACAGCGGCGCGTGCGGCGGCGACGTTGGGTCTGCGTCACCGTCGACCTGGAGGCAGGCGTCAAAGACGTTGTCGTTGGCCGTGCTGCCGCCTTTCCATGCAACTTCGTGATAAGAGAACGAGCCCATCCATCCGTCGATCCCCTTGCACGGGGTCTGCCAGATGTTGCTTCCGATGGCGAGGATCTCGTTGAGTGCAAAACCATAGCCCATTCGCGATTGCCACAAGTCGCAGCCCAGAATATTCGAAAACGACGACGTAAGGGTGGCGCAATCGCTGCAGTTCACGTAGATGCCATTGCCGACTCCGCCTTTCAGGCGGTCGACGAACGCCGTGCAGTCGAAGTTTCCCAGACTATAATAAGGAGATCCGCCATTCGGACAATCGTAGGTGATGACTTGCGGCCCGAGGTTGTAGATGTTGCCCGTGACGCCGGCTGCGGCTGCGTCGAAGGTGGTCGCTCCAAGCGCCCATCGGCACGCATAATCCAAGACGTCGGTCCACGGAAGCTGCACATTGGCTTGCCCATATGGTTGCTGTTGCCATGGTAGGGTCGGAACGTCGAGCACAGTGTATATGCGGTGACGCGTGATCTGAATGTCTTGCCAAGCCTTCTTACGAGGCAATCGGTATTGCCACCGCCATTCTGTTGTATGCACTCCGATCCCCGCACTGGCGAGCTTCACACCGGTGAGATTGAATGTTACCGGACCACTGGTGCCGTTTGCGAACGAGACACTGCGTGCCGCAACTTCGCCCAACACATTGCCGAAGAGCACGCGAAAGATGGCTTGCAGGATGGCGATAAGCCAGCCGAGGCATCCGGCGGGTGGCGGCGGAAACACCACGTTATCGCGCGCGCGGACCTCCGCTTGGGTGACTTCAGGGTCGGTGCTACTTAGAGAAGCAATGATGGTGACGGCGTTGCCCTGATTTTGTGCAATCGCATAGGCTGCTGGCGAGTCTTCGGGGTTCACGCAGAAACCGCGGCGCCATTCCGGCACGGTCACCCAGGCAGTTGCGTTCTTGCGAATGTTGACGCCATTGCCGATTGCCGTCATCGGATTGTGATTGAAGGCTACTGTGTCGACCCGAATCATTTCTACCTCCGTGAGAACGGCCTCCTGAGACATTTGCACGGATCTGTTTTAGCCGTGTCTAGCTTGGCTTTCTTGCGCTGCGCATTCTGCTGTGTCCCGCGCCGCCGGTTCCCTCAAGTTGTAAGCAGCTTCGCTCCTATCTGCTGCACGTCGATGGACGGTACGCTGCCGCTGCGATCGGTGACCGTATAAACGGCGGTCACACTCAATTCCATCGTGCTGACAATTTCCAGAATACCTATGCTCAGCGGAACCGGACTCGCGGGCGGCGCCCCTAGCAGCCCCTCGAGGAGGCGGCAGCAGTCGTGCATGGTCGCGCTGTGCGCGGGCAGCCGGATTCTTTCGAGCGTCGCGGGTTCCTTGAACTTCGGCTCGCGCCCCGAAACGGCTCCCGCCAGGACCAGCGAAATCACACGCTCGACTACCGGCGCTTCCTTTTCTTGGCAATTGTGGATGTTGATGTCAGTCGAGTAGCGTCCCGGCCGGACCGGCGCACATCCGCAGCAATCGTCGTTCTGCTCGCCGCACAGGAACTTTACGCTGTAAACGAAACGTCTGAACTGGGCGGGTCCGATCACCGCCGGAGGTCTTTCCGGCTGTGCCAACCCGATTCGGGGAGGCTCGATGGAGCCTGGCTCCGTGTAGACGTCGACTTGATAGGAGCCATTGCCCAAGTCCGTCACCGGTCCCGAAGGAGTGCTGCCGGGCTGGGGCTCCACGGTAAAGCCATCGGACCGCCCCGGTCCGAGCAGATTGCCGTACTTGTCGCGAGGCGTAAAGGTCATCCGCACGCCCGAGCTGCCGTCCGGCCCCGGGGGAAGGTCCGTGGCCGTCACGGTGGTCTTGCCGGGATCGATCCCGATGTCCACGTGAATCGACCAGGTCAGCTCCCGCATGCCGATGCAATCGTTCTGATACGTCGCCTTGGCGTGAAAGGTGTAGTCGCCTTCGGCAGTGAGCAAATCGTTGAGCGGCGTGCCGAAGGTCGCGGTGGCCTCAAACGCGCCGTCTGTGTTGACCGAGTCATTGAACAGGTCGATCGCGGTCTCGACATAGGTCACCACCGGTTTGCCGGTGGACTTCTCGATCACTTGCAGCGTGGCCTGTCGGGCGGGAATGCCGTCCGCATTCGTCGTGCCGGCCGGGCCCAGCCCCGCCTGGCTGAGGACGTTTCCCACGCTCGTGTCGGGACGCGTGATGATCATGCTCGCCTTCATGTCATCAGGCCATCCCCCATCTTCATCGCGCACAGCAACCATTGGATTGATCCTGTCGCCGGTGTAATAAAGTTTTTCGGCGGCGAACCGGCTCATTCGCGGTCCCCCGGTCGGAATGATATTCAGGAAGTAACGCAGCGCCGGCGCGGGCGGCGGAAACTCGCCTCCACCTCCCGGCCGCAACACCTTCACGCTCCACAAGCCGTCGCGCTCGCCGCCGATGGGCAGCGAGATTCGCAGGAATGTCCAGGTTCGTCCCGAAGCCGATTCCACCGTCGCAGTCGAGCCTGTAATCACTGCGCCACCCGGGGTGGTCACCTCCAAAAACAGTGACGCGACTGTGTTGTCCCAGCCGGCCACGGCGGTGATGGTCTCCTCGCCGCAGACGCGGAAGGGCACCGCAGTGCCCGATTTCTGATTGGCGGGCAGATCGAACTCCGGGTCCATCAGGATGCCGAATTCGAAAATGTTTCCGAAGGCGTCGGAGTAGAACTTCTCCAGTGAGAGTCCGCCTCCCGCTCGCGTATACAGTCCGCCGTGCGATGTGGCGAGTGTGTTGAGCAGCGCGCCGTCCAGGTTCGACGCGGTCCCGAATCCGATTGCGTGAACTGTGATTCCCGTCAGAGCGCCTGCGACGTCGGCGATCATGGGCGGCGTGTTTTGCAGACCGTCCGTCATCAGTAGGATCGCTTTGGGATTCGCGCTGGGCGCGGCCAGAAATTGCTGCCGAGCAGCGTCCAGACCACCGCCGATCGTGGTGGCTCCTCCTGGCGTCAACCCTAGCAACTTGCCGGTCGTGTATGGCGCCGGTCCAATCAGCGCCGCCTTCGAGCCGCCGGTGACATCGGCGATGGGGAAGTCCACCGGAGAGCTGGCGGTGGTGCTGAAGGAAACCAGACCGACCCGATTCTTCACCGCGGCTTTCACCAGTTGCACGAACAGCGACAGGGCATCCCGAGCCGCTTCGATCTTCATCCGTCCCGTGCCATCGTCCAATGACATACTGCCCGAGCGATCGAACACCAGCATCACATCGCGCGTGATCGGCAGCGGAGGAGAAGGGGCAATCGCTTTCAGGATGGTCTCGGTCGGGAAATAGGTCAGCGGGTCCCCGAGGAAGCAGGGAGAGCCATTGGACAAGACACCTGTGATGCGTCCCGCCGCATCAAACAATCCCGACCCTGAGCTTCCGCCCGAAACACTGAAGTTCTTGGGGACGTTGATCGAGGTCGCACCGCTGGCTTGAACCTTCGCGAACCCCTGGCCATGTGGCAGCGAAAGCTTCTTCACTGCCCCGTTGGGGTGATGCACGCCGAATACGTCCTCGCCCACGCCCGGGCGATCGTGCCGCATCTGTATCACCGGGATTCCCGCCGGCGCTTCGGCCAGCTGGAGCAGGCTGAAGTCGCCGACGTTGTCGTAGTGGTGCGCCACAACTTTTTTGACTTTGTAGAATCGCGGGTTGTAACCGGGCGGCTGCTTGCCGTCGCAGAGCGTCTGGTAGTCGAACGTCACCGAGCTCTGCAGCGCTTCTGCCGGCGTATGGCAGTGCCCGGCGGTAAGTACTTTGTCCGTATCCACCAGCGTCACCGAGCAGGTGGAAAGCTGCACGAGGCCGGTGAAAATGCTTTTCTCGACCGACAGGATCATCCCCACACTGCGGGCCACGCGCGCGCGCACGTCGGTGGAAGGCGTTGCGCAGGTGGCATTTTCCCAGTTGGGCGGGTCGGTGCAATACCAGAACGGATCGTAAGTCGGCTCCATATACGAGGGCGACTGATAAAACGGATCGCAATTGGAAAAGCTCGGGTGACCGCTTTCGCCGGCATGCCGTTCGCCGCGCCCGTATTGATCCAGCTGCACGCTTCCCGTGGCCGGTCCAGCCGCGACATAGTTGATTTGAACGCCCATCGGGAAAGCGTAGACATTGACCGGCCTGGTCCAAAACGAAGGGCCGTCCGCCGCGGTAAACCTGTCGACGTCGTAGCCCAGGTTCACCTGCAGCTCGTCACCAGGCTTGAAGTCGAGGTTCTGGAAATGGAGGACCAGCAGCTTGGTCCCACCCGGCGCCTGTGGCGGATTGAAGATTGTGCTTCCCGGCCCGATTGTCACGGGCGGGATAGGTATGACGCTTCCGGTAATGTGCGACATCGTCCGTCTCCTTTGATTCTTTCAACGCCGGGCGAGCACCGGCTCCACCTCGATCGAGACACCGCCCCCGGACTTGACGCCGCTGCTGGTGTACACCGCGGTCACAGCGATATCGGCGTTCGCCTTGAGTTCGAGAAAACCGATGGTGAGAGGAATCGGCGATGATGGCGCCTCTCCAAAGAGCAGTTCGGCGATGCGGCAGCAGTCGTCCATGGTTGCTGTGTAGGCGCCGAGGCAGAGCTTTTCCTCCGCTCGGGCGCTTGCGGTGCGCGGCTCGCGACCGGGGGCTGCACCGGCCAGCACCACCGGAACGAATCGCTTCACCACTTCAACCGGATTCGGGGAATAATTATGGATGCTGATTTCGGTGGCGTACGTGCCCGGCTGAACGGGTGCGCATTCACAGCCGCACTCTTGCTGAACCCCGCAGATGAACTTGACTGAATAAACAAACATGCAGGGCGGCACGGTGATCTGCACCTTCTCGCTCGCCACCAGCTGGCCGTCCGCGACGACGTCGATGGTGCCGGTGATCACCTGTTCTTTGGAAATGCACGGAATTCCGGTGAGCTTCACATCGAAGGTCAGCGTGTGATCCTGGTCGCCGGACAGCGGGCCATATCCACCCGGGGGATTGATCGAAGTCACGAATGGAGCCAGCAACGCCGTCGGAACCAACTTCACGTTCTGAATGCTGCCAACCGCGCTTCGGACCAGATTGATGATGGTGCTGACAATGTTGCCCGCATGGATTCCTTTGGCGATCGCACCGCCGGTGGCAGTGGCGATGCGGGTCGCCTGCCCAGAAAGGCCGCCGGGAGGCCCGCACTGCGCGACATAACCGGTAGCCCCGGCCTTCGGATCGTCGTCCAAACCAGGATTCGCGGTGGAGACCGCCAAAACCGCGATGTTTTGAGTCACCAGCTTGGCTGTCGCGCTGGCTTCGCTGACCGCTGCCACGCCCGAGACGGCCGGGCAGATCGGATCGTGGCTGGCAGCGTCACCAAACCATACGATGATGCGCTTACTTCCCGCGCGCCACCCGATCCCTGGTCCTGGAGGCACGGCCAGGCTGTCGAGTGCAAACAGGCCGGCCTCGGGAAGGTCTCCGCCGCCGTTGGCCGACCATGTACTGATCGCGGTTGCTACCGTCGTCACCAAGTTGGTTAGGCTCACTTGGTGCTGGAACCCATATGGGTCGCGGGAGGCGAGGTCCTTGTAATTGCCCACTCCAAACGCGATATCCACGGGCAACCCACTCAGGGCCGCCAGGACGTTGTTTGCTCCGGCTTGCACTGCGTTCAGGATGCCGGCCATCGAGCCGGTGGTATCCGCGAGAAAGTAAACGTCGGCCTTGACCGGCCCGGCCTTCTTGGGAATGGTCAACGTGAGGGTTTCATCGATGACCTGCCGCGGGTTCAGCGTCAATACATTGCTATCTGGCTCAATCGTGATGAGAGCTGCGCCGGATGCGCCGGCTGTAGTTAGAACGGTGCGATCGAACAACTGCTCCAAGGCCGGCATCGTCTCCAGAGCTTCGCCCTGCTCGTTGAGGATCACCGCGTGCGCACGCCCGTTCGCATTTAGCGCGCTGACCACCTTGAAGCGGTAAATCGGTTTACCCGATCTAGGGTCAAGAGCCTCCGCGCAGTCTATCACCCGTGGCTCTCTGATCGCGTGCCTTTTGGCCGCCAATGCGGCGGCCTTTTCGGCGAGAGACTTCGCGCTCATGAGACCTCCTTTGTAACACGTCGATTACGGCCAGCGGCCGACCTCCAGCTCTCGTTGTCGAAGGTCGTCAGGCCTCGGCTTCAGGATGCGACTGCATATTTCGTGCACATAAAAAAGGTGGGGAGCATGGCTTGAGTCTCCCGGAATTCACTTGCGGAAATGGCGCCCGAAGCTGAGCCCATTGAGTATGAAACACGCATTAGTAGCCTAATTCCTGCTCAACTGCTCAATCGAGATCGGGACGCCCAGTGGCCTCAACAGTGCAACAACAGCGCCTCTTTCGCAGACCCGTAATGATAAACTCAATGACTGTCCCGCTGTGCCGCTTGTCCCAGAACCGCAGGTTTTTGACTTGACCAACCTTCACCCGCTCCTCACCGCCTCCTCCCGAAATTTCCTCGACCTCAACTCCTGAAATAGCGCGACGAACGTCCCTGGGCGTTTCGATGCTGGGCCGCCGTAGCGAGCCGTCTCGCTACGAGCTGCGTGAATCCCGCATCGTTTGGCAACTGAGCTTGCACAGCTCCGAAAGCGGGATGAGCGGATGATCGACGACGATCTCTCGTCTGCCAGGTGTTGGAGAGACTCATTGACATCGTCACACGATGACGCGACCCGGGGGCCGAGCGTGCACCGCACCGACAACGACGGCGGTTCGTGGAGCTCGGTCTTTGGCGTGGCGATTGCTTTCGAGGTTTCAGCCGCGGATCCATGAATGGCGTCTTGTGACGGTCGCGCCGGCAGAAAAGCGCAAAAAGCGTAAGCCGGCGTTTTTTGAGCGGACCAAGGCCATCACTCTTTTCGGCGCCGGACGGATCGAGGCTTATGAAACTGAGCAGTCTGCAAAGGGCTGCGGAATGCGTCTCCTTTCTGTCAGCGTCTTTCCTTTCCCGACTGGGTCCGTCGTTGCCCGCCTACGGGAGCATCTTTGTAAGGCTGAGCGCAACTTACCGGGCGGTAGTAAGCGTCTTCAAGCGTCTTCTTGTCCTATATCTTTGTCGAGAGCTCCTGAGTCGCGCCCCAGACCGTCGAGAGAGCGGCAAGAATCAAGACAGCATATTTCAGGAACGTCAGATGAGTTCGATGTGTTTGCTCACTTGGCTCAGGCTCGAATCATTTCAAGGAAGATCGCATTGGACGCTCTTCAGGACTCGACGTATGGGTGTGCAGAGCGACATGTTTTGGAAGCCGCCGATGTGCATTCCAATCGAGCGGCCAGTTTTGTCGAGCACCAGAGAGCCAGAGTCCCCGTCGGTAGCAAACTGTGAAATCCCGATTTGCTCCGCGAACCAGACTGTCCGCTGGCCCTGATCGGTGGGCATCGGAAAACTGGCGAGGACGTGCAGCGCCTGGACGATGCCGGTTGTAAGCTCACTTGCGTAACCCACCTTCTGCACTTCCAGACCAAGAGGAATCGCATCTCGAATCGGCCCCGGTCGAATCCCCAGCAGGGCGATTCGGGCATCGAGCGAGCTGGCGCTCTTTGGTTTGAAGGTTGCGGCATCCACGTTGGCGGGGGCGTCGCTTATTGCAAAGCCTGGCGAGGCGATGGTTACGAGGCGACCGATGGGCGCGTCGGCGAGCTCGTCCAATGCTTGGGCATCGGGGCGGGCAGGCATCATCACAACCTCACCGGCGTGCGCACGGCCATAGCGTCCGATCACGTGCGCGCACGATAGGCCGAGCCGCAATCCGCTCGGAGATTGGCTCGTCACCACGCAGCACAGTGTTCCGGATCCACCTTGTTCATTTCCAACGTTGAATCCAGGTTGCTCTGGGCGAGCGGAGCTCGAAAGCGCGTGGAAGCGACTTCGCCCGACTTCGCGTACGTCTGTGAGCACCTCGCCTTCAAGGCCAACCGCCGTCACCTCGATGGACTTGGGAATGCGCTGGCGCCGATCCAGGCGGTGTAGCGGGTGCTTGTTGCGCACGAGTATCTGGAGCGCCGGCGGCCCAAGTACACCGCCGCTGATCTTGCGCGCGAAACACAGGCCGACCACGTTGGCCGGATCCCACCAGCGGGAGTGCAGGCTTTGCAATTGTTTCACCTGCCGCGCGGCCTTAGCTCGAACGTTGGAATGCGTCCCGAATGCGATCCCGGAAATCAAGTTCGCGAAGTGATGGTGGGTCAGTCGCACGTGCGGAGCTCCTCCTTGTTCGCCCTGCACTTTTCGACGGAGGTCAGGAGCGCTTTGGCCTTATCGACCGCATCCGTCTCGGCGCAACGCGCGCGCGCGAGTTGCCCGCGGACATCCAGGAGATCCAAGATCTCTTCGCATCGATCCTGAAACAGTTTAACGCCGGCGAGAAAGAGTGGCTGCGTCACGGCGGGATCGAATGAATACCCCGCAGCGCTCGCGAAGTCTTGTTCGGGTCGAAAGAGCCACGACGACTGCCAGCTTGTCGCCACCTGGTCAAAGCGAGCCGGGCCGAGCCAAGCTGTCTCAGCGGCCTCGGGACGGGGACGAAGACCTGGCCCCTTTCGCTCGAACCCGGTAGTTCTCCGACAAAAGTGCTCGACCGTTGCCTTGTCCGGATCAGATCTGCCGAGCTTGGACAATCGGTCTTTGCAGACGTTGTACTCGAGAAAGCGACGCTCCACCGCGGTCAGCTCTGCAAGCTGCACTTCTGCGACATTCGGGTTTGTCCCGAAAAGATCCAGCGTCCGGAGCAGCATATCCAGGGTACTCTTCTGGCGCGCGGATCGCCCAGGCTCGATTCCGGAGTTCGTCAGGACCAGAGCGCGCTCGGCACCGCGGTACACGGCCTGCAACACAGGAAGCCCGGAACGGACTCCGCCGTCCACGTAGGTTCCGCGGAGCACGCCACTGGCAGCCGGGAGCCCATCGACCGGCTCGGCGAGAACGGGCTCCACGATCGATGCGAGGGTGCCCAGATTGCGACGTTCAGGCGGGCCGCTATCTTCCGGATCCTGATCGCTGTTGGCGAACACATCGCCCGTTTCGTAGTCGATCGACACCGAGACCATCTCAACCGCGTTGCGTGAAACATCGGGCGGGATGTTGTCGTGGAGAAGCTTGGCGATGCCATCAAACCGCACGAGGCCGCGCACGTTGCTGAAGAGATTCCAGATCCAGGTACTGTTGACGCAGTACAGATCGGACGCGACCGAGCACGTGTATTTGCCAATTATCAGGTCGAGCGCCTTCGTTTCGTTTGGTGATCCCGGCCGTCCGGTAAAATAGAGATCGATCAAAGTGCCGATCAGAGCACCGGTGCTTGTTCCCGCGACTAGATCCGGCTGAGCATTTGAGCAACCTTCCTGCTCCTCCGGAACAGAGCGGCATCCCGAGAGTACGGTCAGAAACCGCCACACGACGCCTGCACTGAAGGCCCCGTTCGCAGCACCGCCGCTCAGGACGATGGCCGTCGTTGGCCGCCCCACGCGGCGATGCCAGGAACGCGCGTTGATATAAGACGCCGCGCGCGCCGTGCCGGTCGCAAGCCCCTTGCGCAATACCACCGGATCAAGGGGACCGCGACCGATGAAATTCTCGAGCGCTGCCAGTGACGATGCCAGGCCGATGGCGTTGGACACAAATCGCTCAGCATCCAGCTCGGCCCGGGTCGCTGCATCGGTTGCGGGGGATCGGAGTGGCGCAACCGTCTTGGGTGGGGCTGGCACACCGGAGCCAGGAAGACCATTTGCGAACTCTATGTAGATGGAAGCCGGATCCTCGCGATTGCGCTTTGCTACACGTAGTCTCGTTAGCACCTCCTGCATGTAATCGCCGTTTCCCATCGCCTGGAGCCACGACGAAACCTGCCTCGAATCCACATACGCATCACTCAGATGGGTTCGGGTCAGACGAGCGATTCGCTCTGCAATATCCACCTGCGGGACCTGGCTCCCGCCGCTGCTGGCCGGCTGGTTGAGCTGCTTCAGCGCCCACGGTGTTCGAAGGAAACATCCGGATAGAAGAAGCGATGCTGCCAGTGCAAAGAGGCTCAGCTCGGTCATAGGTTCTCTTCCTTTTTGGGTTCGCCGGGCGGCGCGACCTCAAACAGAGTGGGTGACCCGACGATCTCTTTGCCGTGAGCCGGATTGACAGTGACGGCCCTGGGGCCGACCTCTGCGTTGCGCGGGACCTTCACCTTGATCGTCCGGTCCTTCCAGTCTTCGGTCTTGTCCGCAGAGATGACGCCGAACTTGACCGTCCCCGGCTGCTCCCCGAAGCCCTTGCCTTCGATTTGGACCTCGTCTCCGGGCTTGGCCCTTTTCGGCGTTACTTTGCTGATCTCTCCAGGAGGGGTCAGGGGCTCTTCAGGCGGTTGCTTCACGGATTCGGCCCCCTCCTTCGTCGCCTTGCTGCCGAAGTAAAAGCCGATGATCGAGGAGAAGGCGCCAGCGAGGATCGTCAGGATTTTGTCTGCGTATTCCGGTGCTTTCTCAAACTTGCTGACCGCGACAAAATGGAAGACCGCGATTGCGAGCGTGGCGAGCAGGGCATACGTGACAAGAGAGCGCGTTGTCCCCGGCACCCCGGTCGGGGTGAACTGCCCCGCCATCTTCGCGATCTGTTCGGGCGAGAGGGCGGCAAGGCCGAGCTTCTCGAGGAGCTTGTCCCGAGTCTTCCTGCTGAAGGCGTAGGCCTGCAGGCTATCGACGAGATGGAGCCCGAAGAGGAACGCAGCCAACAGAAGGACGTAGAATACCAGTAGCTTCGGCGTATAGGACCACGAATCCGAGGCACGGGCCGGTGAATCCTCCCCTCTGGCAAGCCCGGCCGACAGGACGCTTAGCGCCAGCACCATTCGCGTCGCACGGAGACACATCTGTGCCATGAACTTGAGAGCATGAGCACTCATGGCTGGGTCTTCGCTTTTGGACAGCAAGCACCGGGCCACTGGCAACAGCCATGCCGTTGCCTGCCAATGTGAAGGAACTCGCGCATTTTGCGCCTCTGAAATAGTCCTGCACTGAATGCGCCAGCCGTGCGGAGCGAATTCTGGGGCGCATTGGACGGAGGTCAGCCAGTCAAACCGCTTGGAGCTGAGGTACCGCGCCCAACTCTACACTCATCGCTCAAATGGAAAGGGCCGGGTGCAACAGTAGCAGGCGGTTGCATGCTGCAGTTGCAGTGATGCAGGCAAAGGCTCCTTTCGAGGAGATTGTCCCTATTTCGGGCTGACAGTGCAGTGGCGCCGACAGCAAACGCGAAACGTCATCGCGTTCCTGAAGCCAAACTCAATATCCTGCAGGAAATCTGACCGCAGGGTGTTCCATGGGCTCTTTTCTTAAATATTTTGTCTGGAGGGCTTTCTTCGAATTTGTTTAACCCGGCCGTTCTCTAGCCTTGGTCGCAGCCATGCCTTGTGAGCAAGTTCGGTTGCTCGTGGGATCACGTTGGCGGCGTTGATGGGGCGGAGGCCAAGGCCTCCAGAGTTTTCGGGCCTACTTCGCCATCGGGGACTAGCCCTTGGTCCAGCTGGAACGCAACCATTGCGGCCTGGGTATGTGGACCGAAAACGCCGTCGAGGTCTCCCGGGGAGAACCCCGCCGCTATGAGCTGCTGCTGTACTTCGCGGACGTTGTCCCCAGCGTCGCCAAGTTTGATCAGTCGTTGTGGCCGCGTCGGAGCAGCACCGGACCCCGTCTCAGCGTACTCAATCCACGGCACGAGCACACCGGTGTCCCACCGACGATCGTTGAGCGATCCGCGGCACACGCCGAAGGCGTGACCCATTGCCTCGATTGTCCCGCCGTTGCCATCGGACAACACGATGTGACCGTGTGCGCCAGGTTGCGGGTACCGCAAGACGGCCGCACCCGGTGTTCGTGCCGCCTGTAGTAAAGACACCATAGCCCGAAGCCTGCGGCTGTCGTCGCCCCATGCGCCGGTGAACGCTTTGGCAATGGCTGCGGGTCCCGCGTCATTGTAAGTACACCCATAGAGGCGTCCCGACGCCTGAAAGACGCACCAAGAGACAAACTCGGAGCAATCCCACGGTCCTTTCCAACTCGCGTTATCCTTGGGCACAGGAGCGCCAAGCACATATTTCTCGCCGATGTGCTGGCCAGCCAACGAAAGCAAATCCACACCCTTCGCCATAGAGCCTCCGTAACAGTGCTTGCACTAAGTCCCCAGATGAGTGGAGCGCCGTGGGGGCCGGTTAGACCCCGAGTGCCTCGCCAACCCGCCACTTCGCTTGCACGAAAGTCTTGTAGTCCGCGGCGACTTGCGTGGCGTACCGTTGTGCGAAGGCGATGGCGGAACGCGCCGCGTCGGCGGTGCTCCAAGCAGTATCGAACATCACCGGTGCGTTCTGACGACAGTGCAGTCGCGCCAGCACTTGGCCGCATTGGCGCGCATAGGCGAGCAACTCCTCATGATGCGCGTCACCCCGCGCGAAGCGGTCAGAGGTTAGCTTCTCCTCCGCGGGATCGTTCTCTCGCCCGAGCGCGGCCAACTTGCCCAAATGGGTGGCGGCAACACGCGGCCAAGGGTCGCCCTGTAACCGGCGGATCGAGGCCGTCTGTGCTCGCGCCCGATCGCGCGGCGGCGGCCGATTGCGTGCGGCGTCCAGTACGCTCGGGCGCGCCGCCTTCAGCTCGAACATACGGCGCTCTTCGCCCTCACCGACCAGCACCGAAAAGCGCAGGCGTCCGAGAGAGCCGGTGCCTTTGAACTGGTAGGCGACGTCGAGGACATCGCAGCTTTTAGTAGGCGCCTCTGGCGCCTTGAGCTGCTTGAGGCTCTCCTGGTATTCCGCGAAGGCTTTCTCGACCGCTTGAACCCACGGCTTTGCCGGCCGCGCGAACTTCTGTGGATCATCGAAGCGCTTGTGCCCTTTTCCTGGCGCGACTTTGGCGATCAGCTCCTCGCGTGTCTTGTGGCCGTGCTCCTGCAGCAGTTCGCGCACGCGGCCGTCCGCCTTTGCCAGTGTCCACGGGAGTACCGGAAACCGACCGCCCAGCTTATCGACCTCCTCGGCCCAAGCCACGGCAATCGCGTGCGCGGTGTTAACGCGCACGCCTTCCGTCAGACCGGGCAAAAGCAGCGCGCTTGTGCAGAGGCGTTTGAGGTCGAGATCGAGCGGCCCTGCGCCGACGTCGTCGAAGTCGTTCACGTCGAAGCAGAGCTCGCCACTCTGGCCGCGGTAGATACCGAAGTTCTCGAGGTGCAGGTCGCCAACGATGAGTCCCTCGGGCGTCGCCGACTTTGCGTCTGGAACGCGGTTGAGGAAGAGGTCCCACGCCATTAGGTGAAACGTGCCGCGGAAGAACTGGAAGGTCGAGTTCGTCAGCGCCTCGATCTTGCGCCGAAGCGCCTCCCGTGTGAGGTCCTTCGCGTCGTTCTCCCGCGGCACCTCCTGCTCAAGCAGCGGTTTATTGTAGGAAATGATCTCGTCTATTGGGTCGCGGTCCATGGCGTCCGCCCTTGATTCGCTGTTGTAAGGGCTGGCTGCAGCTTACGTGCCAGTGAAATCATGCGATCGCGCCACGTCAGAAGCTCACTGCTTCACTGCAACTGCAACTGCAACATGCAACCGCCCTGCTACTGTAGCACCCCTGCCAGGACCGTTGGATTTACAAGCCGCGCCTAGGAATTCGTCACGGCGTCGCTCGCGGGATTTAGCTCCCACGATTGAGGAGATTGTCCGATCGACCCCAGAATTGGTTATCAACTAGGTCCAGAAGCCGAACTGGTTAGGGGATAATCGGTGGCGCAGGTGCAGAGGTGGATAACCTTGCTGTTGGCGAACTCCTGATCGCCTCTCAAGACGGAGATGAGTTGAACTCGAACACTTAGCCGCGCTCCCCAGCGAAGGTAGTGGAGGCCTTACTAGCGTTTAGTTGGAACATCGTTACGGCACAGCCATTGCTAGGCATTTGTGAGTGGACCTTGGCCCAGCCTGCGCTTCAAGCCGCGCACATGAGTACTTTCGCTTTGGGTCTGCGCCCGTTGGGTCCAGCAAAGAGGCGCTCATGAAGCGACTGGTAGAAGGTTTTGTATTGCGTCATCGCGGGAAGTTGCGGTTGAACCCAAGCGATGTATCTGCCGACAAGAATTCATAGGGCCTTAAAACTAGCCACGGGAGAAATGAATGTGGCATCAAGATTTTGAAGTTCAACGTTTCGAAGTGAAGCGACGGCTTTTTGTGTCACAAAGACGACCAACGGCACGAGTGTATCGCTTTCCAAGAGAGGGGTTAAAACGATGACGAACAATCCGTGGAAGGATGTCTTCTTGCGTATGCCAGCTGGGGGCAGGCCGATGGTCGTGGCACTTGTTATCAGCTTCTTGCTGTTTCCCACGAGAGGCCACGGGGAGATTGAAATTACATTGAAGAATGACTTCATCGAACAGATGAAGGACCGAGCGACCGTGAGTGCCACCTATACGGTAGATAAGGCTCACGTGCATCCCAACCCGCCGCCGAAGGATGGGGACATGCACATCGCTGGCCGTGCTCCCGAAGTGGGGCTTCCGATCGTCGCTGAGATAATGAACGCAGGGTTCGAGAAGCAGTCGGTGGACCTGATTCACGGTGTCGAAGGAACTGGAAACACCGTCAATATGGTTGGTGCTTGGCGCATTTGGACAGAACACGGAGGAAACTCGACGCAGGTCCAGGGCGCCCCCCTGAGCGCCTTCACCACTACCAACCCGCCACATGTCTTTGAGATCCATCCGATCGTCAGTCTCAACAATACGAGCTTGGCGAAGTCATTTCGACCCATCGTTCCACTCAAGCCCAAGGACCCGGGATTCAAGCCCAAGGACGCGCACGACGCATTCCGGGCTTACGAAAACATTCGCAGTCACATCAGCGCCACTCAGTCGACTACAACGATCGTCACCAGCATGGGGGGGTACAACTACGTTGAATTTGTCCTAGAACTGAATGAAACTCCGGTCAAGCTGGAAGACGGCCATGCAGCCGAGGCGCAAGTTCTTACGGTGGACGGGCAACTGCTCGTTCACAATCGGCGAATGGTCTTCGTTCAAGACACGCCGCCGGACAAGGCTGTGCGTTCGCTTGGCGTTGGGAAACAGCTTCACGTGTTGGGAGTCCCTCGAATAGACCTGAAGCTCGTTTCTTGGCGCACACGTAACGCTCAGGAGCGTCCCGAAGTTCTTGCTTGGAATCTTCCATACGAGATAGTGGTGGTCGGCGTCTACAGCAAGAAGTAGGTGTTGAAAGACGCGCTAGGTCCTTACTAGACGCCCAGGTCTCGAGGCTGCGTCACACTCACAACGCCGATTAATCGCTTTGCTTTTGTGTCCACCAATTCGGATGAACACCTGCTGCAACAGTGGCGCTACAGTGCAACCAGGTAGCATCCCTGGATCCGAAACTTCTTTGTACCTGAGGAGCTGCAGTTCGACTGTATGGCGCGGCGAGACTCGCTCCGGAGAGTTACTGAGTTTGCAAACCGATCTTTTTTCGGGGGTTTGGGCGCTGAGCGGGATAACTCTGCTTCAAACTGGCGATATCCTGCTTAACGCGAGGCCGCGGAAATGAAAAAGAAAGCCTTGCTCTCACTCGCTTTCGACACCGCACACTTTGCGGCATGGCGGTTGCTAGGGAGTGCTTTGTAGGTAGACGATGGATCGACCGAACGCGCTTATCGACTATGTAAAGGACCTCGCGAAAGCGGGCGAGCTCCCCGTCGCCCTCGAAAAGCCCGTGGATCGCTACGTCCGCGTCCTCTTCGGCGGCGGCCGTGTTGGTCTGCTGGATGCGAGTACCCAGCGCGGGCGCACATGGGCGGAAGTGCTGCAGTCGCTGCACGAAAGCGGACAGCCTGCGTATGTGGAGATCGATCCCGCAACCAGCTTGATCTCCGAGGTGCTACAGCCAATCCGCTACACAGTCGCCCGAATCACCAAGGCCGAGGACGGACTGGAGATCGAATTCATCCCATCCCACGCGCGGCACTTGCTGCGTCGATCTCACCCGGACTTTGCCAAACTAAGCGAGATGTTCGAGAGCGCACACCGCGCTGGCAGCACTTTGCTTGTGACCGAGACGCTTGCTGAGCACGAGATCATCGATGCGCGCCCGGTGTCCGGCGAAAATGCTTCGTCGCCTCGCCCGCGCCGCCCACGGCGGAGGTAGCGAGATGCCACCTCCTGTCGCCCCGCAACGCGCACAGCAGCTGTTTGACGTATGCAACCGACAGCTATGTTGTCCGGCGAGCGCGAATCCTCCCTGCATTCCATTCTCGTACCCAGATGATGGCTGCTGGGGACGAGCGCACGAGATGTGCCGGCTGATGATTGCCGACGGCGCCCAGCCCGAGAAGGTCTGGATCAAAGGAAGCCTGAAACCTTCCTCGCAGAATCACCCCAAATGCGGCTTTCCCGGGTGGCTCGGATGGGGTTGGCACGTTGCACCAACGCTCCAGGTCACTACCGCCAGTGGTGTTCAGACCTGGGTCATCGATCCCGCGCTGTTCAACGGGCCGACCACGCAGGCGACTTGGAAGAGTGTGCAAGGCGACCCCAGTGCTGTCCTGAAGGCAACCGCAGCGAGCATGTTCTTCTACAAGTCCTTTCTCTACGGGGGGACGGACGAGACCGACCCAACGTACGTCCAGACCAACGCCGTGCTGGCGACCTACCGCAACTCTCTGAAGCTCCGTTCGGTCACCCCGGATGGCCCGCCGCCGTACTTTGCTTGCATGACCAAGCCGCCCAAGGTGCAATGGTTCGGCAGTCTCGCCGCCAATCAGACCAAGAGCTGGTTCACCTGGGGCTGGGGCGCGAAGTGGCACGTGTTCTGGACGATGATGCCGCTCACGCCCTGCCCGGGTGCCCCGCAACTCAGATGGAAGGTGCGGGTTGAGCGCGCGAATGCCACGCAGTGCACTTATTGGATTCGGGTCACGAACCTCACCGGGGATCCGCTCAAGTTCGAAGGACGCTACGACGTACTTAGCTGGTAAGGGAAGGGCCAAGCGAAACATGTGGACCGGAGTGCAGTGGCAGGGGACGATTTCCCCAGGCGCGTCCAAACGGTGGTTCACTTGGGGCTGGCCGACGGCTTGGCACGTGGTCTGGTATCTGATGCCCACATCGGCACAACCGAGCGCGCCACAGCTCGAATGGGATGTCGGTGTTGAACGCGCCAACGCCACCCAGTGTACCTATTGGATTACGGTGAGGAATCTCGTTGGACAATCGGTCAACTTCGAGGGTCGCTTCGCGGTGCTTTAGGGAGCAAACGCAGACGAGGAAACAGGAGGAGAACCGATGCGGATTGTTATCGATATCGAGGGAGACGAGGTGAAGGTCCATCGCGTCGTGGGCCAGGCGCTACCGCCGTCGGATTTGCTAGCCCAGGCTGCTTCGATTGGGGCGGAAAGCGCTGGCGCAGCTTTGGTGCCTGGCGCGGTAGCTGCGTTTGAGGTATCGCGTCCCGAGACCGCCGATGCAGGACCGGCGGCGGCCGAACCTCCGGGGGCAGCGCGCCCGCAGCGGCCCCGCGCTGGACGCCGACCCACGCCCCCAAGCTCACGCCGCAGGTCGACGTCGAGGCGCCGGCGGAAGTGAGAACGCGCTTAGGGCGTTCAGCAAGGAGAAGAGGGTGGGTGGAACTCGAACGGAGCTCAGGGCCAGCACTATTCACGGGAGGAGTTTATGCCAATCGACAAGCGTTACGTGATGAGAATTCTCAAGTCGATAAAAATTGTAAAGACCGAGCGAAGGCCTGTTCGTGTCCCCAGAGTACGAGTCAAGCCAACGACCCGGGAAATCCTTCGGGCGTTCGAGAAGTCTCGCGGATATGAAGACATCATCGCTCGCATACCCAAGGCAACGACAGTCGAAGGGTGGGACAAGGGTACGCAAGTTGCTTATTTCAGCGTCTGTAGAAAAACCGGCAGCGCTGTGTGGTTGGATCTCTGGGATTGCGATCACTTCGACGGCTTCACCGACATGCAACGGTCGATCAACGACTGCCGGGCATGGTTCTCACATACCGGGTATTCTGATTGGGGATCGGCTCAAACCGCTACGGGACGGGTCAACTGCTATTTCAATGCAGCCGTGGCGGGGGATTACTCCTGCGTAGCTCAGCTCCAGAGTTTTCCAGCCTCATCCCGTGCCACTGTCGAGTGCTTGATCGACAACCACAGCTTCGGCCCTCTGCCTTTCACGGGAACCATACTCCAACCCCACTTCAGCACGCTATCGGCCGGAAACCACCATTTTCGCATTCGTCAGATGAGCGGGGCTTTCTTCTTTCTCAGCCTGACGGTTTATCGATTCTAAGACGCCTCGGCTCCTGACTCCGCCGGGCCAAGCACAACCGCCCACGAAGAGGCGCTGATGAAACAGCGAACTATCGAGCTGGGGCGGAAGAAATCGGATTGACTTGAGCTGATTGACTTGAGCAGCCGCTCACAAGATCTGCTCTGCGACCTCAACCCGCAGCAACCCACGCACATTTTCGATCTGGTTGGCAATCATGGCAACGGGAGAACCAGCGAACAGCAGCCCGACCGCAATATTGTCCGGCGTAAGCACAAGCGAACCGGAGTCACCCCCGGCAGACATATTGGTGGTGACAATCTGATCTTTGAATCGTCCAACTCTGCCGCCGCCATAATTCACGTCGATTGTTGCGTTGATCGCGGTAATACGACCTGTCGTGAAGTTTGTGGTACGCCCTGTCTTCTTCACAATCATGCCCACTGTCACGTTGCGCTTGATTCGCCAGCCACGCACCCAGCTGGTCCAGTACACCTCTCGGTCCAAGTCGTGGAACTGGCCTTCCGCAACGGCGCAGTCCACCAAATTGTTGTGAGCAGCCAACGGAACCGGCGGCTGAAGTGTAATTGGAACGTATCTGCTGAGCGTGGCGATGCGGTCTGCTGGGTCAACGCCACCGTCGAAGGGTCCCGGCTGAAGTACTGGATCGCCAGGCACGCCGGCGTTGACATTGGCCAAAACGTGGTTGTTACTGAGTATGTAGTATTTGGGCGGGATTCCAATTCCGTGTTGGGGTGGGCTGACCGTACCACCAGGCAGGATGTCATAGACACAGGTGGCAATGGTACCCGCGGTGATTTTGAAGTGCCCTACGCTGTAACCCCCGCGTGCCGGTCGAGCGCGTTTGGCAAGAGTTTGAATGCCGACTTGCGGCATCGAGGTGTCGCCAGCAAACGGGTACCCGACAGCGAGCACATCCGTTTGCATGCCGTTCAGGGTGGGCGGAGCCAAATCAGCCGGATTCAACTGACTCTTCTCTAGCTTCTGAGTTACCAGA
>WNEZ01000569.1_pt1 | contig 48649 bp, 44 predicted proteins | sample 5400521 | NCBI WGS metagenome assembly WNEZ01 (sample SAMN13153339, study PRJNA577476) | soil metagenome | isolation source: 120 cm saprolite under Douglas fir tree site 2 hole 1 replicate 1 | place: USA:California | collected 2015-04-18
CGACGACGGACAACTGATCCGAGCGTTGACTCTCGACCCGACTCGGAACTACCAGCCTCTGGGCGACCGCTGGCCAGTGCACAATGTCTTGCCACAGGCGTGCACGATGTCCTGAGAGAGGACACTGGCGGGAAGGGAGGGATTCGAACCCTCGAGGGAGCTTTACACCCCCTACCCGCTTAGCAGGCGGGTGCTTTCGACCACTCAGCCACCTCCCCGGGGAGTCCGGGCCGCCGCTCGATTCTATCCGCCACGAGCCCCTTTCATACTTAGCGTCCGAATGGAAGCACCAGGAGGTCCAGGCGCGCCCCCTATGTGGGGCCCAGGCCGCAAAATGGCATTCGGAGCGGCGCCCGGTCCGAGGAGCAAGCTCTGGTACACGCTCGCCGACGGCAGCCTCAGCGAGGTTTTCTTTCCGACCATCGACCGCGTCGCGCTCCACGAGCTTCGTTTCTTCGCGTCAGCTGGAGGAGCGCCTCCGGTCGACGACGCCACCGACGGCCAGCACCGTGTCACGTGGCTCGCGCCCGGCATCCCGGCGTTCACCGTGGACAGCACACATCACGAGTACCGACTCTCCAAGGAGATCTTCACCGACCCTGAAGAGAACGCGCTCCTGATTGCCGCCACATTCACGCCCGAGCTTCCGGACGTTCGTCTCTACATGCAGGCATCGGCGCACTGGCAGCCGGGGAGCGAGGGCAACTTCGGTCAGGTGCTCGACACGCATCCACCCGCACTGCTGATGCGCCAGCAAGACGTGTGGATCTGCATTGTCGGTCCGTTCAGCCGAGCCACGGTCGGTTACTACCGAAGCTCGGATCTACAGATCGACCTACACGACGGCGACGGTTATCTGACGTCCAGCTATGAACGCGCAGGTCCAGGCAATGTGGCGGTGGGTGCAGAGATCGGTGTCAGGGCTGGAGCTTTCCAGATCGCGATCGGATTCGCGCACACGCGAGCTGACGCCGAAGAGGTCGCGCGCGCAGTTCTGCAGAAAGGTTCGGGCACTGTGCGCCACGCCTTCGAACGCGCATGGCGAGCACTTCCTGATCTGCCGCCTGCCCTCAGCAAGGTGAGTGGAGACGAGGGGATGCTCGCCCAATCATCGCTTGCCGTACTCCGCTGCTTGGAAGATAAGTCGTACGCGGGCGCGTTCGTCGCATCGCCCGCTGCTCCCTGGGGCGAGTCCAATCACAACGGAAACCAGATCTATCACCTGGTCTGGCCGCGCGACCTCTGCCGGATCGCAACCGCGCTGCTGGATGCAGGCGACCAGGCGGCCGCACTTCGCGCCTTTCGCCATCTGCAATCCCGTCAGCGCGCCGATGGCGCGTGGTTCCAGAACTGGTTCACGGACGGCACACCGCACTGGACATCGACCGAGCTAGACCAGGTCGCACTTCCCATCCTTCTCGCGTGGCGGCTGGGCGTCGCAGGCTGCCTCGATCAGGATCCGTACCCGGTGATGGTCCGGCCTGCCGCGCAATTCATCATCCGCGAGGGTCCGCTCACGCAGCTCGATCGCTGGGAGGATCTCGGCGGTCTGTCACCGTCGACGCTGGCGGCATGCATTGCGGCCCTGATCGTCGCGGGAGAATTTGCTCACGAGGCCGGCGAGCACGTTGCCGCCAGCCATCTCCGCGCGGTTGCGGACTACTGGAACGATCGCGTCGAGACGTGGTGCTCGACTCCCGCCGGTCAGTACGCAAGACTTGCCGGCGATCCGGACCACCGGCCCACTTCAGGCGCGATCGCGCCGGAGTTTCTCGAGCTGGTGAGGTACGGCTTGCGGAGGCCGAAAGACGAACGCATTCTCCGCAGCCTGCAAGGCGTGGACTCGACGCTCAAAGCCAGCCTCCCGCCGGGTCCGTCATGGCGTCGCTATGAGGGCGATCTGTACGGCGAGCACGACGACGGATCACCATGGGATGGCACCGGTCGAGGCCGGCCCTGGCCGGTGCTCACTGGCGAGCGGGCACGCCATTTCTTCTCCATGGGGCTACCCGCCGCCGAGTTGGTGCGGACGGTGGAGGGCTTCGCAGGCCCAGGCTCGATGCTGCCCGAGCAGGTTTGGGACGGGCCCGACATTCCGAGCCGCGGTCTGTATTTCGGCAAAGCGACTGGCTCAGTGGCGCCGCTAGGCTGGGCACACGCCGAGTACCTCGAGCTCCTGGTGACCATTGCGCTCGGCGGTTTTCCGGACCTGGTCGTACCCGCGCGGCGCCGCTACACCGAGGGCCCGCAACAGGAGCCGCCGTTCGTTTGGTCGCACAAGCACCAGATCTCGCGCATCACCGCCGGGCGCCGCCTGCGCGTGCAGCTGCCGAGGCCAGGCGCGGTCCACTACACCTTTGACGACTGGAAGACCTTCGACGAGGCGGATGCCGTCGATACGACGTTGGGCGTTTGGGTTGCCGAGATCCCTTCGAACAAGCTTGCGCCGGGCTCCCAGATCGGCTGGACGGCGCACTACGTCACCGGTTGGGAAGGAAAGAACTACTCGATGACGGTCGAGTAGCTAGCGCTCTTCGGGCGGTTCCAGGTCGTCCAGTCGGAGCTCGTTGCCGGCGTCCTCGTCGAACTGGCTGTGCAGCTCGCCACAGTCGGCGCAGCGGTAGTACTCACCGACGAAGCCCTTGTGCCAGACGGCGTAGCTCACGACTCCCGGCTCCTCGACGAGGATCTCCTGCTCGAGGCGGTAGATGACCTGCTCCCAGCCGCCCGTCTCGATCGCGTCGTCAAGAATCACGAGGCAATACGGATGAGGCTCGCCCCAGACGACGGTGACCTCACCGCGGCGCTCGTCGTCGGAATTGACGATCGACCACGCCTCGGCCGCTTGTCCTCGCGTGCTGCGCACGAGCCGGAGCGGAGTCCAGAAGCGCTCAGCCGATTCCCGCTCCGCCTTGTCGTGCTCGTGCTGGGCCTCCTGGAACGCGCTCCACATTCGCAGCAGGTGGTTGCGGAATCGGTGATACGTGGGCAGCATCTTTGGCTGCTGCTTGGGCGAGCCGATGAGCTGCTCGAACGCATGCTCGAAAGCCGATTCCACGCGCTCCTGGCGGTCGGCGACGTCCGGCGCCCAGGCCTCGTCCTCCGATAGCCGCATGCTCTCGTTGAGCACGATCTCAAAGTCGAGCCAGTCGTCCCCGAACTCGGGGACGAAGACGCTCTCGACGAGGTCGGCCAGCCGGTGCTCCTCGAGCAGGGCAGCCGTCACCTTGCCGCGCGCGTCCGGCCACCCCTTCCAGCCCATCACGTTGTGGATCCAGTAGTCGAAGATCGTCACGGCGTACTGCAGCGCCGCAGGGGAGCTCCAGATGCCCGAGGGCCAGGTCCGCTTCCCCGTCCGGACCTTGTTGTACAGGGCGATCACCTGTTCTTCGTCTAGGTATTCGGTTTCCACGGGCTCTCCACTATAGGAATAAGCGGCGAGCGACCCTGGGTATAGTGAGATGCAAATGGCCCCAGCAAAGGGTTTCACGCCCGATCAAGTCGCCCGCTACGCCCGCCATCTCATCCTGCCGGAGGTCGGCGGAGCCGGCCAGCGCAAGCTCCTGTCCTCGAGCGTCCTGCTCCTGGGCGCCGGCGGCCTCGGCTCGCCGGCCGGCATGTACCTGGCGGCAGCCGGCGTGGGCAAGGTCGGGATCGTCGACTTCGACCGTGTCGACGCATCCAACCTCCAGCGCCAGCTTTTGCACGGAACCGACGACATCGGGCGCCTCAAGGTCGAGTCGGCGGCGGACACGCTTCGCAACCTCAACCCTGACGTCGAGGTCGTGCCGATCAACGAGCACCTCAACTCGGAGACTGCGATGCGGATCTTCGAGCCCTACGACATCATCGTCGACGGCACCGACAACTTCCCAACGCGCTATCTCGCCAACGACGCCGCCCACTTCCTTGCCAAGCCGCTGGTGCATGGAAGCATCCTTCGATTCGAAGGCCGGCTGGCGCTGTTCGACTCCGCCAAGGGCACCGGCTGCTATCGCTGCCTGTTCCCGGAACCGCCGCCGCCGGGCGAGGTACAGAGCTGCGCCGAAGCCGGCGTTTTCGGAGTCCTGCCCGGGATCATCGGCAGCATGATGGCTTTCGAGACGATCAAGTATTTGCTGAACATCGGCCGCCCGATGATCGGCCGCTACCTTCTGTTCGAGGGCGAGGACATGACGTTCCGCGAGCTGAAGCTGCCGCACAACAAGGCTTGCCCGCTCTGCGGCGACAACCCCACCGTCCACGAGCTGATCGACTACGAAGCGTGGTGCGCAACGGCCGCCATGGAGCCCTCCGAAGCCAGGGCGAGCTAACCTTCGGTGCTGGAGACATGATCCAGCTCGACCGGCACGACGCAAGCAAGCTTCAGGGCGCCCGCGCGATCGTGCGCGATCTCTCTTCGGTGCTGATCGCCTATTCAGGTGGCGTCGATTCATCGCTCCTGCTCAAAATCGCGCTCGATGAGCTCGGCGAGCGGGCGGTCGCCATCCTGGCGAGCTCGCCCGCCTATCCCGAATCCGAGCAGGAGGAAGCGCGCGCGCTGGCTAGGCATCTGAGAGCTCGGCTGGTCGAGGTTTCGACCGGCGAGGTCGAGCTCGAGGCGTACCGGCGCAACAATCCGGATCGCTGCTTTCATTGCAAGGAAGAGCTCTTCGAAACGCTGGAGCCTGTGCAGCGCGAGCTCGGCCTGGACTACATCGCATACGGTGCGACAGCCGACGACGCGGACGACCACCGGCCTGGCCATGGATCGGCCGTTCGGCGCGGCATCCGCTTCCCATTGCTCGAGGCTGGGATGGGCAAGTCGGAGATTCGTGCCGCTGCGCGCGGCCTCGGACTGCCCAACTGGAACAAGCCGTCGTTTGCGTGCCTCTCGTCGCGGATCCCGCACGGCACCGAGGTGACCGTCGAAGCCCTGCGTCAGATCGAGGCGGCTGAGGCCGCGATCAAAGCGCTCGGGTTCTCACAGGTGCGGGTGCGGCATCACGGTGACGTCGCACGAATCGAGGTCGAGCCGGCCGAGATCGCGCGCCTGGTGTCCGAGCGAGACCGCGTCGTAAGCGCGCTGCGGTCCGCCGGTTACCGGTTCGTGTCGCTGGACCTCGAGGGGTACGCGACCGGCAGCCTGAATCGGACCTGGAAGCCCGGCATCTAGGTGTCAGGAGCCGGAAGTTCCTTGCATCTTCGCGGCCTAGACGGCCGGGCGCCGTCTCACCCCGCGGATACTGGCGATTCGGCGGGACTCGGAGAGAGGCGCTGAAGCCTGTGTCGCCTCCTGCGCGCGCTCGGTCAGCAGCCCCGCACGACGATGCGGGGGCCCCAGCAGGAATGCGCTCCCTCGCGTGCTCGTCGTCTCCTTGGCTCCGGCCGTCGATGCCGCGAAATCTGCGTCGGACCTCCGGCTCCTGACACCGTCGATGGACGCGGCCCGGGCCGAGATCGGTGTCTTCGGCGGTTCCGGGCTCTATCGCTTGCTCGACGACGTCGCCTTCCTCGCCATCGAAACGCCGTATGGCGTACCCAGCGACGACATCGCGATCGGCAGAGTGGGGGACCGCATGGTCGCCTTCATGCCTCGCCATGGCCGCAAGCACACGATCCCGCCCGCCGCGATCAACTACCGCGCGAACCTCTGGGCGATGCACTCGATCGGGGTCAACCGAGTCATCGCGCCGACCGCAGCGGGCAGCCTCCAGCCGCATGTGAAGGTGGGCGAGCTCGTGATCACCGACCAGTTCATCGATCGCACGCACGGGCGTCCGGACACGTATTTCGCAGAGGGACCCAAAGTTGTCCACATCAGCGCCGCCGAGCCGTACTGTCCCGTGCTGCGCGCGCTTGCGGTCCAAGCCGCAAAGGCCGGCGAGGTCGCGGTGCACGAGCACGGCACGGTGGTGGTCATCCAGGGCCCGCGCTTTTCAACCCGTGCCGAGAGCAAATGGTTCTCGTCGATGGGTTGGGAGACCGTGAACATGACCCAGTATCCCGAGGCCATGCTCGCTCGCGAGCTGGAGATGTGCTACCTCAACATCTCGCTGGTCACCGACTACGACGCGGGCCTCGAGGGGCATCCCGACGTCAAACCGGTCTCGGTCGAGGAGGTCCAGCGCTCCTTTGCAGCCAACACCGATCGTGTGCGCGAGCTGATCCTGCGCCTCATCCCGAACATTCCGGCCGAGCGGCAGTGCCCATGCGCGACCGCGCTGAGGGACGCGGCAATCGGTGGATGACCGCCGGGTCGTTCTGAGCCTCGACGAGGGGACGACCGGCGCCACATCGGTCGCAGTCGGCATGGACGGCGTCGTGCGCGGCAAGGGTTACGCCGAGATCACGCAGCATTTTCCGCAGCCGGGCTGGGTCGAGCACGACGCAGATGAGATCTGGGCGGCCGTGCAGAGCAGCGCGCGGCAGGCGCTCACGGCGGCGGCCGCCAGGCCCCGCGACGTGATCGCGATCGGGATCACGAACCAAAGGGAGACTCTGGTCGTGTGGGACCAGCGCACATTGAAACCAGTCGCTCGAGCGATCGTGTGGCAGGACCGCCGCACCGCCGCCGAGTGCGTGCGCCTGCGAAAGGCCGGTCATGAAGATCGAGTGCGCGAGGTGACGGGGCTCGTGATCGACCCATATTTCACCGCCACCAAGCTGGGGTGGGTCGTCCGCAACGTCCCGGGCGCGAAGGATGCGGCGATGGGTACCGTTGACAGCTGGCTCGTTACGCGCCTATCGGCTGGCCGCGACCACGTCACCGATGCATCCAACGCTTCGCGCACGCTGCTCTTCGACATCGGACGTGGCGTGTGGAGCGATGAGATGGCCGATCTCTTTGGCGTTCCACTCACCAACCTTCCAGAGGTGCGCGACTCGAGTGGCGCAATCTCGAGGAGCGTCCCAGAAGCATTCGGCGGCATCGATGCGCCCATCACGGGAATCGCGGGCGACCAGCAGGCAGCATTGTTCGGCCAGGCCTGCACCACCGTCGGAATGGCGAAGAACACCTACGGCACAGGCTCCTTCGTTCTCATGCAAACGGGCTCTGACCGCGTGGCGTCGAAGTCCGGAATGCTCACTACTGTCGCGTGGCGGCGAGCCGGTCAGCTCAGCTACGCGCTCGAGGGCTCAATTTTCATCACCGGCGCTGCGCTGCAGTGGCTGCGTGACGGACTGGGGATCATCGCCAACGCAGCCGAGGCAGGTCCGCTCGCGTCTTCGGTTCCCGACTCCGGCGGAGTGTTCATGGTTCCCGCTTTTGTCGGCCTCGGCGCGCCCTACTGGGATCCGTTTGCACGGGGCACGATCGTCGGCCTCACCCGAGGCAGCGGGCGGGCGCAGCTGGTACGGGCTGCTGTGGAGGCGATGGCTTACCAGACGCGCGACGTCGTGCAGGCGATGGAGGGCGACAGCGGCCATCCGCTCGCCGAGCTGCGCGTCGACGGCGGCGCCGCGGTCATGGACGTGCTGTGCCAGTTCCAGGCCGACCTGCTCGGCATCCCGGTCAGGCGGCCGCGCCAGACCGAGACGACAGCGCTGGGCGCGGCGTTTCTCGCCGGCCTGGGCGCCGGCGCGTGGACCGACGCCGACATCTCCGGGCTGTGGAAGCTCGACCGGGAGTTCGAACCGGCCATCTCCAGAGACGAGGCCGAGACGCTTCAGGCGCAATGGCGGCGGGCCGTAGAAAGGAGTCGCAACTGGTCGCTACCGGATAATCAGTAGCTTGAGTTCCAACGGAACGCGCACGGCTCGGGGGCGGCAGCGGATCCTCTATGCGGAGGAGCTCTGGCGCTGGCAGCGCTTTTATGCCGGGCTACTGGTCGTGGTGGGAGTCGTCGCGGTCGGTGTCGTCGTGTATGCCCGCCAGCCCATCAACTCCGGAAACATCATCTGGCTCTTTTACGCCCCGGTTGGGCTCCTGCTGGGCGGCGCCTTCCTGATCTACCGATGGCGGAGCTTCGTTGAGCCACAAGAGAACGGGCTCAAGGTGTCGACCCTCTTCTCCAATGTCCTGATCGCTTACGAAGACATTCGCATGGTCAAGGTGCAGCCGCTCAAGGTCGCCTTCCAGGACTCGCGGCGATCGAAGGTGGCGCGTATCATGCGGCCGCTGCTCGATAAGCCGGCCTTGTTCGTTCGCGTCCGCGGTGACGAGGAGCAGCTGGCCGCGATCAAGAAACGCCTCGGCTCGCGGCTCTTTTACGAAGACACGATTGCGATGCCAATCCCTGACGCTGACGCGGCTTCATGGGAGATTGGCGCGAAGCTGCCCTACAGGATGGGCCAGAACCTTGGTGGAGGCCGGCGTCGAAAGCGGCGGCGGTGAGTGAGGGACAGGCCGAGCTCTTAGTCAGGTCGCGGGCGGAGTCTGCGGAGGCTGTTGATCAGGCAGAGCCCGTGTACTTCGATCGCTGGGATGCGCTCGCGGTCCTTGCGTTCGCCGCCGTCGCGTTCGTTCTTCGTTTCTACAGTCCTATCATGCCCGACTTCTTCCTGCATCCATTCCAGGGCCCTTTCATCTCGAATTGCGTTTCCAGCACTCCAATCAATGCCAAGGGCGATCCCGGCATCCTGTGTGGGCTCGCGTATCCGTTCAATCGCGGCTATGCCGACAACAACGGTCACCTCTCACCGCCGAATGGACAGGTTTTCGACGAGATCTACTTTCCGGTCGATGCATACAACGACATCAAGGGCATCGAGCTATGCCGTCCCACGCAGACCGATTGCAAGTACAACTATTTCGACCCTGAACCGCCGCTGGCGAAGATGTTTATCGCCGGCGGCGAATGGGGTTACGGCTGGTACCGCGCTCATTTCCAGGGCGCCGCCGGCGATTACATCGACCTCGGCTTCAACACGTTCGGCTGGCGGATCGCGGTCTGCATCTTCGGCACCCTGTGCGTTCCGATGGTGTACCTGATGGCGAGACGTCTGTGGCCGAACCGCCTGTTCGCGCTGGCGGCGGCGACTTTCGTGTGCTTCGACGGGATGTTCTTTCTGCAATCGCGCATCGGGATGATCGATATCTTTCCGATCTTCTTCATCGTCCTTGCGTACTTCCTATACCTCGTGCACATCCAGAGCCGGACGCCAGTGGCCTCGCTCGTAACGCTGTTCCTTCTCGGTCTCACGCTTGGAATCGGCATCGCGTCGAAATGGATCGTCCTCGCCACCTGGGCGAGCATCGTGTTCTTGCTCGTGGCCAGGGCGATCCGGCGGCATGTCGACATCCACATCGGGCCGCCGAGCAATCCGATCTGGTCGTGGGGCAGGGGGACCGGTCCCGCGATCGCGGGCGGCGTTCGATGGGATTCGTACCTGCCTCTGGCACTCGTCGCGTTGGCGCTCATTCCGCTCGCGATCTACGGCGCTTCGTGGTACCCGTTCTTTGCCCGCGGGCAGTTCCACACGCTGGCCGATCTGATCGATTACCAGAAGTCTTCGTACATCTACCACGCGACGCTGACGGCCACGCACCCATACGGTTCGCCGTGGTGGTCCTGGCCGTTCCTGTCGAGGCCGGTCCTCTACTACGCGGAGTACACCAACCTCGGCATCGACCACTGGACGGGGCAGGCGCTCATCGCGCGAATCGAGAACCTCGGCAATCCCTGGATCTGGTGGACGAGTCTTCCCTGCGTGGTCGCGCTTCCGTATTTCATCATCCGGCACCGGAGCTTCCCCGCCACGGTGATCCTGCTCGGGTTCATCACCCAGTACCTTCCCTGGTCTCACATCAGCAGGGTGCTTTTCATGTACCACATGTTCGGCGGCCTGGTTTTCATGATCCTCGCGCTGGCGTTCGTGCTCGCATATCTCGCCACGCACTTCCCACCCATCGGCCGCAGGATGCTGGTCGCGCACCTCGGCCTGACGGTTGCGTTCTTCTTGTATTTCTATCCGGTGTGGACCGCGCTGCCGATTTCCATCTCGGCCAACGACCCTGGCCCCGGCACGCCCATCTGGGGCCCGAAGATTTGGCTCGCCAACTGCAAGCCCAACCTCCCGCCGTCGGAGCCACAACTCTGGTGCTGGAGCTGACCTCTTAGATGGAAGGGGCGGCGCGTTCGGTCGCCATTCCGGTGATCGGCCGGCGGGTGGGCTGGCTGATCGTGGGCGCCGGCGTCCTGTTGGTCGTTCTGGCCTGGCTGCTGGGCGCGGCCGCGATCCTGCTGGTGGGCTGTGTCGTCGCGGGTTTCGGTATCACGTACCTGAGCCAGATCGCGCTCAACCTCGAAGAGCGGCTCGCATTCGGCGCGGTGCTGGGCGCGATGGCGGTCTCGCTGGCGACCTTTCTGCTGTCGATGGTGGTGCGCGACGTCACGCTGGGCACGGTCCTCACCGGCATCGCCATCGCCGTCGGCGCCGGTGCGGCGGCCAGCGTCGCGAACCGCGATCGCTTTGCCGCGGACGTCATCGACGCGATCGCGCGCTGGACCTCATCGGTCCGAACCGCCGGCCACCCCTGGCCACTCGCCGCGGTCTTCCTCGTCTGCGGAGCGTGGACTGTTCACTTCTTCCATCAGGCCTACGTCGTCAAGCCCGATGGTCTTTGGGCGGGGTACATCAACATCTGGGGCGACTGGGCGGCGCACCTCACATTCGCCGGCTCGTTTGCCTACGGGCACAACTTCCCGCCCCAATACCCGATCGACCCCGGCAACCACCTCGGCTACCCGTTCATGGTCGACTTCCTAGCCGCCATTCTGATTCCGCTCGGCACCTCGCTGCCTTCGGCTCTGGTGCTTACATCCGGCCTGCTGGGCCTCGCGTTTCCAGCTGTGCTCTACCTGGCGGCCGCGCGATTCGCCGGCGGCCGCAGCGCGGCCGTGATGGCCGTTTCTATTTTCTTGCTGAGTGGCGGCCTGGGCTTCTACTACCTCATCGGTGACATCGCCCACGGCGGCATCGGGGTGCTGTTTCACCTTCCGCGCGAGTACACACTCGACCGCGACCTCAACTTTCAGTGGCTGAACCCGGTGCTCGCGTACCTAGTGCCACAGCGGTCGACGCTGTTCGGGTTCAGCCTCGCGCTGATCGTTCTCCTGCTCGTGTGGTTGGCGGTACGCGAACGGCACGATTGGAAGACCTTCTTGTTCGCGGGCGCCGTCGCGGGGCTCATGCCGGCTTTCCACGTGCACGCATTTGGGACCGTAGTCGCGCTGGCCGCGTTCTGGGCGGCCTTCAACCGGCGCCGAGAGTGGATTGCATTCTTCGTCCCAGCCCTACTGCTCGCCATCCCTGTTCTGGTCTGGATGTGGCCGCCGGCCAACAACAGCTACTGCGGGCCAGGGCCGCGGGTCTACGGGTACTGCCTCGAGATCGGGTGGCTTTCCTACATCGATTGGCAGCGGGACGGAGTGCTGTACTTCCCAGTGGACTTCGTCTGGTTCTGGATCAAGAACACGTCTTTATTCATCCCGCTGCTCATCGCGGCCCAATTCGTGCGGCGTTGGTTGCCCACCGCGTTCGAGAAGTGGTATGCGCCAATGTGGCTGTGGTTCCTGGTTCCCAACGTCATCGTGCTACAGCCTTGGGAGTGGGACAACACGAAGTTCTTCATCTTCTGGGCGCTGCTCGGCAGCATCGTGGCCGGCGGCTTCATCGCCGGCATGGTCAAACGCTGGCCGTGGACGGCGGCGATCGCATTGTTGCTGCTGATCCTGCTCTGTCTATCCGGCGCGCTGGACCTCGCCCGTGCATCGGACGCCAGTGTGAGCTCGTACCGGTTCACGGACACGAAGGGTTTGCAAGTCGCGGAGTGGGCGCGCCAGAACACGCCGGCTGAGGCGGTGTTCGCGGTGGCGGATGAGCACAACAGCCCCATCCCAACACTGGCGGGAAGGCGTGTGATGAGCGGCTATCCCGGCTGGCTGTGGACGTACGGGCTCGGCGACTACGTGCGCAAGCAAGCAGCCGAGGCGGCGATCCTTCGGGGGGACCAGAACACCGCCGATCTGGTCGACAGGTACAACGTCAGCTACGTGCTCATCGGTCCTCAGGAGCTCGCGACGAATCGCGCGGCGAGCCAGACCTACTGGCAGCAGCACGGAACGCTCGCCTATGCGAATGGCGAGTATTACGTCTACCGCGTCAGGTTCGGCGGCGCGTACTGACGACCGCTAAGGAGTTGGGAGTCCTAGTGGTCGCTCAGGTTGAGCCGGCTCGAGCGATTGCGGAGTCTGCGGAGTGTGCGGAGTGTGCGGGGTCTGCGGAGTCTGCGGAGGTCGCGAAGCCTCCGCGCTAGCTTCGAGCACCTGCTCGAGGCGCCGCGCGAGCCTTTTCATCTCTCGGTCGCCGCGGTCGAGGCGGTTGACGATCTGCAGAAGGATCTCGTCCTGGTGCATCAGGTGGTTCATCAGCGCCTTCAGCTCCTCCTCGGCCTTGACGTTGAGCTCGTATTCGTTCTGGGCGCGCATGCGGTCGCGGTCGGCCTGGCTGTTCAGAGCCATCAACACGACCGAGACCCAGATGGCGGCCTCGAGGCTGAAAACGAAGTTGAGAAACGCGAATGGATATTGGTCCCAGTGGCGGAGAAGGCCGATGGCGTTGAGCAGCACCCAGATCAACATCAGGCCGACCTGCGCAAGCACGAAGACCCAGCTGCCGACGAGGCGGGCGAAATCGGATGCGACGCGATCCGTGAACTTGAGCTTGCGGTCGAAATCGCGGTTGAGATCGCGCACCGGCGGATGGTCATGCTGGTGCTTTATCAGGTCCCGCGCGATGTCTTCGATTTCTCTGCCGATTGACATTTGGCCTTCCTCTGGGGTTGCTGCGGTGCGTGCTGCAGGCTCGCCAATTCGATAGCTTCGCTCAAAAGACCCGTTCCTGGCTACAGAAAGTAGGCTTTGGGCCTTTGTCGAACTCGTTGTCAGCGGTAGTCGTGTGAGCGTTGATGGGGCCGCGGCACGCCGCCGAGAGCCTGGATGTGGGCCGCCAGCACCGACCAAACACCGTCCTGCCGCTGCATCACCCCGTCGATGATGAGGATGGGCTGGCGGTTGGCGACCTGCCGGTATCGGTCGTAGACGTCGGGCTTGATCGTCACGTTGACCTGGCCGAACTCGTCTTCGAGCGTGAAGAAGCGGATCTTCTTGGCGGTCGATGGGGCCTGGCGGGTGATGACGAGCCCGGCAACCCTGACTCTTCTGCCGCTGGGGATCGAACGCAGCTTGTTGCTTTCGAGGGCGCCGAGCTCTTCGAGCCGGTCCCTGCAGAAGTGGATGAGGTGGTGGCCTGTCGAAAGATCGGAGATGCGGTACTCGAGCTGGTTGATGTCGAAGGCGTCGAGATCAGGCAGGCCGGGCGCGATCGCGTTCAGCCTCAGCTCCGACTGGGATTGGATGCCGCGACGCAGCCCGTGGCCGTGCCAGCGCTCCTGCCAGCCCCACAGCAGCTCGCGCCGTGGGCGACCGAGCGCGTCGAAGGCGCCGACCATCACCAGGTTGCGCACCGCGCGGGGGCCGATGGGGCCGCCGCGAAGGCGGTCGATGAAATTGTCGAAAGAGGTATAGATGCCGCCATTCGTGCGTTCGGCGACGATCGCTTTGCGTCCGTCCTCGCCGAGGTCTCGCACGTAGTTGAAACCGATGCGCATCGCGTGGGTCTTAACAGGCAGGGTTGTGGGGGTTTCGGAATTCACATACCTTGGCCGCAGGTCGGCCGGTGGGGGGAGGGAACCGGACAACAGGGAGGGCCCCGCAGGGGAGTCTCGATTCGCGGCGGCAACCAGGGGTTCGGGCAGGCAGCGTACGTCGGAGCGGTTGACGTCCACCGGCAGCACCGTCACCCCATGCCGCTTCAGGTCCTCGACCAGCACGCTCGGGTGATAGAAGCCCATGGGCTGGTTGTTGAGGAGGCCGCAGCCGAACTCGACCGCATGATTGAGCTTCAGCCACGCCGTCTCGTATGCGGTGCGCGCGAATGCGGCGGCGTGCGAGCGGCAGAAGCCGTACACCGCGAAGCCCTGCACCGCGGCAAACAGCATGTCGGCCACCTCGCGAGGCACATCGTTGGCGATGCAACCCTCGATGAAGTCCCCCTCGAGCGACGACATCTCCACGTGGTTGAGGTGGCGAGTCATCGCGCGGCGAAACCGGTCGGCCCCGCTGGGCGTCATGCCCGCGACCTTCATTGCGATCTCGAGAATCTGCTCCTGGTACAGGATCACTCCCAACGTGTCCTCGAGGATCGGCTCCAGCAATGGATGCGGGTACGTCACCGGCTCGCGGCCTTGCTTGCGGCGGATGTATGGATGGACGGCGTTGCCCTGGATCGGCCCCGGCCGGATGATCGCGACCTCGACCACCAGATCGTTGAAGCTCTTGGGCCGCGTGCGGGGAAGGGTCTGCATCTGCGCGCGCGACTCGATCTGGAAGACCCCGATGGTGTCGGCCTCGCTGCACATCTCGAAGACCTGCGGGTCTTTGAGCGGCAGCTGGTCGAGATCAGGACGGACGCCCGTAGTGTCTCGAATCAGGTCGAGAGCCTCGGCCACGACCGAGAGCGTGCGCAGACCCAGCATGTCCATCTTGATCAGGCCCAGATCCTCGACGTCGTCCTTGTTGAACTGGACGACGCGACGCCCTTCCATCGTCGCCGGCTCGACTGGCACGATATCCACCAGCGGCTCGCCTGTGACCAGCATTCCGCCGTTATGAATCGAGAGATGGCGCGGGAAATCCTGCACCTCTCGGCAAAGCTCGAGAAACTGCTGCCAGCTCTGCGGCCTCATGTCCGGCGGCGGCACGGCGCCGGTCATCGAGTCCTCGACGTCCTCGGTGAACCAGCGGTCAACACCTTTCGCCAGCCGGTCGAGCAGCTCGGCTGAGAAACCGAGCGCCTTGCCCACCTGGCGGATCGCCATCCGAGGCTGAAAGGTGACGACATTGCACACCATCCCGGTCCGTTCCCATCCGTACTTGTCGTAGACGTACTGGATCACCTGCTCGCGGTGCTCGGTCGAGAAATCGATGTCGATGTCGGGCGTGCTCGTCATCTCCTCGTGCAGAAAGCGCTCGAAGAGCAGGTTGTGCTCGATGGGGTCGACGCGGGTGATGCCGAGCACGTAAGCGACGATCGAGTCCGCGGCGGATCCACGGCCCTGGCCGGGTACGCCATGCTCGCGAGCAAAGCGCATGAGGTCCCAGTTGATGAGGAAGAACTCCGCCAGACCTGTCTTCTCGATCACCTCTAGCTCGCGCTGGAGCCTCTGCGTGACCGCAAGCGTGATCGGCCGGTACCGCTCCCTCACGCCCTCGAAGCAGAGCTTGTAGAGAAAGGAGAACGGTGTCTCACCTTCCGGCACCGGATAGCCAGGAAAGCGGACCTTGCGGAAGTCGAGGTCCAGGTCGCACTCCTTCGCGATCTCCCAGGGCATCTCCAGCGCTTCCGTGTGCCCTTTGAACAGCGGGCGCATCTCGTCGCCGCCTTTGAGGCAGTGCTCGGCGTTGGGAAAGAGGTGCGGCCGCGCTTCCTCCAGGGTTGCGCGATGACGGATGGCGACCAGCACGTCGTGCAGCCGGCGCCGCTCTCTGACGTGGTAATGGACCTCATTGGTGGCCACGGCCGGCGCGCCACACCGCTTGGCCATCGCCGCCCGCCCTTCAAGCAGCCACGCATCTTCGGGGCGAAAGTGGTTATGGAGCTCGCTGAACACGCTTTCCTTGCCGAGCGCGTCCTGCAGGCCGAGCAAGCGCCTCTCGTCATCGGTGGCGCTGAGGTAGAAAAGATCGCCTCGGTGTTGGGCGACGGTCGCGAGCGGCGCCCGGGCCTCGCCCTTCGGCTGGTCGACGTGGGCGACGCTGATGAGCCGGCAGAGGTTGGAGTAGCCGCGCAGGTTGCGGGCGATCAGCAGCAGCTCAGCTCCATCGACCTCGAGGGCGGCGCCGATCAGCGGCTTGACCCCGACTTTGCGGCAGGCCTGAAGGAGTTTGACCGCCCCGTAGACGCCGCCGCGGTCGGTGATCGCGAGCGCGGGCATCTCCAGCTCGGCGGCACGCATCGCCAGCTCGGCAGGGTGGGATCCGCCGTCGAGAAAGGAAAAGTTGGAGTGACAGTGAAGCTCGACGTAAGGCGTCACTTTTGCGGCCGGTTATTGACGCGCACTACCACGTCATGGCGCGGGCTCAGTCATAGATCCGTTCCACGAACCACTTGTCGCGATCGAGGTCGTGGTACAGCTCACACAGCACGCTGCTGCCCACCAACACCTTCCAGTACTCGCGGACCACCAACCGGTTCCACCATTCGGTCTCGACCTTCCAGCGGGCAATCGGATCGACGGCGCCGCCGAACGCGCCTGAGATGAAGGCGGGCGAGCCGTCAGCGGCCAACGTGAGCTCGACCGCGGCGGCCGGGGAAAGCAGGCGGGTCACCAGCTCCGGCCGCCTGAGAAGATTCGACCGATGAGCACGTTGATGGGAGCGCCTTTGCGCCGCATCGAGGTCGATCGCGGAAAGTTCCGGATGGAAAAGTGGCCCTTCACGATTCCCGCTGTGCGTGAGCTCATCGAAAACGGCTTCGAGCCCGCAGCAGGGCTCACGGTGTTCATCGGTACTCCCCTCTCATCGCCGCGATCCCAGGGGCAACCCTGATCGAGGTGGGGGAATGGGGGATGCGTGAGGTCGCCTACGAGAACCTCGAGCTGGTGCGGTCATGGCGCGACTTCCTGGCCAGTCCAGATCGCTATGTGAAGTATCTGGGTCCGACCTGATCACGAGGACACCCATTGGAAGCGCTGCGTTGGGAGTGGGGAGGAGAGCAGCCCGGGTCGCGGCTTGCGCACAACATCTTCGCCGTGTCGTTCCTGCAGCCGCTCGAACGCGGCGATCACCTCTTCGCTGTTGCCATCGCCGCCTGCCCACAGTCGCAGTTGGCGCCGGCCCGCCGCTTCGAGCACCGGGAGCTCGATCCACAGCTCGGTGATCGGGGCGCGGGGCTGCCATTCCTTGATCCACGGGCCGATAAGCCCGAACAGCTCCGCAGTGCTCGAGAGCGGATGGCGGACGATTGAATCGCGCTTGTCAGGTTCATTTGATTCGTAGACGAGCCGCACGCGCACCTGCTTTGCGCCCGCGCCGCGCAGGTCCAGCTCGGCGGCAAGATCGCCGCAGAGCGCACGGGAGACGAAGAGCAACGCCTCACGATCCTCGACCGGTGGCTCGAACTGGCGATGCGCGCTCGTGAATTGAGGCGGGCGCCACGGAGTGAGCTCATCGGGTTCCTCACCACGCGCGAGCAGAACCGAATGTCTGCCGGCGCGGCCGAGCTGGCTCTCCAGCTCACGAGTGCCGATCGCCGCCACCGCACCCAGCGTGCGCAGGCCGAGCAGATCGAGCCGTTCCAGCTGCTCTTGGTCGAGAGGAAGCTCGCGCGAGGCAAGTGGGGCGAGGAATGCGCGCGCATCCTCGACCTGCACGAGACGGCCGGGTCGCGAGCGTGACGCCGCCACTCGCGCTGAAAAAGGTCCGGGCGCCAAACCGAGACGCGGTTCGCGGCCGATCACTGCTCGGAGCCGGCGCCGCGCGTCGCGAATCGATTCGCCTGACCTGACGACGCCGCTCACATCCAGCCATGCGATGCCCTCGACCCGGACCTCGACCACCGGTGCAAGGTCGTAGAGCGCGGATGAGATGAGCTCGCGCAGGCGCGTGGCCGCATCGGGGTCTGGCGCGAGAAAGGTTGCCTGCGGGCACAGGTGCTCGGCCTGGTGCAGCGGCATCCCCAGCAGAACACCGAACGGCATCGCCTCCTCTGATGCGGCGATGACGTGCCCCTCCCATTCACCGACGATGACCGGGCCTCCATAGAGGTCCGGGCGTTTCGCCAGCTCGAGATGTCCGGTCAGACCGCAGCAGACACGCATTCTGTTTGTAAGAGCGCCCTGCGCGCGCCCGGCGACTCTGTTGATTGAAGGGGCACCTCGATCACCGGCGGTTCCAACCGAAGCTGCGGACCAAGCCGGTAGCGGATCTCGAGCTCGGACTCTCCAAGGGGCGGCGCGACCCTGTTCTTGAGACAGCGCGCGATTGTTCGCAGGCCCACCAGCTGACCTCGCTCCCATACCCAGTCGGTGCGTGAAAAGCCGAGGCTGAGGCTGGATGCGTGTGCGAACGCGCGTCCAGGGGCATCGACCACCCCGATCATCACGGTGCCCGAGCGGTTGGCGCCTGCCTCCAGAGGTCCGAGCCACGGCTCCGGAACCTCCCCCATTAAAAGGATGAAGCCGGCACCGGCCCGAGCCAGCGCAGTCGCCGCTTCCCCTGAGGGGTCGGGATCGAGGCGGACCACGGTCAGCGAGCTCAGCTCTGGATCGAAGGGAAGGAGAGTCCAAGGATCGAAGTCGCCGCGAGTGTCGATCACGACCGCGTGAGTGAACTCACGCGTGGCAGCAGCGAGCAGCCCCAGGGCGAGGGTGAGCTTGCCGCAGGTTCCGCTTCCGGTCAGGAGCGTGAGCCGGCCGCGAGGCAAGCCTTCGATTCCGCTCAGGCGATCGAGCGGGGTGCCGCTCGGCCAGGGCTGCGGGGGCGGCAACTCCGCCGCCCTCGTCAGCGCCTGGCTGCCGAAACGGACCCGAATCGTGTCGATGGCGTGTTCGAGTTGTGCTGCCTGCATCGTTCTCCAAAGGGCGGCCTCCGGTTGCGACACAGGTAGTAGAGAAGGAGGTGGCTATAGGCTAACGAACAGATGTTCGATAGTCAATCCCTTTCCTATCTATTGCTGGCATGGCATGGGCAACCGGGTTTCACCCGGTTGCGACTTTGTCTTTTATGCCACCGACATAGCGAAGAGGAAGGGTATGCATGAAAGGGAAATTTGGTTCCCTTTCATAAAAAGAGCGCCGGGACTCCACAGAACCCCGGCGCATTAAACGAACGACTTAGAAAACGATTGAAGAAGTTGTTACTTCTTCTTCTTGGCGGCCTTCTTCTTGGCTGCCGGCTTCTTGGCGGCCTTCTTCTTTGCCATCATTCTTTACCTCCTTCACCCGAGGTTCCATTGGTTTGGCGGGCTGGATCCATTTGTGAAACGTCATGGACGATTTCTCCTGCACCTACCTCCTATGCAACCCCACGGGTTTCGTCGCGCAGCCTCTTCGATGAGGTCTCCGAGACGTTGGCGGTTGTGCGAAATGGTCCGCTGACTCGCGTCGGGTCCGTCGCCTCTGTGGTGGCAACCACGAGCAGCATCGCCATACAGACTGTCTTGATACATCGATTGCATACCTCACGTCAAGAGATCGCTAAGATTTTTTTTGTGCGATGTCCAGTGAAATGCTTCGAATGCGGGACTTTCACGATGTCTCTCGACCTCTCGAAGGACCATCAGCACATCGCATGCGAGCGATGCGAAACAGTGTGGTGCGCGGTATGCATCGGTCGCTTTGAGATCAAGATTTCGCAAGAGTGGTTGGAGCAGAGGAGGCGAGCGGAGCTCAACTGATGACTTGCATGCACTTCATTCGATGCGAGTAGTCCTCGGTCACGGCGCATCGGGCAACGCGTCGTCGATGAAGCCTTACGTCGTCGGCTTCAAGCGCCGCGGCATCGATGCAATCGCTGTCGACCTGCCCCGCGGCGGCGCAGAGCGCGCGGTTCCGGTCTTCATCAAGACCTCCGGTCGTGGTCACGATGTGATCGGAGGCGGACAGTCATTCGGCGGTCGCGTGGCGAGCATGGCGGCCATCGAAGCGGACTTCGGCGGGCTCGTCCTCTTCTCTTATCCGCTGCACCGCCCCGGCTTTCCGGACCAGCTGCGCACCGAGCACTTCCCACAGATCCGGTGCCCGACGCTTTTCATGAGCGGCGATCGAGATCCTTTCGCGCGCATCGATCTGTTGAAGGAGAAGATCAAGCTCATCCCCAACGCACGGCTCGAGATCTTCAAGGGCCAGGGGCACGGCTTGCTGGCCGTTCTCGACCAGGCCCTCGACGTGGCGGCAGACTTTATCCACAGACTGAAATGACCGCCAGCCAGCACATGGTGCAGGCAAACGGCATTCGGTTCCGGACGATGGTCGACGGCCCGCCGCAAGGCGACCTGTTCATCCTCTTGCACGGATTTCCCGAAGGAGCCGAGTCGTGGTCACGCCCCCTGAGCGCTCTGGCCAGGGCCGGATACCTCGCGGTCGCGCCGGACCTTCGCGGCTACGGTCTCACCGAGGCACCGAAGGAAGTTGAGGCTTACGCGATCGATCATCTTGTGGAGGACGTTCGCAGCCTGATCAAGGCATTCGGTCGTGATGCGGCCCACGTAGCGGGTCATGATTGGGGTGCGATCGTTGCCTGGTTCTTCGCGGCGCGCAATCCGGAGATGACCAAGACGCTCACCGTCCTTTCGGTCGGACATCCTGCGGCCGTCGCGGCCGCCAGCCGCGACGACAAGGACCAACAAGAGCGTTCGCGCTACGTGGCCCTCTTCCTTCTCGAGGACAAGGCCGAGCAAGTGCTGGCCGAAGACGATTACAAGCGGCTGCGGGCGATGTTCGCCAGACCCAACCCTGAGGCCGTGCCGCGGTCGGCAATCGACCACTTCACCCGCTCCCTCGCCCGGCCGGGCCGCCTGACCGCAGCCCTCAACTACTACCGTGCGAACCTTTCCGCCGGTGGGGGCGCGTGGGAAAAGCTGGCCAACATCGGCAACATAAAGACGCCAACCGTCCTGATCTGGGGCGACCAGGATCCCGCGCTAGGCAGGCTCGGCGCCGAGTCAACCGCCAGCCACGTGGACGGACCCTACCGGCTCGAGGTCCTGGAGGGCGCTGGGCACTGGCTGCAGTTCGAGCGGCCGGGCGAGGTGAGTCGAACCCTCGCCGACGCTGCAAATCGATAAGCTGTCAGCCATGCTCCAACGCGGGGACGATAAGGAGCGCCGTTCCAGCCTGCGCCGGCTGGACGACATCCTGGACATTCTCGAGCAGCTCAACCTTCACGACCGCACCGAGCTGACGGATAGCCTTGCCGAGAGCCTGGTCTTGCTCGGCGTGGAGGATCCATACAGCATCCCGATCCCGCAGCTCATCGAGCGCGTGTGGGCGATGCAGCAGCCGTACCTCATCACCATCGTGGTCGAGCGCCGGCGGCGCCGCCGCCGCAAGGTCGATCCCAAGCTCTCGGGCGGATCCGGTCTTGCGTAGTCTTCGCCCCCACCAACCTCTCTGAAGCCCGCCGGCTGGCTCGAAATCTTCCTGCGCATCAGCACGCGAGTGCGCGAAACCGTGCTGCCGCTCGCCGGCACCGAGCTGGGTCGGACCCAGCACGCGATCGGGGCCGGCGGCGACCGCACGATGGAGCTCGATCGCGCCGCTGAGGCGGCCGTGTTTGCGGAGCTCGATGAGCTTGCCAGACGTGGTGAGACGTTCGCGGTTCTTTCCGAGGAAGCAGGATATCGCCGCTTCGGCGCCGACTATCCGCTGCTGCTGGTCGATCCGGTTGACGGCAGCCTCAACGCCAAGCTGGGTGTGCCCTTCTTCGCCGTGATGCTCGCGCTGCTGGACGGACCCACCATCGGCGACGCGGTGGCGGGATGCGTAGTCAACCTGATCAACGGCGACGCGTGGACCGCCATCCGCAAACAGGGCGCGTGGCGCGACGGCAGGCGTATAGAGGTGATGGCGCGACCGGTCCGCGAGCGCCTCGAGCTGGTCGCGTTCGAGAGCCCGCCGAGCGCTCTCAACGTTGCCCGGGGACTCATCCGGCAATCGGACAAGATCCGTATCCTCGGCTCGATGGCGCTCGGGATCGCGCACACTGCCGCGGGCAGCTTCGATGCTTTCTGCGCGCCGATCCCGATGCGGGTCTTCGATATGGCGGCCAGTCTCCTAATCCTCTCCGAGACCGGCGGCGTGGCCACCGACCTCGAGGGCAATTCGCCGGCACGGCTGGCCTCCGGGCTCGAGAGCCGAACTTCGCTCGTCTGCGCCCCGAATCGCGACCTTCACGCGATCGCACTCCGGGCCCTCGCCGGCGACTGATGGTCTTCGCGCCACAACAGACGGTGTTCGTGATCCTCAGCTTCGAGGGTCCCGACGTGTACAGCCAGGCGGGCGGCCTCGGCGTCCGTGTGAAGGGGCTGTCGCGCACCCTGGCCCAGCTCGGCTACCAGACGTATCTCTACTTCTGCGGCGACCCCGACCTGCCGGGCGAGGAGAGCCACGAGTCGGGCCGGCTCGTCTACCGCCGATGGTGCCAGTGGATCTCGGCTCGCCATCGCGCAGGCGTCTATGACGGCGAGGAAGGGAAGATCCGCGACTGGAACTCGAGCCTGCCGCCAAGCCTCATCGACAATGTGATCTCGCCCGCTGTTGAGTCTGGACGCAACGTCGTCGTGATGGGAGAGGAATGGCACACGTCCTGGTCGATGAATCTCCTGTCGGACACCCTCTACTACCGCGGCCTTCGCGATCGCGTGGTGATGCTGTGGAACGCCAACAACACCTTCGGCTTCCATCGCATCAACTGGACGGCGCTCGCGCTCGCCGCCACCATCACCACGGTCAGCCGCTACATGAAGTTCAAGATGTGGGAGCGCGGCCTCAATCCGATCGTCGTCCCCAACGGCATCCCGCGCTCCTCAATCCAGGATGCGGACCCCGTGGTGGTTGCCGACCTGAAGTCGGCGGCCACGGCCGACCACTTCTGCTTCAAGATCGGACGCTTCGATCCCGACAAGCGCTGGCTGATGGCCGTATCCGCGGCGGGCTACTTGAAGCGGCACGGAAAACGCGTGAGGCTGCTCATGCGCGGCGGCCGCGAGGCGCACGGCGGCGAGGTGATCAGCCACGCGCAGCACCAGGGCCTCAACGTTGTCAATGTGAACGCGCCCGCCGAGCCGGCCGGGTTGTCGGCGGTCCTGCGCGAGTTCCCGGACGCCGACGTGGTCAACTTCACGAGCTATATCAGCGATGCGATGCTCGGCGTGATCTACCCAGCCTGCGACGCGGTGCTCGCCAACTCCGGGCACGAGCCATTCGGGCTGGTTGGCCTCGAAGTGATGGCGGCCGGCGGGCTAGCCGTCACCGGCGCGACGGGCGAGGACTACGCGAACTCGTATCGCAACGCGCTGGTCGTCGAGACAGATGACGCCATCGAGCTGGTGACCGAGCTAAACCTGATCCAGCAGCGCCCGCGCCTGGCGGCAGCGATCCGCCGCCGCGGTCGTGTGACGGCGCGCGCGTATACATGGGAGAAGGTGATCGAGCAGCTTCTGCTGCGAATCGAGTTTGCAGCCGCCCAACAGGCAGTGCGCCTTCCTGAAACCGCGCTCGAGGATCCAAGGAGCGCGCGCCGCCGAACACGCAAGCCCGAGACGCCGCTTGGCTGAGAACCTCGTCGTCTACATGCTCGTTCACCAGCCGCGCCGCCTGAGGCTGCCCGCGCAGGTGGTGCCGGCGAAGGCATCTCCCGAGGCGATCCCCGACTACCTCTTCGACGAGGCCCTCGACCGCCACTACTTCGAGCAGGTCGCCACCAACTCGTACATCCCGGCCACGGCGCTGTTCACCGACCTCACCAGGCGCGGCTGGAAGATGTCGATCGGCTTCAGCGACTCGTTTCTGATTCAGGCCGAGCGCTGGGACCCCATTGTGCTCGACGGCTTCAAGAAGCTTTGCGCCAGCCCCAATGTCGAGATCGTCAATGTCGAGCCCTATCACTCCTGGCTGCTCTACCTGGACGTCCTGGCTTTCAAGGAGGCGATGCTGAGTGCACGCCGCCGGCTGGAGGACCTGTTCCAGAAGCCCATCGGGGTCACCGACACGACCGAGATGTTCATGTCCAACGACGTCTACTTCGCGCTTCAGCAGTGCGGGTTCGACGGCGCGTTCATGGAGGGCCGCGACTGGCAGCTGGGCTGGCGCGAGCCGACCCACGTCTATCAGCACCCCCTTCAGCGCCTGAAGTTGCTGGTCCGCCACCACGACCTCTCTGATGACGTTGGGTATCGCTTCTCCAACCGTGGATGGAACCACTGGCCGCTCATGGCCGACACGTACGCCGGCTGGCTGCGCGAGACGTGGGGCGATCTCGTGACGCTGGCGTGGGATTTCGAGACATTCGGCGAGCACCACCGCCGCGATTCTGGAATCTTCGAGTTCATGCGCGCCCTGGCAAGGGAGTTGAAGAAGCGAAAGGTGCGCACCATGCTGCCTTCCGAGGCCGTCCATGAGCTCGGGACCCGCCACTTCGAGGTGCCGGTCAACGAATACGGGACGACGTGGGCGGGCGAGGGCGGCATGGAGTTCTTCCTCGGTAACGAAGCCCAGCAGGGCCTCTTCAGGCTCATGCACCACGCGTACTCGAAAGCAAAGCTGACTGGTGACCCGCGCCTCGTCGAGATCGCTAAGTGGCTGCTTCAGTCCGATAACCTGCATCTGATCCAGTGGTTTGGCCGCTGGGGCAGCGAAGCCGAGGTGAGCGCCTACTTCACACCGGACGAATGGTGGGAGCTCGGCGCGCTAGGTATCCTGCGCGAGCAGCAACGTGTCTACATCAACTTCATCAGAGCGTTGGACGAATACGCTAAGTGAATGAGAGGGACCCGTCCCGGCTCTCTCTCATCGGGGCGCTCAACGGCCGGAGTACGCGTATGGGCGAGTTTGGATCAGAAACTCGGCCGGATTCGCGCCCCTGCTCTCCCTCCGACGATTGGATTTTTGAATGAGCACTCCTAGCATCGCCCGGGGCCGAATAGCACGTAGAGTTGCGGCCGGGCAGAGCCCGGCCGCCCCTGCGACGCTGGGATGATTGTGTTCGACGAATGACCAAACCACTTCACGTGGCTTTTATCTGGCACATGCATCAGCCCTATTACAAGGACGATCTCACCAGCACGTACCTGCTGCCATGGGTGCGATTGCGCTCGGCCAAGGACTACTACAAGATGCCGGCGCTGCTCGACGCCTATCCCAAGGTTCGCGCCACCTTCAACCTCGTCCCGTCGCTCTTGGCGCAGATCGAGGACTACGGCAAAGAGGATTCGGTCGACCTTTTCCTAAACCTCAGCAAGCGCGATGCAGCCGACCTGTCGTCGGAGGAGCGCGGGTTCATCATCCGCTGGATGCGCGAGCCGCCGCGCGCCTTGCGCGTGCAGCAGTCGCCGCGATACCTCGAGCTCGCCTCGCGCGCGGCCGACGCGCAGTTCACCAGCCAGGACATGCGAGACCTGCAGGTCTGGTTCAACCTCGCCTGGTGCGATCCGGCGTGGGCCGAGTCTGATCCTCGGCTCGCGGAGCTGAAGCGGAAGGATCGCGACTTCTCCGAATCAGATAAAGCGCCGCTCTTCGAGGCGCAGATGGAGATCATGCAAAAGGTCATCCCGAAATATCGGGAGCTGGCCGATCGCGGGCAAGCGGAGTTGACCTTCTCTCCTTACTACCACCCGATCCTGCCCCTTCTGGTACACCTCGACTCGGCGCGGACTGCCAACCCGCAGATCCAGCTTCCGGAGCGCCACTTCTCTCACCGCGAGGACGCCGAGCGGCAGATCGAGCTTGGGCAGGGGCTGTTCGAGCGCCTTCTGGGTCGCCGCCCCACGGGCATGTGGCCGTCCGAGATGGCGGTGGGGGAGAGCGTTGTCGGACTCGCGGCGCACGCGAATCTCACCTGGATGATCAGCGATGAGGAGGTGCTCTCCCGCTCGCTCGACACGCACTTCTATCGGGACAACGAAGGGCGTGTCAATGCCCCTGACCAACTGTACCGGCCGTTCCGGGTCGAGCGCGAACAACAATCGCTGGCCATGGTGTTCCGCGACTCGACGATCTCGAACTCGATCGGCTTCGACTACCAGCGCATGTCATCGGTGGAAGGTGCACGCAACCTGGTCGGGCGGTTGAAGCGGATCCGCGACCAGCAGGGCGACAAGGACTACCTCGCGGTCATCGCCCTCGACGGCGAGAACGCGTGGGAGTTCTATCCGCGCGACGGGCACGACTTCCTCAACGCGCTCTACACAGAGCTCGAAGCATCGCCTGACATCGTGACGACCACGGTCTCTGACTTCATAGGCGAGCACCCGCCCCAGCAAAGCCTCAACCACCTGCACACGGGGAGCTGGATCGGCGCCAGCCTCGACACCTGGATCGGCGACCCCGAGCACAACATTGCGTGGGACCTCCTGGCCGATACGCGGTCGTGGCTCGAGGACCAGTCTCGTCAGCGGCCACAGCTCTCGGATGCCGCCGCGCTCGGGTGGCGGGAGATCCTTATTACGGAAGGGAGCGACTGGTTTTGGTGGTTCAGCCGAAAGCACGACTCCGGCATGGACGCGATCTGGGACAACCAGTTCCGGCTCCATCTGCGGAACGTGTACAAGCTGATGGGCCAGCGCGCGCCCGCGCGCCTGTTCCAGCCGATATTCCAGCGCACGCCGACGCCCGAGCGCCAGGCTCCCGCCGAAATCATCAGCCCCAAATCGCGAAGCGACCCGGCGTGGAGCAAGGCGGGCTTTTACATCGTCGGCTCGGGCTTCGGTGCGCTGCACCGACCGGCTGGAGTTGTGGAGCGGGTCCTGTACGGATGTGATGCGGAGCGTGTCTACATCCGCATCGACAGCCCGCGGTCGGCGGCGGAGCTGGAGTCGCAGAAGATCGAGTTCTGGCTCTACTGCTCGGGCCCGCCCACCAGCGGGCACGGCGGAAAGCTGCAGCTGCCGCTGGCGGTCACACCGGCCACGGAAATTGGCTTCGACGTCGCACACGTGGTGCGTGTCATTCCTCGGGCCAAGGGTGCTTCCGTGACGGTCGCGCGGGTCAACACCGAACAGACGAAGGCCGAGCCAGTGGCCGAATTCGACCAGGGCGATCCGCTCTTCATCTCGGTCCCGCTCAAGCTGCTCGGCCGGCACGGCGGCGACAGCCTGGAGATGGCGCTGATCGTGAGCCGCGAGGGCCGCGACATCGAGCAGGTGCCGCCAACGGGCTCACTGGGATTGCGAGTACCGTCCGATGGCGCCGATGTGGAGCCGGTTGGCCCGAAGAACCTCAAGGTGCTTGTCGCCACGTCGGAGCTGGCGCCGTTTGCGAAGTCCGGCGGCGTGGCTGACGTCGCCGCATCGCTGTCCAAGGAGCTACGCCGGCTCGGCCACGACGTGAGGGTGGTGATGCCGCGATATCGCCAGGTTGACGTTGCCAAGCACGGTCTGAAGCCGGTCGTGCACGACCTGCCCGTGCCGCTAGGGGCGCAGACCGTTCCCGCCACGATCCTGGAGGGCCTCCTCGGCGAGATGGTGGTCTATTTCGTCGATTGCCCAATGCTGTACGACCGCGACGGCATGTACGGGTTCGGGGACGACGACGCCCGATCGGTCTACTTCTCGCGAGCACTGCTGGAGATGCTGCCTGCCCTCAATTTCACGCCGGACGTGATCCAGATCCACGACTGGTTCGCAGCACTGGTGCCCAACCTCATCGAGCGTGTGTATACAAAAGGGCCGGCGGCCGAGGTCGCTACGGTTCTCACCATCCACAATCTGGCGGCCCAGGGCGTGTTCGGGTTCGGTGCGCTCACGCTGGCCGGCCTCGACAAATGGGGCTTGATCAGGGTCGGCATCCCCGGCCTCGACAACGTCGTCAACGTGCTTGGTCGCGGCATTCACTATGCCGATGTGGTCAACACCGTCAGCGAACGCTATGCGGCCGAAATCCAGACGCCGGAATTCGGTGAGGGACTCGACGAGCTCCTCCGTTCACATGCCCACAAGCTGCACGGGATCGTCAACGGCATCGACTACGAGATCTTCGATCCGCATCGCGATCCGAACATCCCGCACCACTACACGGCGTCTGCGCCGGAGCCCAAGGAGATGTGCCGCGCCGAGCTGCGCAGCGAGCTGGGCCTCGAACAGAGTGACCGGCCTCTGGCCGCGATGATTTCAAGGCTGTACGACGTGAAGGGCCTGGATCTCGTCGAGCAGGCCATGCCGGCGCTATTGCAGTTCGGGCTCCAGGTGGTGGTGATCGGCACCGGCGACCGCAGGTACGAGGACATGTTCCGGCGCTACGCGGGCGAGCGGTCCGGTCAGGTGGCCGCCGCGATCGGGTTCGACGCTCCTCTTGCCCAGCGTATCTACGCCGGCGCTGACATGCTGTGGATGCCCTCCCGCTACGAGCCCGGCGGCCTCGCGCAGCTGATCGCACTTCGGTACGGCACGATCCCGGTAGTGCGTGCGACGGGCGGGCTCGCTGACACGATCAAGGACTACGACCCCATCGGGGCGACGGGCAACGGATTCACGTTTACGCCATATGACCCGTGGCAGTTCTACGCGGCGGTCGTGCGGGCGGCCGAGACGCACCGCCATCCGTCGCTGTGGACGTGGCTCATCCGCCGCGCCATGAGCGAGGACGTGTCGTGGTCGCGGTCGGCTCAGAAGTACGTGAACCTGTTCCACGCCGCGATCGCCGCCAGTCTCGAACGCCGTGGAGTCACGGTCGGCGACTAATTCACCTCCCCACTTGTGGGGAGGTCGCCTCGCCGCGAAGCGGCGAGGCGGGTGGGGAGTCGCACACTAGCCACCCCAATCCGGGAGCAGGCGCAGTTGCTCCACGCGGCGGGCGGCAGGAGCGTAAGCGGTGTCGAAGTAGTCGATGACCATGCGGCGGGCGGAGAAGTCGGTTACGACATGGCGGATGGACGCCCGCATCATGGCCACCCACCGCGGCGGAATCCCGTTCTCGTCGCGCTCGTAGAACGCAGGGACCACCTCGCGCTCGAGCAGTCGGAAAAGACCCTCCGCCTCAGCCTGGTCGTCCACGTTGGGCCGGTCCAGGGTGGCGCCCGAGGGGATCGCCCAACCGAGCTCGGGCCGGTACGCCTCATCCCACCAACCGTCGAGGACGCTCACGTTCAGCACGCCGTTCGCCCCGGCCTTCATGCCGCTCGTGCCACTCGCTTCGAGAAACCGCTTTGGGTTGTTCAGCCACACGTCGGTGCCGTGAACGAGGTGACGCGCGATCGCGAGGTCGTAGTCCTTGAGGAACGTGACGCATGGTTCCTCGCGCGCCAGCGCGACCACTCGCGCGACCAGGTCCTTGCCCGGCTGGTCGGCCGGATGTGACTTGCCGGCGAAGATCATCTGCACTGGCCGCTTGCTGTTGCGCAGCAGCTTGTTCAGTCGAGGGCGATCCTCAAGCAGGAGGTTGGCGCGTTTGTACGGCGCGAAGCGTCGCGCGAAACCGAACGTGAGCGAGTTCTCGTCCAGCTGATCGGCGTCAACCGACCGCGCCCGCGCCACCGAAAGGAGCATTCGCTTCAGCACGAGGTGCACCGCCCACAGCTCGGCGGCGGGGATCTCGAACGCCGCCTGCCAGCGTCCGTCCTCGCCGTCCAGGTCCCACCAGTCAGGCCCGACGTAGCGCCCCAGAAGGTCGGCGATCTCCGGCGCCACCCAGGTCGGCATGTGCACGCCGTTCGTTACAGCGCCGATGGGCACCTGCGTCTCGGGCAGGCCGCGCCACGCGTCCTTCCACAGCCGGCGGGAGACTGCGCCGTGCAGACGGCTCACGCCCACAGCCTGGTCTGCAAGTCGCAGCGCCGCATAGGTGGTGACCAGTCGGTCGCGTGGATCGCCGGGACGCTGCCTGCCGAGATCCATGAAGCGGTCGAACGAGATGCCGACTTCGGTCAAATAGGGGTTGAGCAGGTCCCAGACCAGACCAGGCTCGAAATAGTCGCTGCCCGCGGCTATCGGCGTGTGCGTCGTGAACACGATGCCGGCACGCGCGACCAGCCGCGCCTCCTCCAGCGTCATCTGCCGTGAGGCGCGCAGCTCGCGGATGCGCTCGATCGCGCAGAGGAAGCTGTGCCCCTCGTTGAGGTGGAACACGCCCGCGACCATCCCCAGCGCCCGCAGCGCGCGAACGCCGCCGATCCCGAGCACGATTTCCTGGCGAAGGCGCCGGTCTGGCTCGGGCACGTACAGGCGGTCGGTGATGGTGCGGAGGTCGGGTGGGTTGGATTCGAGGTCGGTGTCGAGCAGGAAGAGCGGCACGCGGCCAACCTGCGCCCGCCACACGCCGATCTTCACACGGCGCTGGCCGATCGGAGCGTCGACCTCGACCCCTTCGACCCTGCGCACCGGGAGGTCGTCGCCGCGGTTCTCGAAATACACCTCGACCTGGCGGCCCTCCGCATCGATCTCCTGGCGCCCGAAGCCCTGTTTGTAAAAGAGGCCCACCGCGACGAGCGGCAGGCCCAGGTCGCTGGTGGCCTTCAGATGGTCGCCGGCGAGCACGCCGAGGCCGCCCGAATAGATCGGCAGGCACTCGGCGAGTCCGAACTCGAGCGAGAAGTACCCGACGACCATCGGCGCGCGCGCGTCCATAAATGGCGGGCGGCGGTCGTAGTACTCGCGATACGCGGCACGAGCCTGCTCCAGAGCAACGCGAACCTCTTCGCGCTCCAGCGCCTCGGCGATTCCTTGCTCGCCAAGCTGCGCGAGCAGCAGCACCGGGTTCTGGCGCGTCGATTCCCAGAGCTCGGAGTTGAGCGCCTGGAAAAGACCCTCGATGCGCGGCTCCCACGTCCAGAGCAGGTCATGGGCGAATTGGTTCAGTTCGTCAATCAAGAACTACGATGGTATTCGGTAGGGAGGAGGCGACATGAAAGCCGTGGTCATGGCTGGCGGCGAGGGTTCTCGTCTGCGTCCCCTTACGAGCCGGCAGCCGAAACCGCTGGTGCCGGTCGCTGGGCGGCCGATCATGGAGCACATCCTCCTGCACCTTCGTCGCCATCAGATGCGCGACGTGATCGCCACCGTGCAGTACCTCGGCGCTTCGATTCGCAATTACTTCGGCGACGGATCCGAGCAGGGCGTGGCCCTCACCTACTCGGTCGAAGACTCGCCGCTCGGCACCGCGGGCTCGGTCATGCTTGCGCGCCAGCAGCTGACCGAACCGTTTCTCGTGATCTCGGGCGATGCTCTGACCGACATCGATCTCGGGGCTGCGGTCCGGTTCCATCGGGAGCGCCGCGCGCTCGCCACGATCGTGCTCAAACCCGTGCCCAACCCACTCGAGTACGGCGTTGTGGTCGTCGACGAAGGCGGAGCGGTGCAGAGGTTCATCGAGAAGCCCAGCTGGGGGGAGGTGATCTCCGACCTCGCCAACACCGGCATCTATGTCCTCGACCCCGCGGTCTTCGACTTCTTCAGGGCGGGCGAGCCGACCGACTGGTCGGGTGACGTGTTCCCGAAGCTGCTGAAGCAGGGCGAGCCCGTCTTCGGCTGGGTGACGTCGGGCTACTGGGAGGATGTCGGCAACCACGCCGCTTATGTGAAGGCCAACTTCGACTGCCTCGAGGGCCGCGTCAAAGTGCAGATTCCGGCCGATCGCAAGGATGAAGGGCTCTGGATCCACGAGGAGGCCGATGTCTCGGAAGGGGCCCGCATCGATCGTCCCGCGCTGATCTGCGCCGGCGCCAAGGTGCGCTCGGGGGCCTGGGTCAACGGCCCCTGCGTTATCGGTCCCTACACGACGATCGACTCCGGCGCGAAGGTATCCAACTTGATTGTTTGGGACCACTCGTACATCGGCCTCAACTCGAGGTTGCGCGGCTCGGTGGTCTGCCGATCGGTGACCGTGAAGAACGGATGCCTCCTCGAGGAGGGCAGCGTGATCGGCAGCGAGGTCGTGCTCGGCGCGGGAGCGACCATCAACGCCAACGTACGCATCTGGCCCAACAAGGAGGTCGAGCCGGGCGCGGTCGTGCACGAATCGATCATCTGGGCCGGATCGTGGAAACGCGGGCTGTTCAGCTCTTATGGATTGACCGGCCTCACCAACGTGGAGTTCACGCCAGAGTTCGCCTCGCGGCTGGGGGGATCGGTCGGCGCATTGAGCCCGAAGGGCACCGAGATCGCCATCTCGCGCGATTACACCCGGGCGGCCCGCATGATCCACCGCGCCGTCATCTCGGGGATGATCTCGTCGGGCGTCAACGCGACCGACCTCTCGGTGCTGCCGGCGCCGGTCGCGCGCTATTGGGCGCTTCACAACCATGTTTCAGCCGTCCACGTGCAAACTTCGCCGGTCGATCCGCGCTCCACCGACATCCGCCTGTTCGACGACCACGGGCTCGACATCGACAGCCGCACCGAGCGCAAGCTCGAGAGCCTGTACTTCCGCGAGGACATCCGGCGCGTGCTGCACTACGAGATGGGCCGCATCGTCCGCCGCGACAGCCAGACCGACCGTTACATCGAGGACATGCTGGCGAAGCTCGACCTCGAGACCGTTCGCGCGGCCGCTTCCAAGGTCCTGATCGACTACAACAACGGCGCCGCCGCGATGGTCCTGCCGCGCGTGCTGCAGGAGATGAACTGCACGGTCATCCCGCTTAACGCCTCACCGGCTGAGATCGTGATGGAGCAAGACGAGGCCACGTTTCGGGCTCATCTCCAGGAGATGGGCGTCATCGCCGCAGCGGTCAAGGCGAAGCTGGGCGTTTTCATCGATTCGCCTGGCGAGCGCTGCTTCATCGTCGACGAGACCGGCGACGTTCTCGATCACGACACCGCGTTCGCCGTCTTCAGCCAGCTCGCGCTGACAGTCAAGCCGGGGATGCTGCTCGGGCCCGCCTCGTCGTCCCTCGCCTTCTCGATGATCGCGGACCAGATGAAGGGCCGGTTCGTGCCCACCAAGATCACTCCCGGCGCGGTGCTGCGCGCGTCACAGCATGCCGATGTGGTGCTCGCGTCCGACGGCGCGGGGGGTTATTGCTGGCCGGATTTCGCCGTTGCGTTCGACGCGATCTTCACCACAGTTCGAGTCCTCGAGCTTCTGGCCCAGACTCGAACCTCGATCGGAGAGCTGAAGAAGCGCATTCCGGCCGTTGCGCACAAGAAGGCAGTGGAGTTCTGCCCGTGGGAGATCAAGGGCCGGGTGATGAGGACGATGATGGAAAGGCACCTCAAGGACCGGGTCGACCTCACCGACGGAGTGAAGGTCTTCGTCGATGGAGGCTGGGTGCTGGTCGTGCCCGACGCGGACCGCCCCGAGTACCACATCATCGCCTCCACCCTGGATCCCGTCCAATCGCAGCAGCTGGTGGACGAGTATTCGGCGCTGGTGAGGTCAGTCGTTGCCGAAGCCGCCCCGGAATCCGAGGGCGTTGTCGAAAAAACCTAAAATCGTTTGGCGGCGCGGGCGTAGCTCACCTGGTAGAGCGCAACCTTCCCAAGGTTGAGGTAGCCGGTTCGAGGCCGGTCGCCCGCTCCATCATTTTGCCCAGGCCGATTTTGACTTGACGTCTTGTTTTCTCAAAACTGCATCCCTTATGGTCTCTGGACCCGCCACGCCTGACCACGTTTGGTTAGAGGTTCAAGGAGGAGATCTGTGGCCCGCACGCCCCTGTTGAGGATGTTCGAGGGCCTTGTCCGGGATTTCAAAGAGGCCGAGCGGTCGGGCCGCACGGTGGACGAGGTGCAACAGGAGCGCCGCCTGCGGCCCACGCGAAGGGACTTCTTGAAGGCGACCGGCGCCGTGGTCGGAGCGGCCGCCCTTGGCGGCCGCATGCCCGCGTTCGCGCAGACGCCGCGCATCGCGATCATCGGAGGAGGTATCTCTGGGCTGAACGCCGCATTGACCCTCCAGGACGCGCGCATCGCTTCGACCGTGTACGAGGCTTCGGACCACGTCGGCGGCCGCATGCACTCGGACACGACCTCGTGGCTGAACGGCCAGACGAGCGAACACTGCGGCGAGCTCATCGATACCAGCCACACATCCATCCGGGGCCTGGCAACGCGATTCAACCTGCCGACGGTCGACCTGCACGCCGCGGAACCTGCGCACTCTACGGAGACTTATTTCTTCGACAACGTCTACTACAAGAAGGGTCAGGCGAACACTGACTTCGGTACTCGTATTGGAAGGTGGGCCAGTACACGCTCTTCAGCGGTTACGAAGGCGCACGCCAGCCCGACCTCAGGACAGGCAAGTGTCACTTCGCCGGCGAGCACTGCTCAACCTTGTTTCAGGGGTTCATGGAAGGCGGTGCGGAGGAAGGCGCTCGCGCGGCGCAGGAAATCATCGACGACTACAAGTCCGGGATCTTCCCTTGACGGACCGCCGCGAGATAGCATCGCGCTAGGTGTCAGTTAGTTAGCAGGAGGGCGCCGCCATGCCTACATACGTTTCGTTGCTGCGTTTCACCGAGCAGGGAGTCAAGGCCATCAAGGACCATCCGAAGCGCCGCGCGGCGGCGGCCAAGGCCATAGCGGGGCTGGGTGGGAAGCTCGTCCACACCTACCTGACGATGGGCCGCTACGACATCGTGGCCATCATCGAGGCGCCCGATGACGAGGCCGCGGCCAAGTTCGCGCTGATGACCGGCAGCCAGGGCAACGTCTCTACTGAGACGCTGCGTGCGTTCCCAGAGGCCGAGTACGACCGGCTGATCAAGTCGCTGCCGGCGGCTGCGAAGCGCTAGGGATCCTGAGCGACAGCGCAAGCCAGCCCATCAGCAGCGCTGCGACGATCCCGGGCACGAAGGCCAGCACGGCCCGACCGGTGGCGTCCCAGACCGCGCCGGCGATAAGCGGCACCACGAACGCGATCGCGTACTGAAACGTGAACACTCCCGCGCTCATCCGGTGCACGTCGCCGGGCGCGGCGATCCGCGGGGGCATGGTGAGCACGACGATGAACGCCAGCGCGGCCGCGAAGCCCAGCACCAGGGCCCACAACAACACGCCCGCGCCGGGCGTGACCACGATCCCGATCTGAGCGGCGGCCATCAGCGCTGCCGAGCCGAGGAACCCAAGCCGCCCCGTCAGCAACCCCGACCAGATCGCGACCACCGGCGCGGTCAGCAGCTGGGCGCCGTTGAAGATCGCAAGTGTGGGGGAGATCAGCTGATGCCGGCCCGTCTGGTCGAGGAAGTCGGGGATGTACGCGTTGGTGGCGAAGTAAACCGCTGACGCCATGCCCATCACGACCCCGATCCGCACCGTCTGACCCTCGCGCCATGAAGGCCACCATCGCGTGGGAACCTTGGGCCTCGGCCCGCGCGCGGGCGCCGCGATGGCAATGGCCACGCCGGATGCCGCCACCAGCACCGACCACGTCGCGAGCGCCCAGCGCCAGTCACCGTGGGCGAGCGGAAAGACGCCCACAGGCGTCGTGAGCGCGGTAGGGAGCGTTTCGCCGATGAGGATGCCATTGCTGTAAACCGCTGTGGCGATCGCGATCCTTCGCGGAAACCAGTCGCGGACGATGGCGGGGAACGCCGGCTGGCTCACGGCGACGCCTACGCCCATCAGGAAGGTGGAGGTGAACAATACCGGTGTGCTCGGCCCCAGTCCGCGCACCGCGCTGAAGATGGCGACCATACCTAGCCCGGTCGCGAGCGCGCGACGAATGCCAAGCCTGGCGATGAGCAGAGATCCGGGCACCGCGGCCGTGGCGAGCAGGAGGACCGGCAGCGACACCAGCGCGCCGACGCCCTTCTCGTCGAGGTGGAGGTCGTGGTGGATCTGCGGTATGAGCGGCGGTACCGCGAGCAGTGTGAGGCGAAGGTCGATCCCGCCGAGCCACAGCAGCAGGAGCCTGACCCAGTCCTTGCGTGTGAGCCTCACTCGGGGTGCGCCTGCGGCATCAACTGTCCATAATTGGCGCCGTGCCGGGTCTGCTGATCGTTGCGTCGACCGGGCCGACCGATCCCACCCGGGCGAGCATCCCATTCCACATCGCGGTCAATGGCGCTCGGCCCGCCGGTGTCGAGGTGGCCGTGGCGCTTGCCGGCGATGCCACCGAGCTCCTCAAGCCGGACATCATCGCCAATGTGTACGGCCAGGGCGTCCCTCCGCTGCGCGACCTGCTCGACAAGTGCCTGGAGCAGAACGTTCCCTTCTACGTTTGAAAAGGCTGTGCTGAGGCCCGTGGGGTCTTGCAGTCGATGATGACGCCGAATGCCACATTCATCACTCCACCAGACCTGGTGCGGCACACGATGGAGGCGGACAAAGTCCTGAGCTTCTAGGTTCTGGCGGCCCCGATTGCCGCGAGAGCGCTGGGGTTCTCGAGCGAGGACAGGTCACCGGGATCCTTGCCCGTGTAAACCGACCGCACCACCCGGCGCAGGATCTTTGCGTTTCGGGTGCGGGGTAGGTCGGTCACGAAATGCACAGCCTTCGGTCGTAGCGGTTTGCCCAACGCCGCGGTTACGAGGTCCTGCAGCTCAGTGGCGAGCTGATCGGTCGCAGCCTTTCCGGGGCGCAAGATGACGAAGCAGACGAGTGCTTCGCCCTTGAGCTCGTCGGGCACGCCGATGGCGGCGGCCTCAACGACTGCAGAATTCCCGACCAGCACCGACTCGACCTCCGCCGGCCCCAGGCGCTTGCCAGCGACCTTGATGGTGTCGTCGGAGCGGCCGAGCACGTACCACAGCCCGTCTTCGGGGTCCACGTACGCCCAGTCGCCGTGCACCCACACGTCGGGGAATCGGCTCCAGTACGTTTCGAGGTAGCGCTGCTTGTCGCCCCAGAACCCACGCGTCATTCCCGGCCACGGGTTGCGGATCACCAGCTCGCCCACCTCACCGCGCACCGAGTTGCCCTCTGCATCCACGACGTCGGCGGCCATGCCCGGGATGGGGCCCGCGAATGAGGTCGGCCGCAAATGCGTGATCACGTTGCCGCACAGGATGCCGCCAGAGATCTCGGTGCCGCCGGTGTAGTTGATGATCGGGACCCGGCCGCCGCCAATGTGCTTGAAGAACCAGCGGAATGGTTCGGGGTTCCATGGCTCGCCGGTGCCGCCGAGTATGCGCAGGCTCGAGAGGTCATGTCGCGCTGGCAGCTCGTCGCCGTGGGTCATGAGCCCGCGCACGAGGGTGGGGGAGACGCCGAGCACCGTGACCTTGTGGTCCGCCACCATGCGCCACAGGCGATCCGGCGCCGGATGATCCGGCGTGCCCTCGTACAGGACCATGGTCGCGCCGAGCGCGAGTGACCCGATGATGAGCCAGGGGCCCATCATCCACCCGATGTCCGTGTACCAGAAGATCGTGTCGTCGGCGCCAATGTCGAACCCGTGCGCCATGTCCTGCGCGGCCTTGACCGGGAAGCCTCCGTGCACGTGCAGCGTGCCCTTTGGACGGCCGGTGGTGCCGGACGTGTAGATGATCATCAGCGCGTCCTCGGGGTCGAGCTCGTGGGTTGGCGCGCGATCTGGCTCGTCCTCGAGCAGCACATCCCACAGCTGGTCGCGGCCGAGCGTCCAAGGCACGTCGCGCACGACGCGCCGGTACATGATCACCTTCGTCACCGTCGGACAGCTGACAAGGGCGCGATCGGCGGTCTCCTTCATCGGCACGACCTTCCCGCGGCGGTAGAAGCCATCGGCGCAGATGAGCACCTTTGCCTCGCCGTCCTGCAGCCGATTCGCGATCGCCTCGGGGCCGTAGCCCGAGAAGAGCGGGATGATCACGGCGCCGACCTTGGCCGTCGCCAGCACTGAGATGGCGACCTCGGGGCACATAGGCATGAAGATCCCGACACGGTCGCCCGGCCGGACGCCCAAGCGTCTCAATGCGCCTGCAAGGCGGCAGACCTCCACGTCGAGCTCGCCGTACGTGAGGCGCCGCACCTCGCCCGGCTCGCCTTCCCAGATGAGCGCGACCTTGTCGTGGAACTCACGATCGCGGTGGCGGTCGAGGCAGCTCTGGATGATGTTCATGCGGCCGCCGATCCACCATTGCGCCCACGCCTTGCCGTGCGTGAGGTCGACGACCCGATCGTAGTGGCGGTAGAAGGCGATGTCGATGTCCTTGATCGCGGCGTCCCAGAACCACTCGATGTCGTCGTCGGCGCGTCTTAAAAGCTCGGGGAACGTCTTGATGCCGTGCTGGTCCATGAACCGCTTCAACCGGCTCTTCGCGATCACATCCGGGTCCGGCGCCCAGATAACGTCCCCTATCACGACCGGCTGCATTGCCTCTGGATTCTAGTTGCCGGTCACATCCGTACACTCGCGCGTGATGGAGCATCTGCCGCCCGACTTTGCGGAGAACCTGGCACAGGTCCTCGAGCCATCGCATCGAGGCGAGGCCGCCGACATCATCGCGGCCGCCACCGCGCTGGACGACGAAGGCCTTCGAACGTTTCTCGAGCTGTTCGCTCAGAGAGTGCGCGAGTCCACGGAGCCGATCACGCATGCGGAGGTCCAAGAGTTCCTTGCGGCCGCGAAGAAATCACAGCGCGCACGCGGTCTCTGATTTCTTCGGCTTCCAGGTATAGCTCCCAGTAGTTCGTCCACGCCGTGCGGGCGACGGCTAATGCGATATGGGGCTTGTATCGCTCCTGGGCCGCGCGCACGGCATGCTGCTGCGCGTAACACCACCGATCCCAGGCGCGTTCGACCGTGCACTGAACAAGGTCCAGCCAGGCTTCGTCTGCCGACCCGCCGGGCGGCGGCGGAAGCGTGAGCAACTTCCACATGCCTCCGTCGCGAACTACGGTTATCACTGGTTGCCCGCCAGGCCTGCCGGCATGTCGATTTGGCCTCGGATGCTTCGGGTTGGCGGCCATCAACCTCTGCTGGACTGCAAACACGAGATCGTGCGCGGCGTGCAGGGTTGCCGGCGGCACCGGAGGATCGGCGCGGCCTAGACGGACCTGCAGCGAATGGATGGCCTCGCGCAGCTGCTGCGGCACCTCATTGCGGTCGTCCAGGCGGAGCCTCTCCACATCTTCGAGCAGAGAGTCGGACTCCGCCATCAGCGATCGGCGTCTCCCTTCGACTGCGTCGTCATCGACCCGTCGGATCGTTGCCGTGGCCATTGGCAGCACCATAAACCGCGCGAGGGCGTTGTCAAGTATAGGTTTACAAGCAGGCAACTACTCCTCAGAATGTCGCGCTCTTAACAAGCTGGGTTTGTGAACTGAGCTACTCGTCATAAGGTCGCCGCGGAGGTGCTGCGGATGAAGAGATGGTTGATCGCGATTGCCGCGCTGCTCGCCGGTGGCGGAGTCAGCGCCGCGCTGCTGCTGGCCGCCGATCCCTCGCGCGGTGCGATCGATGTCTACGCAGCTGCCCGTGATGTGCCCGCCGGCGCAGTGCTCACCACCGATGCGATCCAGCTGAAGCGAGTGAGCTTTGAAGGGGGAGCGGCCTTCCTCTTCACGCGCGGGGACGAGGCGCGGCTCATGGCAATGCGAGCCGCGCATGAGCTTGGGTCGGGCCAGCTGATACAGCGTGGTGACGTGGTGGGCACGACGTCATTCGCCGATCGCAGGTTGGTCTTCATACCGATCAGCGCCGTGCCTGCTACAACCGCCGGCGCGAAGGTCGACCTCCTGTTGATTGGAGGCAGCGCAGAACACCCGACTGTCGTGCCGTTCGCGCTTGGCATCGAGGTTCAGGCAACGGTTTCCGGAGGGCTGGTCGTGGCTGTGCCGGCGAAATCCGCTGCTGCTTTCGTATACGCCGGCACGACCATGCACCTCGCGGCGGTCGTCGCCGAGCCTGGCGCGACGGATGGAACCGAGTTTCCTATCTCGAGTCCTGATGAGGCGATCGCCGTGGCAGCCGGACGGTGATCGGCGCGAGACCGATGTGGCCGTAACAGTGCTCGATCCGCCGAGCAACGAAGCACGGGTCCGCGCCCTTGTAGAGGCGGCGCTCGCTGCTGAGCTCGCACGCCGCGATCGCACGCGCCTGCGCGTTGAAGACCAGCGCTGGGTCTACGAGCTGGTGGGCCGCGTGGTCGGCGATGAATATCGTCAGTCCCCGCCGCCCGGTTCCAACGACGAGTCGGAGCAGCTCTGGCGTCGCGTCTTCGCCGCAGTCACGCCGCTGGGTCCGCTGGCCGAGCACCTCGCCGACCCGGAGGTAGAGGAGGTGCGGATAAATGGGACGGAGGCATGCTTTGTCTTCAAAGGCGGCCGTCGTCAAGCCGTGCCGCCTCCGTTTGCAGACGAGGCCGGACTCATCGAGCTCGTGCACTGGTATACGGACGGCACGCCGAGCGCCCGTCTCGACCGCGCGAGCCCCACCGTGACCATGACACTGCCCGAGGGCAGCCGGCTGCACGCGGCGCTGTCGCCGCCGGCGCGGCCGATGAGCGTCACCATCCGGCGCCATCCGTCGGATCGGTTTCGCGACCTCGACGCCCTGGCCGCATCGGGCTTCTTGCCGCGAGAGCTGATCACATTCCTCGAGGCCGCGATCGCCGGCCGGCTCAACATCCTGGTGTCGGGTGGAGCAGGGGCCGGCAAAACGACCTTCATGAGGGTGCTGGCCCGTCTCATCGGACCGGACGAGCGCGTAGTCACGATCGAAGACCAGGCCGAGCTGCACTTGTGGCGCGAGCTCGTGGACTGCATCTCGCTCGAGGGTCGCTTGCCCAACACCGAGGGCCGCGGCGCGATCACGATTCAGATGCTCGTCCACGAAGCGTTGCGTGTGTCGCCCGACCGCATCGTCATCGGTGAGGTCCGCGGTGGCGAGGCGCTCGACCTTCTCGATGCGATGAACACGGGACATCCGGGATCCATATGCACCATCCATGCGGAGAATCCTCGCGAAGCCGTCCCGCGACTCGTCCGGCTTGCATTGCGGAGTCCGCATGCCCCGCGCAGCGAGACCGTGATGTCCGAGGTCGTCAGCACGGTCGACCTAGTGCTCCATGCGAGCTTGGTCCGGCCGTCGGCGTCACGATCTGACGCCCGCGCGCGCCGGCTGATGTCGGTGAGCGTTGTCAGCGGCGACAGCGCCTTGGCGGAAGTGCGTGAGCTGGTGACATTCGGCCGCGACGGCGGGTGGCATCGGGTTGGTTCACTCGAAGCCGCGCCTGAACGTATCCAGGCGAAGCTTGCCGCTGTCTGCGAACCGTCGCGACTTCTCGACGGTTTCGATGCTTGAGCTTGCGGCCGCTCTCTGCGCGGGCCTGGGAGTCACAGCGGCCGTCCTGGCGGTTGCGCTCCCGCCTCCAGCGGCGCTCGATGAAAAAGTCGCGCCGTCGTGGCTGCGTCGAAACGCGCGCAAGTGGTGGGCGCGGGAGAGCGCGCTGGCCGCAGGCGCCGGGTGGACCGCTCATGGCGCGGCGTGGCTCGCGGTGGCTCAAGCGACGGCCGCGGTTGTCGGCGGTTGTGCCGCCGCGACTCTTACCGGTCTGCCGGTCCTGGCCGCAGCCGGCGCCACGGGCGCCGTTGCGTTGGTGCGCGGCGCCGCTGCGGCCCGCATGCGATCCAAGCAGGTGATTCGCCAGGACGCTGTCCTGGAATCGGTCCGGATGCTGCGTCAGCTGCTCGAAACGGGCGCGACCAGCGTGCACTCGGCGATCGCAGTGCTCGGCGAGCGCGGCCCGGCGCCGCTACGTTCGGAATTTCGCATCATTGCCGCCACATCCGTCGGCCGGCGGCAGGCATGGAGCTCCGCGCGGAATCGGATCGGCGAGCCGCTCTTCGACATGCTCGCGGCCTCTGTCCTCATCCAGAGCCCGGGTGGGGGAGAGCTGGCGCCGCTGTTCGCCGACCTCGAGGCCTCGGTGAGCGGTGCGCAGGAGGTCGAGCGTGAGGCTCGAGCTCTCCAGGTGCAGGCGCGTTCGGCTGCCGCAATCATCGTGTCGCTACCGGTCGTGTTCCTTGTTGTGTTATCAGCGCTTCGTTCGCCCTACCTCGACGCATACCACAACCCAACCGGACAGGCCTTCCTGCTCGCGATGCTCGCAGTCATGGCCTGCAGCTATTTGTGGATGAGGCGCATGTTGCTTCTGCCTGGGCTGCAGCGCGTAAGGCTGAGTGATGCTTGACGCGACGGTCGTCGGCGGATCGTTGGCAGCGGGCGCTTTCTGTGGTGGCGCAGTTTTCGTCGGGTGCGGCGGCGGACGGGGGTTCAACCCGAAAGGCATCGCGCGTCGCCTTACTCCGCCGCCTGTTGCTGGCACACCGAGTATTCGCACTGCCCGCGCGCTGCTGGCGAGCCACATCGAGCGGGCGGGCTGGCGCGAGAGTCCCGAACGACTGGCCGTGTTTGCTGGCGCGCTTTCAGCGTGCCTTGCGGTCCTAGGTGCGAGCACTTTCCAGGCTCTAGGGCTGGGCGGAGCTGTGGTGGTGTGTGTTATGGGGATCCTCACTGGGCCGGGACTGCCTGTGCTGGCGCTGAGGTCTGCGATCACGCGACGCCGCAGGCGGCTCGAAGGCGAGCTGGTCCCATTGATGGAGCTCTTCACCCTCGAGCTCAGCGCCGGGGGCAGCGCAGTATCGGCTCTGGGCTCGGTCACTATGCAGGTGCAAGGAGAGCTCGCCACCGACATGCGCCGGTTGCTGATCGCGTCCCAGGTTGCGGGCTCTGCGACTTTCGAATCGCGCCTCGTCGAGTACTCGGAGCGGCTGGGCATCCCGGCCATCAGCAGCCTCGCGACCATCCTCGCGGCGAGCCGCGAGTACGGAACCGGCGCGGTTCAGGGGCTGCGCGCCCTGGCCACCGACCTTCGTCGTGCTCAGCGGCGGGAGCTCATCGCCGACAGCCGCCGTGCGCTCAACCACGTTCTGCTGCCGGCGGCGGTTGGCGTTCTGCTGCCGTTTCTCGCCGTCCTTATGTTCCCCGCGGTCACGGCGCTGCAGAGGAATCTGCGATGAATCGTTCAGGGGCAACCGAGAAAGGAACCGCACTCATGGAATTCGCCCTGGCGTGGCCGATCGTGTTGGTGTTGGTGCTTGGCGCGGTGCAGCTCGCCATATGGGAGAGTGAGGCTGCAGCTGCTCATGACGCTGCGCTCGCCGGAGCGCGAGCCGGGACGGTTGCCGGGGCGGGCGTACAAGTGGCGTCAGGGGTGACGCTTGGTGCGATGTCGGGAAGCCTGGTCGGTGTGAGGGCGGCGGCATGGTGCCCGAGAGACGCGCGGCCGGCGCCGCCGATGTGGGTTTGTGCCACCGACGCTGGCGCCGCATTGCAGGTGGACGTCGGTGGATCGGTGGCCCCGCTGGTCCCGCTCGTCCCCGGCAAGGGTCTTCCCGTTCACGCGCACGTGATCCTCAGCAAGGAGACGTTCGCGCGATGAACGCGAATGGAGGGCAGGCGCTCGTCGAGCTGGCGTTATGCGCACCGGTTGTGATCCTCCTCGCGTTGGGCGCGACCGCAGTCGTCCAGGTGCAAGACGCCGGCGCGGGTCTCGATGCTGCGACGCATGCAGCCGCGAGCGCCGCTGCGCGGGCCCCCGATCCGGAGACCGCAAACGCCGCCGCCCACGCCCGCTTCGCCGCGTCGGTGGCCGCCTATCCGCTGAGCGGGGCGACGCTCCGGATTTCGGTTGGGACCTTTGGCCGCGGCTCCACGGTAAATGCAACGTCGGAGGCCTTTGTCGAGGTGGGGTGGTCGGGGTTGGCCGCGTCGCATCGCATCAACCTGCGATCGCGAGCGATCACGCGGGTTGAGCAGTGGCGCACCCACAGGGTGCCGGCGTGACGCAGGAGCAGCGCGGGCAGGTCATGGCCTTTATTGCGGTGGCGCTCGCTATCGTGCTCATGCCCGTCGCGGCCTATGCGATCGATGCCGCCGCGGTAAGCGCGGCCGCCGCTGGCCTGCAGGAAGCGACGGCGATGGCTGCCATTGCAGCGGCTCAGCAGCTGGACGCGATCAATTTCCGCGCCGGCGGAGCCATAACCCTGGACGGAGCCGCAGCACAAAGAGCTGCCCAAGAGGTGCTGGCCACAGACGCACCTTCAGCATCCTTGAGCTCGGTAACCGTAAGCGGTGCCCAGGTCACGGTTGTGGCCGGCGAGCTCGTGCGGTTGCCGTTCGACTTCTTCCGTGGGCGAAGTGTCCGTCTCGATGCGGAGGCGTCAGCGAGGCTCGCCGGCGGCTACGACAGGCCCAGCAGCCGCTTGCCGTTTCCCGTCAGCACCTTCTGAAGCACTGGCTCGGGAATTTCCAGCGTTGCCAGCTCGTCGAGGCATCGCTTCGGTTGGATGAACGGATAGTCACTTCCAAACACGAACTGGTCCTGCAGCCGGCCCTTCATGTCGCGGATCACCTCGCTCGGTATGTAGCGCGGCGCCCAGCCGGAGATGTCGATATAGATGTTGGTCTTGTGCAGGGCCATCGCAAGCAGCTCGGCGTGCCATGGGTAGCCGAAGTGAGCCGCGATGATGTTGAGATTTGGAAAGGAGGCCGCGACGGCGTCCAGTCGAATCGGGCGCGCGTAGTCGAGGCGGATCCCCTGCCCGCCCGGCTGGCCGGCGCCGATGCCGCTCGTCCCGGTGTGGAATAGCACGATCAGGCCGAGCTCCGCGCACCGCTCGTACAGCGGCCAGTGCTTCTCGTCGTCCGGCGCGAAGGCCTGCAGCGAAGGATGCAGCTTCACGCCCTTGAGGCCGAGCTCGTTGATCCGATCCAGCTCGGCGACCGCGCGGTCGCCCTTCAGCGGGTCGACGCTGCCGAACCCGATGAACGACTCTGGATGGTCGCGGCAGGCCTGCGCCACGAGCTCGTTGGGCACGCGCGGCCGGCCGGTGGCGGTTTCCGCATCCCATGCCAGCAATACCGCAAGCACGTCGAGGTCCGCATAGTCGCGCGCGAGGTCGTCCAGGGAGCGCCGCACCACCTTGGATCGGAAGTACGACTCGGCGGCCTCGATGTAGCCCTGCATCGATGCGTCCAGCCACTCTGGCGTGGGCAGATGAACGTGAAAGTCGATTGCCCTCAACGCGAGCCCGATGATAGTTGGCATGCAGGCGACGCTGTTGGTGCTCGCCGGCGGCGAGAGCCGCCGCATGGGCCGCCCCAAGGCCTGGCTCGAGGTGGGGGAGACCACGCTCCTGCGATGGATGGTGGAGCGCCTCGGGCCGGCGTTCTCTGAGGTGATGGTGTCGTTTGCAGAACCCGAGCAGATCGAGGCGCTGGTGCCTTACCGCCTCGTGTTCGATCGGAAGCATGCGGCCGGCCCGCTCGCGGGTATCGAAGCGGGATTGACGGTCGCCCGGCACGAGGTCACCTTCGCGATCGCATGCGACATGCCGTACGTGACGCGCGCGGTGGCCGAGATGGCTGTCGCCGCCGCACGCGGCTGCGATGCGGCGATGCCGCGCGTGGGGGGCCGTCCTGAGCCGGTGTGCGCCGCCTACCGGCGCTCTTCGCTGCCTGCCGTGACGGCCGCCCTCGATGCCGGACGCCTCAAGGCGTCAGACCTTTGCGATCAGCTCGACGTCACGTGGCTGGAGGGGCTCGATCCCGACCTCTTCCGAAGCCTCAACACGCTCGACGACTACGAGCGGTTCCATGACGCTTTCCCGGCGCAGCGATAATGGCTCTCTTGTGAAAATCGTCGTCACCGTCAAACAGGTACCCGACCCCAACTCCGCCACCGTCCTCGAACCCGACAACACGCTTGCGCGCGACCGCGAGGTCGTCCTCGACCCCGGTGATGAGTGCGGCATCGAGGAAGGACTACAGCTCAAGGAGGCCCACGGCGGCGAGGTGATCCTCGTTTCGATGGGTCCGGAGCGAGCGAAGGATGCGATCCGCAAAGGGCTGTCGATGGGCGCGGACCGCGGGGTGCTGATCACCGACGAGCAGCTGTCAGGCGCCGACGTTCTCTTGACTGCACGGGCGCTCGCGGCCGCGATCAAGCCCGAGCAGCCCGACCTGGTCATCTGCGCGACCGAGTCGTATGACGGCAGCACCGGCATGGTGCCGCCGATGCTCGCCGAGCTTCTCGGAATGCCGCAGCTGACGATTGCCAAGAAAGTCGAGGTCGACGGGTCGACGGTCAAGGTCCATCGCCAGACCGCGGACGGCTACCAGGTCGTGGAGTCGTCGACGCCGGCGCTGATCACCGTCACCGCGGGCATCGCCGAGCCGCGCTACGCGTCGCTGAAAGGCATCATGGCTGCGCGCTCGAAGGAGATAAAACTGCTAGGGCTCACTGAGCTTGGAATCGAGCGCGGTGAACCCGGGGAGACGATCGAGGGCCTCGCCGACGCCGAGACGCGTAAGGCGGGCACGGTCATCCAGGACGACGGCACCGCGGTCGACCGCATCCTGCAGGTCCTCGCGCAGGCCAAGGTCGTCTAGGGATGCCGAAGGTCTGGGTGTACGCGGAATTGAGCGCGGGCACCCTGCAGTCGACGGCACTCGAGCTCATGGCCAAGGCGCGTCAGCTGGGCGACGTCGAAGCGATTGCCCTTGGAACCGGCGCCAAGGCCGCCGCAGCGGTGCTGGGCAAGCACGGCGCCAAGGTCGTCCACGTCAACGAGGACCAGGCCTTCGACGATTTCATCGCCGAGCCCGCGGCCGACGCCCTGGCCGCGCTTTACGGGAAGCAGCAGCCGGATCTGATCCTGTTCGCCTTCACGCCCGACTCGCGCGACGTCGCGGGACGCGTGGCCGCCCGCCTGGGCAAGGGCCTCATCTCCAATGCAAGCGACGTCACCGCCAAGGATGGCGGCTTCGTGGCCAAGGTGCCCTACTTCGGCGGCGCGAAGCTCGCCTCGATGCGGGCCAACAGCAAGCCTGCGATCGTGCTGGTGAGGCCCAAGTCGTTCGAACCTTCGGAGACTGGCGGGAGCGTGGACGTCAAAGAGCTGGCGGTCACCATCGGCGATGGCTCCAAGCGCGCGAAGATCGTCGAGCGGGTCGCCGAGGCTTCCGAGAAGGTGAAGCTCGAGGACGCCAAGGTCGTCATCAGCGGCGGGCGCGGCATGGGTGGACCCGACAACTTTCCTCTGCTTGAAGCTCTTGCGAGCGCGCTTGGCGGCGCGGCCGTCGGTGCCAGCCGCGCGGTGGTCGACGCCGGCTGGGTGCCCTACTCGATGCAGGTCGGCCAGACTGGCAAGTCGGTGCGACCTGGCGTGTACATCGCGGTCGGCATATCGGGCGCCATGCAGCACACGGTGGGGATGAAGGCGTCCAAGGTCATCATCGCCATCAACAAGGATGCCGAGGCTCCGATCATGAAGATGGCCGACCTCGGCGTGGTCGGCGACGCGCTCAAGATCGTGCCCGCGCTCACGGCCGCCGTCAAAGCCAAGAAGGGCTAACGAACAGAGAAGAGGCCGAGGCCCTGCTCGCCGAGCGCGTCGAGCGCCGGCGCGAGCGCGACTTCGCAGCGGCGGACGCGATCCGCGAGCGATTGCGCGCGGGTGGCTGGGAGGTCCTCGATAGCAGCGAGGGCAGCGAGCTTCAGGCGCTCAAAGCTCCACCTGCATCGAGCGCCGCACCGGTTGCTCGGGCGGTCACGCTGCTCACAGTCGTGCACGGATGGCGGCCCGATGTGGAGCGCTGGCTGCTCTCTGTGTTCACCCACTGCAAGTCCGATTTCGAAGCGCTGCTGGTCGACAACTCCGGCGATGTGCGCATGGCCGGGTGGCTGCAGACACGCGCGGCGGAAAGGCTGCGATTGGTAACGCTCGATCCACCCCTTGGTTTTGCGATGGCGGTCAACGCGGGCGTCGAAGCCGCGGCGGGCGAGGTGGTGATCCTCTTCGACCCTGGCGTCGAGCTCACCGGCGATGCCATCTCGCCTCTGCTGGAAGTGCTGGCGGATCCGACGGTTGTCGTCGCGGGTCCGTTTGGGCTCCGCGCCAAGGGCACCCTCAAGGAGTTCGAAGAGGACGCCGGCCCCGATGTGGATGCGATCGAGGGCTATTGCATGGCCTTCCGTCGCTCTGACGCCCAGGCGCTGGGCGGGTTCGACCCCAAGTACCGCTTTTACCGCATCGCCGACATCGAGTTCAGCTTTCGGTTGCGGGATCGCGGGGGCCGCGCCGTGGCCGTCGCCAGACTGCCCCTGATCAAACACGAGCACCGGTTGTGGGAGGCGACGCCGCCTGAGGAGCGCGACCGCCTATCGCGCCGAAACCTCTACCGCTTCCTCGAACGCTGGCGCAAGCCCGGCGCTCCATAGAATTGCCAATCGTGGGCGACGAATTCTCGGCACAGATCGCCGAGCTCCAATCGCGCCGCAAGAAGAACCTCGGAATGGGCGGCCCCGAGAAGATCGCCAAGCAGAAAGAGCGAGGCAAGCTCACTGTTCGCGAGCGAATCGACCTGCTTTTCGACAAGGACACCTTCGTCGAGCTCGGCCTGCTCGCGCACCAGCAGCCAGTCCGAGGTGGGGAAGTGGACGCGGACGGGACGCCGGCCGACGGGGTGATCACCGGCCACGGGCTGGTCGAGGGAAGGCAGGTCTGGGTGATCGCATACGACTTCACGGTGATGGCCGGGTCGATGGGCGCGGTGGGCGAGCAGTTCAAGTCCGCTCGCGTACGGGAGCTGGCCCTGCGTTACCGCAAGCCCATCGTGTGGCTGCTCGACTCGGCCGGCGCTCGCATCCAGGAGGCCAGCGGCTCCACGTTCGCGGGCACCGGCTTCCTGTTCCATGACCAGGTCGTGATGTCCGGGGTCATCCCTCAGGTCGCGGCGATGCTCGGCCCATGCGCGGCCGGCACCGCCTACATCCCGGGCCTTTCCGACTTCGTGCCCATGGTCAAAGGCACATCGTCGATGTCGCTGGGCGGCGCGCGGCTCGTCAAGGCCGCGACCGGCGAGGATGTCACCGACCACGACATGGGGGGCTCGCAGGTGCACTGCTACGAGTCCGGTGTCGGCGACAACGAGGTAGCCGACGATGCCGCATGCATCGCCGCGGTGCGCACGTTTCTCTCTTATCTTCCTTCGAGCAACGGCGAGCAGGCTCCATTCAAAGACACGGGT
>WNEZ01000635.1_pt1 | contig 48433 bp, 41 predicted proteins | sample 5400521 | NCBI WGS metagenome assembly WNEZ01 (sample SAMN13153339, study PRJNA577476) | soil metagenome | isolation source: 120 cm saprolite under Douglas fir tree site 2 hole 1 replicate 1 | place: USA:California | collected 2015-04-18
TGGGGCCCGAGCGAACCGTACACCTCGTCGGTGGAAACGTGCAGGAATCGGAAGTCCTCGCGTTGAGAAGGCGCTCGCCTTTCCAGCCAGACCCGCGCTTCCTCGAGCAACGCGAAGGTGCCGAGGATATTGGTCTGAACGAACTCAGCGGGCCCGTGAATGGAACGATCGACGTGGCTTTCCGCGGCGAAGTGAACGATGGCGCGCGGCGCGTGTCGTTCGAGGAGGCGCCGTACTAGTTCCCGGTCGCAGATATCGCCGTGGACGAACACGTGCGCCGGGTTGTCCTTGAGGGGCTGGAGATTTGCCGGATTGCCCGCATACGTGAGCTTGTCCAGGTTGATGACCGGGTCCGCGCCTTGCGCGAACCAATCCAGGACAAAATTCGAGCCTATGAAGCCGGCACCGCCTGTGACCAAAATGGTCATTCCGAGGCGCGCTCCAGCGCCTTCAACTTCGCGTACTTGTTGAAACTGTTCATGCAGCCGATCGTGACGTGCACCAGGCCCGGCACGCCGTCGAGGAAACCGAGGCGCCACAGGTAGAACTTGATGAAGCGCAGAATGGGTGAGAGCACCAGCCGCAACGCATTCGCGCGGCGGCCCGCGGCGCGCAGCGATTCCGCCTGCAGACTCGTGTAGCGGTTCTGCTTGTCGAGATACTTCTCCAGAGTTTCCGCCGAATCGTGCAGGAGGTCGCCTCGGAGCCTGAGCACGGGCGACCGGGTTACGATTTTTTCATGCACCGACTCGCTGCCCCAGCGCGCGTGCTCGCGGTGAAACAGCCGCACGTTCCAGTCGGGATAGCCCTCGCCGTGCTTGAGCCACCGACCCAAAAAGCGGTTGCGGCGCGGAACAGCGTAGACAAAGCCGCGCGGCGCCTTGAGCTCCGCGACGATAGCCTCGCGCAGCTCGGGGCTCAGGCATTCGTCGGCATCAACGCACAATACCCACTCGTGGCTCGCAGCGTCGACGGCGAACTGCTTTTGCGCGCCGAACCCGAGCCATTCTTTCCGGATGACGCGAGCGCCGTGACGAGCCGCGAGCTCGACCGTGTCGTCCGTAGAGCCCGAGTCCACCACGACGACCTCCTCGGCAAAGGCGACACTCGCAAGGCAGCGCTCCAGCTGGCCGGCGGCGTTGCGGGTGATGATCGCTACGGACAAGGGCATGGGCGCGTAGGGAGAGACGGCAAACCCGTATAATCAGCGGCTTATGCGCGGCATTCTAACCGCTTTCCGCGCCTGGCGGCCGGACCCTTCGGGATGAAACGAATCCTGATCGTCAAGACCTCTTCGCTCGGCGATATCGTCCACAACCTTCCGGTGGCGAGCGACATTCGGCGGCATTTCCCCGATGCGCGCATCGACTGGGTGGTGGAAGAGCCCTATGCACCGCTTGCGGCGCTGCACTCTGCCATACGGCACGTGATCCCGATCGCGCTGCGCCGTTGGCGGCGACAGCCTCTGGACCGGGCGACGTGGAAGGGAATCGGCGAATTTCGTCGTCTCGTGCAGACCGAGCGCTACGATGCCGTGATCGACACCCAAGGCTTGGTGAAGAGCGCCTTGATTGCCCGAGCCGCAAAGGGCGAGCGCCATGGGTTTGACGCAGGCAGCGCGCGCGAGCCGTTTGCGGCTCGGTTCTACGATGTCACGCATCACGTTGCACGCGCGCAGCACGCGGTGTCGCGTAACCGCGCCCTGGGCGCTGCCGCGCTGGGTTATCCGGTGGAACACCCGATCGACTACGGTCTCGTCGTCTCGGAGCCGGTAAGGCCGGCGCAGCCTTACGCCGTGTTGTTGCACGGCAGTAGCCGCCGCGACAAGCTCTGGTCCGAGGCTGCATGGACTGAGCTTGGCCGAGCACTTGCCGCTCGGGGCCTCGCTTGTGTACTGCCCTGGGGAAGCGACGAGGAGCGCAAGCGAAGCGAGCGCATAGCGCAAGAACTGGATCGCGCCGAGGTCCCCCCGCTCGAGCCGCTCGATCGCCTGGCCGTGCTGCTCGGTAAAGCCGTCGCCGTCGTAGGGGTGGATACCGGCCTCACGCACCTCGCGGCCGCGCTCGGACGGCCGGTCGCGGCGATTTACTGCGGCACCGATCCGAACCTGACCGGGGTATTCGGGGCCCCGCGCGCGAGGAATCTCGGAGGCCCGAGCGACAACCCCTCGCCGAAAGAGGCGCTCCAAGCCCTTGAAGCTGTCGGGGCGTTCTGATGTGGCGGGCAGCTTATCGATTGCTCCTTTGGCTCGCTTTTCCCTGGGTGCTCGCGCGCCTGTGGTGGCGCGGGCGGCACGAGCCTGGATACAGGCAGAACATAGGAGAGCGGTTCGGCTTTTACCGCGCGAAGCCCGAGAGGCCGGTGATCTGGTTGCACGCGGTGTCGGTGGGTGAGACACGTGCCGCAGAGCCGCTGCTGAGCGCGCTGCGATCCCGTCATCCGGACTGCGATCTGTTGATCACCCAGATGACGGCAACCGGCCGGGAGGCGGCGCGGCAACTCTTCGGCGGCGGCGTGCACGTTGCGTGGCTCCCTTACGACTACCCCTCGGCCGTCAGGCGGTTCCTGCTCAACTTCCGGCCGCGGCTTGGCATTCTGATGGAAACTGAAATTTGGTTTCACCTCGTGGGCGAGTGTCGGCGCTCCGGCGTGCCGCTCTTGCTTGCCAATGCCCGAATGTCGGCCAAGTCGGCGCGCGGCTACGCCGCGGTCGGGCCGCTCGCACGGGTCGCTCTCGGGGGACTGAGCGCGGTTGCGGCACAAACCACCGCAGACGCCGAACGGCTTCGCTCACTCGGCGCGCCCGCCGTGGAGGTCACCGGGAACCTCAAGTTTGACGCCGATCCGAGTGCCGGAAGCGAATCGCTCGCGGCGCAATTTCGGCGCGGATTCGGCAGTCGAGCGGTGTTGCTCGCCGCGAGCACTCGCGAGGGCGAGGAAGAGCTGCTCCTCGACGCCTTGAAACAAAACGCTCTCGGGGATGCAATTCTGGCCATTGTGCCGCGGCACCCACAACGCTTCGACAAGGTGGCGCAGCTTCTTGCAACCCGGGGCCTGAAGTTTATCCGGCGCAGCGCGAACACCCCGCCCGATGCGGATTGCGGGATCGTGCTCGGCGACAGCATGGGTGAAATGGCAGCCTACTATCGGGCCTGCGACGTTGCCTTCGTCGGGGGAAGCCTGCTTGCCTACGGCGGTCAGAACCTGATCGAAGCTTGCGCGGCAGGCGTGCCGGTGCTGATCGGACCCTACACTTACAATTTCGCGCAGGCGGCCGAGAGCGCGATCGCTGCCGGCGCGGCGGTGCGCGTCAACGGCGCCGGAGAAGTAATACAGCTGGCACGATCAATACTTCAGGACGCGGGGCTGCGCGAGCGCATGGGAAAGGCCGGGGTCGCTTTCTGTGCGGCGCATCGAGGTGCCACCGAGCGGACGCTCGCGATCTGCGAGCGGCTGCTCGGGTGACTCCGTGCGCTCAGTTCGTCCCCAGTAGGCGGTTCACCTCTTCGACGTCGGACTCGCCGAGGCTCCCCGAAGCCGACTTCAACCGCAGGCCGTTCAGGATCGTGTCGTAGCGCGCCCTGGAAAGGTCGCGCAGCGTACTGAAGACTTGCTGCTGCGCGTTCAAGACGTCGATGTTGATGCGCACGCCGACCTCGTAGCCGAGCTTGTTCGAATCGAGCGCGCTCCGGCTGGAAACGAGCGCCGCCTCCAGAGCTCGTACCTGTGCCATCCCATTGATCACGCCAACATAGGACTGGCGAGCGGATAACGCGGCGGTACGCCGCGCGCTTTCAAGATCCTGCTGCGCTTTTTCGCGATTGGCGACCGCTTGTCGAACAAGCGAGCTGACATTTCCCCCAGCGTAAAGGGGGATGGCGAGTTGCAGTCCGATGGTGCGGTTGATCGAGTCCGAGGCGGTATTGTTGACCGCTGTAGAGCTGATACTCGTTGAGTTCTGTCCTGCGGTGCCCACGATGTTCAAGGTGGGCAGGTGCCCCGCTCGGATTCGTTCGATTTCGCGCACCGCCACTTCGAGCGCGGCTTCCTGCGCGCGCACCGGGTAACCCTGGTTCGCGGCGGCGGTGGCCCAGTCCTCCATCGAGTTAGGCTTGGGTGGGTTGAGCTCGATGTTCGATTTCAGCGGCTCGAGCCGCTCTGGAAATTTCCCCACGATCTGCTGCAAAGTGCGCTTCTTGATTTCGAGATCGCTTTGAGCTGCGATTTCCTGAGAGGTCGCGAGGTCGAAGCGGGCTTGTGCCTCGTGGGTGTCGGTGATCGTTGCGGTGCCGACTTCGAAATTGCGCTTGGCCTGGGCGAGCTGCTCGGAGATCGCCACCTTCTGCCCTTGGATGAATGCGAGACTGTCCTGCGAGGCGAGCACGTCGAAATAGGCTTGCGCGACGCGGACGATCAGATCCTGGGTCGCCTGGCCGAATGTGGCTTCGGCCTGTACCGCCTTGAATCCGGCCTCCTTGTACACCTGAATGTTCTGCCAATTGAAGAGGGGTTGCGTGAGCGTCACGGTGTATCCGTTCGAATTGCCCAGACGATATTGGTACTGTTCCGGGGCTGCGGCTCGGAACCCTATGGCGATGTCGTTGTATTGGGTGAACGCCGTGGCGTTGACGGTGGGCAGGATCTGGGCAAGGCCCTGCGGCAGGTTCTCGAGTCCTGCATCGCGCGTTGCGCGCGCCGAGGCGTAGTTGGCATCGTTTGCGAGAGCGTCGCGATAGATCTGCAAAAGGTCGGCGGGGTGCGCGGGCGCCGCGGACAATGCAAGGATCAATGGCAGCGCGAAACGAAGCTGTGACATAGCCGCTACCGCTTGGCCCGGATCATCACTAAAATTCGAAGCGCGCCGGCTGCAGCGCGTTCTTGAGCGGGGCGAGACAGGTCTCGAACAGATCGGTGGCGTGGTGTGAGCCTTCGTCGACGCAGGTTATCAGGCGCGCCTCCATCACCGGAGGATCGCCCACAACGGCGAAAAGTCGTCCCCCCCTCTTGAGCTGCGAGACCAAAGTCTGCGGCAGAACCGGCGTCGACCCGGTCAGGACGATGATGTCATAGGGCGCATGCTGCGGCCAACCTCGCGCCGCGTCGCCAAGCTCGACCGTCACGTTTTCCACGCCTGCGCGCCGAAGATTTTCCTCTCCGAAGGCTTTCAACCTTGGATTGATCTCCACCGAACACACACGATGAGCTCGGGCGGCGAGAAGCGCGGCGAGATAGCCGCTGCCGGTGCCCACTTCGAGGGCCCGGTCGGTTTTCTTCGCCGCCAATTCTTGAAGGATGCGCGCCTCGAGCTTGGGTTGCATCATGCGCTCGCCCTCGTCCGCGCCCTCGTATAGGGGAATTTCCATGTCCGAGAAGGCAAACGCCCGGTACTCGGCGGGCACGAATTCCTCGCGGCGCACCACGTATAAGAGATCGAGCACGTCCTGGTCGAGCACCTCCCACGTGCGGATTTGCTGCTCGACCATGTTGAAACGGGCTTGCTCGACGCTCATGAACGGGACGGGAAGCCGGGCGAAAGGCGCCGATTTTAGCACTGTTTACGCGGCGTTCCGGCACGCAAGCATTCAATCGAGAGTCTCCCGGTAGCGCGCGAGCGCTACGGTACCGGCGGCGAGCAGGAATGCGCCGATCGGCCATAGGTTCGGGAGGATCTCGGACACCCCGTTGCCTTTGAGCAAGATGCCGCGGAGGATGCGCAAAAAGTGCGTCAGCGGCAGAATCTCGCCCAGCCACTGCGCCCACTCCGGCATGCCGCGAAAGGGAAACATGAAACCGGAAAGGAGTATGGAAGGCAGGAAGAAGAAAAACGCCATCTGCATCGCCTGCAGCTGGTTTTTGGCCAGCGTTGAGAAGGTGAAGCCCACTGCAAGATTGGCCGCAATGAAGATGACGAGCGCCACCGAAAGGAGCAGCAGGCTTCCGACCATCGGAACCGCGAACAGCAACTTCGCGGCAGCCAAGATGATCGTGACCTGGATGTAGCCGACGATGATGTAGGGCACGATCTTGCCGGTCATCACCTCGATAGGTCGAACGGGGGTGGCCAGCAGATTCTCCATCGTGCCGCGTTCACGCTCGCGTGTCATGGCGAGCGAGGTCATGATCACCATGGTCATGGTCAGAATCGTGCCGACCAGACCGGGGACGATGTTGTACTGCGTGATCCCCTCCGGATTGTAGCGACGCTGTACCCGGATCTCGAACGGTGCCGGGCCCTGGGCCAATGCCGCGAGCGGCCCTTTGAGGTCGTGGTTGAGCGCGCTCTGGTTCAATGCCGCCAGCGCCGCGAGCGCGTTGCCGGTTGCCGCCGGGTCGGTGGCATCGGCCTCCACCAGCAGCACCGCTTGCTCCCCGCGCAGGAGTTTCCTCGAAAAATCCTCCGGTACGGTGACAAAGAACTGCACCTCCCCCAGCTGCAGCATCCGCTCGCCCTCGGCGGGCCGTGCGACAACGTGGTTCACGCGAAAATAACCGCTGTTTTCCATTGCCCGCACAAAGCTGCGGGAAAAAACGCTGTTGTCGGCGGAGAGCACCGCGGTCGGCAGCGCCTTGGGGTCGGCGTTGATCGCGAATCCAAAAAGGATCAACTGAAGGATCGGAATTCCGACGATCATAGCGAAGGTCAACCGATCGCGGCGCATCTGCACGAATTCTTTCGCCAGCACCGCGACGAAACGCGCCCAGGAGAACAGGTTCATTGCGGCCGGTCCTGCGCCTGTTGCATGAGGCGGATGAACGCGTCCTCGAGCCCCGCCGCGACTCGCCGCCACTCGAGATCGGGTCGCTCACGATACGGTGCAATCGCCTCGTCCAAGGCCGGGCCGTCTATACCGCTTACGTGCAAGGCCGTGCCGAAAGGCACGACCATGTCGATACCGGGGCGCTTGCGCAACTCGTTTGCAAGCGCCGCAACGCCGGCGCCCGCGACCTCCCAGGTCGTAAGACCCGAACGACGTACGACCTCCTCCGCCGTACCTTGAGCGAGCAAGCGTCCGTAGGCGATGTAGGCGAGTCGGTGACAGCGCTCCGCTTCATCCATGTAATGCGTGCTGACCAACGCGGTCAGTCCTCGTGCGGCGAGATCGTGGATCTGGTCCCAGAACTCGCGCCTCGCCTTGGGATCGACTCCCGCCGTCGGTTCGTCGAGCAAAAGCAGCTCCGGGTGATGAATCAGGCAGGCGGCGAGTGCCAGTCGCTGCTTCCACCCGCCGGAGAGCGTGCCGGCCAGTTGGCCGGAGCGCTCGCTCAAGCCCAGGCCGGCAAGCGTGCTCGCCACGGCCTGCTTGCGCTGAGGAACTGCGTAAACGCGCGCGATGAAATCGAGATTCTCCTCGATGGAGAGTTCTTCATAGAGCGAAAAGCGCTGCGTCATGTAGCCGACGCGGCGCTTGATCGCGGTCTGCTCGCGACGCAGGTCGAAACCGAGGCATGTGCCGCTGCCCGCGTCCGGGGTGAGGAGTCCGCAGAGCATGCGAATCGTAGTGGTCTTGCCGCTTCCGTTCGGTCCGAGAAATCCGTAGATCGTGCCGCGCGGCACCTGGATGCCGAAGTCGTCCACGACGCGCTTGCCCTCGAAGCTCTTGGACAATCCGGCGACATCGATTGCGAGGGAACCGGGGGCTGGTGCGCTCATGGAAACCTGATCTCGACAGGCTGGCCGGGATGGAGCGAAACCGCATCCGCCGGCGAGGGCCGTGCCTCGACCAGGAACACGAGCTTGGCGCGGGTTTCGCTGCTGAAGATCACCGGCGGCGTGTACTCGGCCTGCGGTGAAATGTAGGTGATCTGCGCCGAGATCGGCTCCCCACAGCCGTCGCATCGTACGCCGACCGCGTGTCCGACTTTCACCGAACCGAGGACTTTCTCCGGAACGAAAAAGCGCACCTTGATGTTGGCCGGTGGCAGAAGCGTCACCACCGGCGAGCCGGCCGCCACCCATTCGCCCTGCACGTAGAGCGTGTCGGTGACCTGACCGTCACGCGGTGCACGCAGGGATTTCTGCTCGAGCCTCCAGTCGGCCTGCGCGAGGGCTTCTCGCGCAACAGCGACCGCCGCTTGCGCCGCGCGAATCTCGTCGGGGCGCGCGGGGAGCTTCGCCGCGGCGAGCTGGGCCTTCAACTCGCTCACTCGTGCGCGGTCGCGGTCGCGCGCCGAGCGCGCGGTTTCCGCGGCCTCGTTGGAGACAAATTTCGCGAGCACGAGCTCTTCCTGTCGGGTCAGATTGCTTTCGGAAAGAGCGAGACTCGCCTCGGCCTGTGCGAGCTGGGCCCGAATGGCTTCGATTTCCTCCGGGCGCTTCCCCGTGAGAAGGTTGCGGTACTGGGCATCCGCTTGGCGGAGCTGCTCCTCGGCCTGGCGGCGGGCGGCAGTCTCGTTTTCCTGTTCGAGCGCGAACAGAAGCTCGCCGGTTCTTACCGTGGCGCCGCGCGCTACATGAAGGCGCGCAAGCTGTCCTGCGATGGGCGAGGCAATCCGCAGGTACTCTCCCTCCGCATAGCCCTGCAATGCGCCGTTGGTTTGATCACCGCAGCCGGTGATTGCTGCAACCAGAACGATTGCATGGAAGCGCTTCACCAGGCCGCCTCCGCCGGGGTCGGGGCGCGCAAGCCGTCAAAGACTAGCGCGAGGTAACTATCGAGGTAACGTTCCGCGCTCAAGGGTCGATCTCGTGAGCCTGAAACGAAATGAGGGTACCATTATCGGTGCGCCGCAAGCGCATTTAACCGTCCGGGGGCCTGTCCGTTCCATGCATGTATCCCAAGATCGTTACGGCGACGCGCTGGTGCTCACCCCTATCGGGCGCGTCGATAACAGCACCACCGACGGCCTGAAATCCGGGCTTGACGCCTATGTAGCTAGCTGCCGCGAAGGGGGCGATCGCCTGGTGCTGGATTTTTCGAAGGTGGACTACATCAGCAGCGTCGGGTTGCGCGTCCTGATGCTGGCGGCCAAGCAAATCCGCGAGCAGGGAGGCTCGATCGCGGTAGCTGCGCTCCAGCCCGTGGTGCGCGAAATCTTCGAGATCAGCCGCTTCAATCTCGTCTTCCAGTGTTTTGGATCCGTACGCGAAGCTCTGGCCAAAGTTTCGCCGACCGCTCTGGCGGCCTACGACTCCGCCCATGGCGCCTGACCGATGGCGCTGTGGGTCACGTTCTGGGGAACGCGCGGCTCCATCCCCGTCTCTCTGGACTCCGCGTCGATCCGGGACAAACTCGCACATGCGATAGTCGCGGCTTCGGGTAAGCGCCTCGACACGCAGGAAAAAGCGCGGGCGTGGGTGGACTCCGAGCTTGATTTTGCGGTTTCGCACACCTTCGGAGGCAATTCTGCCTGCGTGCAACTCGATGCGGGTGACGACGAGCATGTATTGTGCGATCTCGGGAGCGGCGTACGCGCCTTCGGAAACCATGTATTTAGCCGAGACGGTCCCGCCAAGCCCAACATCTTCCACGTGTTCCAGTCCCATCTTCACTGGGACCATATCATGGGCTTTCCATTTTTCGCTCCGGCCTACGTCCCTGGGAACAGGATTCGAATTTACGGCTGCCACACCAATCTCGAAGAAGCTCTTCGCCGCCAACAGGACCCGCCCAGTTTCCCTGTGTCGTTTGATCGCCTCGGGGCCTCGATAGAGTTCGTTACACTCCAGCCCGGCCGGAGCTACGAGATCGCAGGGTGGAGCGTCACCGCCAAGCTCCAGAGCCATTCCGGTGACTCCTACGGCTATCGATTCGTCCGCGACGGCCGGATCATCGTGTATTCGACCGATTCGGAGCACAGGCTGGACGTCCCGGATGCGGTCGAAGGCGCGGCCACTTTTTTTGCCGACGCCGACCTGGTGATTTTCGACGCCATGTACTCGCTCGCCGAGGCCGTGTCGGTAAAGGAGGACTGGGGCCATTCGAGCAACGTAGTCGGAGTCGAGTTGTGCCAGCTGGCCAACGTGAAACACTTGGTGCTTTTCCACCACGAACCGGCCAACAACGACGAACGCATCGCAGAGATATGGCGTGAGACCCTGCGTTACGAGGAAATCTCGCGAACGGGCGAGCCCTTGCGCATCTCGGTTGCCTACGACGGTCTGGAGATCGAACTCTGAGCGGCGAAAGCTCGCCGCGCGCCGGAGGCCCCGCCCCGATTCCCGCAAAGGGCTTGGGTGCCGGAGCGAATCGCCTGGGTGCCCTATTCAATTCACGCGGGGTTGGGCACGGTCTGGTCTTGCTTTGCCTGCTTTTTGTGCCGATCCTGTGGCAGGACATGCCGGTATCCGGGGCATTGCGTCTTGCCTGGCTCGACATCTACCAGGAACTGTCCCCGCGCGAAAGGCGCACGGCGCCCGCGGTCATCGTCGCCATCGACGAGGCGAGCCTGGACCGGTTTGGTCAATGGCCGTGGCCGCGAACCCTGGTTGCGCAGCTCATCGATAAGCTTGGCGCAGCTCGCCCGGCGGCAATCGGCGTGGACATACTGTTTCCGGAGCCCGACCGGCTCTCCCCCGAATGGCTTGCACCTTCGGTGGCCGACGCCGATCCGCAATTGGCGGCGCGCCTGGCAAGGCTGCCGCGCCACGATGCAGTCCTCGCAGCGTCGATCAAGGCCGCTCCAGTTGTGCTGGGCGTTGCGGGGCTTGAAACGGGCGTGATCTCCGGGCCGGTGTCATTCACCCCGTCCCTGCAAAAAGGTACCGACGTGCGAGGGGCCCTGCGTCACTATGCGTCGGCCCTTCGGAGTCTTCCGGAAATCGACGCGGCCGCGGGAGGACACGGACTGCTCAGCGCCGATACCGAAGCAGGTGTTGTTCGGCGCATGCCGATGGTGGCGTTGATCGGCGCGACCCCGGTGCTGCCCTTGAGTCTGGAGACGCTTCGTTTGGCGAGCAGCGAGGCGCTCTTCTACGTGCGTGGGGGCTCGGCCGGAGTCGAAGCCGTGGGGTTCGGCGGCTTGACCGTGCCCACTCAGTCAGATGGGCGCCTGTGGGTGCACTACACGCCCCACGATGCGAGTCGATACATTTCGGCATCGGATGTGCTGGGTGGGGAAGTTGACCACGCTCAGTTCGAGCGGAAGCTCGTGCTCGTCGGGGTTACCGGACTTGGCCTTATCGACTACCAAACCACGCCGCTCGGCGAACGCATGCCCGGGATCGAGATTCACGCGCAGGTGCTGGAGAACATTTTTGACGGCGCACTGTTGATGCGACCGCGATGGGCGGCCTGGGTTGAAGGATTGGCGCTTTTCGTCGCGGGCTTGGTTGTCGTCTGTGCCGTGCCTCGGCTCTCGCCGGGGCGTTCGACGTTCCTACTCGTTTTTCTGCTGATCGTGCTGGCTTCGGCTGGCTTCGGAGCCTATCGGGTCGCTGGACTCTTGATCGACGCCTCGGTTCCCTGCGCCGCCATCGCCTTTCTGTTCGCTGCGATGCTTGTCGAGACGCTCGCCGAGGCGAACGCCCAGCGAAAATTTCTTCAGGAGCGACTGCAACGCGAGCGCGAAGCGGCAGCCCGCATCGCGGGCGAGCTCGACGCGGCGCGACGGATCCAGATCGGCAGCCTCCCGCGGCCCGAGTTGGCGTTCCCGGCAGAACATCGCTTCGAGATTTCCGCAGCCATGGAGCCCGCGCGCGAGGTAGGAGGGGACCTATACGACTTCTTCATGCTCGATGCCGAACACTTGTTCTTTCTCGTAGGCGATGTTTCCGGGAAAGGCTTGCCCGCGAGTATATTCATGGCGGTCAGCAAAGCTCTTTGCAAAAGTGCCGCCCTTCGGCGCCGGCGTCGGATCGATGAACTGCTCCGTGAGGCCAACGCGGAAATCGCGCGAGAGAATCCCCAGGCTTTGTTCGTGACTGTTTTTGCAGGAGTGCTCGATGTGCTGAGCGGTCGCCTGGAATATTGCAGCGCCGGGCACGAACCGCCTTTCGTTCTGGCTCCTCATGGCCAGATTGCCCGACTTGAGGAGGGCGGTGGGCCCCCGTTATGCGTGCTTGACGGATTTTCCTACGTCGCCGCCGAGCACCAGATGAGCCGACGAGGAATTGTGTGTGTCGTGTCCGACGGAGTGACCGAGGCAATGAATCCCGCAGGGGAGCTCTACGGGGCAGGTCGGTTGCGCCGGGCCCTTGAGCAGGGGCGGAACGCCGAGAATCCAGCGGCGCTCGTCAGTGCGATCCGCGCCGACATCGCGCAATTCGTCGGCGGTGCCGAAGCCGCTGACGACCTCACGCTTCTGGTACTGCGCTGGAACGGGCCTAGCGCACGCTGATTTCTACGCGCCGATTCCGTGGCTCGGAAACTCCGTCCGCCGCGGGGATCAAAGGCTCGCGGCGGCCACGACCAGCGGTCAGGATCCGCTCGGCGGGGATGCCCATTCCCGCCAGGATCGATTTCACGCGCTCGGCGCGCTGAAGAGAAAGCGCATCATTGGATGGATCCGGACCCACCTGATCGGTGTGGCCAATCACGGTAATGTCCGACGCCTGTCTGCGCGCCATCTCTGCAAGCAACCGCTTTACTTCCTGTTTCGATTGCTCGGTAAATTCGTCGCTGCCGCTCTCGAAATAGAGGGTAAAGGAAATCGGGCGCGGCGGCTGGGCCGCGAGCGCACTGCCAAAAACGTCTTTTACTTCGCTCTGGCTTGCGGTGCCGCGTTGCACGCCGCCGTCGGATGTCGTCCGTGCCGAGGCGTACGCGGTGTTGAGCACGGTCTTGCCCTTCTGGCCCTGGACGACGACTGTTCCTACCTTGCCCTCCTTGTCCGGCAACAGCACAACCAAGTCCTGACTCGGCGTGGCGCAGCCGCCCAGCACCAGTGCTGCGAGGAGCGCAGCGCAATGCTGGTGCATGAGGTCTCCGAAGGCTCAGTCGCTGGAGTGAACGAGGAACTCGGTTCCGCGTACTCCGAGGATCGAAGAAGGAGTCTTCACTTTCATTGCATCGGGAGACTGCTTGGCTATTTTCCCCGACACCACCGACAAGGTTCCCTTGCGGAGAGAAGATTCGAAAGCCCCTTCGTGCGTAGTCGAGTTGAACGCGTAGCGCTCGATGGCAAGCACGCTGTTGGGACCGATTGACAGAAGCGAATTGTCGACGAATGCAATGCCGGCCGATCCGTCCGCTCCGGTCATTACGGTATCGGTCGCCTGCAAATGCGTTCCGACACGCGCCGGGAGCCGCTGGCCGCCGCGCTCGAGATACACCGAGCCTCTGGCGACTTTGAACTGGGCGATGTCGTTTGCCCAGCTTGCAATCGGCGCAAGGCTACATACGCACGCAAGGAGAAATCGACGGATGACGGTCAAACGAGTTGACTGCATAGTAACCCCCCAATAATTGGCCCGCTTTTCAATTCCGGAGGTGGCTGGCACCTGTGAGGGCAGTTTGTTCCTATAATAATAGCCCAAACCGCCTTCTTCCGGCTCATTCCGTCAATGGCCAACGCCGCGCTTGCCCGGTTCCCGGCCAGGATGGACTCCATGGCCGAAATCCGGACCTTTGTTGAGGACGCGTGTACCACGGCCGGGATAGGCCGGGAAGATTGCCTGAAGGTCCTCCTTATCGTCGAGGAACTATTCACGAACACGGTCACCCACGGCTATCGCGAAGAGAGCGAGTCCCCGGTGTGGATCGCATTTGATCCCTGCGACAAGGGATTTACGTTGCGCTACGAGGACGCGGCCCCGCCGCACAATCCGTTCGGCGAATTTCGCCCCACGGATACAGCCGTCCTCGTTGCTCAGCAGCCGGTGGGCGGTCTCGGCTTGAAGTTGATCAGGTCGCTGGCAAGGGAAGCGAGCTATAGCCGTGAAGGCGAGCGCAACTGTATCCGGCTTACGTTCGCTGTGCGTCCGCGCGATTGACTGCGCTTGCCAACCCCTCGGGCTTGGAGTAACTTTGCTCGAGCAACGTAGGGGTCCTGACCGAGAAGATTCTGCTTGGCCGGGTGAGAGTAAACCCTTCGAACCTGATGCGGATAATGCCGCCGCAGGGAAGCGTTGAGTGGTCCATCCCTTCGCTCCCCTTCGGTTCTTGCACGAGGAGCGCCATGAATGCCAATCCGAAATTTCTAGCCGAGACCGCGCGCGTCGACGACGCGGCGGTCAAACCGATGCCGAACTCGCGCAAGGTGTACGTCGAGGGCTCGCGCCGCGACCTTCTTGTGCCAATGCGTGAGATCGTCCAGTCCGACACGCCGGCCTCGTTCGGCGCAGAGAAAAATCCCGCGATCTTCGTCTACGACACCTCCGGCCCGTACACCGATCCGGAGGCCAAAATCGACATTCGCGCCGGTTTGGTGCCCGTGCGCGCGAATTGGATCAGCGAACGCGCCGATACGGAAGAGTTGCCCGGCCCAACTTCGAAGTATGGCCTCGAACGCCTTGGTGATCCCAAGCTCGCCGAGATGCGTTTCAGTCTGAAAAGGAAACCGCGCCGGGGAAAGGCGGGCCGCAACGTGACGCAGATGCATTATGCGAGAAAGGGCATCGTCACGCCGGAGATGGAATATATCGCGATCCGGGAAAACCAGCGACGCGACGCACTGCCGGAATTGATCACGCGACAGCACCAGGGCGAGTCGTTCGGAGCGTCCCTGCCGAAATTCATCACGCCGGAATTCGTGCGCGAGGAAATCGCGCGCGGCCGTGCGATCATTCCGGCGAACATCAATCACCCGGAGACCGAACCGATGATCATCGGCCGCAACTTCCTGGTGAAGATCAACGCCAACATAGGCAACTCGGCGGTGACTTCGGGCATCTCCGAAGAAGTCGAGAAGATGACCTGGGCGATCCGCTGGGGTGGCGATACCGTGATGGATCTTTCCACGGGGAAGCACATTCACGAGACGCGCGAGTGGATCATCCGTAACTCGCCCGTCCCCATCGGCACGGTGCCGATCTACCAGGCGCTTGAGAAGGTGGACGGGAAGGCCGAAGATCTCACTTGGGAGATCTTCCGCGACACGCTGGTAGAGCAGGCCGAGCAGGGTGTCGACTACTTCACCATCCACGCGGGTGTGCGCCTGCCGTTTATCCCTATGACTGCGAAACGGATGACGGGGATCGTTTCACGAGGCGGATCGATCATGGCGAAATGGTGCCTCGCGCACCATGTGGAGAGCTTTCTTTACACGCATTTCGATGACATCTGCGAGATCATGGCGGCGTACGATGTGAGTTTCTCGCTCGGCGATGGCCTGCGGCCCGGCTCAATCCAGGACGCCAACGACGAAGCGCAGATCGCCGAGCTGAAGACCCTGGGAGAGCTCACGGACATCGCCTGGCGCCATGACTGCCAAGTGATGATCGAAGGACCGGGCCACGTCCCGATGCAGCTCATCAAGGAGAACATGGATCTGCAGTTGAAGTACTGCAAGGAGGCGCCGTTCTATACGCTCGGACCGCTCACGACCGACATCGCGCCGGGCTACGACCACATCACCAGCGCCATCGGCGCGGCGATGATCGGTTGGTACGGCACGGCCATGCTTTGCTACGTTACCCCCAAGGAGCACTTGGGCTTGCCGGACAAGGACGACGTCAAAGACGGCATCATCGCCTACAAGATCGCCGCCCACGCCGCAGACTTGGCGAAAGGCCATCCGGGCGCACAAATTCGAGACAACGCGCTCTCGAAGGCTCGTTTCGAGTTCCGCTGGGAGGACCAGTTCAACCTCGGGCTGGATCCGGACAAGGCTAAACAATTCCACGACGAGACACTGCCGCAGGAAGGCGCGAAGCTCGCGCACTTCTGCTCGATGTGCGGGCCGCATTTCTGTTCGATGAAGATCACGCAGGACGTGCGCGAATACGCCGAGAAGCACGGGCTCTCGGGCGACGATGCGTTGAAGAAGGGCATGGAGCAGAAGGCAGTCGAGTTCGTGAAGAAGGGCGCGGAGATCTACACCAAAGCTTGAGTGTTTCCGCTAAACTCGGGCGGCAAAAATTGCCGCCCTTTTCTTTTTGGAGCGTGCGTGGACCTGGTTCTGCTCGCAAAAGCGCTTATTCTCGGCGTCATCGAAGGTTTGACGGAATTCCTGCCGATTTCTTCCACCGGCCACCTGATACTCGCCGGCGACCTGCTCGGCTTCGACGACGAGAAGGCCAAAGTCTTCGAGATCGTGATCCAGACCGGGGCGATGCTAGCGATCGTCTGGGAATACCGCGCAAAGTTTTGTCGCGTCCTGGCGGGACTCGCGTCCGATCGCGCCGCGCAGCGCTTCGCGGTGAACCTGATCGTTGCGTTCATTCCCGCTGCCGTCCTGGGGCTTGCTTTCGGCAAGCTGATCAAGACTTATCTGTTTCACGCCGTGCCTGTCGCGCTGGCCTTCATCGTCGGCGCATTCGTCATTCTTTGGGTGGAAAGACGCCAACGCTCTGCGCTGATTCAAAGCGTGGACGACATGACCTGGAAAGACGCGCTGAAAGTCGGAATTGCGCAGGCCTTCGCTCTGATCCCGGGCACCTCGCGTTCCGGTGCGACCATCATCGGCGGAATGATTTTCGGCCTTTCGCGCCGCGCCGCGACGGAGTTCTCGTTTTTCCTCGCGGTGCCTACGCTCATCGCTGCCGGCGCTTATGATTTCTGGAAGAATCGGGCACTCTTCGATTCGGGCGACCTTGGGATGTTCGCGGTGGGGTCGGTTGCGGCATTCGCAGCCGCCTTCCTATGCGTGCGCTGGCTGCTGCGCTACATCGCGACGCACGACTTCACGCCGTTCGCGTGGTACCGGATCGCGTTCGGCGCCGCGGTGCTCGTGACGTCCTGGACTGGGTTGGTGAGCTGGTCGGCGGGATAGAAAACGGCGGAGCAGTCGTCGGATCGCGGATCGCTTCGCGAGTCGGAGTGCACGGTGCCCAGGCCCCAGATTGACTTGCGTCAATTGCGCTTTGCGCATGCTTTCGACAAACTAGACCCCTCCTTCGCTGACCATTGGTAGCCGACATGAACGTATTGCTGCGATTCTCATCCGTGATCGACGCGGCAAACGAGTGGATCGGCAGGATCGCCGCCTGGTTCGGATTGCTGGCCGTGATCGTCTGCACCGTGAACGCGATATTCCGCTACACCTTCAACATGAGCTCGAACGCGTGGCTCGAGATCCAGTGGTACTTCAATTCCGTCATGTTCCTCCTCGTCGCCGCCTGGGCGCTCAAGCGCAACGACCACGTACGCATCGACGTCATATCGGGAAAGCTCTCGCAGCGTGCGCAAGCGTGGATCGATATTTTCGGCGGGCTGTTCATGCTGCTTCCGGCTGTCGTGATTATCGGTTGGTACAGCTGGCCGTCGCTCATGAATTCCTGGCTGATCGGTGAGCATTCCTCCGATCCCGGCGGGCTGATCCGATGGCCGATCCGGCTGCTGATCCCGGTCGGCTTTGCTTTGCTCGCGCTGCAAGGGGTCTCCGAGGTCGTCAAAAGGATCGCCTTTCTAAAAGGACTCGTGCCGTATCCGGCGGAACGCAAAGGGGGCGCGCTCTGATGTCCCTGGAACTGATGGCGCCCCTGATGTTCGGCGGTTTGGTCGTATTCCTGCTGCTCGGATATCCGGTCGCGTTTTCCCTCGCGGCAAACGGATTGTTTTTCGGGCTGATAGGCATGCAGCTCGATCTGCTCCATCCCTCGCTCCTGCAGGCGCTGCCCGAGCGCGTTCTGGGCATTATGTCGAACTCGACCCTGCTCGCGATTCCATTCTTCACTTTCATGGGGCTCATCCTCGAGCGCAGCGGCATGGCCGAGGACCTGCTTGACACCATCGGGCAGGTATTCGGCGCGATTCGCGGCGGGATCGCCTACGCGGTGATCTTTGTCGGCGCCCTGCTCGCGGCAACCACCGGCGTGGTCGCGGCCTCGGTGCTCGCGATGGGACTGATTTCGCTGCCGGTAATGATGCGCTACGGCTATTCGAAACGGCTGGCGAGCGGCGTCATCGCGGCCTCGGGGACGCTTGCGCAGATCATCCCGCCGAGCCTGGTGCTGATCGTTTTGGCCGATCAGATGGGCGCATCGGTCGGCGATCTCTACGAAGGCGCGCTCGTGCCCGGCCTGACCCTTACCGGCTTCTACGCGCTTTACGTGCTCGCCGTTTCGATCTTCGATCCGAAAGCGGCACCCGGCTGCCCGCCCGAGGCGCGCACGCTGCACGGCGGTGCGCTGATGATCAAGGTCTTTACCTCGATGGTCCCGCCGCTGGTGCTGATCTTCCTGGTGCTGGGAACGATCTTCATTGGCGTGGCGACGCCGACCGAGGGCGGGGCGATGGGGGCAAGCGGCGCCATCATCATGGCGCTGATCAAGCGTCGCCTCGCCTGGAAGCTGGTCAGGCAGGCAGTGGAGTACACCGCGAACATGACGAGCTTCGTCATCTTCATACTGATCGGCTCAACGGTGTTCAGTCTGGTGTTTCGCGGCGTAAACGGCGATCTCTGGGTGGAGCATCTGCTGACGGGGCTGCCGGGCGGCGCGCTCGGCTTCCTGATCGTGGTCAACGCGATGATCTTTTTCCTAGCCTTCTTTCTCGACTACTTCGAAATCGCCTTCATCATGGTGCCGTTGCTCGCTCCGGTGGCACAGAAGCTCGGGATCGACCTCGTCTGGTTCGGCGTGCTGCTCGCGGTCAACATGCAGACCTCGTTCCTGCACCCACCCTTCGGCTTCGCGTTGTTCTACCTGAGGAGCGTTGCCTCGAAGGACATCAAGACTTCGGATATCTACTGGGGTGCGATCCCCTTCGTGTGCATCCAGGTCCTGATGGTCGCGATCGTCATCGCGTTCCCCGGTATCGTCACCAGCCACGTCTCCAAGGCTGCGGGCGCGATCAGCGGCACCGGCGCGGACGAGATACGCCGTCAGCTCGACATGCCGGCCGTTCCCGAAGCGCCCGTGAGCGGGCCCGGAGACGTGTCAAAGCCCGGCGGCGCGAAGGACGACGCCACGAGCGAGATCGAGAGGATGTTGAATCAGCAAAAGTAAGCTCCCGAACATCGGTGCCGCGTTAGCCGGTTGCGGCGAGGCCTCCGAAAAAAAGCCCCGTGGAAGCGGCGCCTTTTCTAAAACTCTTGACTGCTATTTCTTCGCTGCCGGGTTGGTCGGGTTGGTGAGCAGGAAAGTCGTCAAATTCTGTTCGGCGACGCGGTGCCAGAGGAATTCTTCCTCGCGGAACTTCTTCCACGGCTCGTAGATCTTTTTCCACGAAGGATTCTTTTCCGCCTCTTCCTCGTACATTTCGAACACGGCCTTGTGCGCGGCCTTCATGATTTCCGGCGAGAACGCGTGCAGCTTGACGCCGTTCTTGACCAGCCGCTGCAGCGCCTGCGGGTTCTGGAAGTCGTACTTGGCCATCATGTCGATGTTGGCCTCGTAGCAGGCGGCCTCGACCGCGGCCTGGTATTCCTTCGGCAGCTTCTCCCACTCCTTGATGTTGACGAACAGCGAGTACATCGAATCGGCTTCCCACCAGCCCGGGTAGTAGTAGTGCGGCGCGATCTTGTAGAAGCCGAGCTTCTCGTCGTCGTAGGGGCCGACCCATTCTGCAGCGTCGATGGTGCCGCGCTCAAGAGCGGGATAGATGTCGCCGCCGGCGATCTGCTGCGGCACGGCCCCCAGCCGTGCCATCGCTTCGCCGCCCAGTCCGGCGATACGCATCTTCACGCCTTTCAGGTCCTTGACGGTCCTGACCTCCTTCCTGAACCAACCGCCCATCTGGCAACCGGTGTTGCCGGCCGGGAAGGAGATGATGTTGAAGTCGCGGAAGAACGCGCGTACCAGTTCAAGGCCGCCGCCGTAGTAGATCCAGGCGTTCTGTTGTCTCTGGTTCATGCCGAAGGGCAGGGTTGTGTCGAAGGCGAAGGTTTTGTTCTTGCCGACGAAGTAATAGCTCGCCGTGTGGGTGCATTCCACGGTTCCCTGCTGCACGGCGTCGACCGTGCCGAAGGCCGGCACGATCTCGCCCGCGCCGAACACGCGGATCTGGAACTTGCCGCCGGTGATCGCGGCGACGCGCTTGGCAATGGTTTCGCCGCCTCCGTAGATAGTATCCAGGCTCTTCGGAAAGCTCGATGCACAGCGCCAGCGCACCTCGGGCAGCGCCGGCGTCTGCGCCACGGCTTGCGCGGCTGCGGCGGTCGAAATCACGCCGAATCCGGCGCGGGAAAGGAACTTTCTGCGATTCATGTAGCCTCCGGGAGTGACGTTTCTAGGTTGGTAGGAAGAAAGTTTGGGAGCCGTCGCGTCCGGTTACCGGGGCCAAGTCGGGTGAGGCTCGGTGGCTGCAGGCTAAGCGTCTCGAGGAGTCGCTTGCAAGGAACGCGCCTACCCCTGCGTCCAGGGAAGGCCGGCGAATCGCCAACCGCCGACGCTGTTGCGGTGACCGACGGCGTCCTTGTCCCCCTCGAATCCCTCGAGGACGTTGAACGAGTTGGTATAGCCGGACCGGGTGGCGGCAACGGCGGCTTGATGCGACCTCGCTCCGGAACGGCATAGGAACATCACGGGCGCATCCGTTTTTGGAACCTTCGACTCAAGCTCTTGGAGGAACTGCTGATTGCGCTGGCCGGTCGGATAAGTATTCCATTCGACCAGCACCGAATTCGGAACGTGTCCGACATACTCCCATTCGGGCTGAGTGCGCACATCGATCAGCTTCGCTCCTGGAACTTGTTCGAGCAGTGCCTGGGCTTCAGCTGGAAGCAGCGCTCCGGCATAGGGCAGGTTCATCTGCTTTGCCCGTTCTCTTGCGCGGACGAGAATGTCGTTGACGGAAAGGGGTGACATAGGGCTTTCGAAGAAATCCGAGAATACCTAGTTTATATCGAGTTGCGACACATACCGGGTCTTGCCTCGCACTGGCTCGGTGCGCATAATGAGCACTTCGCGCCGATTTGGTGCACCTGCCCAGAAGATTATCCCGATAGCCCCTTTGTGACACAACGGGCTGCTTTTTCGTGCCGGATGGCATGGAATCTGCTGTTTTGGTGCACTGTTCCCACCTTTTCTAACCAATAATCCGAACCTGAGGAGATCCTGCAATGGCATTGTCTGCCAATGACGTCATGAAAATGATCAAGGACAAGGAGGTCAAGTTCGTGGACCTGCGCTTTACCGACACCCGCGGCAAGGAGCAGCACGTGTCCGTGCCGGTCAAGGCTTTCACCATGGACAAGTTCGAAAGCGGACATTTCTTCGACGGTTCCTCGATCGCGGGATGGAAGAGCATCGAGGCCTCGGACATGCTTTTGATGCCCGATCCGGACAGTGCGCGAATGGACCCCTTTACCGATGAGCCGGTGCTCAATATCACCTGCGATTGCGTCGAACCCTCCGATGGAAAAGGCTACGACCGTGACCCGCGCACCATCGCTAAACGCGCCGAGGCCTACCTGAAATCAAGCGGTTTGGGCGACACCGCGTATTTCGGTCCCGAGCCCGAGTTCTTCATTTTTGACTCGGTGACCTGGAACGTGGACATGTCCGGCTGCTTCTGCAAGATCAAATCCGAGGAAGCGCCGTGGTCCTCCGGGGAGGAGTACGAGGGCGGCAACATGGGTCACCGTGCCCCGATCAAAGGCGGCTATTTCCCGGTGCCGCCGACGGACACGCTGCAGGACATACGGAACGCAATGGTGCTCGCAATGGAGCAGCAGGGCGTCGAGTGCGAAGTCCACCATCACGAAGTGGGTGCGATGGGCCAGAACGAAATCGGCACCAAGTTCAACAGCTTGGTGAAACGCGCCGACTGGATGCAGATTCTGAAGTACACGGTGTGGAACGTGGCGCATTCCTACGGCAAGACCGCGACGTTCATGCCCAAGCCCGTCGTGGGCGATAACGGCTCGGGCATGCACGTCCATCAGTCGGTGTGGAAAGAGGGCAAGAACTTGTTTCAGGGCAACGGCTACTCGGGGTTGTCCGACTTCGCCCTCTACTACATAGGCGGCATCATCAAGCACGCGAAAGCCTTGAACGCCATTACCAATCCGGGGACCAATTCATACAAGCGTCTGGTGCCGGGGTTCGAGGCGCCGATCAACCTCGCTTACTCGTCGCGCAACCGCTCCGCCGCCTGCCGCATCCCGCTCGTCACCAACCCCAGCGCGCGCCGGGTGGAAGTGCGCTTCCCGGACCCGACGACCAATTCTTATCTCGCTTTTGCGGCGATGCTGATGGCCGGATTGGACGGGGTGCAGAACAAGATCCACCCCGGCGACCCGATCGACAAGAACATGTACGACCTGCCTCCGGCCCAGGCGAAAAAGGTCCAGCAGGTGTGCTCATCACTCGAAATGGCGCTGGAGTGCCTGAACAAGGACCGCGACTTTCTGACTAAGGGTGGTGTGTTCTCCGACGACATGCTCGACGCCTATTGTGGCCTCAAGCACGAGGAACTCACGCGCTTCCGTATGACCACCCACCCGGTCGAGTTCGACATGTACTACAGTTCGTAAGGAAAGGCGCAACCCAAACGCCCGGTGGCTCCGGGTCGGGAATCCAATCCAATATGGGGGGACGGAGTGCCCGAGGTCGGGTGCTTCGTCCTTTTTTCATTTGAAATCAGAGTTGTTTTGGCCTACACTTAAAGTTCCCACTGGGGTCGGGGGGGGACATGGCATTGAACAAACAACTGATCGGCTGGGTTTTTCTCGCGTTGGTGGCGCCCTGTGGTCACGCTCAGAGCGAGGTCTACAAATGCCCCGACGCGAGTGGCCGCCCGACGTACACCAATGTCAAGCGCGACACGGTCGGCAAGAAATGCACTTTGGTGAGCAAGGAAGTGTCTGTTGTGCCGGCGCAGGTTCCCGGGCGGGCCTCGCAATCCCCAAGCGCATCGGACACCGCTTTCGCGCGCAGCGAGAATCGCCGCAAGATCCTCGAGTCGGAGCTCCAGAACGAACAGCAACTGCTTGCCGATGCCCGCCAGAAACTCGCCGAACAGGAAGGAATTCGCGAAGGCGACGAGCGGAACTACGCTCGGGTGCTGGAACGATTGAAGCCATACCAGGAAGAAGTCAGCCAGCACACGAAGAATATCGAGCAACTTCGCGGCGAGCTCGGTCGCTTCAAATAAGGGCGACTCGCGCCGCTCCTACGAATCAGGCCGCCTGGCCCGGGCAGGGGGCTGGCGCTCACTTGGCGCCGCGGAGCATGGACGCGCGGCGCTGCGGGCACCACAGTCCCCGAAACGAGTCCAGCGCATGAATCCCGCAGCCTCGCCGGGGCTGGATTGGCTCGCTACCGCCGTGGTGCTCCTGGACCGGGCACTCCGTGTTAAGTACGTCAACCCTGCGGCAGAGACGCTGCTCGCGGCCAGCCGTAGGAGCATCCTCGGCCAGCCTTTTCCGGGACTTTTCGCGGACTCGGGCTCCCTAGCCGGCCTGCTTCATCAAGCGATTCGCGAGGAGCGGGGCTTCGCTGATCAGCACTTGATCCTCGTGCCAACGGGTCAAGAGCCCCTGCACATTGACTGCATCGTTACGCCAGTCGAGCTGCCGCCGGCTACTCTGCTGCTTGAGCTTCGACCAATCGACCAGAGGCTTCGCATCGAACGAGAAGAGCAACGCATGACCCAACACCGGGCCAACCGGGAGCTGATCCGCAACCTGGCCCACGAAATCAAGAATCCCCTGGGGGGGTTGCGCGGTTCGGCTCAACTCCTCGAGCGTGAACTCGACCGGCCGAGCCTGCGCGAATACACCCGGGTGATCATCAAGGAGGCCGACCGGCTGCAGGCCCTCATGGACCGGCTTCTCACCCCACATCGCCCCCCGAACCAGGTGCCGATGAACATCCACGAGGTTTGTGAACGAGTGCGCAGCCTTGTTCTTGCCGAGTTTCCGGAGGGCATCGGGGTAAGACGCGACTACGACGTGGGTCTGCCCGAGTTTCGCGGCGATCCGGAACAACTCATCCAGGCCGTGCTCAATATCGCGCGCAATGCCGCGCAAGCCATATTGGGAGCCCATGCAGACCTTGGGACGGGGCATCAGGGTCGGGGTGAAATCACGCTGCGCACCCGGGTCGCCCGCCAAGTAACGCTCGCCCGGCGCTTTCACAGGCTGGCATTAGAATTGCAAGTAGTCGATAACGGACCGGGTGTGCCCGCGGAAATCCGCGAACAGATTTTCTATCCGTTGGTATCCGGCCGTGAGGGCGGGACCGGGCTCGGCCTGACGCTCGCGCAGACTTTTGTGCAGCAGCACCACGGGGTGGTGGAATGCGATAGCCAGCCAGGAAGAACCTGCTTCCGCATCGTACTGCCGCTTCGCTGAGAGACCATGATGAGACCTGTCTGGGTCATCGATGACGACCGCTCCATCCGTTGGGTGTTCGAGAAGGCGCTTGCTCGGGAAGGCATTCCCTTCAAGACCTTTGCGCAGGCGACTGAGGCCATGGAAGCGCTCGACGCAGCCGGCGCCCCGCAGGTGCTCGTTTCAGACATCCGCATGCCCGGCACCTCGGGCCTCGAGCTGCTGCAAACCCTAAAGCAGCGTTTCCCCGATCTTCCGGTCATTGTCATGACCGCGTACTCCGATTTGGAGTCGGCGGTAGCGGCGTTTCAGGGTGGCGCGTTCGAGTATCTGCCAAAGCCATTCGACGTTGACCAGGCGGTCGAGCTCATCCGCCGCGCGCTCGGCGAGAGCATGCGGGAGAATGAGGCCGAGGAGTCGTTGACCGGTACGCCGGATATCCTCGGCCAAGCACAGTCGATGCAGGAGGTGTTCCGCGCAGTCGGCCGCTTGTCGCAGTCGAGCGCCACGGTCCTGATCACCGGCGAGTCTGGAACAGGCAAGGAACTCGTGGCGCGAGCGTTGCACCGCCATAGTCCGCGGGCAGACAAGCCGTTCATCGCAATAAATACCGCCGCAATGCCCAAGGATCTGCTGGAATCGGAGCTCTTCGGTCACGAGCGTGGCGCCTTCACGGGGGCACAGGCTCTGCGGCGAGGTCGCTTCGAACAGGCCGAAGGCGGCACCCTGTTCCTGGATGAGATCGGCGACATGCCGGCCGAGCTGCAAACGCGGTTGTTGCGCGTATTGTCCGATGGAACTTTCTACCGGGTCGGCGGCCATCAGCCGATTCGCGCGAGTGTCCGCGTCATCGCCGCGACCAATCAGGATTTGGAAACCCGGGTCCGCGAAGGCTTGTTCCGTGAGGACTTGTATCACCGGCTGAACGTGATCCGGCTGAGGCTTCCCTCGCTGCGCGAACGCCGCGAAGATATTCCGCTCCTTGCGCGACACTTCCTCGCAAAATCAGCCCGGGAGCTCGGTGTAGAAGCCAAGCGCCTATCGGATCCGGCGATGGCCTACCTCTCGGCGCAGAATCTCGCCGGCAACGTACGTCAGCTCGAAAACGTGTGTCACTGGCTCACCGTGATGTCACCCACTCAGGTCATCGAGGTCGGTGACTTTCCACCGGAGCTCCGCGAGGATGCCGCCGCGCCCTCCGGCGAGTGGCTCGCGGCGCTGGGAAGGGAAGCCGATCGCAGGCTGGTAAGCGGCGAAACGAACATCATGGAAAACCTGTCCAGGAGTTTCGAGAAGACTCTGATTGCAAAGGCTCTCGCGCATACTGGCGGCCGGCGTATCGAGGCGGCGGGTCTGCTGGGCATAGGCCGCAACACGATTACCCGAAAGATCGGCGAGCTGGGTATCGGAGAGGAGACCCCCGCCGACGCGCAATAGTTGGAATGGTATAAGCTCGATAGGGGAACGCCTTGAACATTGCACCTTCAGTTGCCACCCAGAGCGCAGCCCTTCCGGCGGGGGTCGAAATCCGCGCGCCCGCCCTGTCCGAGACGGCACAGGTTCTGACACCCGCGGCCTTGAGCTTTGTCGCCGAGCTGCATCGCGCCTTCGAGTCGCGCCGCCAGGACATGCTCACGCGGCGCGCGCTGCGCCAGGGAGAATTCGACGCCGGCAAATTCCCCGATTTCATTCCAGAAACCGCAGCGCTTCGCGGCAAGGAATGGACGATCGCACCGCAGCCGAAGGATTTGCTGGACCGCCGCGTGGAGATTACCGGGCCGACCGACCGCAAAATGGTAATCAACGCGCTCAACTCGGGGGCTTCTACTTTCATGGCGGATTTCGAGGATGCCAACTGCCCCACGTGGGCCAACATGATCGAAGGCCACGTCAACCTGCACGATGCCGTGCGCGGGAGCATCAGCCTCCTACGAGAGGGAAAGACATACCGGTTGAAGAGCAAGGTGGCGGTTCTCATTCCGCGCCCGCGCGGCTGGCATCTGAATGAGAAACATCTGCTTGTGGATGGGAAGCCCGTTTCAGGCGCGATATTCGACTTCGCGTTGTATTTCTTCCACAACGCCAAAGAACTGCTTGCACGCGGCACTGGGCCGTATTTCTACCTTCCGAAGATGGAGTCCCATCTCGAGGCGCGGCTTTGGAACGATATTTTCAAGTTCGCCCAGGAGGAACTGGGCGTGCCGCAGGGAACGATCAAAGCCACGGCGCTGATCGAGACGGTGGTTGCGGCGTTCGAAATGGACGAGATGCTGTGGGAGCTCCGCGAACACTCAGCCGGACTCAACATCGGCCGATGGGACTACATCTTTTCCTGCATCAAGAAGTTCCGCTCGAACCGGGAGTTTTGTCTTGCCGATCGAGCGCAGGTGACAATGACTGCGCCTTTCATGCGCGCTTACGCGCTGCTCCTGGTGAAGACCTGCCATCGGCGCGGCGCCCCGGCCATGGGCGGCATGGCAGCGCAGATCCCGATCAAGAATGACCCCGCGGCCAACGAAGCCGCGCTCGCGAAAGTTCGCGAGGACAAGCTTCGCGAAGTGAGCGACGGATGCGACGGAACCTGGGTCGCGCACCCGGGTCTCGTGCCGATCGCGAAAGCCGTGTTCGATGAGCATATGCCGCGGCCGAACCAATACGACAGGCAGCGTCCGGATGTGATCGTAACCGCAAAGGACCTGCTCGACTTCCGGCCCGAGGGGCCGATCACCGAGGCCGGCCTGCGCAACAATATCTCGGTCGGCATCCAGTATTTGGGAGCTTGGCTCGCGGGCAACGGTTGCGTGCCGGTATTCAATCTGATGGAGGATGCGGCCACCGCTGAAATCTCACGCTCTCAGATCTGGCAATGGATGCGTTCTCCCAAGGGGAAGCTGCAAGACGGCCGTAAAGTTACCCAGGAGCTGTTCAGAAAGCTCCTCGTCGAAGAATTGCCCAAAGTGAAGACTTACCTCGGCAGCGAAGCGTGGGATGCGGGGAAATACGAAGAAGGCGCCAAGCTCTTCGAAGGCATCACCACCGACGATCGCTACGTCGAATTCCTTACCCTGTCTGCCTACAACTACGTCGACTGACTTATGGCCGCGGCAATCCTCTCGTAGGTAAGCGGGAGTTCGCGCACGCGCAAACCGAGCGCGTGCGCCACCGCGTTGGCGATCGCCGCTGCGGTGGGGCCTTGGGCGGCTTCGCCCGCACCGACGGCGGGAAGCTCGGGGCGGTCGATAAGCTCGACTTCGACGGCGGGTACCTCGCTGAATTTCAGGATAGGGTAATGTTCCCAGTCGAGGCTCGCGATACCGCGGGCGTCGAGCTTCACCTCTTCTTTCAACGTCCAGCTGGTCGATTGAATCGCTCCGCCTTCGATCTGGTTGATCACGCCGTCGGGGTTGATGACCAGGCCGACATCGACCGCAAGAACCAGCCGATTCACGCGCACCTCATGCTCGACCTCTACTTCGGCGATCGCTGCGCAGTAAGCACCAAGATTCTTGTATTTCGCAAATCCGATGCCGTGGCCGCGTCCTTCAACGGGTTTCCAGGTGCTCCACCCGGCGCGTCGTGCTGCCGCGTCGATGACCGCCCGACCCCGCGGATCCTTCAGATGCCGTAGGCGGAAGGCGATCGCATCGATTTCCGCCGCCTGAGCGAGCTCGTCCATGAAGGACTCGATCGCAAACACGTTGGCATAGGCGCCCAGCGAGCGCAGCGCTGAAGTGCGCACGGGCATTTCGTGCACGTAATGATTGACGACGCGCTGATTCGGAAAGTCGTATATCGGAATGGCGTTGCGGTCCGCCGCTCCCGCGGGAAGCGGCATGTTGATCGCCGAAGGCCGCTCATGCGGTCTCGCCAAGTGCCAAGCTGCCGCGAGCGCCGGACCCTGCGAGCGCCCGGGTCTGCTGCTGTGCCCGTTGCTCCAAAGCTCGTGCTGCCAATCGACGATATTGCCCTCGGAGTCGAGTGCAGCCCGCAAGCTCAAGGCCATGGCCGGACCGCAAGGAGCCCACGCAGTCGCGGCGCAGATTGAATATCCCCTGGCTGTGGCTCCACACCATGAGTTTGCCGTCATCGATCTGGGCGATCGCACAGGATGGACCGATCGAGGCGTGCGATATATAGGGTTTGGTAAAGGACGCTTCGAGCGCCTTCACTGCGCGCGATTTCGCGTCGGCGTTTTCTTTTTCGCTGACGACGCTGTGCTCGATTGCGCGCTCTCTGAGCCACGCAGGCACGTTCCGGGGCAGCGGATCGACCTCTCGCCAGGACGCCGTCAGCCGAAGGGCGCGCTGGGCCGAGATCGCCACATCCTCGCGCTCGGCAAGGACTCCGACAAAGGCGCCTTCGCGTACGATCGCTGCAAGCCCCGGCATCGACTTGACCTTGCTGTCCTCGAGCGAGATAAGCCCTGTGAAATTGTGCGGCGGACGAACTACGCGGCCATAGAGCATTCCCTGCAGCGTCATGTCCTGGATGAAGCGAGGGCGACCGGCGATCTTGTCGGGCAGGTCGCGCCGCGGGGCGGGCTTGCCGACCAACCGGTAATCGCGCGGCGATGTCAATGCCGCTGTCTCGTCGATCTCGCAGTCGAACAATGCGTCGTCCGCGCATTCCCAGAAGCTCGTGCTCAGGCCCGCCGCCCGTACGACGCCGTCCTTTACCTGCAAATCGCCGGCCGATACGCCGAGGCGCGCCGCAGCCCGCTCGAGGAGCAACGCGCGGGCTTGCGCACAGGCGCGGCGCAGCGCGGCACCGGAATCTTGGATCGAGAGGCTGCCCGAAGTGACGCCCTCATCGGGGCTCACCGATGTATCGGCGGCAACCATGCGGATGCGTTCCAGCGCAATCCCGAGCTCTTCCGCAGCGATCTGCGCAAGGGCCGTTAGGATACCCTGGCCGATTTCGACCTTGCCGCTGAAGATCGAAACCGCGCCTTCGCGATACACACGCAGCCACTGCGAGAGTCTCGGGTTTTTCTGAAGACTTCCCGACCGCTTGACCCGGCTTTCGGCAACGGTGTTCACGGTGCGATTTTCGAAGCCGCGCGCAGCACCGCGCGCACAATGCGGTTGTGCGAGCCGCAGCGGCACAGATTGCGGTCGAGCGCCGCGCGCACTTCGCCTTCGGTCGGCCTGGCGTTTTTCGCCAGGAGCGCGGCAGCGGCGATCAGGATGCCGCTCGTGCAGTATCCGCACTGGGCCGCCTGCTCGGCGAGGAAGGCGTTCTGAAGGGGATGCAGCCCACCCCCTGTGCCCAGCCCTTCTACGGTGGTAATACTCTTGCCGGCCGCGGACCACAAAGGGGTGTCGCATGCTGGGGCCGGATGGCCGTCGATCAATACGAAGCACGCGCCGCATTGACCGCTACCGCAGCCGAAGCGCGTACCTTTCAGCCCGAGGTCGTTGCGCAGCGCGTAGAGAAGCGGCGTGTCCGCGTCCGCCTCGAGTGCGGTTTCGGCACCGTTGACGGTCAGCCGGAAGCGCTCGGTCACGAGTTTCGGGGTTCTTTCGGGGGGAAGGTCGTGCCTCTCGAGCCCGTGTTCTAATCGACCTTCGCTCCCGAAAATGTCACGACCTTCGCCCACTTCTGGATGTCCTGCTCCATGAATTTTCCGAATTCGGCCGGCGTCATGCGCATCGGAACGGCACCCTGCTTGGCCCAAGCTTCCTTCACATCGGGCAAGTTGGCGATTTTCTGGATCTCGGAATTCAGCATGTCGATGATCGGTTTGGCGGTTGCGTTGGGGGCCATCATCCCCAGCCAGATCACCGCGTCGTAGCCGGGCAGGCCGGCTTCGTCCAGGGTCGGTACATCCGGAGTGATTGACGAGCGCACCTTTCCGGACGTGGCGATGGCGCGAACCTTGCCCGCCTGCGCGAGCGACGCCATCGTGGTAATCGCGTCGAACATCATCTGCACGTTGCCCGCGAGGACACTGGTGCGCGCTTCGGCGCTCCCCTTGTGCGGCACATGCACGACGTCGATCCCGGCCATCGCCTTGAACAACTCTCCGGCCATGTGGTAGGGGGTGCCCGGTCCGGAGGAGGCGTAATTGAGAGCACCCGGCTTCGATTTGGCGAGGGCGATCAGTTCCTTCAGCGTTTGCGCCGGCACCGACGGGTGTACGACCAGGAGCAAATCGGAATAGTTGATCGGCGAAATGGGGGCGAGATCCTTCATCAGATTGTAAGGTTTCTTCGCGAACAGCGATTCGTTCACCGTGTGCGTATTCGACATCATGAGCAGCGTGTACCCGTCGGGGCTGGATTTCGCCACCGTGTCGGTGCCGATGATCGCGCCGGCACCGGGCCTGTTCTCGATCACGAAAGGGTGTCCGAGAGATTTTTGCAGGCGGTCGCCGACAAAGCGCGCGTAGATATCCGCCGGTCCACCGGCGGAGTAAGGCACGATGATTTTCACCGGCTTCGTCGGGTACGCGGTCTGCGCGAACGCGCCGCTCGCGAGGCAAACTGCCGCAACCGACCCGGCGATTTGGCGCAGCAACTTGTTGAAAGCCATGATTCCTTCCTCCTGACTGGATACCGCGATTGCTCCCGCGTTCGGCGCGATTATTTTTTCGCCCGCGGCTGATCCGATTATAGCGACTAAAGCTGCAGCTCGGCCATCACCGGCGCGTGGTCCGATGGACGTTCCAGTCGCCGTGGCTCGATGTCGATCGAACATCCGCGACAACGCAAGGCGAGCTCGGAGCTGATCAGGATATGGTCGATGCGCAGGCCGAGGTTGCGTTTGAACCCGTTCGTCCGGTAGTCCCACCAGGTGAACGATTTCTCCCGCTGGGTAAACATCCTGAAGCTGTCTTTCAATCCCAGAGCAAGGATCTCCCGGAAGGCTTCCCGTTCCCGGGAGCTGCACAGGATCTGACCTTCCCATAACTTCGGGTCGTAAACGTCCTCATCGGCAGGAGCGATGTTGTAGTCGCCCAGCACCGCGAGCCGGGGATTTCTTTTCAGCTCTTCCTCGAGCCAGCGCCGGAAAGCCGCGAGCCATTTGAGCTTGTACTCGTATTTCTCGGAGCCGACTGCCTGTCCGTTGGGTACGTAGGCGCACACGACGCGGATCGCATCGGCCCCCTGCCCCACGGTTGCGGCGACGACACGCTTTTGCTCGTCGGAAAATGCAGGCATTCCCGCCGCGACGTCGGCGAGCGTGTCTCGAGACAAGATCGCGACGCCGTTATAGGTCTTTTGCCCGGACCAGGCGCAGTGGTACCCCGCCGCCCGGATCTCCTCCACCGGGAACTTGGCGTCCTCAAGCTTGATCTCCTGCAGGCAGACGATTTGCGGGGCTTGCCGCGCGAGCCATTCGAGCAGATGAGGCAAGCGCACTTTGAGCGAATTGACGTTCCATGACGCAAACTTCATCGAGCTCTGCTCAGAAGGACAACGCCCCCCGATCTATCTGGCTGCGGCATAGGCCGCCGGCTGCGTACCCGCGCCCTGCTGTTCCTGAACCGGTGCAGGAACTGCGGGATCCATCTTTCGCAGCGTTTCGATCCGCGCGGGAGGTGCAGAAGACGGATAGGCGGCTGAATCGAGCAGGCTGTTCATCACGCCTTCCTGAAATCCGGTTTGCATCTGGGTACCGACCACCAGCAACGGCAGATCGCTCTTGCCGGAAAGCCTCTTCATCTCGTCGGCGTCCTTTTGAGTGACCACGCTGACTTCCCTGAAGGGTACCGCGCGCCTGACGAGCAATGCGCGGGCCTGGTCGCAGGGCGCCCCACAGTCCGGCTGGGTGTAGAGAGTTACGGGAAAGTTCTTCGCCGCCAGCTGCGTGGCGTAAGGCAGATTGGAGACATCCACTCCGCCCCCGCGAAAACTCTTTCGTTGTACGTTTCTTGCGTCCGGGGGCGGGGGTGTCTGCGTGTAGTGGACCCTGCCTTCCTGATCCACCCAGCGATAGGCCTGCCCAAAAGCGTCGGCGCAGACAGTCGAGAGGATTGCTGCAGCGACAAACAGTGTGCGCATGCGGTGGTCTTCCTCAGGGCGCGATCATACCATTGTGACGCAACAGGGCGTCGATTCTCGGCTCGCGACCGCGAAACGCCTTGAACGATTCGAGCGCCGGGCGGCTGCCGCCGACCGCGAGAATCTCGTCGCGGAAGCGCGCACCGGTGCCCGGGTCGAGCACGCCGTTCTGCTCGAACAGGCTGTAGGCGTCGGCGGAGAGCACTTCGGCCCATTTGTAGCTGTAGTATCCCGCTGCGTAGCCCCCTGCGAAGACGTGCGAGAAGTTGTTTAGGAAGCGGTTGTATTCCGGTGACATGACGACCGCGACTCTCGCCCGGATATCGTTGAGCAGCTGCAGCGGCGTTTGTATTCCTGCGGGGTCGTAGTCATGGTGCAGGTGCATGTCGATCAGTGCGAATTCGATCTGGCGCACCGTCTGCATGCCGCTCTGAAAGTTCTTTGCCGCCAGCATCTTGTCGTACAAGGTGTCGGGCAAGGGTTCCCCGCTGTCGACGTGCGCGGTCATGCGAGCGAGCACATCCCGCTCCCAGCAGAAGTTCTCCATGAACTGGGAAGGCAGCTCGACCGCGTCCCATTCGACACCGCGTATTCCGGAGACGCCCAGATCGTCGACTCGCGAGAGCAGATGGTGCAACCCATGACCGAATTCGTGAAACAAGGTTATCACCTCGTCGTGCGTAAATAGCGCAGGCTTGTTCCCGATCGGTGCGGGAAAGTTGCAGACGAGATGGGCGACCGGGGTCCGGAGGCCGCCGGGGATTCGCTGCCGCGTGACGGCCTCATCCATCCACGCGCCGCCCCGCTTGGTTCCCCGTGAGTACGGATCCAGATAGAACTGGCCGATGAGGTTGCCGTGCGAGTCGGTAATCCGGAAAAAACGCACCTCCGGATGCCAGGTTTCTGCCGCGTCCGGAAGAATGCGAATGCCATAGAGGGCTTCGACAAGCCGGAACATGCCGTCAAGGACCTTGGGTTCGGGGAAATACCGCTTCACTTCCTGATCGGAAAACGCATAGCGTTTCCCACGCAATTTTTCCGATGAGAACGCGACGTCCCAGGCCCTGAGTTCCTTCAGTCCGAGCTCGGCGTGCGCGAACTCCTCCAGTTCAGCATAGTCCCTGCGTGCGTGGGGCAGCGCCCTCGCGGCAAGGTCGTTGAGGAAGTCGAGCGCGGCCTCGGGTGACTCGGCCATTTTGGGCACGAGCGAAAATTCCGAGAAGCTCTTGTAACCGAGCAGACGCGCCTTCTCTTTTCGCAGGCGAAGCTCACGGACGATGATCGAGGTATTGTCGAGCTCGGGATTTCCGAATTCGCTCGCCCGCGTGACGTGCGCGCGATACAGCCTTTCCCGCAGGTCGCGATTCTCCGCGTATTGCATCAGTGGGCCGTAGGACGGCGCGTGCAAGGTGAACTTCCACCCTTCCTGGCCTTCCTTGCGTGCGGCTTCTCTGGCAGCCTCCAGCACGTCCTCCGGCACCCCGAGCAGGTCCTCGCGGTCGGTGATCAGCAGCGAAAACGCATTGGTCGCGTCGAGCAGGTTCTCGGAAAACTTGGCCTCGAGCGCCGCAAGTTCCTCCTGGATCTCGGCAAAGCGGCGCTTTTCCTCCGGTGCAAGCTCCGCCCCTCCGAGACGGTAGTCGCGCAAGTCGTTGTCGACGCTTTTGCGCTTCGCCCTAGACAGCTTCTCGAACCCGCTCGAAGCGCGCAAAGCCTTGAATTTTTCATACAGGCCGAGGTCTTGCGCGAGTTGCGTCCGGTACAGCGTGACTTTGGACAGATTGGCGTTGTAGGCATCGCGGATCGCGGCGTTGTCGTCTACCGCGTGCAGGTGAACGACCGCACCCCAGGCGCGCCCCAGCCGTTCATTGGCGTTTTCCAGGGGCTCGGCGAACTCGTCCCAGGATGCAGCCGCGCCTTCCCCTGTGAGCCGGGCGATCAGGGCGCGGTTCTCGGCGAGCAGCTGGTCGACTGCGGGCCCGACATGTTCCGCCCGGATCAGGCCGTAGCGCGGCAAGCCGGAAAAATCGAGCAGCGGATTGACAGTCATTTTCGGGTTCAACACCAAAGTTCCCCGGCTGAGATCGCAGATCTTTGCTCCACTATCTCAGAGGCTGTTGCGGGTGGCCGAGGTGCGCTCGGCGGACATTACCGTGTTCTCGAGCAACATTGCGATCGTCATGGGCCCGACTCCGCCCGGCACTGGCGTGATGCAGGAAGCGACTCCCAGTACGCTCTGGAAATCCACGTCGCCGGCGAGTTTTCCGTCCGCAAGCCGGTTGATGCCCACGTCGATGACAACCGCACCGGGCTTCACCATGTCGGCCGCGACGAGCTTGGGTTTTCCCGCAGCCGCTACCAGAATGTCCGCTTGGAGCGTCATCGCGCCCAGATCGGCCGTTCTGGAATGACAGATGGTGACCGTCGCGCCTTTTTGCAAGAGCAGCAAGGCCAGCGGTTTGCCGACGATGTTGCTGCGGCCGATCACGACGGCATGTCGACCCTGCAGATCCACCCCCTCGTGCTCGAGGATCTTCATCACACCAAGGGGCGTGCAGGGCACAAAACGCGGATTGCCGACCGTCAGCAGGCCCATGTTCGCCGGATGAAATCCGTCGACGTCCTTGCCCGGGGCTATGGCTTCGAGCACTCGCTCTGCTGCAAATTGCGGTGGCAGCGGGAGCTGCACCAGAACGCCATGGATACGGGCGTCGTTGTTGAAGATCCGAATACGCCCGAGGAGCGCCGATTCATCCGCGTCGGCCGGCAATTCAATGTGCTCTGAATAGAGCCCCGCTTCGCCGCATGCCTTGATTTTGTTCCGTACATAGATTTTCGAAACCGGGTGATCCCCGACTTGTACCACCGCGAGGCCGGGACGCACACCTCTCGCGGCGAGTGCCGCGACACGTCGAATCAACCCCACGCGCAACTCTCGCGCGATGGCGTTGCCGTCAATGGTGCGGGTCTGCACGGGGAGAATCGGCACCGCGAGCTCCGAAGGCGCGCATTCTAGCATCCGCAGTTTCCTCGCCCGGGTTCAGCCAGGCTGGCTCGATCTCTTTGATTGCGCGGGGCGCGTTTTCGTATAATGCGAAATACTCTTTCATGATATGGGGAAGGTGCAATTGATCCTGTAAGGCTGGCAGGGTAAGCTTCAAGCGATTTTCAAAGCAAGTCACAGCCCCCGCCCATACCTTCGCGCCGAGAGGGAAACGTCATGTCCGCTCTGCCTGAATTCTCCGCCGCCAACGATCCCGACGCCCTGGAAACGCAGGAGTGGCTCGATGCGCTCGCGGCGGTTCTCGAGCGCGAAGGCCCCGAGCGCGCCCATTATCTGCTGGAGAAGCTCGTCGAGAAGGCGCGCCGTTCGGGCGCCTACATACCCTTCTCGCTCAATACGGCCTATCTCAACACGATTCCAGCACACATGGAAGAACGCTCGCCGGGAGATCACGCGCTGGAGGAGCGCATCCGTTCGTTCTGTCGCTGGAATGCGATGGTTATGGTGGCGAAAGCCAACAAGTCGGACGACGAGCTGGGCGGCCACATCGCGAGCTTCGCCTCGGTCGGAACCCTGTTCGGCATCGGCTTCAATCATTTCTGGCACGCACCCCACGAAGGGCACGGGGGAGATCTGGTCTACTTCCAGGGACATTCGTCGCCGGGCATTTACGCGCGCGCGTTCCTCGAGGGCCGGCTGACAGAGGAGCAGCTCCTGAATTTCCGCCGCGAGGTTGACGGCCGGGGCATCTCTTCCTATCCCCACCCGTGGCTCATGCCCGATTTCTGGCAATTCCCTACTGTCTCAATGGGGCTCGGGCCGATCCAGGGTATCTACATGGCGAGGTTCCTGAAATATCTGCAGGCGCGCGGGATGGCGGGCACGGAGAACCGGAAGGTGTGGGTATTCTGCGGCGACGGCGAGATGGACGAACCGGAATCGCTAGGCGCGATCGGTCTCGCGGCGCGCGAGAAGCTCGACAACTTGATTTTCGTTGTGAATTGCAACTTGCAGCGCTTGGACGGCCCGGTGCGCGGCAACGGCAAGATTATCCAGGAGCTCGAAGCCGATTTCCGCGGTGCGGGCTGGAATGTAATCAAGCTCATTTGGGGCTCGTACTGGGACCCTTTGTTTGCTCGCGATGTTGAAGGCCGCCTGCTCCGCGTAATGGAAGACACGGTCGATGGCGAGTATCAGAACTACAAGGCCAACGACGGCGCCTTCGTGCGCAAGCACTTCTTCGGCAAGGACCCGAAACTCCTCGAGATGGTTTCGCGCATGACCGACGAGGACATCTGGCGCCTGAACCGCGGCGGGCACGATCCTCATAAGATCTATGCGGCCTACGCGGCCGCTGCGAAACACAAGGACCAGCCCACGGTGATTCTCGCCAAGACCATCAAGGGCTACGGCCTGGGCAAACAGGGCCAGGCGAAGAACCCGACCCACCAACTGAAAAAAGTGGACCTCGCGACCATCCGGGAGATGCGCGACCACTACAACGTGCCGATACCGGACGACAAGCTCGAGGAGATGCCCTTCTATAGGCCAAAGGACGACGATCCCATCATGGTGTACCTGCACGAGCGCAGAAAGGCGCTCGGAGGCTACCTCCCCCAACGCCGCCGCAGAGCGGACAGCGTTCCCGCGGTGCCGGCCCTTTCGGCGTTCGACCAACAGTTGAAGGGATCGGAAGGACGCGAGATCTCCACCACCATGGCGTTCGTGCGCATTCTCACGGCGCTGGTGCGCGACAAGAACATCGGCAAGCATGTCGTGCCGATCGTTCCCGACGAGGCGCGCACCTTCGGCATGGAGGGGATGTTCCGGCAGCTGGCGATCTACTCCTCGGTAGGACAGAAGTACGAGCCGGTCGACCGCGACCAGGTGATGTACTACCGCGAAGACAAAGCGGGACAGATTCTCGAAGAGGGCATCAACGAAGCGGGCGCGTTCTCGTCCTGGATCGCGGCGGCGACTTCATACAGCCATTCGAACCTCGTGATGGTGCCGTTCTATATCTTCTATTCGATGTTCGGCTTCCAACGCGTCGGCGATCTCGCGTGGGCAGCGGGCGACCAGCGCGCGCGGGGTTTTCTCCTCGGCGCAACCTCCGGCCGCACCACTCTGAATGGCGAAGGACTGCAGCACGAGGACGGGCACAGCCATGTCCTTTCCTCGGTCATACCCAATTGCGTTTCCTATGACCCCACCTTTACTTATGAATTGGCGGTCATCATCCACGACGGCCTGCGCCGCATGGTTGCCAGCCAGGAGGACGTGTTCTACTACATCACGGTGATGAACGAAAACTACGAGCATCCCGCGATGCCCGCCGGGTCGGAAGAAGCGATCCTCAAAGGGATGTATCTATTTCGGGAAGGGTCGAAGAAGAAGCAGCGCGTGCAGCTGCTCGGCTCGGGCACGATCCTGCGCGAAGTCATCGCCGCCGGCGAGCTGCTCGAGGCCGACTGGGACGTGGCCGCGGATATCTGGAGTGCACCCAGTCTGACGGAGCTCCGCCGCGAAGGCCTCGCGGTCGATCGCTGGAACATGCTGCATCCGGAAGCGAAGGCCCGGATCCCGTACGTGACCAAGTGCCTTGAGAAGCGTGCGGGTCCCGTGGTTGCCGCCACTGATTACATGAAGAGCTTCGCCGACCCGATTCGATCGTTTATTCCCAAGGACCGCATCTACCGAGTGCTCGGCACCGATGGGTACGGCCGCTCGGACTCCCGCGCCAAACTGCGCCACTTCTTCGAGGTGAATCGTAACTTCGTGACGATCGCGGCGCTCAAGGCGCTCGCCGATCAGGGCGAGATCAAATCCAAGATCGTTTCCGATGCAATCAAGAAATACCGGATCGATCCGGAAAAACCCAATCCAGTGACCGTCTGATCAGGCGACGGGGCTGGGCGTCCCGGGGAGAGGTCTCCGGCGCCGGTCGTGACTCCGGAAGCGCACAAAGCATGGGAACCCCGAGAGAGATTTTCGTACCCGACATCGGCGACTTCAAGAACGTCGACGTCGTCGAAGTCCTGGTCAAGGCGGGCGATACGGTAAAGCCGGAGCAGTCGCTTATCAGCGTGGAATCGGACAAGGCGACGATGGAAATTCCCTCGCCCGCCGCGGGCGTGGTAAAGGAAATGCGGGTCAAGACCGGCGACAAGGTCTCACAGGGCAGTCCGATCCTCGTCCTTGAAGAGACAGAAGCCGCGCCGGCGGCGCCCGCAAAATCGGCCCCAAAGCCCCAGGAGGCGCCTGCGGCAAAGCCTGCCCCTGTGCTTGCCGCCGTCCCAGCAACGGCCCCCGCCGCGCCGGCGGTCGGCCGGACCGAACCGGTCTTCGGCGCATCCGCGCCAGTCCCAGGAACGATCCCGCACGCAAGCCCCTCGGTGCGCAAGTTCGCGCGCGAGCTGGGCGTCGACCTTGCTCGGGTCAGGGGCTCGGGCCCGAAAGGCCGCATCACGCAGGCCGACGTTCAGGAGTTCGTGAAGGGCGTGATGAGGGGAGCGCCCGCGGTCGCCGCCGTCGTCGCTGCGCGCGGCGGGCTCGTCTTGGATCTGCCGGAGTGGCCACAGGTGGATTTCGCGAAGTTCGGCCCGGTCGAAACCAAACCTCTCTCGCGAATCAGGAAGCTTTCCGGCGGGTTCCTGCATCGCAACTGGGTTTCCATCCCGCACGTCACCCAACACGACGAAGCCGACATCACCGAGCTCGAGGCGTTCCGCAAGGAGAACGCGCAGGTCGCGGAAAAAGGAGGCTTCAAACTCACCATGCTCGCGTTCCTGGTGAAAGCTTCGGTGAACGCGCTGAGGGAGTTTCCGGAGTTCAACGCCTCGCTCGACAAGACCGGCGAGAACCTGATCGTCAAGAAGTACTATCACATCGGAGTCGCGGTCGATACGCCCGACGGCCTACTGGTGCCAGTGATCCGCGACGCTGACCGCAAGGGTGTTTTTGATTTGGCGAAGGAGCTGGCTGAAATTTCCAAAGCCGCGCGCGAGAAAAAACTCAAGCCCGACGGCATGCGCGGCGGCACCTTCAGCATCTCCAGCCTTGGCGGTATCGGCGGCACCGCGTTCACGCCTATCATCAACGCACCCGAAGTAGCGATTCTCGGCGTGGCGAGATCGCAGATGCGGCCGGTGTACAGAGACGGCGCGTTCGTTCCGCGGCTGATGCTACCGCTGTCACTCGCCTACGACCACCGCGTCATCGACGGCGCGGCCGGCGCACGCTTCACGACCTATCTGGCTTCAGTCCTCTCCGACATCCGCCGCACCCTTTTATGAGGACGGCGTGGCGCGGATGATCGAAGTAAAAGTACCGGACATCGGCGATTTCAAGGACATCGACGTCATCGAAGTTCTGGTGAAACCCGGTGACCGGGTGGCCAGGGAAGCCTCCCTCATCACGCTGGAGTCCGACAAGGCGACGATGGAAATTCCTTCCTCGGACGCCGGCGTCGTCAAGGAGCTGCGCGTCAAGGTGGGAGACAAGGTCTCCAAGGGATCGGTCATCGCCTTGCTCGAGGCGGAGAGCGCCGTGGCAGCGCCTTCCGCGCCGAGTCCGGCTGCCGCCGGGGCACTGGCCCCCACGGCGCCGAAGATTTCCTCTCCTGCCGCAGCCAAGGCTTACGGTGGCGCCGCCGATATGACTTGCGACATGCTGGTGCTGGGCTCCGGTCCCGGCGGTTATTCGGCCGCCTTCCGCGCCGCCGATCTCGGCATGAATACTGTTCTGGTCGAGCGCTATCCTACGCTCGGCGGCGTCTGCCTCAACGTCGGTTGCATCCCCTCCAAGGCGCTGCTGCACGTCGCCGCGGTCATGGACGAGGCAAGACATCTTTCCGAGCACGGTATCGGTTTCGGGGACCCCAAGGTGGATCTCGACGCGTTGCGCGCGTGGAAGAACAAGGTGGTCGGCAAGCTGACCGGCGGGCTTACCGGCATGGCGCGCATGCGCAAGGTGACGGTGTTGCAGGGCACCGGCGCTTTCGCCGGGCCGAATCATCTCGCGGTGGAAACGAAAGACGGGCGCAGGATCGTCGCATTCAGGAATGCGATCATCGCAGCCGGCTCGCAGTCGGCGAAGCTCCCCTTCGTTCCGGAGGATCCGCGGATAGTCGATTCGACGGCCGCGCTGGAGCTGCGGCAGCGGCCGAAGCGCATGCTCGTGATCGGTGGCGGCATCATCGGGCTGGAAATGGGAACGGTGTATTCGACGCTGGGCGCCCGGCTGGATGTGGTCGAGATGCTCGATGGCCTGATGTCCGGAGTGGACCGGGATCTGGTCAAGGTGTGGCAAACGTTCAACGCAAGCCGCTTCGACAACGTGATGCTCAAGACCAGGACCGTGAAAGTCGAAGCATTGAAAGAAGGGCTAAGGGTGTCTTTCGAGGGCGACAATGCCCCGGCCACGCCACAGCTCTACGACATGATCCTGGTTTCCGTGGGCCGGACTCCCAACGGTGGGAAGATCGGCGTCGACGCCGCCGGCGTAGCGGTGAATGAGCGCGGCTTCATCCCGGTCGATTCGCAGATGTGCACGAACGTTTCGCACATCTACGCCATTGGCGATATCGCCAAGCAACCCATGCTGGCACACAAGGCGGTGCACGAGGGGCATGTCGCCGCCGAGGCGGCCGCCGGCCAGAAGTCCTACTTCGATGCCCGCGTGATTCCTTCGGTGGCGTACACCGATCCTGAGATCGCCTGGGCGGGCCTGACCGAGGAGGAAGCGAAAAGACAGGGCGTCAAATTCGGGGTTGCCAAATTCCCCTGGACAGCCTCGGGGCGCGCCATCGCCAACGGCCGCGACGAGGGTTTCACGAAGCTGATCTTTTCCGAGGAAACGCACCGTGTGATCGGCGGCGCCATCGTCGGAGCCGGAGCGGGCGACCTCATCAGCGAGATCGCGCTCGCCATCGAAATGAGCGCCGACGCGGTCGATATCGGCAAGACAATCCATCCGCACCCGACGACGAGCGAATCGATTGGAATGGCAGCAGAGCTGTATGAAGGCGTGTGTACGGACCTGCCGCCGTCGAAGCGACGATGACCCAGGACGAGCTGAAGCAGGCGGTCGCCCGCGAGGCGATCAAGCACGTGGTTGAGGATGCCGTGATCGGCGTCGGCACCGGTTCGACCGCCAATTTCTTCATCGACGAGCTGGCGAAAATCAAAGGCCGGATCGCCGGCGCAGTGGCGAGTTCGGACAGATCAGCCGAGAGGCTGAAGGGCCACGGCATCCGGCTGCTCGACCTCAATGGCGTCAACGAGCTGCCGGTCTACGTCGACGGGGCCGACGAGATCACCGAGCATCTCGCCATGATAAAGGGCGGGGGCGGAGCGCTCACGCGCGAGAAAATCGTCGCCGCGGTGGCGAAAAGGTTCGTTTGCATCGCAGACGAATCGAAGCTGGTACCGGTGCTCGGAAAATTTCCGCTGCCTGTCGAAGTGATCCCGATGGCGCGTGCCTATGTTGCGCGCCAGATGGTGAAGCTCGGCGGCCAGCCCAAGCTGCGCGAAGGTTTTGCCACCGACAATGGCAATATCGTTCTCGACGTTTGGGGCCTGTCCATCCTCAACCCGGTCGAGCTGGAAACGGCGGTCAACAACATCACCGGCGTCGTTACCAACGGATTGTTCGCCCGCCGTGCAGCAGATGTGCTTTTACTCGGAACCAAGGCGGGCGTGAGAACGATCGCCCGGAAGTCGAGCGCCTACTTGTCCGGCGGCACGTAGCCCGAAGCCACGTCGGCTCCGGACCCGAAGAAGTGCTTCTCCATCTGCTCGGCGAGATACTTGCGAGCGCGCGGGTCGGCAAGGTTCAGCTTGTTCTCGTTGATGAGCATGGTCTGGTGCTTGATCCAGGCCTGCCAGGCTTCCTTCGAGACGTTCTCGTAGATGCGTTTGCCGAGTTCGCCCGGGTAGGGCGGGAAGTCGAGCCCCTCAGCGTCGCGGCCAAGCTTGATGCATTTCACCATCCTTGCCATTTTCGCAACCTCGATTCTGGTATCAAGTCGATTTTAAGTCCGCTTCACTAGAATCTTCGAGCGTCGCTGGTAGTTGTACAGCGCTTTCTTTTCCTGCGGCAGCACGGTGATATTCGCTTCGGCGAACCCGCGCTCTATGAACCAATGGGTCGCACGCGTCGTGAGCACGAACAGCTTTTTCAGCTTGCGGGCGCGTGCCTGTGTCTCGATTTGCCGCAGCAGGCGTTCTCCGTAGCCTGCGTCCCGGTAATCGGGACGCACGGCGAGGCAGGCGAGCTCGCCGGCGCGGGCGCCGGGAAAGGGGTAGAGCGCGGCGCAGCCGACGATCACCCCGTCGTGCTCGATCACCAAGAAACGTCCGATCTCGCGCTCGAGCAGTTCGCGCCCGCGGCGTACAAGCGTCCCGTCTTCCTCGAGCGGCTCGATCAATTTGAGGATGCCGCCCGCGTCGTCGATCGCGGCCGGGCGCAGCTTTACCACCTTGTCGGCGGTAATCATCGTGCCCGAACCCTCGTGTGTAAAAAGCTCGATCAGCAGCGCGCCGGGGAGTTTCCTGGTGATTACGTGGGCGCGCTGCACGCTTCCGCGCACGGCTTCGACCGCGTGCGCAAGATAGAGCCCGGTGTCAGCACTCAGACGGTTGCCCCGCGCCAGCAACTCGGCAGCTTCCTGCGCAGTCAGCTCAGACAGGAGCTCACCTTTCTCGTCTTCGACCGGCGCATCCGAGAAAAACACCAGTTTCTCGGCGTGCAACGCGGTCGCGGTGGCCACGGCCACATCCTCCATCGCCAGGTTGAACACCTCGCCGGTGGGGGAGTAACCCACCGGAGAGACGATCGCAATGTTGCCTGTATCGAGGCAACCCGAGATCGCCTGCGCGTCGACCTTGCGCACGGTGCCGGTGTATTGAAAATCGATCCCGTCGTGCACGCCCATCGGCTGCGCCGTGATGAAATTTCCGGAGACGGTGTTGATCACGGCCCCCGCCATGGGTGAATTCGGGAGCCCGAGTGAGAGGAGCGCGTCGATCTCGACGCGCAGAAGCCCGACGGCCTCCTTGACACATTCGAGCGCCACCGGATCGGTAACGCGCAAGCCCTTGGCGTAGCGCGAACGGACCTTGCGGTGCTTGAGCTGCGCTTCGATCTGCGGACGTGAACCGTGCACCAGCACCACGCGGATGCCGGCGCTGTGCAGAAGGTTGATATCGTGCGCGAGCTCGACGAACTTGCGTTCAGCGAATATTTCCCCGCCAAAGGCGAGCACGAAAGTTTTGCCGCGAAAGCTGTGGAAGTACGGCGCGACCGAGCGAAACCAGCTGATGAACTGAGCATTGGGATGGGCGGGCATGGTTGTTATCGTTCTGAGGAACCACGATTCTAGCCAGTTGCCCCCGGGAGATACAGTTGCGCCGGGTGCCAAGAGAGACTAGCAGTCGCCCCAGAGCACCTGCATCGCCGCGATTGCGGCGAGCGGAGCCGTCTCGGTGCGCAGCACGCGCGGCCCGAACCGAACTGGAACGAATCCGCTCGTTTCCGCGCGCTCCCGCTCCTCAGGCGCGAGCCCTCCCTCCGGTCCGACCAGCAGGGTCACTTCGCGCGTGGGCTCAAGCTGTTTCAAGTCTCGATCCGACCCCGGCGCTAGAAGTAGCCGTAACCCGTCGCCGGCTGCGCCGCTCAGAAAAGCCGCGAAGTCGGTGATCGAAGTGACTTCTGGCACGTGATTGCGCCCGCATTGCTCGCAGGCGGCGATGACCACATTGCGCCAGTGGTCGACGCGCCTGTCGGCACGGTCGCTCGAGAGCCTCACCACCGAGCGCTCACTCGCGATCGGCACGATCCTGGAGACGCCAAGCTCGGTAGCCTTCTGCAGGGTAGTGTCCATCCGGTCCCCGCTCGATACGCACTGGGCGAGCGCGATGGCAAGAGGCGACTCGCGCTCCGGTGTCCGCATCGATATCACACAGGCACGTACATCGCTGCGGGAGACTCGCATCAGTTCGGCGGAGAATTCCCCGCCCTCTCCGTTGAACAAGATGACCGCGTCGCCGCGGCGCAAGCGCAGGACCGCACAATGACGCGCTACCCTCTCCGGTAGTTCAATCTCGGCACCGGGGGAAAGCCGCACCGGAGCAAAAAACCTTGGGACAACGCGAGATGCAAAGCTTTTCATGCTACGAATTCTATACATATCCAACGCACCCTTAGTCGGACCCTCGGGCTTCTCCCCTCCTGTAACCCTCTGATTTCAAGGAAACTACGGCTTTTTTCGGCGTTGCGCTGTTATAATCGCCGGGCAATAAGAAATGGTTCTGGGGAGAACGGCTTACGTAGGGGAGCGGCCACACCAATTGCTCTCGCCGCGCGGCCGCCCAGGCAAGAAATGGGCGGCTTAAGACTGCGACGATATCGAGCGACCTTGCTTGCACCCAGCTCGCGCTTGCTCCAAGAGTTGCGATTTGCTCAAGCGGCCGCATGATGATCTGGAAAGGAAGCCAAAAATGAAGCTTTGTCGTTACGGCAGGAACGGGTTCGAAAAACCGGGCGTCATCGACGCGCAAGGCCAGCTGCGCGATTTGTCGGAGGTTATCTCCAACATCGACCAGGACACGATTTCCTCAAAAGGGCTGACGAAGTTGCGCAAGATTCGTCCGGAGTCGCTGCCCCTGGTGCGCGGCAACCCGCGTTTCGGCGTGCCCTATACGGGCATCTCCAAGTTCGTCGCCATCGGTCTGAATTACTCCGATCACGCGCACGAAGCGGGTCTGCAAATACCCGCCGAGCCGGTCGTTTTCATGAAGGCGACGACGTGCATCAACGGCCCGAACGACGACATCCAGCAGCCGCGCAACTCCACCAAGCTCGACTATGAGGTCGAGATCGCGATCGTCATCGGGACACGCGCCGAATATGTGCGGGAGGACGAGGCTCTGAACCACGTTGCCGGCTACACCATCGTGAATGACGTATCCGAGCGTGCTTTCCAGCTGCAGTCCTCTCAATGGGACAAGGGCAAGGGCTGTGACACCTTCGGGCCGATCGGGCCGTGGCTCGTGACGACCGACGAGATACCCAATCCGCAGACGCTCGACGTCTGGCTCGACGTCAACGGCGAACGCAGGCAATCGTCCAATACTAAGAACATGATTTTCTCCTGCGCGAAGCTTGTGTCATACGTGAGCAACTACATGACACTGCTCCCCGGCGACATCATTACCACCGGAACACCGGCCGGGGTGGCCTTGGGGATGAAGCCGACCCAGGCATGGCTTAAGCCGGGTGACGTGGTCACCCTTGGCATCAAAGGCCTGGGTGAGCAGCGGCAAAAAGTGATTCCCTACACCGGGAGATAAGCTCCCCCGGCCGCATCGGTATTTCTGCAGCGCCGGCCGAAGAACTCGCTTGCCGTGCGGAGGTCGAAAGGGTAGATTCGTTGCCGCACGAGCGCATTCCTGACAGCCGCGGCTGCCGAAAACGCAATTCGTAGTCGCTCAAACGCTCAAATACACGGGCTCGGGCATGGAAGAGGGGGGAGAAGGCGCAAGCTTTCCCCCTCTTGTTTTTTTGGAGGCGAGTGTGAGAGTGGTCGTTCTCGGGGCCGGGGTCATCGGTACGACCAGCGCGTGGTATCTCGCGCAGAGCGGCCATGAAGTGACGGTGGTGGACCGTCAGCCCGAACCCGCGCTTGAGACGAGCTTCGCCAATGGCGGCCAGATTTCGGTCAGTCACTCCGAACCTTGGGCCAACCCGACCGCCCCTCTGAAGATCCTGAAGTGGTTGGGTCGCGAAGACGCCCCGCTGCTCTTCCGGCCGCGCGCCGACCTCGCCCAATGGCTCTGGGGTCTGCGCTTCCTCTTTGAATGTTTGCCGGGTCGGGCGTTTCGCAACACCGAATCCGCGTTGGTACTTGCGCTTTACAGCCACGAGCAACTGCGTCAACTGCGACGCGATACCGGCATCCGCTACGATCTTGGTACGCCGGGTATCCTGCACCTGTACGAAGACAGCGGCGAATTCGAGCACGCAAAGAAACAGGCCCGACGGCTCAGAGCTCGCGGCCTGGATGTTGAAATGAGGACGCCACGGGAGTGCCTTGCGATCGAACCTGCGCTCGAGCGTTCGATAGGCCGCTTGGTGGGCGGCGCCTACGCGGCATCCGACGAGTGTGGCGATGCGCAGCTCTTTACCCGGGCCCTGTCCGATTTGTGCAGTGCCCAAGGCGTCACCTTCCGGTTCAACGTAAGCGTAAAGCGCCTTGAGGCCGCGCGCGGAGCAATCGAGCGCGCAGTCATCGACGATGAAAAGGGAATCGAGGAATCGCTGCGCGCCGATGCCTATGTGACTGCGCTGGGGAGCTATAGCCCGCTCCTGCTCGCACCGATCGGCGTCTCAGTTCCGGTGTATCCGGTAAAGGGCTACTCGATCACATTGCCCCTTGAGCCCGGTGATGAAGCCCCAAGGACGAGCCTGACCGATCACGCCCGCAAGATCGTCTTTTCGCGGCTGGGCGAACGCTTGCGCGTGGCGGGCACCGCCGAGTTGAACGGCTACGATACCGAGATGAACGAAGCCCGGTGCGCGGCGCTCGTCAAGCGCTGCTTCGAATGGTTCCCGAAGGCAGGGCGCGCGGAGCAGGCGAAATTCTGGACGGCCTTGCGACCGGCCACACCCAGCAATCTTCCGCTCATAGGACGTTCGAAGTACTCCAACCTCTTTCTCAACACGGGGCACGGAACGCTCGGGTGGACGCTTGCCTGCGGGTCGGGCCGGGCGCTTGCCGACATCGTGAGCGGCCGAAAACCGGAGCCCGCGTTCGGATTTCTCGGGTTGGAGGCTAAAACGAAAAGGGTGACCCCCTCGGTCACCCCCCGTCCTATCGGCTGAAGCCCAAAGGCCTACTTCGCGCCCCCGGCGGCTCGCTTTTTCGTCGCCACGAGCCTGGGCTTGGGCACCGCGTCCACGGTGAGTTCGCGCACGAAATTCGGCAACGCGAACAGCGCCTGATGAGCGGCGCCGTTGTAGTACTGCAGATGGCTGAGCCCGCGGTTGCCGATTCGAATATCGATCTCCCCGGCGTTCACGGCAGCGACATCCGTGGAATCGGAGCAGGCGCACATCGACCACAGACAGCCGTACAAGGGAATGAACATCGTGTACGGCCGGGCGATCTTGAACATCTTGGCCAGCCGCCCATAGAGCATCTTCACCCGGTCTGGGCGCGACCAGGGGGAGCCCATGTGCAAGGTGAGCACACCGCCCGCGGCAAGCGCGCGCTTGCAGTCGCGGAAAAACGTCTCCTCGTAGAGCGCGGTCGCGGGACCGATCGGATCGGGCAAATCGAGCGCGATGTAGTCGAACTTCTCCTTGGTCTCCGCGACGTACTTGAGCCCGTCCTCGATCAGCAGCTTGAGCTTCGGATTGTCGAATACGCCGCGATGAATCGTGCCGAAGTGCTCCTTGGCGATCTCGACCACTTTTCCGTCCAGCTCGACCATGACGAGCTGCTCGATCGAAGGGTGCTTGAGCGCTTCTTCCGCGGCGCCGCCGTCGCCGCCACCGATCACCAGGGCCCGCCTGGGCGAAGGGTGGGCGGTGAGCGCGGGGTGGATCAGGGTCTCGTGGTAGACGAATTCCTCGCGCTCGGAAGTCATGAAGCACCCGTCCAGGCGGAAGAGCTTTCCAAACTGGGGCGTCTCGTGGATTTCGAGGTCCTGGAAGCGCGTTTTCGAGGACTCGATCAGCTTGGAGGAGCGCAGGAAGAACCCGTAATCCCCGTTCAGCGACTCGTACATGAGGCGCTTGTCGCGCGGCACATCGTGCTGCACGTGTTCCTCGGGGCGATAGAGCTCCATCAGGTCGGTGACGACCTGGCGCGCCTTGGCGCTGTTGTCCTGGGTGTAGTTGCACACGTAGACGTCGAGGGTGACGCTCTGGAGCTCCGGCCACGTATGAATCGCGAGATGCGACTCCGCCAGCACCACCGTGCCCGTGACTCCGCCACCGTCGAACTCGTGGAACAGGTCGCCGAGTATCGTGAGACCGGCCCTGTTGATGGAGTCGTGACAAAAACGACGCAGCCCGGCTGCGTCAGTCAAGTACCGTGCATCCCCCCCGCAACGGTACAGATTCGCAACAATGTGCAGTCCGTCCAATTTGCATAAATCCCCAC
>WNEZ01000189.1_pt1 | contig 48007 bp, 50 predicted proteins | sample 5400521 | NCBI WGS metagenome assembly WNEZ01 (sample SAMN13153339, study PRJNA577476) | soil metagenome | isolation source: 120 cm saprolite under Douglas fir tree site 2 hole 1 replicate 1 | place: USA:California | collected 2015-04-18
CATGCTCTCGGGATTCGCGATGCCCTTCCACGCCCGGTCGAAAGCGGTGCCGTGGTCGACGGAGACGCGCAGGAAGGGCAGCCCCACGGTGACGTTGACGCCGGAGAGACCCGTCCACTGGCCCTTGGCCTCGTCGTAGGTGAAGCCGAGGGTCTTGACGGGCACGTGCCCCTGGTCGTGGTACATGGCGACCACGATGTCGAACTCGCCGCCGCGCGCGCGGGAGAAGAGCGTGTCCGCGGGCAGGGGACCGCGGACGTCGAGGCCCTCGCGGCGCGCCGCGTCGGCGGCGGGAATGATCTCGCGCTTCTCCTCGTCGCCGAAGAGCCCGTCCTCACCCGCGTGCGGGTTCAGCCCGCACACCGCGATCCGCGGGCGAGGCACCCCGAGCCCGTTCATGGTCTGCTGGGCGAGGCGAATGACCTTGAGGACGCGCTCCCGGGTGCAGAGCTCGGGCACGCGGCGGAGGGCCACGTGGGTCGTCACGTGGATGACCTTGAGCTCCCGGCCCATGAGGAGCATGGCGAAGTCCTTGGTGTCGGAGAGGCGCGCCAGGATCTCCGTGTGGCCCGAGTGCTGCACGCCGGCCGCGGCCAGCCCTTCCTTGTTCACGGGCGCCGTCACCATGCCGTCGATCTCTCCCGCCTGACAGAGTCGGACGGCGGCCTCGATGTAGGCATAGGCGGCCCGCCCCGCTTCCGCGCTGACCTGGCCCCGGGGCAGGCTCGCCGCGTCCACGTTGCCAAGGTCGAGACATTCGAGCGTGCCGGGCTCGAAGCGGGCCTCCCCCGGCTTTGCCACGACGTGGAGACGGAGCGGCGAGCGGAGCAGCGACAGCGTGGCCTCCATCACCGAGCGATCGCCGATGACGACGGGGCGGCACGACGTCGTCACCGAGGAGGTGGCCAGGGCCTTGGCCGTGATCTCGGGGCCCACCCCGGCGGGATCGCCCATGGTGATGCCGATGAGCGGTGAGCGGCTGGGCATCAGGCAGCTCCCCGCGCGAGGGTCAAGAGCAGCTCGGGGGAGCCGAATCCACCCGCCTTGGTCAGGACGGAAAGCGTCGAGCCGTCGGTGGCGACGAGCCGGCCAAGAGCGAGCCCGGGCGCGGGCGCGCCATCGAGCTCGAGCCGCATAGCCCCACACGCGTGCATGAACGCATGCGCCGTCTCGCCGCCGGCGATAGCCACGATGGAGGGGGAGGCGACCAGGGCCCTCAGCGACAAGGCCGCGAGAGTCGCCGCCATCTTCTTGTCGGCTCCCACCGATCCGTCCGGGCTGGCCATGAAGGCGGGCTCGCCGCTTCTGAGCGCGGCGATGACCGAGTCCAGAGCGACCTCGCCCGTCGGGGATACCCGAGCGCCCGCGACTCCGGCGGCCTCGAGCGCCCCGATCTGAGCGCGCGTCGACGGATGCCGGCTTCCCGCGACGATGAGCCACGCCCCCGGAGCGGGGCACGAGACAGGCTGAGAGGTCAGGCTGAGCGCGCTGGAGACCGCACCCGCGAGCCCCGCCGAGCCGGCGAGCAGCAGGCCTTGCGCGAGACCCGCACGGGCGAGGGCCTCGAGGTCGGCGTCGGTCTCGGCGTCAGCGACGAGGATCCCGCGTCGTCCCTGAAGCCCCCGCCGGAGCTCCTCGGGTCCACCGCGGACCTCTCTTAAAGGAAGGAGGGTGACGGGGATGCCGGGCGTGCCCTCGCGGCTCAGGATGTCGAGGAGATCGGAGAGGGGACCGGGGTAGGCGGGATCGAGGCCGATAGGAGTCTCGTGGGCGGGCACGCCGTCGATGAGGAGCATGCCATTGAGCACCGTGCGGCCTTGGGCCGGGAAAGCCGGGCACACGAGCACCGTCGAGGCCCCCATCGCCTCGAGCAAGGCCGCGAGCTCGGCGGCGATGGGGCCACGAAAGGTCGAGTCGATCTTCTTGAAGACGGTTCCGTCTCGCCGCCCGGCGAGCCCCGCCACGGTCCGGCGCATGCGCGCGGCGGCCTCCGCCGCCTCCAGGCCGCGACTCTCGGTGTCCACGGCGGCCGCCGGCCAATCCGCCGAGGGCGCGAGCCCGCCGACGAAGACGGGGACGGGGGAGCGACCGGCGAACAGCGCGCCCGCGTCGCAAGCACCGGTGAGATCATCGGCGATGACGGTGACAGGCATGGAATCTCTGTAAGCTACCATAGAAGCGCGCGCGATGATTCCCGGTGCCTCGGCCATGTATACTCGCAAGACCATGAGGCCACGCGTGCTGCCGACTCTGCTCCTCACCTTGCTGACGGTGCTCCCCGCCGGGGCGAGGGAGGACCCCGCCCGCGCCCTCGATCTCATCAAGCCGAGCCGCCAGCGATTGGCCAAGGACTTCAAGGTCTCTTCCCTGGACGGGGGGACCCTGCGATTGTCCGAGCTCCGGGGCAAGGTCGTCTTCCTGAATCTCTGGGCGACCTGGTGTGGACCGTGCAAGGAAGAGATGCCCGCCATGGAGCGCCTGTGGCGCCGCTACAAGGCGAATGGGCTGATCGTCATCGCCCTCAGCATGGACGCCCAGGGGGCGAGAGTGGTCAAGCCGTTCGTCGACCAGGCGCGATTCAGCTATCCCATCGGGCTCGACCCGAAGATGGAGGTCGCCCAGCTCTACGGAGCCCGCGCGGTGCCCGCCACCTTCATCATCGACCGGAGCGGCAACCTCTTCGCCTTCGCCCTGGGTCCTCGCGAATGGGACAGCAAGACGGCCGCGCCGTTCTTCGATTCCCTGCTCGGGCCGGACAAGCCTCGTGGCTGAGCCCCTCACCTTCGGCGTCGCGTTCTCGGCGGGGCTGGTGTCCTTCCTCTCCCCCTGCGTGCTCCCGCTCTTTCCCTCCTATGTCTCCTTCGTCACCGGCATGTCGGTGGACAGGCTGAGCGCGGAGCTTCAGATCGCCGAGCGCGTCCGAGTATTGCTGCACTCGCTGGCCTTCATCGCAGGCTTCACCATCATCTTCGTGAGCCTGGGCGCTTCCTTCAGCGCGGCGGGGCAATTCCTCCTCGACTACCGCGACTGGATCCGGATCGCGGGCGGCGTGCTCATCGCGCTCTTCGGTCTCTACATCGCGGGACTGCTGAAGTGGGGAGTGCTCGACCGGACGCGCCAGCTTCAGGTCCGCACCAAGCCGGCGGGATTCCTGGGCTCGCTCGCGGTGGGCATGACCTTCGCCATTGGCTGGACTCCTTGCGTGGGGCCCATACTGGGCTCCATCCTGACGCTGGCGAGCACGGAGAAGACGGTGAACCAGGGTGTGTGGCTGCTCTTGGCATATTCGGCCGGGCTGGGCGTGCCTTTTCTGATCTTCTCCCTGGCCCTGGGCGGCTTCCTGCGATTCTTCAAGAGGTATCGGCCCCTCATCCCGATCGTGGAGCGGACGGCGGGAGCTCTGCTCGTGGTGGTCGGCGTTCTCGTCGCCACCAACTACTACATAATCCTGAATTCATGGGCCATCTCGCTGACCCCGGAGTGGCTCCTCCGCCGTCTCTAGCGCAGGCCGCTGAAAAAGGCCCATCTGCGGCGATGAGCGCTTGCGCGAAGAGACTCTACCGCTGAGCGGTGTTATCCACCTCTGCCCGATCATGAGACGGCGCCCTCGACTGCAGGCTCAACGTACGTGGCCGTTCGAGCTGAGGGGCGCAGCCACGAGGCGAGGGCTGAGTCAGAACTACGCCTCGCCTGCAGCCTTCGGGCGCCGCCTCGCATCTGGACCTTTTTGAGCGGCCTGCGACGTTCCACGGGTCCCTAGGTCGATGACCAGAGGTGCGGGTATCCTGTGGTCATGATCGAAGTGCGCGTGCCGGCGACATCCGCCAATCTGGGCCCCGGCTTCGACGTGCTGGGTCTGGCGCTCGGCCTCTACAACGAGATCCTCTACGAGGAGGCCGATCGCGTCGCCGTCTCGGTCGAGGGCGAGGGGGCGGGAGGGCTCGACACCGGCGCCGACAATGTCGTGTCCCGAGGCGCGCGCATGGTCTACGAGGCCGCCGGTCGCCGATTCCATGGCGCGACCATACGCTGCGTCAACCGGATTCCTCTGGCCCGCGGGCTCGGCTCGAGCGCCGCGGCCTGGGTAGGCGGGCTCGTCGCCGCCAATGCCGCGCTGGGCTCCCTCCTGGACCGCGATGCGGTCCTGGCCCTCGCCTGCCGGGCCGAAGGCCATCCAGACAATGTCGCGGCGGCGCTCCTCGGCGGGCTCACCGTCTCCTGCGCCGTCGGTCAGCGCGTGGTCGCCGTGTCCTTGCCCGTGCCTCCCGATATCACCTGGGTCGTGCTCGTGCCGGAGGCGCAGAGCTCGACGCGCGAAGCGCGCGCCCTCCTGCCCTCCACGGTCTCGCGCGTGGACGCCGTCTTCAACCTGCAGCGCATGGGACTGCTTCTCGCGGCGCTCGGCACGGGACGGACGGACCTCCTCGGCCTCGGCATGGAGGACCGGCTCCACCAGCCGCAGCGACTGCCGCTCTTTCCGTGGATGGAGACGGTGCGTCGGGTCGCGCTGGAAGCGGGCGCCCTCGGCTGCGCGCTCTCCGGCGCCGGCCCTTCTCTCCTGGCCGCGGTTCGAGGCGCCGCCGAGCCCGTCGGGCGCGCCATGGAGCAGGCCTTGCGTCAAGCGGGCGGAGCGGGGAGGGCCTTCGGTCTGCCCGTGGACACCGCGGGAGCGACCTGGAACCCCGCCGGGCCGTTGCCTGTTAGCGTGAGTAAGGAGGTCGATACTTGACTCGATCGAAGCTCGGGCTATACCATTCGAGCATGACGGGCCACGGTCGCGGGTCGAGCAGGGCGAGCCGGTGATCAAGAGCGATCGCTGGATCAGGCGGATGGCGCTCGAGCAGGACATGATCAAGCCCTTCGAGGAGCGCCAGGTCCGCACCGGGGTGATCTCGTACGGGGTGTCGTCCTACGGCTATGACCTCCGGATCGCCGACGAGTTCAAGATCTTCACGAACATCAACAACACCCTCGTCGATCCGAAGCGCTTCGACACCCGCTCCTTCGTGGACTACCAGGGAGAGGTGTGCATCGTACCCCCCAACTCCTTTGCCCTGGGCCGGTCGATGGAGTACTTCAAGATCCCGCGCAATGTCCTCACGATCTGCGTGGGCAAGTCCACCTACGCGCGCTGCGGCATCATCACGAACGTCACGCCCTTCGAGCCCGAGTGGGAGGGCTACGTGACGCTCGAGATCAGCAACACCACGCCGCTGCCCGCCAAGATCTACGCGAACGAGGGTATCGCGCAGGTGCTCTTCTTCGAATCCGACGAGGCCTGCGAGACGTCTTATGCGGACAGGCAGGGGAAGTACCAGGGCCAGCAGGGGATAGTCCTGCCGACGATCTAGGCCCCGGCGCCGGGCCCGTGTCCGGGCCCAGAAGGAGTCGTTCATGGCCGAGCAGAAGAAGAAGGAAACGAGACCGACCAAGCCCGAAGGCGGCGACGACGCGGCGGGGGCGAACCCCGAAGTCGCCAAGAAGGGCAAGAAGATCAAGGAGGACCTCGACAACCTCCTCGACGAGATCGACGACATCCTCGAGGAGAACGCCGAGGAGTTCGTGAAGAGCTACGTCCAGCGCGGCGGCCAGTAGGCGAAGGCCGGCGCGCGAGAAAGGCGGACGAAGGCGACCGCCCGGAGCCACCATGCCGATCTACGAGTACCGCTGCAATCAGTGCCAAGGTGAGTTCGAGAAGTACCTTCCCTCGGGCTCGACGGCCGTCGTCTGCCCGACCTGCGAGAGCGCGCGCGTGACGCGCCGTCTCTCGCTGCTCTCCGTGCGGACCAACGCCGCCAGCGCCGGCGCGGCTGCCATGCCCATGCAAGGGGGCGGCGGCTGTTGCGGCGGCGGGTGCGGCTGCCACTAGTCCCGCCCTGGGGACCGGCTCGCTTCCCTACTCTCAGTAGACACTGGCGCGACCCGCGCCTATACTCCGGCCATGGACCTGCGACAGCTCGAGATCTTCGTCAAAGTCGCCGAGCTCAAGTCGTTCTCCAAGGCGGCTGAAGCGCTCTTCCTGACTCAGCCCACGGTGTCGGAGCACATCCGCACCCTCGAGCAGGAGCTGGGCGTGCGGCTGCTCGATCGCCTCGGCCGCGGCGCGGAAGCGACGCGCGCGGGCCAGCTCCTCGTCACCCACGCCACGCGCATCCTCCAGCTCCAGCGCGAAGCGCGACAGGCCATGGACCAGTTCCAGGGAAAGCTCGTGGGCGAGCTGGCCGTGGGCGCGAGCACCATTCCGGGCGAATACGTCCTTCCGCCCCTGCTGGGCCGCTTCAAGGAGAAGTTTCCCGACATCTCGGTCACCCTCCTGATCGGTGACAGTCGCCAGGTCGCCGAGTGGATCGCCGAAGGCAAGGTGGAGCTGGGCGTGGTGGGCGGCCGACTCGGGCATCGAGGCGTCGAGTATCGCGAGCTGATGCCCGACGAGATGGTGCTGGTCGTGGCCGCGGCGCATCCCTGGCATGGCCGGGACCAGGTTGAGATCGGCGAGCTCGCGGGGCAGCCGCTGCTCTTGCGCGAGCGAGGCTCGGGCACCCGGGCCGCCCTCGAGGCCTCCCTCGCCGAGGCGGGCCTCGACCTCTCCGCCTTCCGGGTGGTGGGCGAGATGGGCTCGACGCAGGCCATCAAGCAGGCCGTCAAGGCGGGTGTCGGCGTCTCCATCCTGTCGCGACGGGCCATCGAGGACGAGTGCCGGGTCGGGCTCATGTGGGCCCTGACCGTGCGCGGCCTCCATATCCCGCGCTCGTTCTACGTCGCCACGCATCGCGACCGCAGCCGCTCGCCCCTGGCCGAGGCCTTCCGAGCCTTCGTCGAGTCCGAGTCGGTCTAGGGCCCGCCCCGCGGCCGCCTCGCTTCACGGTCCCCTCGCATGAGCACGGAGATCATCGATCCCAAGACCGGCAAGGCCATCCGTCTCACCAGCTACGCCGCCTGCGCCGGCTGAGCGTCCAAGATGGGTCCCGGAGATCTCCGGGACGTGCTGGAGAGCCTGCGCGACCACGCGCATCCGGATCTCCTCGTCGGCCTCGGCAAGAGCGACGATGCCGCCGTCTATCGCGTCTCCGACGAGGTGGCGGTGGTCAGCACCGTGGATTTCTTCGCTCCCATCGTGGACGACCCCTATGTCTTCGGTGCCATCGCCGCCGCCAACGCCATGTCCGACGTCTACGCCATGGGAGGCGAGGTTCTCTTCGCGCTGAACCTCGCGGGCTTCCCGCGCGAGATGCCCAAGGCCGTCATCGCGGCCATCTTCAAGGGCGGCGCCGACAAGGTGCTGGAGGCGGGAGGGGTGGTGGCGGGCGGGCACACGGTGGTCGACGCCGAGCCCAAATATGGTCTCTGCGTCACCGGCCGCGTGCATCCGAAGCGCGTCTTGATCAAGGGAGGGCTGCGGCCTGGACACCGGCTGTTCCTCTCCAAGCCGCTCGGCACGGGTGTCATCGCCACCGCGGCCAAGAACGACGCCTGCGACGCCGTCGTCCTCGAAGGCGCGGTGCAGAGCATGCTCAGGCTCAACCGGGGCGCCGCCGAGGTGGTGAGGGAATCAGGCGCGCGCGGGGCGACCGACGTGACGGGCTTTGGTCTCCTCGGCCATGCCGCCGAGATGGTGGAAGCCTCGGGCGCGGGCATCGCGCTCCGACTCCGCGACATCCCGCTCCTTCCCGGGGCGCTCGACCTCGCCGAGAAAGGGCAGTGGAGCGGCGGCATGAAGCGCAATCGGCAGTATCTCGAGGGCACCCTGGGAGCGCGCGGCCGGCTGTCGCTGGCCCCGGGCATCTCGAGCGCGCAGGCGGGCCTGCTCTTCGAGTCCGAGACGTCGGGAGGGCTCCTCTTCGGCGTTGCGCGCGAGGATGTCAACCTCGTCCTCGACGGATTCGCGCGGCGGGGCGAGCCCTGCTGGGAGATCGGTGAAGTGGCCGGGGAGATCGGGATCGCGGTTCGCTAGCGAGGGACAGCAGGCCCGACTACTGACGGACGGAACGCTTCAGGAACGCTCGGAGCTTCTCTTTCAGCTCGGGGGGCAGGGTCGTTTCTCGGAGGCGCTTGGCCGCGTCCACCGTTCCCTTGTACGTGCGCACGAAGGCCACGCAGGGTCCGCAGCCTTCCAGATGCCATTCGAGCAGCTCGGCCTGGTGCTTGGGGAGAGCGCCGTCCACGTAGTCCGCGAGGAGGTCCATGCACTCGCGACACTCCATCTCATCCTGCGCGTCGGCCATGAGGCCCTCCCTCGCCCGTGAGTCGATGCTGGCGGGAACGATACCACAGCCGCGATCTGGAGGCCTCCGGTTGTTGCGCGGCTGCGTTGCCCCGCCCGTGCTCTCCTTGTAGGCTGAGACGCCATGACCTCGCGCGGGACCCGGCGTGTCGCCATGCTAACCCCGTTCGCCTTTCCCTCACCGAGCGGGAATGCCGTCACCGTCGAGCGAATCGCTTCCGGGCTGTCCACCCGGGGGATCGAGCCGCGCGTGTGGGACCTCTCGGGCCGAGATGCGGCCACCGTGGAGCGCGAAGTCTGCCAGTGGAGGCCGGCCCTCGTGCACGCCTTCCACGCGTTTCACGCGGGGCCGCTTGGCGCGCGAGTGGCGCGCCTGCTTGGGCTCCCGCTCATCGTCACCCTCACCGGGACCGACGCCAATCACGATATCTCGGACGCGCAGCGAGGGCCGACCGTGCGCGAGGTTCTCGAGGGCGCGGCCGCCATCACGGTTTTTCACCGCTCGATAGGCGCGCGCGTCTCGGCCGCGCGGCCCGCGCTGGCCGCCCGGGTCGTCGTGATCGCCCAGTCCGTCTCGTTCCGATCGGCCGACGGACCCCCGCCGCCGCGCACGGCGGGATCGGTCATGCTCTTTCCCGCCGGCATTCGCCCCGTCAAGCGCCCCCTCATGCCGCTGGGTCCGCTCGATGCGGTGGCGGCGCGCCATGAGGGCTTCGAGCTTCACTACGTCGGGCCCGTCCTGGACGCCGAGGAGGGCGCGAAGCTTTTCCTCGGGCTGGCGAGCCGGCCCTGGTGTCGCTATCTCGGTGCGGTGCCGCATGCGCGTATGCCCGCCCTCCTCCGCGCCGCCGACGTCGTGCTCAACTGCTCGATCTCCGAAGGCGGCATGTCGAACTCGGTGCTCGAGGCGCTCACGCTCGGACGCGCGGTGCTCGCCTCCGACATCGAGGGCAACCGCGCGCTGATCGAGGACGGCGTCAGCGGCCTTCTCTTCTCCGACGCCACGGAGCTGGCCGGCCAGGCCGAGCGGCTCCTCGAGGATGGCGAGCTGCGCGCGCGCCTCGGCGCGACGGGGCGATCGCGCGCCGTCGCCTTCCGGCCGGAGGCCGAGATCGACGGCTATGTCAGGCTTTTCGACACTCTGGTGCCTGCTTCCTGAATGGGCATGTTGCGTGAGCGCGAAGCAGCGCCGCGCGATCAGTTGACGGATCGGGGAACCACCCCTATCATGGCTGAAATCTTTGGTCCGCTGTCTCCAAGATGCGGAAAGGAGTTGCGAATGTCGCAGTCTCCCGTGTCAGCCCAGAGTCAGGAACAGCGTGTCCAGGAGTTCGTGGCCGGCTTCCAGGCCCTCCGCGCCGAGGTCCGCAAGGTCATCGTCGGCCACGATGACGTGATCAACCACGTGCTCACCGGTCTCTTCGCCGGCGGACACGTGCTGCTCGAAGGCGTGCCCGGTCTCGGCAAGACCCTGCTCATCAAGACGCTGGCGGAGAGCCTCGAGCTGTCCTTCTCGCGCATCCAGTTCACGCCCGATCTCATGCCCGGCGACATCATGGGCACCAACATGATCGTCGAGGACGAGGCAGGCCGGAAGCACTTCCAGTTCCAGCGGGGTCCGATCTTCGCCCACATCCTGCTCGCGGACGAGGTCAACCGGGCCACGCCCAAGACACAGTCCGCGCTGCTCGAAGGCATGCAGGAGGGCGCGGTCACCGTGTCGGGGACGGCGAACCCGCTCCCCTTGCCCTTCTTCGTGCTGGCCACCCAGAATCCCATCGAGATGGAAGGAACGTATCCTCTGCCGGAGGCGCAGCTCGACCGGTTCCTCCTCAAGCTGCGCGTGCAGTTCCCGGCGCTCGAGGATCTGACGGAGATCATCGATCGCACCACGCAGGTACGGGAGGTCTCGGTGTCCCGCGTGATGACCGGGCCCCGCGTGATGACCTTCCGGGAGCTGGTGCGCGAGGTGCCCATCGCCTCGCACGTGCGCGATCTCGCCGCCACCATCGTGCTCGCGAGCCATCCACAGTGGGAGCGGGCTCCCGAGGCGACGCGGCGCTTCGTCCGCTACGGCGCGAGCCCGCGGGGGGCGCAAGCCCTCGTCCTCGGCGCCAAGGTGCGCGCGCTCAGCGAAGGGCGCTACAACGTCAGCATCGAGGACCTGCGCGCCATGGCGCTGCCCGCCCTTCGTCACCGCATCATCCTCAACTTCGAGGGCGAGGCGGAGGGTGTGGACGTGGATCGACTCATCGCCCAGATCATCGAGGCCGCGGAAAACCTGAGCACCACGGAGAAAGAGGTGTTTCTCCGCTAGGGTGTCGAGGAGGGCGCATGCCCGATCTCACGATACTAGAGCGCGCGGTGGCCGGCGTCGGCCAGGAAGTCCGGATCCGGCGCGCGGAGTTCTACGCCCTCCGCGGCCTGTTTCTGGGCGCGCTCGCCGCCCTCGTCCCGCTCGTCCTGCGGGACTCCCTGGGCGTGGTGGGGTTCGCGTGGGCCGCGGCCTGTCTCGCCGTCGGGGCCATCGCGGGCGGCGTCACGGGCCTCCTCATGCGACTGCCCGCCACCGAAGCCGCGCGTCTCGCCGATCGAGGCTATGGGCTTCAGGACCGCATCGCCACCGCGCTGGAGTGGGCGGACCGGCCGGACCGCACGCCGCTCGTGGCCGCGCTGGTGGCCGACGCCGTCGCGCGCGTCCAGGCCCTCGCCGGCCGTCGCGTCATTCCGCGCCGCATTCCGCGCGAGGCCAAGTTCGTGCCGGTGCCGCTGGCGCTTGGCCTGGCGCTGGCCTTGGCCCCCGCCATTCCGCTGCCCCAGGGCGCGCTGCCCAGCTTGTCGCCCACTCGCCAGGAGGACGAGACGAAGGTCCCCGATCGGAGCGGTGGGCTGGAGAGCCAGGATCAGCCACGCGGCGCCAAGCGCGACGATGTTCGGCGCGCGGACATGCAGGAGAAGACCTTCGGCCCGCGCGGAGGCACGGGGACGTCGTCTCAGCCGGGCGACCTCTCCGCGATCTTCAAGGACACGTCGATCTCCAGCCAGGCCCCGGACTTCAACGCCTTCCTGAAGAAGGGCGACGACCGCATCCGCATGCTCGATCAGCTCGACCGGCTGCCCGATCTCCAGCGCGACTTCACGCAGAGCCAGCAGCGCATGGTCTTCCAGAAGGCCAAGGCGCTGCGCGGGGGCCTGCGCGGGGAGCAGTTCTCGCCGGACAAGCTGCGCGAGCTCATGAAAGAGATGGAGCGGCTCGGCCGCAAGGGCGATCCGAGCTACCAGGGCGACCTCGGGGAGGGGATGGAGGCGCTCGAGCAGGGCCAGACCGACCGCGCCATGGAAGCCATGGAGCGCGCGCTCAACAAGCTTCGCGCCATGGAGGAGAAGGGACGCGACGGCAAGGGGCTGCGCGGCGGGCGCGACGACGAGCGGCGCGGCGGCCGCCGCGGCGACGGCCGGCAGGGCGGCGGGCCGGGCGACGACGGCGACTTCCCGGAGGGCGAGGGCTCCCTCCCGGGCAAGGGCAAGAGTGGCAGCCCCAAGGGCGATCCCACCCAGCGTCTCCGCACCAACCCGTACGACGTCGGCGTCGAGGGCGAATCGCGTGCGGGGCGAAAGGAAGGCGTCGACACCAACATGGTCGGACGCGGCGGCAAGGTGCCCTCGCGGCTGCAATACCTCGGGGTGCTCGGCCAGTACCGCAAGCAGATGGAAGAGGACATCGCCCGCGAGCAGGTCCCGCGCGACTATCACGGGCAAGTGAAGGAGTACTTCAAGGCGTTGGACGAGAGATAGCTCGTGCCCACCGCGACCCGCGGTCAGGACCTGCTCTCTCCCGAGTTCCTCCTCCAGCTCGAGCGGCTCGCCCTCCTGTCGCGCCGGGCCTTCCGGGGTCGCACCCGCGGCGAGCGCAAGAGTCCCCGCAAGGGGATGAGCGTCGAGTTCTCCGACTACCGGCCCTATGGCGCCGGGGACGACCTCCGTTACGTCGACTGGAACATCTACGGCCGCCTCGACCGCCTCTATCTCAAGCTCTTCGTGGACGAGGAGGATCTGCGCCTGCACCTCCTCCTCGACGGCTCGGCGTCGATGAGCTTCGGGGAGCCCGGCAAGCTCCGCTACGCCGCGCGCCTGGCCGCCGCCCTGGGCTTCGTCGGCCTCGCCAGCCACGAGCGGGTGGGTGTCGCCGTCATTCGCGATCGCATGGCCGAGGGCTGGAGCCCCGCGCGCGGGCGCGGGCAGCTGCTCTCGCTGCTCGAGTTCGCCGCCCGTCTGCGCGGCGAAGGCCCCACGGGGCTCTCGGAGGCGCTCGTGGCCTACGCGCTCCGCTCGCGCGAGGCGGGGCTGGCCGTGCTGATCTCCGACCTGCTCGACCCCGCCGGATACGAGCGGGGCCTCAAGGCCCTGCTGGAGCGGCGCTTCGACGTCCACGTGGTCCACCTGCTCTCGCCGGAGGAGCTGAACCCGGTCCTGGCCGGGGATCTCCGGCTCACCGACGCCGAGACGGGCGAGATCCAGGACTTCACCATGGACGGCGAGGCCATGCGTAGCTACCGCGAGCGCCTGAACGAGTTCCTCGAGCGCGCCGAGAGCTTTTGCCGCGCCAACGAGATCAGCTATCACCGCGTGGCCACCGACACTCCGGTGGAAGAGCTCGTGCTTCGCGAGCTCAAGGGACTCCTGCTCGCATGAGCTTCCTCCAGCCCCTCGCCCTGCTCCTGGCCGCCCTTTCCGTTCCTCTCCTTCTCCTGTACTTCCTGAAGGTGCGGCGCCGGCAGGCCACGGTGCCGAGCCTCATGCTCTGGAAGCCCTCGCTCCGCGACCGCGAGGCTTCGACCTTCTTCCAGCGTCTCCAGCGGGATCCCCTCCTGATCTTGCAGCTGCTCGCCCTCCTCGCGCTTGCCTTTGCCCTGGCGCGTCCGGCCGTCACCGTCATGGGTTACGGCGCCAAGCGCATCGTCATCGTCCTCGACACCTCGGCCTCCATGAAGGCGACCGATGTCGAGCCCTCGCGCTTCGCCCGCGCCCAGCGCGAGGCCCTCGGGCTCGTGGGCCGGCTGGGCGTCGGGGCCGAGGTCATGGTCATCGAGGCGGCCGTGCAGCCGCGCGTGCTCGCCCCCTTCAGCCGCGACCGCCAGCTCACCCTGGCCGCCATACGCGGCGCCCAGCCGCGCGACCTCCCGAACCGGCTCGGGGAGGCGGTCCGGACCGCCCGCGCCCTCGTGGGGCAGGACTCCCGCGCGGAGATCCACGTCTTCACCGACGGCGCCCACCCGGCGGCGCTGCGCGGCCAGGCGGACGACGTGCGCGTGCGCTGGGTGGGCGTGGGCCAGCGCGGCCGCAACGTGGCCATCACCAACCTGGCCGTGCGGCGCAACTATATCGGCGCCTACGACTCCCAGGCCTTCCTGTCCGTGGTGAACTTCTCGGACCAACCCGAGACGTTCAGCTTCACGCTCACCCTCAACAACGACGTCGTGGCCGAGAAGACGCTGACCCTGGAGCCGCAGGTGCGGCGCGCGGTGGTGATGCCTTTCTCCCACGAGGGCGGGGGCGTGGTGCGGGCGCGGCTCAACGTCTCCGACGACCTCGCGGCCGACGACGTCGCCTATGCCGTCATCCCGCCCGTCCGCACCATCAACGTCCTGCTCGTGAGCCCCGGCAACCTCTTCCTCGAGAAGGAGCTGTCGACCGATCCCCAGGTCAAGCTCGAGGTGCGCAAGCCCGACGCCTACCAGGGCGGCATGGAGACCTTCGACGTGGTGGTCCTCGACGGCGTCAGCCCCCCGAAGCTCGGACCGGGCCGCTTCGTCCTCGTCAACACCGCGCCGCCCGACGTGCCCATCGAGGTGCTGGGACGCATCGAGGCGCCCGTGATCATGGACTGGGACCGGAAGCATCCGATCATGCGTCAGGTGGACTTCGCCAAGATCGCCATCCAGGATGCCATGCGCGTGCGGCCCCTGGCCGCGGGGAAGATCCTAGTGGAAGCCGTGGGAGGTCCCCTCGTCTACCTCCTGGAGGAGCCGAACCGGAAGGCCGTCTTCTTCGGCTTCGACCTTTTCCAGTCCGACTTGCCGCTCCGCGTGGCCTTCCCTCTCATGATGTCCAAGTCTCTCCGCTGGCTGCATCCGGCGGGCCTGGACCAATCCAGCCTGTCACTACAGACGGGCCAGCCCATCCAGCTGCCCGTCGAGCACGGCGTGAACACGGCCACGGTGACCACGCCGGGCGGCCGGAGCGTGCGCGCGCAGGTGACCCGCGGGGCCATCAGCTACACGGAGACTGACGAAGTCGGTGTCTACACGGTGTCGACGCCGCGCGGAGAGACCAAGGTCGCCGTCAATCTGTTCAATCCCGACGAGTCGGAGCTGGCGCCCAAGCCGCTGCCCGCCTTCGTCGAGGGCGCGCGCGCCGAGACCGCGCCCGTGCCCGTGCAGCGCGAGCTCTGGCAGTTCCTCGTCCTCCTCGCCCTCGTCCTCCTGATCGTCGAGGGCGCCCTCTACTGGCGGCGGCAGACGGCGGGCCGGTACGGGTTGCCCTTCAACGACGGCGACCGCTGGGCGCTCGGTCTCCGGTGTGTGCTCCTCATCCTGCTTGCCACGGCCCTGGTCAGGCCCATGCTCCCGCGCGGCGTCGACCGGCTCAACGTCATCTATCTTCTCGACGTCTCCGACAGCGTGAGCCTGGCCGCGCGCGAGAGCGCGTTCCGCTTCGCCGCCCAGTCCGCGGGGGCCGCGCGGCCGGGCGACCAGTCGGGGGTCATCGTCTTCGGCGAGGAGGCGGTGGTCGATCAGGCCCTCAAGCCCGGCAACAAGATCGATCGCCCGCAGGCGACCGTGGGCGGGCGGGGGACGAATCTCGCGCAGGCGCTCCAGCTGGCCCTCGCCACGGTGCCTCCCGGCCACGCCAACCGCTTCGTGCTCCTCTCCGACGGGCGGCAGAACGTGGGCAATGCCCTCGCCGTCGCGCAGGCGGCCAAGGATGCCGGGGCCGACATCTGGTACGTTCCCGCGCCGCTGACCTTCAAGCAGGAGGTCGTGGTCGAGTCCATGCTCCTGCCCCAGGAGGTGAAATTCGGCGAGCCCTTCAAGGCCAAGGTCGTCGCGTGGAGCCAGGCGGAGACGCAGGGGCGGCTCTCCCTGTTCCGGAACGGCGAGTTCCTCGGCTCGCAGGTCGTCAAGCTCAACGCCGGCAAGAACGTCTTCTCCTACCGGCAGTCGCTCGAGCAGAGTGGCATCCACGTCTTCCAGGCCGCCATCGACGTGGAGGGCGACGTCATCGAAGAAAACAATCGGGCGATCGGCACGGTGGTGGTGCGCGGCCGACCCCAGGTGCTCCTCGTGGAGAAGGATCGCAGCCAGGCCCAGGCGCTGACCGCGGCCCTGCGCGCCCAGCACGTGGACGTGGATCTCGTGGACGCGGAGCGCATCCCCAAGGAAGCGCAAGGGCTCCAGAAGTACGATGGGGTCATCCTGTCCAACGTGTCGTCGCTCAAGATGACCAAGAAGCAGATGGAGAACATCCGCGACTACGTCCGTGAGCAGGGGGGCGGGCTCATCATGGTGGGGGGCGAGGAGAGCTTCGGCCTGGGTGGCTACTACCGGACGCCCATCGAGGAAGCCTTGCCCGTGACCATGGAGGTCAAGCAGAAGATCGAGATCCCGAGCCTGGCCGTGGTGCTCTCCATCGACCGGTCGGGCTCCATGGCCATGACCACCGACGACAAGGCGACCAAGCTCGACATCGCCAAGGAAGCCTCTCATCTCGTGGTCGACCTTCTCGATGACCGCAACGAAGTCGGGGTCATGAGTTGGGATACCGAGTTCGTGTGGGACTCGGCCATGCGGCCCGCGCGCGACAAGCAGGCGATTCACCATGCCATCGCCACCATCAAGGCAGGGGGCGGCACCGACGGCTACCCAGCCCTCAAGGAGGCCTACCAGGTCCTCTTCGACCGGCCGGCCCTGCTCAAGCACGTCATCTTCCTGTCCGACGGACAGATGACCCGTGGCGACTTCGCCGGCTTGATCCGCCGCATGGCCAAGGACAAGATCACGGTGTCGACGGTGGCCATCGGCAAGGACGCCGACATCCAGCTCATGGTCGACATCGCCAAGTGGGGGCGCGGGCGCTTCTACTACACGGACGAGGGTGCGACGGTCCCGCGCATCTTCACGCTCGAGACCCAGCTCGCCTCCAAGGCTTCGCTGGTGGAGCAGCCGTTCAAGCCTGCCGTCGCCCAGCCGGGGCACGAAGCGATCCAGGACATCGACTGGAAGGAGGCGCCGCCCCTTGGCGGCTATGTCGCGACCACTCTCAAGGGCAACGGTGAGATGGTGCTGATGACGCACCAGGAGGACCCGCTCCTCGCCACCTGGCGCTACGGGCTCGGGCGGTCCGCCGCGTTCACCTCGGATGCCAAGGGCAAGTGGGCCGTGCTCTGGCTGCGCTGGGGCGGGTTCAGCAAATTCTGGGCCCAGATCACGCGCTGGACCCTCCGGACGGGCTCGCGCAGCGACACGGTGGCAAGCGTGTCGCGGGTGGACGAGGACGGCGAAGTCGTCGTCGACGCCATCGACTCGAAGGGTGAGTTCGTCAACTTCCTCGACTCCCAGGTCGGCGTGGTCGCTCCGGACAAGCACCGCACCGTCGTCGAGCTCGAGCAGATCGCGCCGGGCCGCTATCGGGGGCGTTTCCGGGCGGCCCAGGAGGGGGTCTACCTGGTCGGCATGGCGCAGCGTCGCGGCGACCAGATGGTGGGCTCGCAGCTGGCGGGCCTGGTGGTACCCTATGCGCAGGAGTTCCGAGACTTGGGAGTGGACGAGTCGTTCCTGCGGGAGATCTCGGAAGTGACGGGTGGAGGAGCCGTCGCCCAGCCGCGTGATGTTTTTCTGCAGAACCGGCGCAAGTCTCGGCTGTGGATCGACCTCTGGCCGTGGCTGGTCGGATTGTCGGCGGTCCTGCTGATCCCCGAGATCGCGCTGCGGCGTATCGGCCCCGGCGCTCTCGGTCGCATGGTGGCGCGGATACGCGCCCTGCGTCTCACCCAGGGAGGGCCCGGACGTGAACCTACTCAGTAGCCGCGTGTCGAAGAGAGGTATCTCGCGGGCCCGCGCCGCCCTCACCCGTCTCGCCTGGCTCTGGATGGCCTGCCTGCTCGTCTCCATGGCGACGCCCGCGTGGGCCCAGACGCCGGCGGCGGCCGCTACCAAGGTCCGCAATGTGCTGATCCTTCCCTTCGCCACCCCGGACCTTCCGCGCGAGGAGCAGTGGATGGGCGAGGCGGTCGCCCAGTCGATCATGAGCGCCTTCCGGCAGATCCCGGGCATCATCCAGATCGAGCGGTCGCGCCTGCAGGCCTTGACCCAGCCCGAAGCCTGGGACGAGCAGGCGGCCATCACCGCCGCGCGCGTGCTCCGCGCCGACGTCGCCTTCTTCGGCGAGATACGGCGGACGGCGGGAGACGCGACGTTCCAGGCCCGCTGGGTCGAGGTTCGCGGCGAGCGCGTGGAGCGCGGGACCCTGGACCCGATCGCCGTGCCGGACGGGGCGCTCCTCGAGAAGCTGCGCCAGCTCCCCGTGGCCTATGCGCGCTCGCTCAAGATTCCGCTCACCGATGTCGAAGCGGCGCGCATGCAGAAGTGGGCGGCGCCCACGAGCTCGCTCAAGGCCTGGGAGGCGTACGTCCGTGGCCGCGCCGCGGCCGTCCGCGGCAGCCAGGACGCCAACGAGGCGGCGGTGGAGCACCTCTCTCGCGCCATCGAGGCTGACGCGCAGTTCGTCCTCGCCCAGTACGCGCTCGGCTCGGTGCATCAGACGCTCGGCAACCGGTGGAAGGCGGCCGCGCAGTTCCGCGCCTCGACGCAGCTCGATTCGACCTTCCCCGAGCCCTACAAGTCCCTGGGCGATCTGTTTCTCACGGCGCCGCGCCGGCTCTTCGACCAGGCCGAGGAGGCCTACGTCAAGGCCATCGACCTCCGGCCGTTCTACGCCGAGGCCTACGTGGGGCTCGGTGATGCCAAGGCCGCCAAGGGCGACGTCAACGGCGCCATCGGCGCCTACCAGAAGGCGCTCATCCACAACCCGCTCTCCGCTCAGGTGCACGCCAGCCTCGGCAAGATCTACTACGGGGAGAAGGGGCTCTACTACGAGTCGGTCCAAGCCTACAAGAAAGCCGTGGACCTCGATCCGCTCAACACCGAGGCCCGGATGGGGCTGGCCGAGGTCTACGAGGACAAGGGCCTCTATCCGGAGGCCATCAGCGAATACAAGAAGGTGGTGGAGCTGGCTCCCACGAACACGGGCGCGCTCTACAACCTCGCCCTCGTCTACGAGCGGACAGACCCGCGGGAGGCGATCGCGCTCTGGGAGCGCTACATCCAGCTCGCGGGGCCGCTGCCCACGGAGAAGGACTGGGTCGACGTGGCCAAGCTCCACCTGCGCAAGCTCAAGAACCAGTTCGAGAAAGACAAGTAGCGACCGACTCGCCGGCTGAGCCGCCTGCGAGATGCCGAGCGGGGCTCGCCGCCGCTCGCGAACCTTGACTTGCCTGGCCCGCTTTCCTACTCTGGGCTAGAGCATGAGCGATCTTCGGAAAGACCCCACCCGGGGCCAGTGGGTGCTGGTGAGACCCGCGGGCGCGGTGGCCCCTGCGAGCGACGATTGCCCGTTCTGTCCCGGCAACGAATCCCGCACGCCGGCCGAGATCGTCGCCTATCGCAAGGACGGCTCCTCGCCCGATGGCCCGGGCTGGAGCGTGCGGGTCATCCCCGAGATCGATCCGTACTTCAGCGTGGAGCGCAACGTCGGTCGCGAAGGCGTGGGGCTCTACGACAAGGTGCCGCCGCGGGGAGCGACCGAGCTGATCATCGAGAGCCCCGAGCACGACCTGACCCCCGCGGCCATGGACGAGGCGCGCTGGGAGCAGGTGCTCTGGATGTATCGAGACCGCCTGCGCGATCTGAAGAAGGATCCCGCCATCCGCGACATCTTGATCACGCGACGCTACCGCAAGCCCGGCTCGCGCATCACCCATCCCTACTCTCGCGTGATCGCCGTGCCCGTCATCTTCGACGACGTGCGGCGCCAGCTCATCCACTGCCGCGAGTACTTCGAATACAAGCGCCGCTGCGTCTTCTGCGACATCATCCGCCAGGAGGTCGCTGACGAGGAGCGCCTGATCCGGTTGACGCCTCACTTCGCTCTCGTGGTGCCGTATGCCGCGCGCTCCCCGTACGAGGCGTGGATTCTTCCCCGCCGCCACGCCTGCGCGTACGAGCGGGACCTGACTCCCGAGACAGCGGCCGACCTCGCGCGTCTGCTTCGGGGCTACTTCGGGATGCTGGCGGGGACCCAGGGGGATCCGTCGTTCGAGATGGTGCTCTATACGGCCCCCAATCAGGCGGCCAAGCTCCTTCCCAACGAATGGTCCAGCATCGCGGAGGACTATCACTGGCATATCGAGATCACGCCCACCCCCGAGCGCCTCACCCGGATCGGCGGGATCCATGTCAATGAGACCTCCCCGGAGGATGCCGCCCGCCGCCTCCGAGAAGCCTGGTCGTGACGGCTGGTCCGGAAGGGGCCCCATCAGATTGAATTATTGATGTTTAGGGCTTGACAGGGGCCATGACCGGTGGCAGACTCCGACTATAAGGGTCGGAGATAAATTTGGTCGGATATAGACTCCTGGACGAGATGACCGAAAGGACAGAGTCAGAATGCTGAGATTCACGAAGCGGGCGGACTATGGGCTCATGGCCATGCACTACATCGCCACCCACGGCGATGAGGGCGCTGTGAGCACCAAGCGCATCGCTGAGGAGTTCCACATCCCGGCCGAGCTCCTCGCCAAGATCCTCCAGCGCCTGGCCAAGAGTCGGCTCGTCACCGCCCACAATGGCCCCAAGGGTGGCTATGAGCTCACGCGCCGCCCCGACGCGATCACAGTGGGGCAGGTGGTGCGGGCCCTCGAGGGGCCGATCAAGATCGTCAGCTGCATGACCGACGGGGACGACTGCCCGCAGTATTCGCGCTGCAACCTGCGGCGGCCGGTTCAGAAAATCCAGACCAGCATCAGCCGACTGCTGGACACCATGACGCTTGCCGAGCTCGCGGCGGACGCGGTGGTGGTGCCAGTAGACGAGCTGGTCTCCACGAGGTAGGAGAGAGACAATGCCGCTCAAGCTTCCCATCTTCATGGACAGCCAGTCCACGACCCCGATGGATCCGCGGGTGCTCGAGGCCATGCTGCCCTACTTCACCGAGAAGTTCGGCCACCCCGCGAGCCGAAATCATCCGTTCGGGTGGGAGGCCGAGGCCGGCGTGGACAAGGCGCGCGAGCAGATCGCGACCCTCATCGGGGCGCGCGATCCCAAGGAAGTCGTCTTCACCTCCGGGGGGACGGAGTCCATCAATCTCGCCCTCAAGGGCGTGGCGGAGATGTATCGCGAGAAGGGCAATCACATCCTGACCACGACCATCGAGCAGCGGGCGAGCCTGGACGTCTGCAAGCGCCTTGAGCGCCAGGGCTTCGAGGTGACGTATCTCCCCGTGGATCGGGAAGGCCTGGTGGACGTGGAGGCGCTCAGGGCGGCCATCACCGACAAGACCATCCTGATCTCGGTCATGTTCGCGAACAACGAGATCGGGACGATCCAGCCCATCGCGGAGATCGGCAAGCTGGCCAAGGAGCGCGGCATCGTCTTCCACACCGACGCGACCCAGGCCGCGGGCAAGGTGCCCGTGAACGTGGAAGCCATGGGCATCGACCTTCTCTCGGCCACTGCCCACCTCATGTACGGGCCCAAGGGCGTGGGCTGCCTCTACGTGCGCCGGAAGAATCCCCGGGTGCGCGTGGCCGCCATGATGGACGGCGGGGGACACGAGCGCGGGATGCGCTCGGGCACGGTGCCGGTGCCCCTGGCCGTGGGCTTCGGCAAGGCGGCGGAGATCTGCCGCGAGGTCATGGGGGAAGAGGGCAAGCGCCTGGGAGCGCTGCGCGATCGGCTGCAGGATCTCATCCTCTCGAAAGTGGACGAGGCCTATGTCAACGGGCACCCGACGCAGCGACTACCCCACAACCTGAACATCTCCTTCGCCTATGTCGAAGGCGAGTCGGTGCTCATGGGGCTCAACAAGGAGTCGGCGCTCTCCTCGGGCTCGGCGTGCACCTCGTCGACCCTCGAGCCGTCGTATGTCATCGCCGCCCTCGGCGTCGACTCCGAGCTGGCCCACTCCTCGATCCGGTTCGGGCTGCATCGCTTCTCGACCGAGGAGGAAGTGGACTTCGTGGGCCGGCGCTCGGTAGAGGTCGTGCAACGTCTCCGCGAGATGTCCCCGCTCTACGAGCTCGCCAAGGAAGGCGTGGATCTCAAGACCATCCAGTGGAAGGCTGAATAGCGGCGCCGTCTAGGTGCCAGGGGGTATGGTGAGTCATGGCCTATAGCGACAAGGTGGTGGACCACTACAACAACCCGCGCAATGTCGGGTCCTTCACGAAGGACACGCCAGGGGTGGGCACGGGGCTGGTGGGCGCTCCGGAGTGCGGCGACGTCATGAAGCTGCAGATCAGGGTCAACCTCGAGACGGGAGTCATCGAGGACGCGAAGTTCAAGACCTTCGGCTGCGGGTCCGCCATTGCCTCGTCGAGCCTGGCCACGGAGTGGCTCAAGGGGCGCACGGTGGACGACGCCGCCAAGATCAAGAACACCGATATCGTCAACGAGCTCAAGCTGCCCCCGGTGAAGATCCACTGCTCCGTCTTGGCCGAGGACGCCATCAAGGCCGCCCTCCACGACTACAAGGAGAAGTGGAGCAAGACGGAAGCCGAGGCCCCGGCCGCGGCATCGAAAGAATAGGAGGACAGGAACCGATGGCGCTGGCACTGACCGAGAAGGCGAGCAAGCAGGTCAAGAAGCTCCTGGAGGACCAGAACCTCCACGGTGTCTTCCTGCGCCTGGGGGTCAAGGGCGGGGGCTGCTCGGGGCTGTCGTATTCACTGGAGTTCGACTCCGAGCTCGGTCCGCACGACAAGAAGTTCGACGTCGACGGCGTCCAGATGGTCTGCGACGCGAAGAGCTACCTCTACCTGAACGGCGTCACGCTCGATTACGTCACGGAAGGGTTGCAGGGGGGCTTCACGTTCATCAATCCCCAGGCCAAATCGAGCTGTGGCTGTGGAACCTCGTTTTCGGCATAAGGCCGGGACCGTGGCATAAGCCGGGGCACGGACCGAGCGGAGCGAACCAGAACGGGCCCCGGCGGGCCCGTTCGTATTTTATGGAGACGTTGTAACGTGCCCAACTACTTCGAGGTGTTCGGGCTGCCGCGAAAGCTCTCGCTGGATCTCCAGGAGCTCCAGCGGCGCTTCTACGACCTCTCGCGACGTCACCACCCGGACTTCCATCAGACGGCGGACGCTCTCGCCCAGGCGGCCTCCCTCGAGGCCTCGGCTCTCGTCAACCGCGCTTATCGGACGCTCCGCGACCCCCTCGCCCGCGTCGAGTACGTGATCGCGCTCGAGGAAGGGCGGGAGGTCCGCGAGGAGACCTCGGCCAAGCCCAAGCCGCCCGTGGACCTCCTCGCGGAGATGCTCGAGGTGCAGGAGGCGCTCCAGGAAGCCAAGTCTGAGGGGCTGACCGCTGAAGCGGCCGCGCGGCTGCGGACGGAGCGGGATCGCCTGGAGGCGCGCCGGCGTGCGGAGGAGACCGCGGTGACCGAGGCGGCGGCCGAGTGGGATTCCGCGGTGGACAGGGGAGCAGACCGTCAGCCACTCGTCGATCGATTCAAGCAGCGCCTGGCCGCGCGGGCCTACCTGCGCACCGTCATCGACGACCTGAGCCAGGCCTTGGGAGAGGACGCAGAGACGCATGTCGCGCATCGTCGGCATTGACCTCGGCACGACCAACAGCCTGGTCGCCCACGTGGACGCGGCCGGGATCCCGCGCGTCATCCCGGACGCGGAGGGGCGCCGGCTCCTGCCCTCCGTGGTCGCCTACACGCCCGCGGGCATCGTGGTCGGAGAGGCTGCGCGGCGTCAGCTCGCGCGGAATCCCGCGCGGACCATCTACTCCGTCAAGCGCTTCATGGGGCGGGGCGGCGAGGATGTGAGGGAAGAGGCGCGCCACGTGCCCTTCGAGATCGTGCCGAGCGACGAGGTGGTGCGGATCCGCGTGGGCGACCGCGAGGTGACGCCGCCCGAGGTGTCCGCCCAGATCCTGCGCACGCTGAAGCAGCAGGCCGAGGCGCATTTTGGCGAGCCCGTGGACAAGGCGGTCATCACCGTGCCCGCGTACTTCAACGATGCCCAGCGCCAGGCGACCAAGGACGCCTCGCGCATCGCGGGGCTCGAGGCGCTGCGCATCGTCAACGAGCCCACGGCGGCCTCGCTCGCCTATGGCCTGCAGAAGCTCGCCCAGGGCCTGATCGCCGTCTACGACCTGGGCGGCGGCACCTTCGACATCTCCATCCTCCGCGTCAAGGACGGAGTCTTCGAAGTCCTGGCCACCAACGGCAACACGCATCTGGGCGGCGACGACTTCGATCGCGCCGTGGTCGGGTGGCTGCTCGCGGACATCAAGGCCGTCCATGGCGAGGACCTCTCGAGCGATCCGGAAGCGGTGCAGGAGCTGCGCCTCGGCGCGGAGGCTGCCAAGTGCCGGCTGTCGTCCGAGGAGCGGACCACCCTCCTCATCCCGTTCGAGCGCTTCACCTACCGCCGCGAGATCACGCAGGCCGAGCTCGAGCGCTTGATCGCTCCCCTCGTGGACCAGACGCTCGGTCCCTGCCGCCTCGCCCTCAAGGACGCGGAGCTCACGCCCGACCAGGTGGACGAGATCGTGCTCGTGGGAGGGTCGACCAGAGTGCCGCTCGTGCGCCGTCGCGTCGAGGAGCTCTTCGGCAAGACGCCGCACAGCCAGCTCAATCCCGACGAGGTGGTGGCCCTCGGCGCCGCCGTGCAGGCGCACATCCTGGCGGGCGGGATCAGGGACATGCTCCTGCTCGACGTCACCCCCCTCTCCCTGGGCATCGAGACGCTGGGGGGCATCGTGAGCGTGCTGATCTCGCGCAACACGACGATCCCCACCATGGCCAAGGAGTACTTCACGACCTCGGTGGACGGGCAGACGGCCGTCGACATGCACGTGCTGCAGGGCGAGCGGGAGCTGGCCAAGGACAACCGGTCCCTCGCGCGCTTCGACCTCTCCGGGATCGATCCCATGCCGGCGGGCATGCCCAAGATCGAGGTCACCTTCCTCATCGACGCCGACGGCATGCTGCAGGTGCAGGCGAGGGAGCAGCGGACGGGCAAGGCGGCCTCCATCGAGGTCAAGCCCACCTACGGTCTCAGCGAAGCGCAGGTGGCTCAGATGGTCGAGGACTCCTTCACGCACGCCGAGGCCGACGTCAACGCGCGGCTCCTCATCGAGACGAGGACAGAGGCGGAGACGGTCCTGAACCACGTGCGGCGGGCCCTCGCCCAGGGCGGCCACCTCGTGAGCGCCGAGGAGCGATCGCTGATCACCGAGGCCCTCGACGCCCTCCGCGGCGTCGAGGGGGGCAGCGACCGCGACGCGATCCGCGAGCGCACGATCGAGCTCAACCGCGCGACCGAGTCCCTCGCGCAGCTCATGATGGACACGGCGCTCCGTGAAGCCGTGACGTCCCGCCGCGCCGACGATCTCTTGAAGAGGCCGTGATGGCGACCCACAAGGTGACTTTCCTGCCCTTGAACGTGACGGTCGAGGTCGACGACAGCAAGTACCCCCTGGCCGACCACGGGAAGCCGGGCTCGCTGCTGGACATCGCCCTCGCCAACAATATCAAGCTCGAGCACAACTGCGGAGGCAGCTGCGCCTGCACGACCTGTCACGTCGTCGTGCGAGAAGGCGAGGAGAACCTCTCGACGATGGAGCAGGACGAGGAAGACCGCCTCGACACCGCCGAGGGGCTCACCTTGCACTCGCGCCTGGGCTGCCAGGCCGTGGTGCGGGGCGATGTCGTCGTTGAAATTCCCAAATGATCAGATTCCGAGATAAACGGAGACGGCCATGACCTGGAAGGATGCCGAGGACATCGCGCTCGCGCTCATGGATGAGCACCCCGACGTGGACCCGCTCACCGTGCGCTTCACCGACCTGCACAAGTGGGTGGTGGCGCTCCCGGAATTCAGCGACGACCCCAAGGGCTCGAACGAGGGTGTCCTCGAGAAGATCCAGATGAAGTGGCACGAGGAATACCAGGACAGGTAGCGCCCACGTGACTTACCAGGTGACCACGTGATCGCTCTCGAAGATGAGGTCCAGGAGCTTGTCGTGATCCAGGTCGGCGCCGAGGCGCTTGACGGCGACGCCCGCGGGCAGATCGGGAGCGGCGCCGTCGAGGAGCACGACGGTCACCTCGGATCCGGACTCCTGGAGCTGGCGCGCCACGATGTCGGCGGCGAGGGGCGGGGAGTCCCGCTTGATGAGGTGAAGGAAGCGCGGCATCAGAAGATGACGAAGCGCTCGGCTCTCGGTAGGAGGGCGGCGATCTCCTCCGCCGTGATCGGCCTCACGGGGTGGCCGTCGGCGTTCCAGGAGGGATCCGCGGGCGCCGCGCCCGCCTCCACGAGGAAGGGGATGCCGAGCTTCTTCAGCGAGGCGCGGAACTTGGCGATGTCGTCGCCGTCCACGAGGTCGTCGGTGTCCTCGTCGAGCAGGTGGACGGCGGGGCCGGTGAGGACGACGTCCACCGGGGTCTCGCCGGCCACGATGCCCAGCGCGATGCGCATGGCCTCGTTGGCGCGGTGGGAGACGCGGGGGTCCTCCGAGATCAGGACGAGCACGGGGTGGCGGGCCGCCACGCTAGTTGAAGGAGAGGAAGCGGTCGGTCGCGTTGACGATGTCGGCGAGAACCACGAGACCGCAGTTGGTGGCTTTGTCGGAGAGAGGGAGGCGGCGCTTCTGGCAGCCGTAGGCGCACACGAAGAGCTTCGCGCCGCGCTCGGCCAGGCCCTGCACGCGCGCGTCCTCCACGCCGGCCACGCCGTCGTCGATCAGGTACAGGTACACCTCGGCGCCGCGGTCGAGCGCAGCGCGGCCGAGGCCGACGGCCGTGTCGAGGTTCGCGTGGTCGGGCCCCGTGGAAACCATGAGTCCAAGCTTGCGCTTCGCGAGGTTCATCGCGGGGCCGAGCGTAGCACCCAGAGAGAGGAGCGTCAATGAATCGCCGAGTCTATCTCGATCACAACGCATCCACGCCCGTGCATCCCGAGGTGCTCCAGGCGATGCTGCCCTATTTCAGCGAGCGCTTCGGCAATCCCTCGAGCGTGCACGGCTTCGGCCGCGAGTCTCGCGAGGGCATGGAGACGGCGCGCGAGCAGATCGCCGCCTTCCTCAAGGTGTCGAAGGACGAGATCGTCTTCACCTCGGGGGGCACGGAATCGGACAACCTGGGCATCAAGGGCGTGGCCGCCGCGCGACGGACGGGCCACATCATCACCTCGCAGATCGAGCATCACGCGGTGCTGCGCACGGTGCAGACGCTGGAGCAGGAAGGGTTCACCGCCACCTATCTGCCCGTGGACGGCGACGGCATGGTCAGCCCCGACGACGTCCGCACGGCGCTGCGGCCGGACACCATCGTGGTCTCGCTCATGGGCGCGAACTCGGAGGTCGGCACCCTTCAGCCCATCCGCGAGGTCGGACGCATCACCCGGGAGGCGGGAGTGCCCCTGCACGTGGACGGCGTCCAGACCTTCGGCAAGGTGCCCATCGACGTGGAGGCTTCCGGCATCGACCTCCTGTCCTTCTCGGGACACAAGATCTACGGCCCCAAGGGTGTGGCCGGGCTCTATATCCGGAAGGGCACGAAGATGGCCTCCATCCAGCACGGTGGCGAGCACGAGCGCCGGCGCCGCGCGGGCACCGAGAACGTGGCGGGCATCGTCGGGCTGGGCAAGGCGGTGGAGATCCGGGCCCGCGAGATGGGCGAGGAGGCGACGCGCCTGACCGCCCTCCGCGACCGGCTCTGGCAGGGCGTGCGGGACGGCGTGGACGAGGTGCGGCTGAACGGGCACGCGACCCAGCGCCTCCCCGGCACGTGCAACATGTGCTTCCGCAACGTCGAATCCGAATCCATCGTGCTAGGCCTGGATCTGAAGGGCATTGGCGTGTCGGCGGGCTCGGCCTGCACCTCGGGCAATGTAGAGCCGTCGTACGTGCTGGTGGCCATGGGCATCCCGCTCGACTGGGCCATGGGCTCGGTGCGCTCCTCGCTGGGCCACGCCACCTCCACCGAGGACATCGACTATGTGGTCGAGGCGATCGTCCCCCTCGTGGCCAAGCTGCGCACCCAGTCGCCGGTGGGGGCCGGGCGCCCCTAGTGCAGTACAGCCCGACCCTCATCGATCACTTTCGCAACCCACGGAACGCGGGTGTGATGCGGGAGCCCGACGGGGTGGGCGAGGAGGAGTTCACGGAGTGCATGGACCTGGCGCGCTTCTACCTGCGGGTGCGGGACGGCCGGGTGGAGGAGGCGCGGTTCCAGGCCTACGGATGCGGGCCCACGCTGGCGGCATGCAGCGCGGGCACCGAGATCGCCGCGGGCTTCACGCTTGAGGATCTCGCCACGGTGCCCCCGGCGCGAATCGAGGCGGCTGTGGGAGGGCTGCCGCCGGAGCGGCGGCACGCGGCGCTCGTGGTCGCGGGGGCCCTGCGCGCGGCAGCACGAGATGCCCTGGCCCGGAACGGGCGGGGTTAGGGAGGATATATCCATGTTCGAGCAGATGCGGCGTGACATCCGGACGGTGCTGGAGCGCGATCCCGCGGCGCGGTCGTCGCTGGAGGTCGTGCTCTGTTGTCCCGGTGTGCACGCCATCTGGTTTCACCGCGTCGCCCATCCCGTCTGGAGGGCGGGGTGGCACACCCTGGCCCGCTTCATCTCCCACGTCGGACGCTTCATGACCGGGGTCGAGATCCATCCCGCGGCCGTGCTCGGGCCCGGGCTTTTCATCGACCACGGCATGGGCGTGGTCATCGGCGAGACGGCCGAGGTGGGAGAGAACGTCTCGATCCTGCAGGGCGTGACGCTCGGGGGGACCAGCACCAAGCGAGAGAAGCGCCACCCGACCCTGGGCGATAACGTGGTGGTGGGCGCGGGCGCCAAGATCATCGGCGGGTTCCGCATCGGCAACGGCAGCCGGATCGGAGCCGGGTCCGTGGTGGTGCGCGAGGTGCCCGAGAACTCGGTTGTGGTCGGGGTGCCGGGACGCGTAACATTCCGGGATGGCGCGAGGTCGGGCATCGACCTGAACCAGAGCGATCTGCCCGATCCCCTGGCCCGCACCCTGGAGCAGATGGTGGAGCGCATCCACGCCCTCGAGGCGGAGATCGAGTCACTCAGGCAGGCACTCAAGGAGACCTCGCGCACGTGATTCCCAAAGACACGATGACGGTGGCCGAAGCCTCGACCTATCTCTCCATGGACGCCGCCACCCTCGAGCGCCTGGCCGTGGAGCGTCGCATCCCGGCCCTCGAGCAGGACGGGCAATGGCTGTTCTCGAAAAAGTCCGTCGACAAGTGGCGGGCCCGGAGCGCCGCGGCCGGGCCGCAGTAAGGCGCGAGCCGTCACCGTCGTCGTGCCGGACTCACAGGCGGATATGCTGGATCGCGCCGCCGCGTGGTCGCTCCTCGCAGAATTCACCCAGTCGGACAACCTCCGCAAGCACGCCCTGGCCGTCGAGGCGGCCATGCGCGCCTACGCCACCCGCTATGGCGAGGACGTGGACGCCTGGGGGGTGGCGGGCATGCTCCACGACTTCGACTACGAGATGCATCCCGCGGCGCCCCAGCACCCGATGAAGGGGGCGGAGATCCTGCTCGCGCGAGGCGCGCCCCCCGACATCGTGCGCGCCATCCTCGCGCATGCCGACTACTCCGGCTATCCGCGCCTCTCCCTGCTCGAGCGGGGCCTTTATGCGTGTGACGAGCTGTCCGGCTTCGTCACCGCGTGCGCCCTCGTGCGCCCCGGGCGTGTCATCGCCGGTCTCGAGCCGGCGTCGGTGAGGAAGAAGCTCAAGGACAAGGGATTCGCGCGCACGGTGAATCGGCAGGACGTCTACCGCGGCGCCGAGGAGCTCGGTGTGGATCTCGACGAGCACATCGCCTTCGTCATCTCCGCCTTGACCGCGGTCGCGCCCCGCATCGGTCTCGCGGGCGGGCCGTCGTAGGGCGGCCGTGGGCCACGACGCGGGCCCTCGGACCATCGTGCACGTGGACATGGACGCCTTCTATGCGTCCGTGGAACAGCGCGACCGGCCCGAGCTTCACGGGCTCCCCGTCATCGTGGGGGCGGACCCCCGGGGCCGCGGCGTGGTCTCCGCCGCTTCCTACGAGGCCCGGCGCTTCGGCGTGCATTCGGCCATGCCCATCAGCCGCGCCTTCCGGCTCTGTCCTGAGGGCGCCTTCCTTCCCGTCGACATGGACAAGTATGCCCGCGTGTCCGTCGAGGTCATGGCCATCCTCGCCGAGTTCACCCCGCTCGTGGAGCCCTTGTCCATCGACGAGGCCTTCCTGGACGTCACCGCGAGCGGCGCCTTGTGGGGTGACGGCGCCGCCATCGGGCGTCAGATCAAGTCGAAGATCCGGTCCCGGGTGAGCCTCACCGCCTCTGTCGGAGTCGCCGCGAACAAGTTCGTGGCGAAGGTCGCCTCGGAGCTCGAGAAGCCCGACGGGCTCGTCGTGGTCGCGCCGGGCGAAGAGGGGGAATTCCTGTCACCGCTGCCCGTGGGGCGGCTCTGGGGAGTGGGCAAGGTGGCGGGAGCCGAGCTCCAGGCCATGGGGATTCTCACCATCGGTCAGCTCGCCCAGACTCCGGCCGCGCACCTGAAGGCCCGCTTCGGCCCTCACGGGCCCGATCTCCTTCAGCTCGCGCGGGGCCTCGACGACCGGCCGGTCGAGTCCGACGCCGCGCCAAAATCCATGGGCGCCGAGGAGACCTTCGATCGGGACACGCGCGACGTCGAGCTCGTTCGGGCGACGCTCCGGGGTCAGAGCGAGCGGGTGGCCCGCGAGCTCCGGGCGGGCGGCCATGCAGGCCGGACAGTGACGCTCAAGCTCCGCTTCGCCGACTTCTCCACCATCACGCGCGCGCAGACGGGTGATCCCACCCAGGATGGCCTCGCCATCTATCGCCGGGTCGAGGCGCTCTTCTCCCGCGTCCGCCTGACGCAGGCCGTGCGGCTCATCGGCGTCTCCGTCTCGATGCTGGGGTCCGCGGGCAGCGGGCAGCTCTCCCTTCTCGAGCCCGACGTGGCGCGCACGGAGCGCCTCGCCCGCGCGGTGGACCGTCTCGCCGCGCGCTTCGGAGACGAGGCCGTCCGTCCCGCGAGCCTCGTCCCGGGTAGGCGCCGGCCTCGACCGAGGCAGCCCTCCGAGTAGACGGCGACCCGTGCCGATTGCCTTCGGGTTCCGCTTCGGCTAGACTCACTGAACAGTCGTTCAGTCTGCTGGGGAAGGTCACCGAGGAGAGAGCGATGGAGCGGCAGATCGCGTTCGACAAGCTGGCCCGGGAGGACCGCATGGTGCGCATGCGGGCGCGGGAGGTCGCGGAGAGCAAGATCAGCCAGGGCCTGCCCCCGTTTCCCGAGCTCTCCAGCCGCGACTCCATCAAGGAGCGAGCCCACGGCATCCTGGTGGGAGAGATGCAGGCCATGGAGGGAGCCGGCCGCACGGTGTACGACTTCCCCGACGCGCCATGGGAGTTCAGCCTGGACATGGCGCGGCAGGTCTGGGACGAGTCCCGCCACGTCGAGATCTACATTCGCCTGCTCGAGCACCTGGACGGCTATATCGGCGAATTTCCCGAGACGACCATCCTCTGGCGTTGCGCCTGCGCGGAAGACGCCGCCGCCCGCGTGGCCGGCGTCAACCGGGGTCTCGAGGGCCTCGCCTGCGACGTGTTCAACCAGCTCGTCTACATCGGCAAGAAGATCGGCGATCCCATCCTGGAGCGCGCGGTGGACTTCGTCCTCGCCGACGAGATCACCCATGTGCGCATGGGGTCGAAGTGGCTCACGAAGCTGACCGAAGGCGATCCGGAGCGGCGGCGCAAGGCCATCGAGTTCCAGGAGACCATAGACGAGCGCTTCAACCTGGGCGGGGCCCGCCGGCTCGGGGATCACGAAGTGGTGCCCATCTCCATCGCCACCGAGGCCCGCAAGCTCGCCGGCTTCACGGACGAAGAGATCGAGCGGCTGATCAAGACCACTCAGCGCTCGCAAGTCTACTAGCCGGCCGTGGAGCTCCTCGAAGGGCAGTTCTCGGCGGACGAATCCGCCCGCCTCTGCCGCCACTATCGGTACGCGGCCGAGCGCGGGATGCGGATCATGGCCGGCTGGATCGCGCTGACGCCCGAGCTCTCCGCCAAGCTCCTGCTTGGCCGTCATGTCTGGGACAACGCCCAGCACGCCGATGCCTGGGGCAAGCGGCTGCCGGAATTGCGGGCCCATGCCCAGGAGTCCGCGCCTGCCAACCAGGCCTTCGTGGCTCTCATGGACGCCCTCGAGGCGCCCGAAGCGCCCGACCAGACCGTCGAGCGACTGGCCGGCGTCTATCGCGTGCTCAAGCCCCATCTCCTGAGCGTCTACGAGCAGCATCTCGTCCGGGCGAACCCCGTGTACGAGCCGCCGACCTGCCGCATCCTTTCCCGCTGCATCGAGGACGAGCGCCGCCACGTCGTGGCCGGCGAGACCATCATTCGCCATCTCGCCGTTTCTTCCGAGGTTCAAGCCCGCGCGGGCGCCTGGCAGAGCCAGCTCCAGGGCCTGCTCGAGGCCGCGGGCGGGGTGACCGGACAGGGACTGCCTCCGGCCGTCGGCTTGCCGGCCAGCCCGTCCGCTCCCGTCTCTGACGACGCGCGGGAATTCATCCGTCTCGAGCGGGCGCAGACTCGCTGGCCCATACCGGAAGACCTCGAGGGCGCCATCCGCGCTCTTGGCGATGCCCTCGTCTCCGCGGACGAGAGCACGCTGGCCGGCTTCCTGATTGCGCCGATGGACACGGTCGCCATGGCCGCCCTCAAGGCCGGGCGCTTCGCGAGCCACCGTGCGGTGGCGTTCGTGAAGCTGGGCCGGCACCGCATCGTGAAGTACCGGTTGGAGGGTGGGGGAGGCGCGGTCACCCTCAATGCGCGCTGGGAGCAGGGCGCGGAGGGCTGGCGCGTGGGCGCCGTGGACGTCGTGAAGATCGAGCAGACGCAGCCCGCCTGAAGCGTGCTCGAGAGCGTCCTCATCGCCAATCGCGGCGAGATCGCCCGCCGCGTCATCCGCGCCTGCCGTGCCCTCGGTGTCCGATCCATCGCCGTCTACTCCGAGGCTGACGCCGGCTGGCCCCACGTCACCGATGCCGACGATGCCGTGCTCATCGGCCCCGCCCCCGCGCGGGAGAGCTACCTCGACGCGCAGCGCATCTTGACGGCCGCCCGCGAGCGGGGCGCCCAGGCCATTCATCCCGGCTACGGCTTTCTCTCCGAGAACTGGCGCTTCGCCAAGGCCTGTGAGGAGGCCGGTCTCGTCTGGATCGGACCGCCCTGGCGAGTCATCCAGCAGATGGGAGACAAGGTGGGCGCGCGGCGCGAGATGCAGCGGGCCGGCGTGCCCGTGGTGCCAGGGAGCGAGGGGCCCGTCGGCTCCGTGGAGGAGGCACGCCGGATGGCCGGAGAGATCGGCTATCCCGTCATGCTGAAGGCCGCGGCGGGCGGCGGCGGCATCGGCATGGTGAAAGTGGCGGATGCGGCCGCCCTCGAGCAATCGTATGCCGCGGCCGAGCGCCGGGCCCAGGCGGCCTTCGGCGCGCCCGCCCTCTTCGTCGAGCGCTATCTGACCCAGCCCCGCCACGTCGAGGTCCAGATATTCGGCGACGCGCAGGGACGGGTCGTGCACCTTCACGAGCGTGAGTGCTCCATCCAGCGCCGACATCAGAAGCTGATCGAGGAGAGCCCGGCCCCAAACCTGACGCCCGACCTCAAGGAGCGGCTCACCGCGGCCGCCGTCACCGGGGCGACGTCCGTCGGCTACGTCAACGCGGGCACCGTGGAATTCATCGTCCAGGGCAGGGAGTACTACTTCCTCGAGATGAATACCCGGCTCCAGGTGGAGCATCCGGTGACCGAGGAAGTGACGGGGCTGGATCTCGTCCAGGAGCAGCTGAAGGTCGCTTCTGGAGAGCCGCTGGCCTGGCGTCAGGAGGACATCGTCCAGCGTGGCGCGAGCATCGAGTGCCGGATCTACGCCGAGGATGCGGTCCGGAACTTCATGCCATCACCCGGAACCCTCGTGCGCTGGATCCCCCCGGAGGGTCCCGGCCTCCGGCTCGAAAGCGGAGTCACCGAAGGCTGCCAGGTTTCGGTACACTACGACCCGCTGCTGGCCAAGCTGGTCGCCACGGGCGCCACGCGGGAGGAGGCAAGGGCCCGCATGGAGGCGGCCCTTGGGGCCTTCGTGATCGAGGGCGTCAAGACCGCGATCCCGTTCCATCTGCGCGTCATGCGGAGCGCCGCCTTTCGCGAGGGACGCGTGCATACCCAACTCGTCGAGCAAGGAGCGTTCAATGCCTGAGGACGTGAAGGCTCACATCACGGGCGTGGTCTTCCAGATCACGAGCAAGGTCGGTGACGCCGTGGCGGCCGGCGACCCCGTCATCGTGCTGGAATCCATGAAGATGGAGATCCCCGTGGAGGCGCCGAGGGCCGGCAAGGTCAAGGAGATCAAGGTCGCCGAGGGACAGACCGTGCAGGAAGGCGAGACCGTTGCCGTCCTCGACTAGGAGGCCGTCATGGAGCTCGAGCTGATTCGGGGCAGCTGGAGCTATCACTGGTGGGGTAATCGCAAGCTCTTCGACATCGTCTCGGGTCTCGGCGAAGAGACCGCGGCCCGGGAGCTGGGGACGCAGTTCAGCTTTCCCTCGCTCAAGGGCATGCTCGCGCACATCCACGGGGCCGACAGGATCTGGCTCGAACGCTGGATGGGGAAGAAGCCGGTGAAGTTGCTGGGTGACGGAGACTTCGCGAGCCTGGCCGATCTCCGCAAGCGCTGGGATGACCTCGAGGCCGAGCAGCACCGCTTCGTCGATGCGCTGACTCCGTCCGAGCTCCAGCGGGTGGTCGTTCACACCAGCCTCGACGGCAAGGTGACGTTCCGCCAGCCGCTGTGGGAGCTCCTCCAGCACGTGGTCAACCATGCCACGCATCACCGGAGCGAGCTCGCCACCATGATCACCATGGTCAAGGGCTCGCCGCCGTCCACCGACATGGTCGTCTACTACCGCGTCGCCTCGGGCCAGCTCCAGCCCTGAGGCGATCGGACGACGCGCGGTCGGAGCGGCCATGGGGATGAAGGAGCTGGTCGATGAGCTTCGCGCCCGTCGTGAGCGCGCGCTCACCATGGGCGGCGCGGCGGCCATCGCCAAGCAGCATGGCGAGGGCAAGCACACGGCTCGAGAGCGGATCGCGGGGCTCTTCGATCCCGACTCCTTCCGCGAGATCGGTCTCCTGGCCACCCACGCCAACGTCTCGCCTGCCATGAAGCACGGGGTCATGCTCGTATGAGGCGATCTGCGGCGCGAGCCTGCGGGCGATGCTGATCCTCACAGAGGCCCAGGTCCGCGAGCTACTCGACCTCGACGCCCTCGTGGACGCCATGGCGGCCGCCATGGTCGACGCCACCACGGGCGCGGCCTCCATGCCCCAGCGCATCGCGGCGCTCGTGCCGGACCAGGAGGGGATGGTGGCGGCCATGCCCGCCTTTCTTCCTTCCGCGAAGGCGCTGGCCGTCAAGCTCGTGTCCCTCTTCCCGCGGAATGCCGGGTCCACGCTTCCCACCCATCAGGGCGTCATCGTCGCGTTCGATCCCGATACCGGCACCCCCGTCGCCCTCATGGACGCCATCTACATCACGGCGGCGCGGACGGCGGCGGGCTCGGCGCTGGCCACGCGCCTCCTCGCACGTCCAGACGCCGCCGTGCTGGCCGTGCTGGGCAGCGGCGTCCAGGCCCGGAGCCATGCCCGGGCCATCCCCCGGGTGCGGCCCATTCGAGAGGTCCGTATCGCCAGCCGCAATCGGGTCGCCGTCGATCGCCTGGCGCAGGACCTGGCGGATGAACTGAAGATCCCCGTGCGTCCCGCGGCCTCCTACAGAGAGGCCATGCAGGGGGCGGACATCGTGGCGGCAACCACGCATGCCGTGGAGCCCGTGGTGCGTCGGGAATGGCTCGCGCCCGGCATGCACGTCAACTCGGTCGGCTTCAATCGGGAGGGCCGGGAGGTCGACGGAGATACCGTGCGGGACGCCCTCGTGGTGGTGGAGACGAGGGCGGCCGCTCTCGCCCCCTATCCGAGCGGAGCCAATGATCTGCTTTGGGCCGTCCGGGACGGGCTCATCGATGCCGGCCACGTCCACGCCGAGCTCGGAGAGCTGGTGAGCGGCCGACGACCTGGACGCACCTCGAGGGATCAGATCACGCTGTACAAGTCCGGAGGCGTGGCCGTGCAGGATGTGGCGGCCGCCGCTCTCGTGCTGCGCGAGGCGCGCGCACGAGGGGTCGGCCAAGACATCCCGATCTAGAACCTACTTCTTGACGAACTTGCTCCACTCGTCGAGGAGCGGCAGCACCGCGTCCCGGCCGTCGGGGGGCAGCCGCAAGATGGCCCGCGTGATCCCCGCCTGGGCGTAGGTCTCGAGCGTCGCCTCGTCGGGCTTGGCCCCGAAGACCGATACGGAAATGGTCTTCATGTCGCGCCCCGCCTTGGCGGCGCGCTCGCCCAGGTCCTTGAGGGCGGGCATGATGATCTCGGCCGCCCGACCGCGCGGAAACCACCCGTCGCAGAAATCCACGACACGCTGGAGCGTGTACGCGCTCTCGCCGCCCAGGAGCACGGGCGGGTGGGGCTTCTGAGCGGGCTTCGGCCAGGACCAGATCTTGTCGAAGTTGACGAACTTCCCGTGGAACTCGGCCTCGTCCTTCGTCCAGATCTCCTTCATGGCCAAGACCTGCTCGCGCAGCTTCTTGAAGCGTGTGGCGAACACGGCGCCGTGATTCTCCATCTCCTCGGCGTTCCATCCTCCCCCGATGCCAAACTCGAAGCGCCCGCCGGACAGCGCGTCGAGGCTCGCCACCTCCTTGGCCGTGATGATGGTGTCGCGCTCGATGACCAGGCAGATGCCGGTGCCGATCCGGAGTCGCTTGGTCGCGGCGGCGGCGGCCATGAGCGAGACGAAGGGGTCGAAGGTGTGCGCGTACTCCTTGGGGAGCTGGCTGCCGCCGGGGAACGGAGTGCGGCGACTCGTCGGGATGTGAGTGTGCTCGGGCACCCAGAGCGATTCGAAGCCGCGCGCCTCTGCCTCGCGGGCGAGCTCGTCGATGCGGATCGCGTAATCGGTGAAGAACATGCACACGCCGATGTTCATGGGCAGCCTCCTTGAGGTCGGGACGGTTTCGCGACGGGGGCAGTCTAACGCCGATCGGGCCTCTGGGCCAGCGGGAGGCTGGTCCTCTCTGTTACAGTATGACCACGCCGGCGGTCGGTGTCTCTCCGGCGACACGCCGCGGAGGCTGAACCACGATGAGCGACATGCTGGGCGCGTGGGGGCGGTGGGTGTACCGCTTCCGCTGGTGGCTCCTCGCTGCCTCAGCCCTCTCGCTCGCGCCGGCCTCCGTCATCCTGATCCAGGGCGCCTCGCTCGAAGCCGGCACCATGCTCACGACGACGGAGTCCGGTCGGGCGGCCTCGCTGATGGCCCGGCAGCTCCCGGGACCGCCCGTCTCGTTCGAGCTCATCCTGAGCAGCGCCACCCTGCGTGCCACCGACCGCGCTTTCCGCGAGGAGGTCGAGCGGGCGCTGGCCCCCCTCAAGGCCGACCCGCGCGTGGCGCGCGTCCGCACCCCGTACGACGTGAGGTCGCCGGACCCGGCCATGCTCTCACGCGACGGCCGCCGCGCGCGGGTCGTGGTCGAGCTTGCCGTCCGCTCGTCCGGCCTGGTCACCCTCGGATTCTCCTCCGTGTCGCCCGAGGTGTACGCCTCCCTCCGCGCCAAGGTGCAGTCGCGGACTCTCGAGGTGGTCGGGGCGGGCATGCTGGCCATCAATCACGACTTCGTGGAGGTCGCCAAGCGCGACCTCAAGCGGGCCGAGCTCGTCATCCTTCCCGTGGTCGTGGTCTTCCTCTTGCTGGCCTTCGGCTCGGTGGTGGCCGCCCTCCTCCCTCTCGGCGTGGGCCTGCTAGCGATGATCGGCGGTATCGCGGGGACCGAGCTGCTCGCGCGCCACATGTCCGTCTCGGCCTACGCCCCGAACATCGTGACCATGATCGGGCTGGGCGTCGCCATCGACTACTCGCTGTTCATCGTGAACCGCTTTCGGGAGGAGATCGGGCGGCGCACCGTTCCCGAGGCCCTCGCCCGCACCATGTCGACCACGGGGCGCGCCATTCTCTTCTCCGGGGTCACGGTGGCCATCGGGCTGCTCGGCATGCTCGTGCTCGGCCTCGGCAACATCGGGTCGCTGGGGCTGGCGGGGACCATCGTGGTCGCGCTGTCGGTGCTCTACGGGCTGACCTTCCTGCCCGCCGCCCTCGCCATCCTTGGTCCGCGCGTGAATGCCCTGTCGCTGCCCCGCCTCGGCTTCCTCGGCCTGGGCGGCGGCTCGGGGTTCTGGCATCGCCTGGCCGCGCTCGTCATGACACACCCGTGGCGATTCTTCCTGCCCGCGGCGGCCCTGCTTCTCCTCCTGGGGCAACCTTTTCTGCATATCCGGCTGGGCGCAGGCGATGTCACGGCATTGCCCCGGTGGGCGGAGGCGCGCCGCGGGGCCGAGCTTCTCGCGCGGGAGTTCCCGGGTGACGACGAGACGCCCATCATCGTGGTGCTGAGCTACCGGGACGGGTCGCCCCTCTCGCCTCCGCGGGTGGGCGAAGTCTATGACCTCAGTCGCTGGCTCGTGAAGCTCTCCGGAGTGACCGCGGTGCGAAGCCTGCTCGACCTGTCCCCTGACATGAGCCGCGAGGACTATCAGCGGTTCGTGAAGATCCCCCAGGCCATGTGGCCGCCGGAGATCCAGGCGGCCGTATCCCGAATGGTCGGGGAGCGCATCATGCTCCTTGCGGTCTCCACGTCGCACTCCCCGGGCAGCGACGAGGCCCGCGCCCTCGTCCGCGGCATTCGCGCCTCGCACCCGCCCGTGGACGGCGAGGTCCTGGTCACCGGCCCCACCGCGTTCGATCTCGATTTCATGGGTGTCGTGCAGCGCAATGCGCCGTTCGCCATCGCCCTCGTGGTCGTGGCTACCTACGCGGCGCTCCTCATTCTCCTGGGCTCGGTGCTCCTGCCCCTCAAGGCCGTCATCGTCAACTTGCTGTCCATCAGCGCCTCCTACGGCGCCCTCGTGTGGATCTTCCAGGACGGGCATCTCTCCCGCTGGCTCGACTTCACGCCCGGGCCGATCCAGACCGCCACGCCCATCATCATGTTCTGCCTGATCTTCGGGCTCTCCATGGACTACGAGGTGCTGCTCTTGAGCCGCGTGCGGGAGGAATACGAGCGGACCGGCGACAACGTGCTGGCCGTGGGCGCGGGGCTCGAGCGGACGGGACGGCTCATCACGTGGGCGGGCGCGATCATGGCCGCGGTCTTTTTTGCCTTCGCCCTGGCCGACTCTGTCGTCATCAAGGCCGTGGGGGTGGGGATAGGTATTGCGGTGGTCCTCGACGCCACCGTCGTGCGCGCACTCTTGGTCCCCGCGACCATGCGACTCATGGGGACGTGGAACTGGTGGGTGCCAGGACCAGTGGCGCGGCTCGCCCGCATGGCCCGGCCCGAGATGGGACAGCCCGCCGCCCGCGGGGTGTCCGCGGACGGCGGGCGGGGGATCAGTTCTCGACGAAGGCCTTGAGGGCGCGGCCCCGCAGAGGGTGGCGCAGCTTGCGGAGAGCCTTGGTCTCGATCTGGCGGATACGCTCTCTCGTCACCGAGAAGCGCCGGCCCACCTCTTCGAGCGTGTGCTCGCCTTCCTCGCCGATGCCGAAGCGCAGCCGGAGGATCTCCTTCTCCTTGGGGCTGAGCGTGCTGAGCGCCCGCTCGACCTGGGTCGTGAGGTCCTGCGTGATCAGCGTCTCGTTCGGGGACTCGGCGCTCTTGTCCTCGAGGAAATCCCCGAGCTCGGAGTCTTCTCCGATCGGCGTCTCCAGCGACAGCGGCTTACGCGAGGATTCCAGGATGAGCCGGACCTTGCGCGCGGGCACGCCCGTCTTCTGGGCCAGCTCCTCGGGCGTGGGCTCGCGGCCCAGGTCGTTGACCATGCTCCGGTTGACCCGGGCGATGCGGTTGAGCGTCTCGACCATGTGGACGGGAATGCGGATGGTCCGGGAATGGTCGGCGATCGCCCGCGTGATGGCCTGGCGGATCCACCAGGTGGCATAGGTCGAGAACTTGAACCCGCGCCGATACTGGAAGCGGTCCACCGCCTTCATGAGCCCGATATTGCCTTCCTGAACGAGATCGAGCAGGGTGAGCTCGCTCCCCAGGTAACGCTTGGCCACCGAGACCACGAGGCGCAGGTTGGCCTCCATGAGCTCGCGCTTGGCCTGACGCACCACTCGGTCATGCTCCTCGATCTCGTGGAGCGCGGACTGCAGGGGCTTCTTTCCCAGGCCGATCTGGGCCTCGAGCTCGCGCACTTCCTTCGGGGTCTTGAGCTCGGCGAGGCGCTTGGCCTGCCGGCGAATATCCGCCACCACCCGGTCCACGAGGGCGGGCTTGAGAGGCAGCTTCTCGACTACGCCCTGGATCGACGCACGGTTCTGCGCGATCCACTTGTGATAGTTGGCGCGCGTGGTCCTGCCGCGGCGCCTGTCGGCGAGGGCCAGCGCGAGCCGCTCGATCTCGCGCTCGAGACGCCGGATCCTCGCGAAGGCGGCGAGGAGCGGCTTGACCTCCTCGGGCTTGGGCTCGACACCGTCGGGCAGCAAGATGACCTCGTCGAGGGCCATCTCCTGCCGGCGAATCAGGTCGGCCAATCCGAGCAGTCGAGTCGTGGCCATCGGAATGCCCGCGAGCGCGCGGCGGAGCTGGATCTGGCCCGCCTCGATCCGTCGACCGATCGCAACCTCCTGCTCCGCCGTGAGCAGGCGCACCTTGCCGATCTCCTTGAGGTACAGGCGGACCGGATCCTCCCCCGAGGTGGCGCCGGGACGGAGGGCTTCCTCCGAGAGCGCCGGGGTCTCTTCCAGGGTCACTGGACGCCCCGCTTCTTCCTCCTCGATCTCAGCCGCGATAGGCTCGGCCACGGCCTTGAGCTTGGGGAGTCCGTCGTGGCGGAGCCTTGACCGGATCTTGACCTTTGACTGCGCGCCCGCGCCGGACGGGCTGACCGCGGAAGTTACAGCTTCGTCGGCTTCCCTGAACGTCATGGCTTATCACGCTCCTCGCTGGCTCCCCGAGGCCTGGCGCCTGGAAGGGCCCCTTATCAGTTGTTTAGACGCGACCGGACATCCGAAAGTTTCAGGGTCTGGCTTCCTAGAACGTAACGCCGGCAGGAAGCCAACTGTTCCGTAATCCCGCGTTTTTCAAGGGACGCACCCAGTGAAACCTTTATTCACACCAGCCGCGGCTTTGTGAAGACTACGAAAGCCGAGAGGCTGCGGTTCTCGGCCCCGATCATGGGGACGGAACGCGCTTGCCTTCGACCTTGATGGCCGCGCGTTCTAGGGGAGGTCGGGCACTGGTTCGGGGGGTCGCGTCGGCGACACGGGCGCCGGCCTTGGTGAGGGCGGCGGGACCGATCCGTCCTTCGGATCGAGGAGGAGATCAAAGCCCACGCCCACCTCGTCCTTCACGCTCAAGAGGAGATACGTGGGCGGCTTGATACCGAAGTCGGTCATCTTGAAGCGCGTCTCACCGCGCACCCAGAGCCGGTGCTCCTTCCACCGAACGCGGCCCGAGAAGCGCTTGACGCGATCGACGCCGGCGATGGTGAGCCGCCCCTGGATGGTCAGTAGCACATCGGAGTGCTCGCTGACCGAGGGGAACGAGGCGCTCACGGCCTGGATAACGAACGCCATGGTCGGGTATCTCTCGGCGGCAAGGGCCTTCAACATCTCCTTGTCCCTCCCATCCACCCCCGTGCTCAGGCTCGCGACCCTCACCGTCAGTTGGCCGCTGACGCCATCAGCCAAATTCCACGGATTGGCCTGGAACTCGCCGGAGACCTCTCGGCCGAGGCCGCTGAATGCGCCGGGCGCGAAGTCGACGTCGACGGAGATGAAGCATCGGCTCGATACCGTCACCCATCGTGGAGTCTCGGCAAGGGCGGGGGAGGCGGAGAGACAGGCGATCGCGAGGCACCGGAGCGCCAGGGTCCACGCCATGCGCGTGGGATAACACGGCGGTGAGCCCAGGGTCAATCGGCGCTCCGCCTCAAACCCAGGGAATTAGGTTGACAGCGACCGAGCCCGGGCCGTATCGTAAAAAGTCCAATCTTACGGGAGTTTTACTAACACCTCGACCCCATGACTGTTGCCCCCAGCGCTTCCTATAGCTTTACGGTCAGGATGGGCATCCTGAACCGCCCCGGCATGCTCGGGCGCGTCACCTCGGTCATAGGCAAGGCCGGTGGCGACATCGGTGCCGTGGACCTGGTCGAGATGACGGGCGACCGTGTCTTCCGGGACATGACCATCAAGGCCCGCGATAGCGAGCACGGCCAGCGCATCATCGACAAGCTCCGCAAGCTTCCCGTGGTCAAGATCTCGAACATCTCCGACCGGACCTTCCTGATGCATCTCGGCGGCAAGATCGAGGTCCGGAGCAAGGTGCCGATCCGCACGCGCGACGATCTCTCCATGGCCTACACGCCGGGAGTGGCGCGAGTCAGCCTGGCCATCAAGGAGGATCCGCAGCGGGCATTCTCGCTGACGATCAAGCAGAACACCGTCGCCGTCGTGACCGATGGCACGGCGGTGCTCGGGCTCGGCGACATCGGACCCCTGGCCGCCATGCCCGTCATGGAGGGCAAGGCCATGCTCTTCAAGGAGCTGGCCGGGGTGGACGCCTTCCCCATCTGCCTCGACACCAAGGATCCCGACAAGATCGTCGAGACCGTGAAGCTGATCGCTCCCGCCTTCGGCGGCGTCAACCTCGAGGACATCTCCGCCCCTCGCTGCTTCGAGATCGAAGCGCGCCTCCGCAAGGAACTGGACGTCCCGGTCTTTCACGACGATCAGCACGGCACCGCGGTGGTGGTGGTGGCGGCGCTCCTCAACGCGCTGAAGATCGTCAGGAAGGACCCGCGACGGCTCAAGGTGACCGTGTGCGGGGTGGGCGCGGCCGGCACGGCCGTCATCAAGATGCTCATGACCCTGGGCGTCCGGCAGATCATCGGCGTGGACGAGCATGGCACCATTCATCGCGGGCGAACGGTGGGCATGGACTTCATGAAGACGTGGGTCAGCGAGGCGACCAATCCACAGAACGTCAAGGGCAAGATGCCGGAGGCACTCAAGGACGCCGACGTTTTCATCGGGCTCTCCGTCCCCGGGGTCCTTGCCCTCCGCGACGTCAAGCGGATGGCACGCGACCGCATCGTGTTTGCCATGGCGAATCCCGTGCCGGAGATCCAGCCAGAACAGGCTGAGCGTCACGTGCGCGTCATGGCCACGGGGCGGTCCGACTATCCCAACCAGATCAACAACGTGCTCTGCTTCCCTGGATTCTTCCGCGGGCTCCTGGACATCCGCGCGCGGCTCGTGAACGACGAGATGAAGCTGGCGGCGGCGCATGCCATTGCCTCGTGCGTGGGCAAGAGCGAGCTTGGGCCCGAGTACATCATCCCGAGCGTGTTCAACAAGCAGGTCGCTCCCGCCGTCGCCCGCGAGGTCGCGCGCGCCGCCCACAAGACCGGGGTGGCCCGCCGGCGTCCCCGAGCCGACGCGTCCGTCTGGGCGTAGCGCGCGTGCCGTCCGCGGGCATCCCTGGCTGGTCCGTGATCATTCCTGCGTACAACGAAGCCCGGCGCCTGCCCGCGTATCTCGACGAGGTGGTGGCGTACTTCGAAGGGCTGGACCGATCGTACGAGGTGCTCGTGGTCGACGACGGCAGCAGCGATGGCACCGCGGCGCACGTGCTCGAGGCGCAGGCGGGCCACCCCGCGGTCACCCTGCATCGCCTGGCCGTGAACCATGGCAAGGGCTTCGCCGTCCGCGCCGGGATGCTTGCCGCCCGCGGTGAGCTCCGCCTCATGGCCGATGCCGACGGCGCCACGCCCATCGGGGAGCTCAAGCGCCTCGAGGCCGCCATGCTGGCGGGCGCCGACATCGCCGTGGGCTCACGGGCGCTCCGGGATCCTTCCGTCACTCGACAGGTTCGCCTGCACCGGAAGCTTTCGGGAGAGGTGTTCAACTTTCTCGTCCGGCGCCTGGGACTGCCCGACGTGGCGGACACGCAGTGCGGCTTCAAGCTCTTCCGGGCCGAGGTGGCCACGGTGCTCTTTGGTGAGCTCGAGACGATCGGCTTCGGCTTCGATGTCGAGCTCCTGCTCCTCGCGCAGCGGCGCGGCTACCGCGTGACGGAGGTCGCCATAAACTGGGCGGACCAGCCGGGCTCCAAGGTCACCGTCTTCCGCGACGGTCCCCGCATGGTCCGGCAGATCCTGGCGGCGCGCCGGCGGGTCGCCCGGCGGCCGAAAGCCTCGTCGTGATCGCCAAGCGCGCGGGCTCCATCGCCCCGTTCCTGGCCGTCGAGGTTTTCCAACGCGCCCAGGAGCTGGAGCGGCAGGGTGCCGACATCATCCATCTCGAGTTCGGCGAGCCCGATTTCGACACGCCGCCCGTGATCCGGGAAGCCGCCGAAAAGGCTCTCAAGGACGGCCGGACCCGGTACGCGCACAGTCTCGGGCTCGTGCCCCTGCGCGAGGCCATCGCGGAGCGTTACCTTGCCCGCTACGGCGTGACGGTCTCCCCCGACCAGGTCCTCGTCACCGCCGGGACCTCTCCTGCCATGCTCCTCCTGTTCTCCACGCTCCTGGATCCCGGTGATCACGTGTTGCTCACGGACCCGCACTACGCCGTGTACCCGAACCTCATCCGCTATCCCGGCGGAGAGCCGATCTTCGCGGCGACCTTCGAGGCCGAGGGCTTCCAGTGCCGGACCGACGAGCTCGCCGCGCTCGTGACACCCCGGACCAAGGCCACGCTCGTCAACTCGCCCGCAAATCCGACGGGCGCCGTGATGCCGGCGGAGCGCTTGAGGGCCGTAGGCGGGCTCGGGCCCTTGGCGATTTCCGACGAGATCTACCATGGGCTGACGTACGAGGGTGAAGAGCACACCATCCTCGAGTACACGGACCGCGCCTTCGTGCTGAACGGATTTTCCAAGGCTTACGCCATGACGGGCTGGCGGCTCGGATACCTCATCGCCCCGCGGGAGTTCATGCGCCCCCTCCAGACGGCTCATGGCAACTTCTTCATCTCCACCAACGAGTTCGTCCAGTGGGCCGCCCTCGCCGCGCTTCGCGAAGCCTCCGAGGACGCGGAGCGTTTCCGGCGCATCTTCGACGAGCGCCGGCACGCCATGGTCGCCGGCCTCCGCCGCATCGGCCTCGGCGTCGCGGTGCCACCCACCGGCGCCTTCTACGTCCTCGCCAACGCCCAGCGCTTCGGAGCCGATTCGAAAGCATTGGCCTTCGACATCCTCGAGCACGCCCACGTCGGGGTGACACCGGGGGTCGATTTCGGCCGTCGCGCCGAAGGATTTCTGCGCTTCTCCTACGCCAATTCCCTCGAGCGAATCGAGGAGGCCATCCAGCGGATCGGACGGTACTTCGCGCAGAGGGAGCGATGACGGGGGACTGCTTCATGTGCACCCGGCTCTCCGACACCGGGCCGCTCTTCGTTGCCGACCTGCCCTCGAGCCGCGTCTACTTCAACGAGGACCAGTTCTTCCCCGGCTGGGTCTTCGTGGTCCTCAAGCGCCATGCCATCGAGCTCTACGACCTCGATCCCGGCGAGCGCGCGGCCCTGATCGAGGACGTCGCCCGGGTCGCGCGGGCCCTGGCACGTGTCTATCGTCCGGTCAAGATGAACTACGAGCTCCTGGGCAACCTCGTGCCGCACATCCACTGGCACCTCGTGCCCCGTCTCGAGGGCGATCCCGAGCCCCAGGGGCCGGTGTGGCGCGTCGAGCACGAGCCCCGAGCGCTGCCCCTCGACGAGGCTCGCCGGCGCATCGCCGATATCCGCGCCGCCCTCGACTGAGACCCTCTCCCGTGGCCGAATCAGCGCAGGCGAAGAAGACGCGCGCGGCAAAGATACTGACCCGGCTGGCCCGGGCCTATCCCACCGCGGGCATCGAGCTCCGCTTCGGCAACGCCCTCGAGCTGCTCGCCGCCACCATTCTCTCGGCGCAGTGCACCGACGAGCGCGTGAATGCCGTGACGAGCACGCTCTTCCAGCGCTACCGCAAGGCCGAGGACTGGGCACGAGCGAAGCCGGCGACCCTCGAGAAAGAGATCCATTCGACGGGCTTCTTCAAGGCCAAGGCGCGCTCGCTCATGGGCATGGGCCAGGCTCTCGTCGAGCGTCACGGGGGAGAGGTCCCGCGCACCCTCGCCGAGCTCGTGGAGCTGCCCGGGGTGGGCCGGAAGACAGCCAATGTCGTCCTCGGCAACGCCTTCGGCATTCCCGCCGTCGCCGTCGATACGCACGTGACGCGTGTCTCCCAGCGTCTCGGATTCACCCGGGCGGATGACGCGGAGAAGATCCACGATGAGCTCTGCGCTCTCCTGCCCCAGCCCAAGTGGATCCAGGCCACCCATCTCCTGATCATTCACGGGCGGCGCACGTGCCATGCCCGCAGACCAGAGTGCCCGCGCTGTCCGGTCCTCGCGCTCTGCCCCTGGCCGGACAAGACGCGGTCCGGGTAGTGGGCAAGGAGCCGAACCCTGCCAGAGCGTGGTTGACTCTCCGAGCAATCTCCTATAGGATTACCCGTTGCCAATTTGCGCATCAGTGATCTCCAAGTAGCTGACTTCAAAGCGGGAAGAGGACGCGGACCATGGCGACCGTGATGGCGAAGGAAGATGCGATCGAGCGGAAGTGGTTCCTGGTCGACGCCCAGGGCAAGGTGCTGGGCCGACTGGCCAGCCAGGTGGCTCACGTCCTGAGAGGGAAGCACAAGCCGACCTTCGCGCCGCATCTCGACATGGGGGATCACGTCGTGGTGATCAACGCCGAGAAGATCCATCTCACGGGGCGCAAGCTGACAGACAAGATCTATCGGTGGCACTCGGGGTATATCGGAGGCCTCCGCGAAGTCAGCGCCGAGCGCATGCTCAAGAGCCATCCCGAGCGGGTCGTGGAGTGGGCCATTCAGGGGATGCTACCCAAGGGCCGCCTCGGCCGGGCCATGGCTCGCAAGCTCAAGGTCTACAAAGGCACCGATCACCCGCATGCCGCGCAGAAGCCGGAGCCGCTGACCGTAGGCAGCCGGAACAAGGCCTAGTTCAAGGTTTCCCGCCGGGATTCGAGAGGAGAGCGCATGGCTGCAGCAACGCAGTTTTACGGAACGGGACGGCGGAAGACCTCCGTGGCGCGCGTATGGCTGCGGCCCGGCCCGGGTCGCATCCTGGTCAACCGGCGTCCCTTCGAGGATTACTTCCCGCGCGAGACGCTGCGCATGATCATCGCGCAGCCGCTCCAGCTGACCAATACCGTCGGGCAGTTCGACGCCACCATCAACGTGGGCGGCGGCGGGCCGACGGGACAGGCGGGGGCCGTCCGTCATGGCATCGCGCGGGCCCTCCTCGAGTTCGACGTCAACCTGCGCCCGACCCTCAAGCGGGCCGGGCTCCTCACGCGCGACCCGCGCATGAGAGAGCGCAAGAAGTACGGTCAGCCGGGCGCCCGCTCCAAGTTCCAGTACTCCAAGCGGTAGGCGCCGTGCTGCGCGTGGCGGTTGCGGGGGCGAGCGGCTACATGGGGGCGGAGCTCCTTCGCCTCCTCTCCGTTCATCCCAAGGTCCATCTCACGGCGGTCACCTCGGAGCGGCTCGCGGGCGAGCGGCTCGATCGCGTGTTCCCGCATCTTCGGGGTCTCTCCGGTCTGACCATGAGTGAGCTCGACCCATCTCGTCTGGCCGACCAGGCCGACGTGGTGTTCCTCGCCCTCCCTCACATGGAATCCCAGCGCGCCGTGCCGGTCCTGCGCGGGCGAGGGCGTAAGGTCATCGACCTCTCCGCGGACTACCGGTTGCGGCACGCCAACCTCTACGGCACCTGGTACAAGGCAGATCACATCGATGCGGCGGGGCTTGCGGAAGCCGTGTACGGGATGCCCGAGCTTCACCGAAAGGCCATCGCCACCGCCTCGCTCGTGGCCAATCCGGGCTGCTATGCGATGGGCGCGGTGCTCGCCACGGCGCCCCTCATCAAGAGCGGGATCGGTCGCAGCGAGGGAATCGTCGTCGACGGCAAGTCGGGAGTGACGGGGGCGGGGGCGCAGGGACGGAAGGTCGAGCCCATGTACCTCTACACCGAGGCGAACGAGAACGTGCAGGCGTATGGCATCGGCACGCACCGCCACACGCCGGAGATCGAGCAGGAGCTCTCGGCGCTGGCGGGCCAGCCCGTGGTCGTGGGCTTCACGCCCCATCTCCTGCCCATGAACCGCGGGCTCTTCACCACGGCCTCGGTGCCCCTGACCAAGAGCGCCGGGTCCGGTGACCTCCTCGCCCTGTACCGGGAGTTCTACGCCGGCGAGCC